>WNFL01417227.1_pt2 | contig 22952 bp, 29 predicted proteins | sample 5400361 | NCBI WGS metagenome assembly WNFL01 (sample SAMN13153351, study PRJNA577476) | soil metagenome | isolation source: 40 cm soil on Douglas fir-dominated hillslope | place: USA:California | collected 2013-09-17
ACACTTGAATAAGTCGGCTCGGGGGCTATCAGGCGGCCGATCGATATGGGCGAATCGCATTTGAGAGGCGCAGTCATAGAGCTTGATGCCAGTGTCATTGGCCCACGCTATTCGGTCACCCCTCCACCGCGTTAACCATATTGGTCCGTCGTTCTCCTCGCCACGGTTGATAACTAGGCTCGAACGACCACCGACTAAACCCATGCCAAAGTTTCCGAGCCACCCCTGAGATTGAAATACGACTTCCCCAGCCATCCCCCCGCACACGTACGCCTTTGAGGTTTTTATCGCGTAACCTGGTTCGAGTGCGATAGTTCGCATGGGCCGCTTGAAGTTGTGGCCAATTGACTCGTTTGTCGATAAGGTGTGTACGAGAACTTGCCCGTCGACTCCTGCCGTTCCAACAATGTCCCCAGTCTCATCCATACACATGTCAATCACGCTGGCGGTGTGTGGCCGATAAGTTTTGATGCGAGCACCAGCAAACGAGATAACGTGAACAAGGCCATTGTGAGTTCCTATTGCCTAGGAGACCATTAGTGCCAAGCCAAATCAGACGGGGACAAGTAATGAAGGTAAATCGATTAGATAGTGATACGAAAATATTCTTGAAAGTATAGGCCACTTTCCTTACAGTGTTGGAAGAGAAGTAGCCTTCGGCCAGAGCTCACTCCAGCTAGTGGCGCCAATATAGGGCGAGTGCGGTACATTGGCAGGGGAGCCGTAATAGTCTCCAGTACAGTGCTACTCACAAAGGAATCACTTCCAACGCATAACGCACTGGCGCTATCCTTTCCGGTTTCGAAGAATTCCTGAGCAGCGCCGCCCATTCGCTCGTATTTGAGAGCAGGTTCTTCGTCCTCTCCATCGCCTTCCTCGCTTCCATCGTCATCGTCGTCGTATTCGCTACCGTCAGGCTCGTGATTGTCTTGGCTGTGTGAATCATCCGACCGTGCATCATCGTCATTCTCGCCGGCCTCGTCGCTATGCCCAGCAGTCGTATTAGATCTTGGGCCGTTTAAAGGGCCGTCATGTTCCACGTCGTGTCGACTGGTGTGTTCATCCTCTTTCCTAACTTGGCACACCTTGATTAGATGAAGCCGTCTTCATACAGTAGGCTCCATACCTCGACTAGCGTTTTCTATAGAATTATTCGGGACATTCTGGGGCATTTAGACGCGTGTCGAGATGGTGGATCAAATGACGAACGCTGGGGTAGGGTTCAAGGTGGTTGTGCTTTGTCTCCACCCGATGAAAAGCGCACTCCGTGCCACAAACATTGACAGAAAGTATATTACGCAAGCGGCCGGAGCCACAGGATGTCCGAGTCAGACTCTCATACAGCAAGCAACAATCAAGCAAAGAATCCCCTTCAAACCGAGGCCGGCTGTGAACCCTCTCGGACAAATGACTGCCGAACCACCAGCCTGAAATACGTACAAACGCACCAATAATCCTTCGTGCAAGCTTCCTCGACGTTGCTGAGAGGCCAACGTTAAATCTATTGTCAAAGTCCACTAGTCAGAGCGTCAATTTATTTTCTGGTGGGGTCAGATCAGCAATCGGCCTCATGTGATGGCCATCTCCACCGTGTAGAGGCCGTAAGACTACTGCAAGTTCCAGGCCGACCGTCGCTGCTTCTGGTACATCCCCCTCATTTCTATTGGACAAATTGCCGTGGATGCCCGTTTCTGCTTCCAAGCCGTCGGGGAAGCCCGTTGCAACACCAGTCAATCGTCTCCAATAGGGGAGTGTGCGAACAGGGGAGAGCGTAGAGGGTACAGACTTGCTTCCTAAGGTGGACTGTCCGCGATTGTAAGTAGATCGCAAGTTGAGGAAGAAGCGAGATAAAAGCCTATCTGAGCGTTGAGGTATGCGAGAGCAAGGCCAACGAAAGCACACTTACGCCGACTCCAAACCCCATTCTGCATTAGTAACAACAGTCACCAAAGTAGGAGGGAACGCGAACCAGGAGACCACCAGCGATATTCGTGCTATTACCTACAGGCAATAATTTGAAGCGCAGACATGGGGACTATGGCAGACTTACAATAGCCACAAACCACCTGTGATGCGGCCACGTAAGAATGTGGTACACAATATGCATTATTCCACGTACAGAATTTCATCACGCACTACTACTCGCATCTGGCAGACTGAAATTAGTTTCGAGGACAAATTGAAGTGGAACATCACTCGTACAATGGGGGAGCTGTGGAGTGAGTTTAACGATGTAGTACTCTTGCACACTTTGACAATGGTGAGGGCGAGAAGGAGAATGTCGAACAGCATGGCAAACACCACTGATATTACGCCGGGGAGAGGTGTGTCCATCGGTTTCATGCCTCCTGTGAGACATTGACCACTTATAGGAGAGTAAATAACGCTCTCTCCATTATATATCAGCATGTCAACCAATTATCTCATTCCTCATAATACTTCATGTGCTCACCAGCATAATAATAGCCACCAGCAGTGGTGAGACCTAACCGTATCCCATAACAGAACACGAAACCAATCCACAGCAGCCACTTCATCCATCGCACACCGTGATAGAGAGCAACCACGCGCAAACAGAGTAAGGCTATCAATCACTTAGCCATCATTGCAGTATTAGGTATACAATGCATCACCTGTCGCTGCTATAAATCTCGCTATATAGGCCACTGTCATCACCCAGGTCCAGGTTTGGCAACTGTTATCTTGTTAAGCACACAAAACGCTGGTAATATGACCAATGACACAGACAACTGAAAGATATTAGTATGTTTTGGAGATGAGAACATCGAGCGAAAGGAGCTCACATGGACGGAAAGAGGAGGTCGAAAATCCGCAATTTCTAATACGGAAATTATATGAATACTCGGACCCGCCAGCGACGTCACGCTACTGACGGTAGTTGGAATATATCATTACAAGGACGGATACATAGCGATTTATGTAGTACAGAGCTTTTGGCCAGTGAAGTGTCCCCGGCCAGACGAGGCGCATCTGCGAAAAATCTATGAGGTGGATGAAACAGCAGATACAAGAATATCAGACAGACCTCGTCATCGAGAGTGAGCAGAAAGTCGTAGTGGACAAGGACCATGCCCATCACGGAGAGATAGCGCATCAACGTGACGCCCCAGACTTCCTCTACCAGAGCTGCATTTGCAGCATTGCTAGTACTGGTCATTTCGTTCTTTCATGCAAGAGGGATTCGTGTTGACCTTGTTCGAAAGGTGGAAAATGGGTGAGCAAACCCTTGACAATAAGGACATGAGACGCGACGTCTTTAGAGAGATGGGAAGAAAGCTGGCGAGCTTATCTCAAGCGAGGTGCCTGAAGTGCCTCGTTTTCGTTTGTGTGGGATAATGCACCACGTACGACACGAATTTAGAAATCCAGCCTCATACAAACCGATCAGGAACGCGAGATCGAGAGCGCATGACTGCGGAGCAAGGTCGTCAAGGAAGCGGGTACACACTCAACTACTCAACGGAACTTAAATATAATGTAAAATCCGTGTACAACCTCTGTCGCGAACCTTTCGCTTTGAATGCACGCGTAAGATCCGAGCGCATCCTTCGTTTCGAAGCTCCCGCTTTGGCCTCGCCTGCCAGCCTCTGCTCCACCACATCCAAGATTCATCAATTATTGAACGCTCATGGACGCGTTTCACTTTGCTCTGGAGATGTCGCTTATCGCTGGACTATACAATCGCCCAGTAAACATATACGACCACCGAACGGGATCGTAATGACCTCTCAAGTGCCCGTTCCCCCGCAAGAACTGCTCGTTCCAGGGTCGGACGATTTCCAGCTTAGAGTATTCAAATACAATCCACAGGACAAGGAAGTAGCGTTTGAGGCCCATCCAGACTATATTCGATACCTGGCCGTGCACCCTACGCTTGCCCTCGTCCTCACCAGTAGCGACGACATGACGATCAAATCCTGGGACTGGGACAAGAGCTGAAATGCGTAAACGTGAGCCCTTCAACTTATAAATATTATGACTGTCTTACGGTATCTACTATCTGACGAAAACTAAACAAGATGCAAGACGTACTTGTCACGTGAAACCCTGTTATTAGGATGTACTTCTACGTATTTTATAAAGTAGATGAGACCACAAAAAGGCGTATTAAACCAGGAGGGGATTAGTGCTGGTACCGAAGGAAGCGTAACGTGCATCTGGACGCATGAGCCAAGTATACTCGAGACCGGGAACTTGCGGTTGAAACCATCGAATATAAAGCAATAATTGATGAGAACACTACTGTACCGGCACCCTCCTGAGCCCCGATCGAGCTGCTATGGGCGACTTTAGGACAGAATATTGTCCCCTCGAGGCGGGAGCGAACCGTTTTTATCAGGTTTTCTTACACTATGCTCTATACGCCGATTACGGAGACTGATGCAACCCATCATGGCTCTGGACACCCCAAAACTGGCTACAAAATTCCCAGGCTCACTCCCAGGGGATTATGTGTTATGTGTGACTGTGATGACTTTGCTTACAGTTCTATGGCGGCTGCTATCTTCCACCTTGCATTCACAATCACACTTTGACAGGCATTCACAACTACATGACGAAATGTCCTCCAGCGTTTGTACTGCATTGCCAGTACCCTGTCCTTTGCAAGGTATTTCCACTACTATACCTTGATGACTGTCTTTGCAGTTTTCATCCCTCTCAACCACATCATTAGGCTTAAGTCATCTCCAGCAGTACGGGTTATACATATCACGCAATACTGTATAAGGTACTGTATAACCCCCCTTATTCGTTCGTATGGTTGCCCTGTAAACCCAAAACGGGTTTCACCCCTTATAACCCCACGATCCGAAATTTGCGACACAGGCATGTTGAAATGTGCGAACATTGATAATTAGGTTTATAATTTATAATAATAAATAAATAATAAATAATAAATAATTACATGTAGAAAATGGCCGACAGTGTGATGGCCATTGGGTTTGGAGCTGCACTTGAGGTGCAGCCAGTTGTTTGAAATGGGATGTCGGTGAATGTTGTTAAATTAGATAATGATTTTTATAATTTACATGGCATGTAAACAAGAGTGGCTTGATCCATCGAGGGTGAAATGCATCTCATGACATGTTCAAGGCCGGGTAGCTACATATCCCTTTTACATGCTCTACCATTGTTCGACCCACGACCATGGTCTTGAAGGGGTGTTTGGTGTTTCTAGAACCGATAGTAAATAGTAAATTTCCCATTTCCGTGCCACAGAATGTCCTTTACCAGCGCGGTGGACCAAGCGTGACACGTGTCACTTTGACTCTGCAGCTTCGCGGCGCTTGTTTCTTGGGATGTCTGCTGGCTTGTTCTTCCTCAAGACCATGTTCAAGACCATGTCCGTGCCCCCGCAGGATCTCATGGCTGCCTACCGCGCGCGGAAAGACAATGCCCGCACCTCGGTAAAATCGAAATACCACATCATGGGCTTCATCTCGAGTGGGACGTACGGGAGAGTGTACAAGGCCCACGCTGGAGGCAAGTTCTATGCTATCAAGAAGTTCAAACCCGAGAAAGAGGGCGAGATCCTCACCTACACCGGTATCAGTCAAAGTGCTATACGAGAGATCGCGGTATGCACTGTTCCCTACGATAAAACCGATAAAGGATTGCACTAATAGCTTTATGGCAGCTAAATCGGGAAATACGCCATGAGAACGTCGTTGCCCTCCGCGAGGTCATTCTGGAAGACAAGTCAATTTATATGGTCTTCGAATATGCAGATCACGACTTTCTGGTACATACCTAGAACACTCTAGTTTGCCATTATAGTGACCTGATGCCTCCAACAGCAACTCATCCACCAACACTCGACCCCGACACGCCGACCCATCCCACATCCCATACTCAAGTCGCTCATCCACCAACTCCTCAATGGGGTCGTCTATCTACACGCTTGCCATATCCTTCACCGGGACCTCAAGCCCGCAAACATCCTCATCACCTCATCCGGAGTAGTAAAAATCGGCGACTTGGGTCTCGCGCGGCTAGTCCACCAACCGCTCCAGCCACTCGTAATGGGAGACAAAGTAGTAGTAACTATCTGGTATCGTGCTCCAGAGCTCCTCCTGGGAGCGAAGCACTACAATGCGGCGATCGACTGCTGGGCTGTGGGATGTGTGTTCGCGGAGATGATGGGACTGAAGCCAATATTTAAAGGTGAAGAAGCGAAGATTGACCCGAAGAAGACGATGCCATTCCAGAAGGAGCAGTTGACCAAAATCTTCGAAGTGCTCGGAGCTCCGACTGTGCACGACTGGCCAAACTTGGTGACTATGCCAGATTATTCACAGTATAATGAACTGGGTTTCCAGAAGTACGCTTCGCCCTGTCATTGATTTTATCTGACCAACAAGTCGATAGTCGATACAAATCTATGGCGCTCGGGGCTTGGTGGAAGCAACACAAGATCGACTCAGATAAGGGATATGGTCTACTACGAGGGCTATTCCAATACGATCCTGATAAGCGTCTTACCGCACATGATGCGCTCGGACACGAATGGTTCCAAGAGGTCCCTTTACCAACCAAGAAGTACGTCATTCGTGTCTCCTGAAACAACCTATTCAGTGTTCCAATTCTATATAGTGTGTTCGCCACTTGCAAGGAACCCTACAAAACTCGGACTTTAACTGAGGACGCGTCTTCGCTGCTCGGCTCTTCGACTGTACAACAGTCACGACCACCTACCAACCCGCAACCGCAACCGTATCGCGGGGCGGTGCCGCAGAACCCAGTTCCAGGAACTAGCAACATTCAGCCCCGGAAACGACAACGCTTGGAATGAACCATCATGGGGTCATATCTTGTATACCAAGTCCAAATGTATCCAGCTCTTGTACCCTGCGCAGTTTAATGATGTTCTCCCTTTAACCGTACAGCGAATACTATTGGCATTGCAAACACCTAGAAAATCGGGGCGAAGATAGCAGTGTATAAATACATATCCACAACGGAGGAACCCTCCTCAGTTCTCGGTCATCATTCCTCACCGCTCCCACCGCCCTCTTCAACCTCCATCTCTACCTCACCTTCACTTCCCTCATCGACAGGACTAGCTAGCACGTCCTCGTCCTCCTCATCAGGGTACTCCATCTCAAACCCAACAGGATCGCACACGCCTCTCCGGAGGCCATCAAGGAACGCTAGCTCGATCTCTCCTCGACTGCGGAACCGTATCTCGGAGCGGAAGAACTTTCGTTTGGGAGGCTTGGACTTCTTCCCGTTCAGCTGCTGGAGTTGGGGCGTGGAGCGGAAGAGCAGACTCGATGAAGGAAGGGGGACGCCACCCCGTGCGAGCTGAGACTTTGGGTTGCGATGAGCGCCACCATGTTCGTCCCAATCAACCTCACGCAATTCGTCATCTTCCGTCTCCGATTCGGATGATTCACTCGCGTAGACCTCCCGCGCGAGCTCTGTTTGTCAAACGGTCGTTTAGAAAATTTATCTTTGGAGGTAAGGAAAAAAGCGGGGGGATGCATTACCTTGTATCCGATGGTCGAATTCATCCCAAGTGGGGTTTGCCCCGATCCTCTCAATCTCCTCCTCGTCGCCTTTCTCTGGATCACCCTCTTTCCGCGGACGTTTCTTCAGCCCCAACTCATGCGCCAACCCCCGCCGTGGGACGTCCTGCACTTGCACGCTAGGCGCAATCGGAATCTCCTCTGCGTGGGTCAAAACCGTCCGTTTCATTTGGTCTAAATGCCCATCACCCAGGTTGGCATCCTCCAGGTTGGCCACAGGGACGAGGAGGCGATACTCTGGCCCAAACCACTCGAAATAATGGTTGTACGGCAAGTTGCGGTCAAGGTCTTGGTCAGCGTTGAGCGCGCAGGCCGTTTCGTACGCCCATACTCGTGCAACGTTTTTGATCGTGTAACCTCCTCCCCCAAGCAACATGAGTGGAATGCCGGTTTTGCGGAAGAAGCGAACGCAATCGGCGTGCCCGTCCATTGAGAGATTGTATTGACCCAGGCGGTCGCCGGACAGAGAGTCAGCACCACATTGGAGAACGACGACGCTTGGCTGAAAGCGGTCCAAAATCTTTTGCATGAGCTAGAGTCGAAAGAGCAAAAGTGCGAGTCAGAAGGGAAAAGCTGGACGTGATGAGAGGTTTACCGGCTCGAATACACTATGGAAACTCTCGTCGCATAGGCCTTGTCGGAAGGGTACATTGATAGAATACTTCCAGCCTTTCTGCACGCCCCGATCCTCCATATAGCCTGTTCCAGGGAAGAAATCTCCAAACTTGTGTAAAGAACAAGTTAAGACGCGATCTGTAGTATAGAAGGCCTCCTCTACAGCATCCCCGTGATGACAGTCGATGTCTACATAAAGCACACGAGGGAACGTCCGCAAGAGTTCGAGGATGCCAAGGACGATGTCGTTGATGTAGCAGAAACCGGACGCTGCAGTTTTCTTCGCGTGGTGGAGTCCACCCGCCCAGTTAATTGCGACGTCGGCTGCGCCGTTTCCTAGTCGGTGTGCCCCCGATATTGAACCACCAGCGGAGATTGAACAGAATTCGAAGGCGCCGTCGTATGGTGGGTTGTCATGGCCAGTGAGATCTGCAGAGAAGGATCAATATATCGAGGGAGATGGTTTTAAAACTAGGGTCATGACGGCCAGCCTTCTTTGGCAGAAACGGGTCCTTGAGACGCGACTTACTCCGACATTAAAGATGAGGATATACACAATGAAACTGATCGTACGTTGCCCGATCGTACCCCGTACCCCGCGCTCAACGAAACGGGCGACTTACAGGGATTGTTGGTGAAGCCGTCCACGGTTTCTGGCGTTAGAGAGGATAGGAAATGGACATAATCATCGGAATGAAACTTGGTCATTTCTTCTGCCGTTGCCTTGCGCGGTCTCTACAAACATCCTTCAACCTTTCACGCGTCCCAAGTACTGAACAGTAGCCAACACATACCAGCACATCCAATTTGGGTAGTAAACCATAAGCTTGTATCAATGAATGCGTCATCTTGATTCTGTGAGGCTTCATTACATGGCCGTAGCCATAGGAAAAGCACCCGACATCGGCTGCTTGCTCGTCGTCAACATCGAGAGCGGTGGCGACGAGAGTTTGAGTCACTGACGGTCAAAGTAGTATGCCACGCGTCGATTCTTTGGCATTGTCGACGGTCAAACAAGTCCAAGTGTGCTAATCTTTGTTCCGGGAACTTGACCTCCTACCACGTCAAAAACACTGATCTCACGCACGACATGAACGATGCGAACTCCGACTACCACGCTTTCTCCAGTCACCAGTGGTCTGCTCCTATTGAGGTTCTCCTCCGCACTCCGCACTCCGCATGGACCTTGGAGAACGAGAGCTTCATAATGGCCCACTGCCGTTTCCTTTCCCTTGAGTGATCTTAAAATATCCATATTGATGTATGCAATGCTGGCGAGGAGGCGAGGAGGCTTGCCAGTCCACCTCTCTTTCGGACTCGGCGCTCTAAGCGGTGTGTCACTCGATACCGATGGCTTTCCTTTCAAAACCTTGTCTTGCTGAATATAACAATTTCAAAGCCATTTGCGCAGTCAAGTGGGATCCCGAGACACGACCCACTCAGCCCGCAATCCCGTTCGCTTCGACGGTCTCGCTGTCCCTGTAACGTAACCATAGCCAACTCTTACACCCTCCATTTTCGCACATTTTCGCACAGTACCCCTGAGCAAATTCGTTGACCTATGCCCCACGGCGCCACCCATTCCATGACCTATTAAGGGCCAGCGCTAGCCAGAGAATCAATGCGCACCGTTGCCTTGTTTCCTGAACGGGTGAGTAAGAGGGTGACCACCGTATGGTCAGCTCCGGTTCCGGGTGAATAATTTCACCAATTTCACGATTGGCCAGCCAGTATCCAGACACTCTCAGGTAGGTGGTAAAGAGTATTAGCGATCCGGTATTAACCCGAGACGACTTTCTCCTGTTCGAACGACGAGCCTGATGTTCCTTTGTTCTAAGCCGACTCGATCTTCAAACTCTAGTCCATAACGGTACTTACCAAAAGCCGGAGGCGAGCGTGATGGCGTCCTGGATTCGCCATGGGTGGTATGACGGCCGTCTATGACATTCTAATGGCGCTAATTCGACCGCTGGGGCCGTCGGCTGATCCTAATCTGGACCCAAGAGGTTGGTACAACTAAAAACCGTGTTCAATGACTACATAGTATAAACCGGACGAGGTTTGTACGTGAACGGAGGCATGAATCCAGTTCTGTTGTCCCCATCTCGCGAGTGTCCAGCGACTGCCGGAATTGAGGACTAACCGGCTTCGGGAACCGGAGGTGTCATACAAAATTCGGAAGCATACGTTGACGCAATCCTAACATGTGCTTACCATCAAGCGCTGGAAGAGATCGGTCGCTGCGTTCATATTCAAAGAAGGCTTCTATAACTTTGGGCCTTATGGTAGCCAGTTCTTCTCCGAAGGACGAACTGCTCCTTCACCGGGGTTGTTGTGGAGGTTCTCTTTCGCAATCCATGCGGGCTCATGAATATCCTGACAATATATAGGTCGGCAGTCGCATATCCCTAGCACCACTGCCACCCCAAGCACTCCAATAGTTGGTGATATTCGCTCTTTAATCGATCAAAGTTCGCGTTTTGGCTACTTGGAATGAATTCTGCCAGCAAATCTTCCTCCGACCAGTCATCTTCCCGCCAACCTTACAATACTATCTACGTCAAAGACCCACTCGTGGTTCAACGAGAGCTCATTGAAGCGATCGACCTGGAGTTCTTGCCTAAACTCCAGGTAATATTCTATACAAAACAGTGGGAGCAGCAGAATGACCCTGTCCCTCGACACATGATCAAACCACTCTGCTCCTGGAACCCTCAGACAAACCAAATCATCTGTGTCTTCTGTCCCGGTTCTGCCTTTGTCAACACGGATCGCGCAATAGAGCACATCCAGAAGGACCACCTTGGTTTACGCCCATTCTATTGTACGGAACCGAACTGGTGGGGTTCTTCTTCTCTCTTTCTCTCTAAGAGTTGGCAAGGCTCAAATTTTTGACAGTGGAAGGACGTTCTTGCGCAACAACGAACTCACAAACCACATTCGAACACACCGAGTACCCAGCCCCGTCCCCTGTCCGAATAATTGGTGAGCCTATCAGCCTAAGCCAAGGTTCCGGATCAAGCTGATGACGAGCCACAGCGGAACTTATTTCTGTAGTAATAAGTCTGGTAATATTTATCGCCACCTGCGGGACAGTTGCACCCGCCGGGGCCCAACAGATTTTGAGTGGAGATGACAATTTATAATTATTGCTCAATTTTGTCTTCTCATTCGCCTTTGTTCATAACAACAGATCCTTTGTACCCAATTATTTTCCATATTTTACGTACTATGCTGGTATTGGCAATGACCCATGGTAGGCCAATTTGAGCCACCTTCTAGTCACATCGTAGGCCTGATTGTCCGCGCTTGAAGAGGGATTACTCGTCAGAGGACGGATATGACTCGATGCGTATTATCGAATATATTTGCGACAGTATGGCGTTTGTCTAGTTGTTTTCAAATGAACCACCTACAGTGTACCTTTTACATAGCTGACGTTTGAATGAGCACGGGATCATAACTACAGTTGGACCTGATCACCTCTCTTCGAATTTACTACTGACCTTGTCCTCGCCTTTTCCTTCCACTTTCGCCCTGTAGTATATCAAGTCTTTGCTCGAGCGGTGTTGGTCGTCTTGGATGATGGCCATGACCCATTTACGCAGCGGCAGTGTGAAGTCAAGGTCGTGGACGGGGACAAAACACGATGGTCCCGTCGATGGAAACCTCAACATCATAGCCCTGAATGTATATGTTATTCACATAAATCTATTTACTGCTAGGCGACACTATTCCCTTTTGCAGACGGCACGGCTGGTTTCGTACATTCACCATCGCCCCAGAAGAAATTCAAAAATTCGATTAGCTCTCGAGGACATTCTCGAACTCCACACATACAGATTACGGCCCCCGGACTCAAACCAGTGGGCAAAAATACGGTCCTGGAAACCGGACACCTCGTTCGTCTCGCTCCTCCTCAACGTCGTTTTGGATGGGGCCGTGCTACGTATTTATGTCCGTGACGGACACGAGCGGCCGGCGAATGACACGGTTGCGGGCCTTGGCGTCTTGTGAGCGTGAGAGAACAGTCGATAAGACTTGGAAGCTGGAGCCACCGTGTATTCATGTTCCTATGAGTTATATACTACAAACAAGTTACAGTTGGGATGTGAATTAGATTTCAATTTGGAAACTTACGCTATCCTGCACGAGCGAGGGATAGGAAGGACGCGTTCAATCATATGTATTGCTGAATATATTGAACTCCTCTACACTTATTATTTAAATGAGGTCGGTTGCGAGGAGATGCAGTGTTAACCAAACTTGTTGTGAACGCGAGACACGGTTGATCAAGAAGGTACTGCTTTATATGTAGTAGAAGACCTATGGAACGTCGGATGAGGGCGTCTCGAGCGCAAAAGACGTCAGTTCGTAAGTGTCAGTTCGGCGCGAGCAGCGTTGCTCAAGAAGCGTCAGCGAGAAACGTCCTAAGCGCGATATAATATCGATAGATGGAAATCCATGTGGTCATTAGGGTGGCGATGGCAAGGGGGTCATCTCGGAGAACGTCGAGTTGAAAAATAAAAGAAGCCAACACAACGTTACAACTTCGTCACATGATCCGATCCCTAACGGCGTAGACTCGGTCAGTCCGTCTACATTGCTTGGCCCCGTCTCTGATATTAGCGCGTCCATAAGGTATGCCGTAGTACATTTATTAATTTACTATCTCGTACTGAGTCTTGCCCGTATCAGTTTCTGACAAGTCGTTGGTTCGAGAGATGAGCGCGAGGTCCCGGCTGTCATTGGCATCTCCAGCGTCCTCGTGCCCATTCGATGTCCTCGGAACGATCTTTCTTTACCTGCGAGACTCAGAGTCTCGTTTTGAACTGTACCTTGAGGATATTATCGAAGTTTGTCGCTCGTGGCGAATCGCCGCCCTCACAAATCGTCGACTCTGGTCCCGCATCCTGATTTGTCTACAATACTACCCTGTCGTTTCGGAATACGAAATGTGCAAAACGCGTCTTCAGCGATACCTTCGGCGCTCTGTGGCCGTTCCGCTCTCCGTTGAAATAACCCTCGACACCAACTATTGGCCACCTCACAGAGATATTTCCATAGCTCAGATTCGGAGCCTTATCATGCGCATCTCCCAGGAGATATCACGCTGGGAGAGTCTTTCAATTGATTTCAAAGACCAGGAGTGGTTGCACGAAAGGATTCGCGAAGAGTGGGAATACCAACCAATCATCCCGCTTGAATCATTTATATGCCTACCAATGCCAAGCCTTCGCCGCCTATCGCTCTGCTGGGTCCGAGACTGCCTCGAAGACTTCTTGCCTCGCATCCCATTGCTCAATGCCTTTGAGACCATAGGTGGCGACGACACCAAGATCAACATTCCTTGGTCCTCTCTTACATCCTTCCGATACTGCTGCAAACATTACAGCAATAGCTCCGCCCAACTTGATCAGCTCTCCCTGTGTGTCCGGCTGAAAGATCTATACATAGACGGTATAGACCTTGATGAACGTGATATAGATAAACTAGCACCAGCCTTCGACTGCACACTCCCTCATGTGGTTTCCTTCCATCTTGGCAGTCTTCCGTCAAGGGAGCCCATCAACACCATCTTGGCCAATTTTCGTCTCCCATCGCTCCAAAACCTTACTCTAGTTGTGCCTCATGCATTTTGGGATCGAGGTAAAGACAGATCCATCCCAGCATATATGTTGTCCGTAGAAATGTCAACGGCGAAGCACATTGTCGGTTTTGCTGGGACCTGCAAGACTCTGACACTGCTGTGGGGCGAAAACCAATCGCACTATGAACGGCTCAAGATCTCATCTCGCTATGGGGAATTGAGATCTGTGATATTCGACATGTTCAATGCAATGCCCGACCTCGAAGAGCTGCGTCTGTCTGAAGAGATTTCCGATGTATTCCTAAAGGTAATCAAAGAAGAAGAAACCCTCGTTCCCAAGCTCTCCCGCGTCTTCATTCTGGATACTGGAGGGGTAAAGGTACCATTCACGTTGGATGGACTTGCGAGCAGATGGCAGAGGGGCGAGAATCGGAAGACCAATGAGGTCCCGTCTCGGTATGTACTATCCTGATATTGGCAATGACAGCGACGTTCGGCGTTGACCCACTGTGGGAAAATCTGAACCACTTTCTAGCCACATCGTAGGCTGTGATTGTCTGCTCATGAAGAGGGATTATTCGTCAGAGGATTGTTTGCTTGTTTTAGACTCGATATGACTCGAAGCGTGTAAATGTGATTACCCGCCAGTATGACGTTGGTCTAGTTGTTTTCAAATGAACCACCTACGGTCGTACCTTTTACGCGGTTGACGTTTGAATGAGCACAGGACCCTAACCACAGTTGGACCTGATCACCTCTCTTCGATTTTACTGCTGACCCTGTGCTCGCCTTTTCCTTCCACTTTCGCCCCGTAGTATATCAAGTCTTCGCTCAAGTCGTGCTGGTCGTCTTAGACGATGGCCATGACCCATTTTCGCAGCGGCAGTCTGAAGTCGATGTCGTCGACGCGGACAAAACACGATGGTCATGTCGATGGAAACCTCAACTTTATAGCTCTGTATGTATATGTTATTCACATAGATTTATTTACTGCTAAGCGACACTATTCCCTTTGCAGACGGCACGGCTGGTCCCGTACATTCACCGTCGCGCCAGAAGACATTCACACACTCGATTATGCAGCCCTCGAGGACATCCTCGAACTCAACACGCTCAAACTACGACCTGTTGGGCTCAGGGTCTTTATCGAGCATCCCCCGGACTCGAACCAGTGGGCAAAAATACGGCCCTGGAAACAGGACACCTCGCTCGTCTCGCTCCTCCTCAATGACTTTTTTGAACGCCGTCGCCGTGATGGGATCGTACTACGTATCGATGTCCGCGACGGACACGAGCGGCCGGTGACTGACGCCGGTGCGGTGAATGGCTTTGCAAGCGCCGTGGGGAGCTTTATCGCCGGGAGCATGCGGAGTGAGCGAGAGAGGGAACAGGTCGATAAGGCATGGTGGAGGCTGGGCTCGGGTTCGAGTCGCGATCGGCTACTTAGTGCCAGCACGAGCACGAATGCGACGAGGCGACGAGGCGTAACGGAGGGGGAGACAGAGGATGAGAGAGGCCCACTGCCTAGGCTGAAAAAGGTGTGTACCATGCGTGTATCCCGTGGATCCCTAGCCGTTGCCTTCCCACCCTCTCCCATCACCCATCATGCAACATGCAACACCTTCCTTTCCTTTGCTGCCTGCCTACTCTCTCCCTATCTCCCTATCTCCCTATCCCTCATTTCAATCTTTCGTTTAAAACACAATAGACATACTGACTACAAAAACGATGGCCGATCTTGGGGAATCGTACGAACAGCCTTCATTCTTTTCCTTCCTTGCCCCTTCCCCAAGATTGCCGCCACAAACTCTCCAAGAACCCGAACGACGGCGCTCCATCTTTGACTGGTTCCGCCGACAATCTTCTATCCCAAAATTACCCAACCCAGTCTCGCACCATGTTCGTGAGGGCGAGCTCGAGCAGCTCCGCAAGGCAGGGTGGAAGCCCCCATCTGGTGGTGGAGGGGCATCATCCTCCCACACGTCTTCAACGGACGCGGGAGCCAGGACGAGGAGCAAAAACTCGCTCAATGATCACCTACAGAGCTACGAACGTGGTGAAGGATTCGCTCGACGGCCCAACCCGTTCTTTAGCGGTGGCCGGGCAACGCTCAACCGCGAGACAACGGTCTCTTCACCTCCTAGCACCAGCGCTGCCTCGAACTCTCGCGGGGTGAACATCTTCGCCCGCATGGATTCGATACGTCGGGGCAGCGGCAGTTCCGCACCAAAAAGCGGGTTGAGCCGGGCGGAGAGGAAGAAGGATAAAGGGAAGCACGGGAAGGGCATTACAGATGTGGGCAGTGGGGAGGAGGATGCTAGTGAGTTTATTGGATACGATCCATTTGGCGAGAGCCCCTTCGGGGATGATGCGGCGATTGCGGAGTTGTTTTTGCGGCACACTGCGGCGAGTTCGATTAGTGGCGCACCGAGTGTGGGCATGAGCAAGGTCCAGCCGTTGAAGAGCGTCGAAGAGTTCAAGGCTACAACTAGCCCGCCCCTGCCACCGTCTATCACGAGCGTTGGTGGCAGTGCGGGGCACCAGCCGCCCTCTGCGTTCCGCGCCGGCACAGGTGGAACGAGGAGCCGGACTGTATCATTTGACAATGAGCATGGGGCAGGAAACGTGGATAACGTGAAAGCCCGCGCGGCGAGTCGTGAGAGGGCAACTGAAATGGTTGATGCAAAAGAGATGGACCATGATCACGAGTACATCTCAGATTACTTTGAGATTGAACGGGAGAGCAGTGTCCTGGAGACAAATAGCCGACCGGTGCGTCTGAGTTTCTCACCCACCCACCGCGGGCTGTACTGAAATACGCTCTTCACTTCACTATTCAACTCCTAATGGATGACAGTCCAAACCATGGCAACGCTTCCAAACCTTCAACAAGACGCCTAAAGAGAAGGCCGACAAAGGCGAAGGGAAGAGACGGAGATCTGGGTCGCCACCACGTCTTGGCAGCGGCGCCCAGATCGTCTCAAGACCGATGGACGCGTTCCCGCACTCGCCCCACCATCGGATGATGGAGGCTGAGGCTGAAGGAGCCATTGGTTAGCTCTCTCAAGCTAGGTTGGATCTCCGTGCATCGGTTGCCTTGGCAGTTTGATCTTAAATTTTTTCTTTTCGTTCATCCACCCACTCCCCTTCCTTTTCTACATAATGGTTAATTTCTCAGACCGTTCCACTTCCACTCTAGACACTCTATGGAAATTCTGAACGTACGATCGGGATGCGTTGCCGTAATATTTTTATTCCTGGGCTCTCTTGTACTGCCCATTGTGAGCGATTCTCGGGGTAGATTGATTACCGCCGTTCGCTGTGATTGTACATGTGGGCTTACTCTCCACTAAATTATTACTATGCTTTTGGAAGGTCTCTTTGTGTTGTTCAATCTACGGGTCAGGCTGAAACTCAAAAGTCCGACTAACTCTATTATCCAAAATAATTAGGAAAGGGAGAGGTATAAAGCAAAAACATAATAATGGAAGATAAAGTCCCGTTGGATAGTCCTAGATGTCGCCGAGATGGGCACGTAGCACTCATTCCATTGATCTACTCCGCACCTCGGAGTGTACAACTTTCGCGAAGGTGGCGATATATGTTACCAGTTTTATCGCTAGAAAAGTATGTTCCGCTGTGATTCACTATGAGCACCGCGGTATCATCGGAGAGTAGAAAGGTACTGTTAGGCTCACCAATTATTCGTGCAGGGAACATGGCCATGGGCCTGGTGCGTATGAGAATGACCCTGGAGCTCATTCTTACGCAAAAACGTCTTCCTGCTGCAGGGAGTGTTTTTTTTCAGTAACCTCCCCAATTATCTTATCAAGCTTCAATATTCCTGTGCGAAAAGGGCACCTTACCAATTTAATTCGGAACATTGAAACGGATGCAATCCGAAATGTTGCTGGATATGTTCGAGTGCACGACCGGCTTGTCCGAATCTCTCATTGGGACAGAAGGCACAAACGATTTGGTTTATGTAGGGGTCCCGGGGGCAGAGAGCCCTGAGCATTTCTCGAGGGATTGGAGAGTCTTGCTTTATCCACCCCTGGCTGCGAATTATTACATCAAGGGCATTGAAGAACCGCATGTCGACCGCTTCGTAGAGCTCCCTTTGTACTGCGAGTTGGTCCTTGGTGTACAATACGGTGAAGGAGGGCATCTTCAGCTGTAAATTCTGCTAGGTCTGATGAAAGGTGGTGGACTATCGCGTATCAATTCTTGATCCGTAAAGGTTTGAGCAATGGATGATCGGAGGCAGTGGTGTGCGATGGAATGAAGCTACATCTTTCAGTATGAGAGACCTATATATATAGTTTCGTTTACAAGGAACGCTGGCCACCTTGCAGGAATTGGTCTCATACCGAACTCGGCCTGAACTGACGAGGAAACTGGGGGACAAACCATGTTTCCAGCGCGCATATACTACCAGTATAGCGGGATATACAGCAACCTGGGTTCGGTTAGAATTCACGCTGGAATGGAAACATGAGCTTCTCAAACCAAGCGCATGTGCAGGTGCTAATGGAAAGACGAAAATAGAAGCTGCTGTAACATCTTTCTGGGTACACTGATTTCAGGCAGGACCTCCCTGATGAAAGCGGGAGAAGGGGGAATCATGACCAGGCCAGGTCCGGCCGCCGTGGTGGATTAGATATGCTTTTCCAGTAGTGGTATTCACGTCATCTTCCAGTCACTCCGACACGATATTTGAATAGTGAAGGACCAGTCACGTGACTTGAAGAACTTGTCAGCTTGTCGGTTGTTACTATGTTATGGTTTGCAGAGTTCAGCTCGGGCCGGATAGACTCAATTCCCGAGCCCGACTCAAGTAAATGGCATATCCCTTGATATGAACCTGGTTCGGGAATATTTTCAACCGGATGGGACCGTGATCCGGGTCATGATCGGGATTTATTTATTCTCGGGAATCTCGACAGATGGTATTACAATCAATCATATGGCATGCTCAGGTCGTCATTATAAAAGAGATGGTCATACGAAAATAACCTCGTCGACGATACGTATCTGATGAAACGTCCTTGGGAAGATGGTAGTTCATATATTCGAGTATTCTCAATGTCGGATGGGCTTCCTGCGAGGTTTGCGGCGCGACCGCGGGGCCTGATAGAGATCTGGGTGCTTATTTTGAATATGCCGGCGTAAGTTGCGCTCATTTTGGACTCGCCGTCCACTATTGAGATGATGAATACGAAATTATTGCCAGGGCAGCGCCATACTGACCAGTGCTCACAACCCCATTTTGCATCTTCGTGTTTTTCCTGGTGCTTCTTCATGTCGGCTGGTCGAACATCACGATGGCCACTACGAAATGGTATCAGCTTCATTGGAACCATAGATAGCTAGTAGCCTAGGTTACCATCCGGGAAAAGGACAGGCGAAAGGGAAGTGATTGCAGTGTACTTTCATTATATGTTGATTCATTTGCTCGCGATTGCCGATCTTGTATGCGCAAAGTGTACATTTGAGCATAGCGCCTCGCCCGGATATAAAGCCTTTGAACAATAAGCCAGGCGGTTTCCGGTTCGGATAGTCACGGCGGAGGATGTGACGCAAGCGGTCCAAAGAGGTGGGACTGCCACCATCCTGTGTATCGTCGGAAGCCGGAGGGGAGAGGGATATAGAGGGGGGTGTTGGCGGCGAATCCGAAATCGCTGAGCCTGCCACTGTTGGCTGGTCTCCGACTAGATCCCCATAAACAGGGTGGCAAAGACTCGAAGAAAGATGTGGAGAAAACCCCAATGTGATGTCGGGAGGCGAGTATGATGCCTGGAGTAGTGTCTCTGCTTGCCCAGGACTAGCGGCGAGTTCAGCATTGAGAGCCAAGAGCAACGGTAGATCCAGATCGAGAGATGGATCCATTTGAAGAGGGCATGGAAAGGAATACTGGAGGTTACTAGGATGTCTTTCAAGAACGCTTTCGGGCGCCCAGAACGGCATGAACGCCTCCGTCGTGTCGGGAAACCCGGACTGATAGGCATACAGTCAGCGAGAAACCTCTTCAATATATAAGGTCTGCAAACCATCAATGAAGAAGTAGAACTTCCAAATGGAGAGCCTAAAAGAAGTGAAGAGTCGCCTGGTCCTGCCGCTTGGTTGGGGCCCAAGTTGTTCGTGTTGGCTAGTAAGGAGTCAAGTCGAATTGCCACGTACAGAACAAGGCCACCGTACCTCCATCACTGTCTGCCCGGTTCCCATGGGGCACCGCCCCATCAACCGCGGACATGTCAGCTATATCGTGGTGAAGCAAATCCATCTGAACCATCGGGAGGGGGCTTGTCAGAATGAGCCTGATGAGGCCCATCCTTTTATAATCCGCCCCGCAGTTCCTGGTATAATGGACCCTCTGTAAGTCCCCGCCACGAGGCCTGCGCGATTCCCACTCAGACTCCTGGCAGATCGAAGCGGGAATCTGCCGAGCCCCGCGCGAAACTGCGTCCCGGCCTTATACCCCCAAAAGCCATCGCTTCAAGAGGCCAAAGAGCACAACTCTGCATATATAGCATGCGTACAAGGACGCAAGATTTTATAAGGTTTTTCCAGGCGGAAAAGGCGAGCATGCCGCGCGATAAGGCCAATCAGGCTCTCACAAAGGAACGGTCGAAGCACAAGTTTCGATCCTAACAAGGTTCTATCGGTGTGTTACAGTCCTTGAAAATAGAGTAAGCTTATTGTACGACTATTTGGACATGTCGTACCTTTTAGAGTCGCCTGTATTTTGATTCTTGAGTAAATGCGCATCGGCACTAACCTGAGGCTTGCGGCGCAAATATAGATGGTCACATAATGTAACCTGCACCCGTGTAGTGTCTTTTGCTGCTGAGTTTGGAACCAACGTAGTCCACGGATGTAGAGTTACCGCCATATGTACCACGTTATATGGGCTCATTCACGAATACTGGGAGAACACGGCCTTCAAAATAGGTCTCCGAGTAGCAATTATTTTAATGCTCTCGTCACATTCCTAAGAGCAAACGCGTCCCGGAGAGCGTGCGATGAGCATGCGCAGGAGATAAGAGAATATCGAATTCAGAGCGAATGATATTACTATTTATGCTCCGAAAGAGACGTTTGAAAAATTGAGATTGCTTATACACGGAATAGCTCTCTCCCTCGGAAGAACTGCTTCGTTTTAAATCATCTTTTGTCCTACCACCGGCTTCATAGTAGGGTCAAGTTGTCGCATTTGGTAGCAATTGTCTCGTAACCAAAATGGTTGACATAATCGGACGCCACTGATAAAAACGTCGCATAAAATGACCACGGTGTGCGAAGGGTGAAATGAGTGAAGGAAGGCTGATTAAAGAGTTATATGGCAACGCAAAGGAATCATGGGGTTCAAGTAAATGAAATCCGGACAGCGTGTACTGCTGAATATGAGGAGCCCGAAAGTCGAACACTCTCACACCCAGAAGACAAGGAAAGTGCTTCATATCGCTGTTCAAGTTGCAGCAACTTCAAATATGAAGCGTGGAATATCGACGGGAGGCATGTCCACGACAGGAACCGACGAGAGGTCCGTCGATGAGAACTTTAGAGACTTGGGACGCCTGGGAGCTCGCTCATAGCCTGGGAGGAGCCACTCATCGGTTATCCTGGTATTTTGTGATCGCAAGGGAGGTTGTACTGAGAACCTATCATATGGTACGAGTCTGGTCGAGAACAAAGAATGCCAAGCCCTAACCCGTACCCTTACCTTACCATCCATCGACAGAGCCATCACCTAGAACCTGTGATTTAATGATAAGGACGAGCATCCAGCCGCTTGCAGGCTGGCGCTGGAAAACGCCGCGCGAGCAGCATCGCTAGCAGTTGACGTGACGTAGCAATACCATTAAGAAGCGGTCAATGGCTCTCTACAACCGACGCCGTTCGACAACATGAACAGAGCACCCGAGGACGTTATATATATTCACTCTGATTCACCGTTCGGATTACCATCTCTGCTCGACCTCGTACCCCGACGCGTCTTAAAGACGTGTTTATTTCGTGCTTTCTATTACGAGGGTCGCTAGGTGATATTGTATTGAACCCTACGTTCAGCGGTACGCGAATAGCCCGCTTTTGGTCTTATTGGGGCGATGCACGCCCATGAACAGGTATGAGCCTGCCCCACGATTCGATACACCCTGACTCACTCGATCTTTGTTAAGATTTCTCCCCTTTTTTTGTTGGTCGAAGCAATCTATCCCAGAGTGGTATTTCCATTGCCGGCGGGAGGCCAATCAGGCAAGGTAACAGATGTAGAAAAGAGGGCAAAGGTGCTTGATCACAGCACCGTTTCGACCAGGACGATGGAAGCATTCAGGTCTTTACTCCCCTTGATATTTACAACCCCCGCTCCAATTGAGGCCACGATTCTACTGCGTCTTTAGTTTTTCAATCCGGCTTCGGCATGCCTTCTTCGAGGATCGCGTCTGTTGGTACAACCTTGCCGCATACGACCGACTCCCCAATTGATATGACGCCACCTGTGGGAGGGGGGGGTGCGGTATTGCAAGAGTACAGACAGAACAGAACGGTCAGCATGCTCAAAATGAACCAAGGTATACGAGTAATACCAAGTCGTATCGTCAGGAGCACCCACTGGGAAGCCTTGTGTAGGCCAACTTCACCAACAGCGCCCCCGCCCGGTAGCGACAACTGTGTTATAGCGCGGCTTCCAGTGCTCGTCGCGGGGTTGACGGATCAGAGGATCGATCGATCAGTGGAGAAACGGACTGGGTTACGTCACAATGCAGTACCGTTGGAGTCGGCCCAGTTTCCGTGGTCGAGACGCGTGGAGAGGCTGGGCTCCGGCGGCCGGTCGGGGCAAGGTGTACGTATACTTCGGGCGAGCAGTAAACTCCCGAACGGAAGTGGAAGTCGAACTTTAAATTCAACAAAGGATATCAGCTATGAGATCACCTACGGGATCGGAACAGAATTAGTTGTCCGATGGTCTCGGACTTGGCCGAGGTACCCGCGCCACCCCCATACCCATGCCAGCATGCCAGATCTTATCAGCAGCTCTGCCTGATGGCCGACGGTATGACCGAGACGTCAACGCCAAGCCTCATTGATCCGCTCCTCTTAACCCAACTCGTACTCTACTACTAACCCAACTCCAGCCCAACTCTAGCCATCTAACCCCGAACCATGTTCTCTGATACATCGCACATCGCACTCAC
>WNFL01247719.1_pt1 | contig 22944 bp, 8 predicted proteins | sample 5400361 | NCBI WGS metagenome assembly WNFL01 (sample SAMN13153351, study PRJNA577476) | soil metagenome | isolation source: 40 cm soil on Douglas fir-dominated hillslope | place: USA:California | collected 2013-09-17
CGCCTCGCTCGGGGTGCAGCCGGTGGGCGACGCGCCGGCGCAGTTCGCCGCGACGATCCGCGACGACCTCGCGCGCTGGAGCAAGGTCATCAAGGCCGCGGGGATCAAAGTTGAATAAGGGCCGGGTCGAATAATGTCGTGGCTGGAGGAGTTTCCGGGAAACTTCGCCTGGTCCAACGCCGTGCTGGTGACAAAAGCAATGGCGCCCTACGGGGCCGTTGCGCTTGCCGAGGTGGACCAGGTTTGTAAAAAGCTGAGCGCGCGGCAAAACGAGACGGACGCCTGGCGCGAAGAGTGGTGCGCCATGGGCCGGCGGCTGGAGCTGTTCGCGGAGCGCACCGAAGCGGCCGGCCATCGGTTGTCCGCCGGAAACTTTTTCCTGCGCGCAGGCATGTACTGGTTTACCGGCGAGCGCTTCGTCCCTCCCGGCGACGAAAAGCGCAAGCTCGGCGCGAAGGCGCTGGAGCTGCAGCACGCCGGCCTCGAGCGCCGCTATCCGGGCATCGAACGGGTCGAGGTTGCATACGAAAGCGGCGCGACATTACCCGGATTGTTTTTCAAGAATTCCGGAAATCGGCAGCGTGCGCCCACGATCGTCGTCTTCGACGGCATGGACAACTGCAAGGAGATGAGCGTGCTCTTCTGCGGCCTGGAGTTCGCCGCGCGCGGCTGGAACACGCTCGCGATCGACGGCCCGGGGCAGGGCGAATCGCTACGGCTGCGCAACCTCTATGCGCGCCACGACTACGAGGTGCCGGGAAGGGCGGCGTACGACTATGTCGCGGGGCGCCCGGAGGTCGATCCTTCCAGGGTCGTCGCGATGGGCTACAGCTTCGGCGGCTACTACGCGGCGCGCATCGCCGCGTTCGAGAAGCGCTACCGCGCCGCGGTCGCGTTCTCGGCGCTGCACTGGGACCTCGCCGGCTTCCAGCGCGAGGTGAAGCGCAAGCAGGAGGCCGATCCGAAGGCGACCGCCCAGTCGGCGTTCCACTTCCGCTGGGTGATGGGCTGCCTCGACGACGCCGACGCCGCGATCCGCAAGGCGGAGAAGTTTTCGCTTGCGGAGGTCGCGCCCCGCATCGAGACGCCGTTCCTGGTCGTCCACGGCGCCGACGACAAGGTGGTTCCGGTGGCCTCCGCGACCAAGCTGTTCGACGCCGTGGGTGCCCGGGACAAGCACCTGAAAATCTTCACCGCCGAGGAAGGCGGAAGCGCTCACGCGCTTGCGGACAACCGGCCGCTCGCCGTCGACTACATCGCGGACTGGATCGGCGAACGCCTGCGGTAAAGCAGGCCCTCTTCAGAAGCCGTAGAGCTGCGCCGGGTTGTCGACCAGGATGCGCCGGCGCGCCTTCTCATCGGGCGCCCAGCGCTCGAACAGCGCGAGAAGCTTCGCGTCGTCGGGCATCGCCGACTTGATGAATACGTGCGGCCAGTCTGTGCCCCAGATGAGCCGCTCGGGCGCCGCGGCGACCAGCGCCTTCGCGAATCTGTCGGTCTCCGGGTAAGGCATTCCGCTCGGAGTGAGTCGATAAGGCGCAGTCATTTTCACCCACGCCTTGCCGTCCTTCATCAGCCGCAGAAGCGCCTTGAAGCCGGCTTCACCGGGAGATTTCGCCGCGGGAACATAGCCCAGGTGCCCGAACACCACCTCCACCGGGAAGTCCGCGAGCTGCCGGTCGAGGTCGGGAAATTCGTCGACGTGCATCAGGAACTCGACGTGCCAGCCGAGGGGTTTTATTTTTTTTCCTAAATTTTTTAATTCCGCTAGCGGGAGCACACCTTTCCCATCCTTGAGGTCGACGATGTTCTGCCGCACGCCGCGCACGCCGGCCGCATGGAGTCGTTCGAGCTCTTTCGACGAAATGTTCCAAGGCACCACCGCGACCCCGCGAAGGCGTGCCGGGTCCTGCGCCAGGGCGTCGAGCAGGGCGCGGTTGTCGGCGGCGTAGATGCTCGGCTGCACCAGCACGCCGCGCTCGATGCCGAGCGCGTCGAGCATGCGCCGGTAGTCGGAAGGCAGGGCATCGTGCGGCGTGTAGAGCCGGCTCGCCGCGTAGGGATAGCGGCTTTCCGGGCCGCAGACATGGGCGTGACAGTCGCAGCAGTTTTTAATTGGCGCCATCGGCAGTAATGAAAAGGGCGCCCGAAGGCGCCCTTTCTACGATTGCTGCTTTATTCGGCTAGTCCCTCTCGCCGCCCAGCGCAAGAAGAAGCTGCAGCAGGTTGGCGAAGATGTTGAACAGGCTCATGTACACGCCGGTCGTCGCCATCACGTAGTTGGTCTCGCCGCCGCGCACGATGCGGTTCAGGTCGTACAGCAGGAACAGCGAGAACACCACGATCACCAGGGTCGAGATCGTCAGCGCGAGCGCCGGGATCTGCAGGAACATGTTGGCGAACATGGCGATGAGCAGCGCGATCATGCCGACGAACAGGAACTTGCCCATGAAGCTGAAATCGCGCTTCGTCGTGGTGGCGACGGTGGCCATGGCGAAGAAGATCACGCCGGTGCCGACGGCCGCGTAGCCGACGAGCTGCATGCCGTTGCGCATCTGCAGCGCGAAGTTGAGGATCGGCCCCAGCCACCAGCCCAGGATGCCGGTCATCAAGAGAAGCAGCGCAATACCGACGCCGCTGTTGCGGTTGGCGGCGATGCCGTACTGCAGGCCGATGACCACCGCGAGCAGCACGAGCGAGCTGATGATCGGGCTCCCCATGATGATGCCCGCCGTCTGCATGCCGATGAACGCCCCGATCACCGTCGGAATCATCGTGACGGCGAGCAGCAGATATGTGTTACGAAGTACTTTCTGGCCCTGCGCGACGTCCGCGACATCCTGCGCCGGCTCGTATGTGCTGGTGCGGCGGCCGAATGCCTGATCGTCGGTTCTAACGGGTTTCAGTTCCATATAGGTATGTAATCCTCCGTGAGGCTGATGCCTCGTACACTAAGACTACCAAAGTTGCCCCGAGTTTCAACTGTTTACCGCCTTTACCGGAGCTAAAATGCGGCCAGCAAAGGGCTTTTCAAGGGCAAGGCGCAAATAAAGGAGAGTTGGCAGAGCGGTCGAATGCGGCGGTCTTGAAAACCGTTAGCCCGCAAGGGCTCGGGGGTTCGAATCCCTCACTCTCCGCCAGAGCCGTCCCATCGAGCCCGCGAAGCTCCGGATACGCAGGGCTCGCGCCAGGAGCGAGGCGGTGAACTCGCACCTGCATTCTTGTCGAACCCGGTGAGAGGAGCACCGAATGAGCGACGCGAAACTGAGCGGTCCCGATCTCGCCGGCGGCGTTGCGCTGCCGGCGGTCGCCGACGGCGCGATGCTGCTTGGACATGCGCAGGGCGAGCCGGTGTTTCTTGCGAGGCGAGGGGCTGAGCTGTTCGCGGTCGGCGCGGTCTGCACGCACTACGGCGGTCCGCTCGAGCAGGGACTGCTGGCCGGCGATACGGTTCGCTGCCCCTGGCACCATGCCTGCTTCAGCCTGCGCACCGGTGAAGCGCTGCGCGCGCCGGCGCTGGATCCCGTTTCCTGCTGGCGCGTCGAGCAGCAGAACGGCAGGGTCTATGTTCGGGAAAAAATCGGGGGCGCAAAGCCACCACGATTGCAAGCGCCGGAAGCGGCGCGGAAATCGATCGTCATCGTGGGCGGCGGGGCGGCCGGCAACGCCGCCGCCGAGATGCTTCGGCGCGAAGGTCACGAGGGCCCCATCACGCTGTTGAGCGCCGACGCTTCGCGTCCCTGCGACCGCCCGAACTTGTCCAAGGGCTATCTCGCCGGTACGGCCCCGGAAGAATGGATTCCGCTGCGCCCGGCTGCGTTCTATCAGGAGCGGCGCATCGATTTGAAGCTCGACACGCGCGTCGCCGCGCTCGACACCGCTCAGCGGCACGTTCAGCTCGCCGACGGTAGTCGGATTGCCTATGACGCTCTCCTGCTCGCCACCGGCGCCGAGCCGGTCCGCCTCAAGCTGCCCGGAGGGGACCTGCCGCATGTTCACTACTTGCGCACAGTGGCGGATAGCCGTGCGATCACCGCAAAGGCTGTCGCCTCCAGGCGCGCCGTGGTGATCGGCGCCAGCTTCATCGGCCTCGAGGTGGCCGCGTCGCTGCGGACCCGGGGTGTCGAGGTGCACGTGGTCGGGCCGGAAGCACGTCCCATGGAGAAGGTTCTGGGCGCCGAGGTCGGTGATTTCATCCGCAGGCTGCATGAGGGGCACGGAGTGACTTTCCATTTCGGCACGACGGCGGCCGGCATCGGCGAGCACGACGTGAGGCTGGAGAACGGCGAAACGCTTCAGGCCGATCTTGTCGTCATCGGTGTCGGCGTGCGGCCGGCGGTCTCGCTCGCGGAGCAGGCGGGGCTCGCCATGGATCGCGGCGTCGCGGTGGACGAGGACCTCGAAACGAGCGCTCCCGGGGTGTTCGCCGCCGGCGACATTGCGCGCTGGCCCGATCCGCTCACCGGCGAGCGCATCCGCGTCGAGCACTGGGTGGTCGCGGAGCGCCAGGGGCAGACCGCCGCGCGCAACATGCTCGGCCGGCGGGAACGCTTCGAGGCGATCCCGTTCTTCTGGACCGAGCAGTACGACTTCGGTCTCTCCTACATCGGACACGCCGAGCGCTGGGACAAGGCGCAGATCGACGGCCGGCTCGACGCGCGCGATTGCTCGATCACCTACACGCGTGCGGGAAAGAGGCTGGCGGTCGCGGTGATCCACCGGGATCTGGAGGGCCTGCGTGCCGAGGTCGAGCTCGAGCGCGGCATCGCAAAGGGGCTGCAGCCGACCCTTCACGCAACAGATCGTCCCGGCGCGCAAATCTAGACGCGCGCAGCACCATGTTCGCGGCGCTCGAGCTGCACGGCCATTGCAGGCCATAGCGCCCGACACGCAAGGCCATAGCGCCCGATCAAGCGTGTCTCTTGAACCGGGCTTCCAAGAGTTCGCGCGCAGCCTTGACTCGTGAAGTAATTGGCCAAATACTCCGCGAACAAAAAATTACAGTGCGCCTGAGTTTTTTTTGGTAGGCGAATCAGGGAAAAAAACAGCGTAGCGCGAAGTTCTGCTTCAGACGGTCCTGCTGCACAAAGGGGAAAAAGATGGGCCGCGATTCGGTAATGTTCCTTGCGGAGCCCTTGGTTACGCCAAAACATAGCGGCTCCCGCGTGTTGCGCGCGTTGTGGGCGCTCCTTTTCCTGCTGCCGGTGCCGTTGGGCACATCGCAGGCGTGGGCGCAGACGACCGTGTCGGGAGCCATTGCCACCGATACAACGTGGACGCTCACCGGCAGCCCGTACCTCGTATCAAGCGCCATCACCCTACAGAACGGCGCGGTCCTCACGATCGACGCCGGGGTCACCGTCTATATGGGACTGGGCACCGGGCTGACCGTCCAGGCCGGCGCGATCAAGGCGCTGGGCACCGCTTCCACTCCGATTCGCGTTCTATCCGACAACGCCCGCTCGGGCGCGCCCGCGGCTCCGGGCGACTGGGATCAGTGGATATTCATGCCGGGCACCGTCAACACGCGGCTCGAGCATGTGCTCTTTGAACACGGCAAGGGCCTTGCGGTGAACGGCTCCGCGCCCGTCTTCAACTATCTCGAGCTGCGCAATCATCAGGGCGCGGCGATCACGATCGACCTCGCTGCGTCGCCGTCCGGCGTGGGCAACCAGGCGAGCGGCAACACGGTGAACGGCGTCGCGGTTCCGGCGGGCGACATCACCGGCAGCGTGAGCTGGACGCTGCGCGGCATTCCGTACGTCGTGACCTCCGGCGCGGTTTCGGTGGGCGCCTCGCCCGTCATCAATGCGGTCACGCCGAACAGGTTTCAGCAGGGCGATACCGTCACGCTGCACGTCACCGGAACCCGCCTGGCGGGCGCGGCGCTCGCGCGCTTCGAGGCGAACGGTCTCAGCGCGCAGATCCTGCCGGGAGCCACGAGCACCCAATTGGATATCTCGGTCGCCGCCGCCGCGGGCGCCGTGACCGGCGCAACCGGATTGACGCTGCTCGTCGACGCCGGCGAGATACGCGTTCCCGCCGCGATCACGGTGGAACGCAGCCGCCCCACCATCACGAGCTTCGATCCCGCCGCGCTCTTCGTCACCCAGGGCCCGGCCGATGTGCTGGTGAACGGACGCAATTTCACCGCGCAGTCTTCAGTCCTGGTGAACGGCACCCCGGTGACGACCCAATTCATCTCGCCGGCGCGATTGCGCGCGAGCATCGCCAATCAGGACACGACCGGCACGCTGCTCGTTCGCGTGAACGCGCCCGATCCGCTCAATGCGGGGCAGTTCCTGATCTCCGACGAAGCCGGACTGCCGGTCCGGCCGCGGCAGGATCTGAGGATCGTGACCTGGCTGGGCGGAACGAGCACCGTCGCAGGCAAGGGAATGCGCACCGATGGTCTGGAGCTTTTCCTGCAGCGTGTGGTGAACGGCAATCTGTTCGCGGGCACTGACCCGGTGACCGTCACGCTGAGCGTCTCCGACGGGACGAAGGCGAGCGCGCCGGCGACCGTGACCATTCCGGCGAACGTCGCCGCCATAAACTTCACCGTCGCCGGAATCGAGCTGACGGCCGGCACGCCGGTCACGGTGAACGCATCGGCGCCGGACTACCTGTCGCCTACGACGAAGCTATCGCTGCAGGTGATCAGCCCGACGCCGACCATCAACGAGCTGCAAGGTCTTCGCAGCACGGCCAGCCTGCGGGACGATTTCTACGTCGGCACCGTCGTGCCGGGCGCCGTCTTCCCGAACGGCCAGACCCCCGTAACGGCGCTCCCGGTGAACCTGTCGATCGTCGAGGACGTACCGGCCGGCCTGATCCCGGGCTTCTACAACTCGCAGATCGGCGGCGCTACGGTGACCCAGGCGGTGATTCCGGCCGGCGTCGCGACCAACACCGGCTCGCGGGTGTATGTGGGCCAGCCGACCGCCCCGGGCACCTATAAGGTCCGGGCGGAGATCCCGGCCGGCAACAGTGCGGTGTCGGAATTGCAGACGGTAGTGCTGCCACAGTTGCTCATCCGCACCTATCTCGGCACGAGCAATACCGTGGTCGGAAAGGGCATGCGCTCGCCTGCGATCGAGCTGACCGTCTCGCGCGCGATCAACGGCGTTCCCTTCGCTGGAGCGGATGTGCTGGTGGTCAATCTCGCCTGCGCCTCTGCCGCAACTTGTGCCGCTCCCGCAACGGTCACCATTCCCGCCAATCAGGCCACTGTGAATTTCACTCTGGACGGACTGGCGGTCGGCTCGACGACGCTCGTCGCGACGGCGCCGGGGTTCAACCCAGGCCCGACCTTTACCGTCGACGTCATCGCGCCGCAGCTCAGCTTCACCGGCCCGAGCGCCACCGCCGTCGGCGCGCAGTCGTCCTTCACGTTGAAGCTGTCCGTGCCGGGCGCCATTTTCCCGGCCGACCAGGTGGCCGTGAACCCCATCACCGTCAATCTCTCGAGCAGCTCGCCCGGCGTCGCCACGGTTCCGGCCACGGTCACGATCCCCGCCGGCAGTTCGGTTTCTCCCAGCGTCGCCATGACCGCTGTCAACGCGGGCACGATCACGCTCACGGCGAGCGGATCCGGACTGGCGAGCGCGACCACCGCTCCCCTTAGCGTCACCGCGGCCTGCCTCGTGCCGCCTTCCGGAATGGTGGGCTGGTGGTCGGGCGACGGCTCCGCGATCGACCGGGTGGGCACGAACAACGGCACGCTGCAAAACGGCGCCACGTTCGCCGCCGGCAAAGTCGGACAGGCGTTCAGCCTCGACGGCGCGAACGATTACGTGGATCTGGGCTCATCTCCCGCCTTCGACCTGACCGATTTCACGATCCACACGTGGATATCCGTCGATCCCGCGACGAATACCGGCGAGCGCAGGGTGCTCGGCAGGGACGACTACTCGATCGTGGGCAGCGTTCAATCGTACGGCATCAAATCGAGCTCTCCTGCCTTCTGCGGCGACGGCCGGCCGCTGTTCGCCATCGGGAAGAACAACATCTACACCATGCTTTGCTCGCCTACCGTGCTTAGCGCCGGTTTCCACCATCTGGCTGGAGTGCGAGACGGGGCCACGGTCTCGTTCTACGTCGATGGCGCGCTGGTCGCAACGCAATCGAGCCCGGTCACCGGGGTCATTTCTCCCGCGGCGCCATTCGTGCTGGGCCGGGTGAATCCGAGTTATCCCCTTGAATTCTTCAACGGCTTGATCGATGAAGTGGCGATGCACAACCGTGCATTGACCGCGAGCGAGATCGCCGGGGTCTACGCAGCCGGCGGCAACGGGATGTGCACACAATGCCAGACGCCCCCCACGGAGCTGGCGGGGTGGTGGACCGGAGACGGTACGGCGAACGACAAGGCCGGCGCGAACAACGGCACGCTGCAAAACGGCGCAACGTTCGCCGCCGGCAAAGTCGGCCAGGCGTTCAGCCTGGACGGCGTGGACGACTACGTGAATCTCGGCTCGGCGAGCGCCTTCGATCTGGCCGATTTCACGATTCACGCATGGGTGTCCATCGATTCCGCGACGAATACCGGTGAGCGCCGGATCGTAAGCAGAGACGATGTCTCTGTCGCCCCGGGCGGCAGGCAGCTGTACACGCTGAAGTCGAGCTCGCCGGACGCTTGCGGCGGGCCAAGCGGAAGGCCGGTTTTGGCCATCCTCAGAGGCGGCCTCGGCGTGGTTTGCGGGCCCTCCGCGCTAAGCTCCGGATTCCACCATCTCGCGGGCGTGCGCTCGGGCACGACTCTCTCGCTCTACGTCGATGGCGCGCTGGTGGCGAGCCAGGCGACCGGCGTTTCGGGAACGATCGCGCCGACGGCGCCTTTGGTGATCGGCCAGGTCAGCCCGGCCTTCAACGGCGAATACTTCGTCGGGCTGGTCGACGAGGTGGCGATCCACCGCCGCGCCTTGACCGCGAGCGAGATCGCCGCGGTCTTCGGCGCCGGCGGCAACGGAATGTGCAAGCAGTGCCAGCCGCCCGCCGCGGGAACCGTCGACTGGTGGCCGGCCGAGGGCACGATGAACGACATCGCAGGAACGAATCCCGGCACGCCGAGCGGCGGGGTGACGTTCACCGCCGGCAGGGTAGGAAACGCCGCGGCGTTCGACGGCGTCAACGGCGTGGTGAACTTCGGCGCGAGCGCGGGTAATTTCGGCGCCGCCGATTTCTCGATGCATTTCTGGATCAAGACGAGTTCGACGCGCACGGAAGGCATCATCGGAAAACGGTCCGTTTGCGATCACGCGAATATGTGGGATATGCGCATGTTCGGGGGCCGCTTGACCCTCGAGCTCGATCAAAGCGGGTCCAACTACCTGCCTATCGCCACTAGCAGGGCCATCAATGACAACGTCTTTCATCACGTCGCAATCGTCCGGCAGGGCGCGACGGTTGCGATTTATATAGACGGCATCCTCGATGTAACCGGCTCGAGCGGCATAGCCAATGTCGACAGTGGCACCAATCTGATCGCGGGCCGCAGCGCCTGCACCGGTTTTAACGGCGAGGCCTTCTTCACGGGCGTGCTCGACGAGCTGACGCTGGTGAACCGCGCGCTTTCGGCGGGCGAGATCCAGGCGGTCGTCACCTCGGCCGACGCGGGAATCTGCCGGGCGCAGTGCGCCGCGCTGCCGGCCAACGCCGTTAGCTGGTGGGCCGGCGAGGGTAATACCAACGACACGGTGGATTCGAACACCGCCGTCTGGGAAGGCGCCGCCGCCTACGCGCCCGGCGTCAACGGACAGGCGTTCAAGCTCGACGGCGCGAGCCGCGTGCGCGTGCCGAATGCCCCGAACCTGCGTATCTCGAGGAACGACTTTTCGATCGAGGCCTGGGTCCGGTTCGATGGCTTGAGCGGCGATATGTCGATCGTCGACGCCATCGCAGGCGGCGCCAACGCCGATGGCTGGCGCCTGCTCAAGCAGGCCGACAACCGGTTCTGGTTTTGCTTCGGCGGCGGAACGAACCACTGTTTCGATTCGGCCTACACGCTCTTCAGCACCACGCGCGCGCAGACGGGCGTGTTTTACCACCTTATGGTTGTCAAGACCGCGTCGCAGTTCGCGCTCTACGTCAACGGTGTCAGGGAAGACATGCGCGACGCCGTGCCGGACTTCGTCGACAGCCAAACCGCCGACCTGCGTTTGGGCGGCAGCGCCGTCGAAGGAGCGTATTTAATCGGGCTGATCGATGAAGCGAAAGTTTATGCGCGCGCGCTTTCGGCGAGCGAGATCCAGGCGCTCGTGCGCGCCGCCGGCGCCGGCATATGCCGGACGCAGTGCGCCGCGCTGCCGGCCAGCCCGCTGAGCTGGTGGAAGGCCGAGGGCAACGCGAGCGACGCGATGAACCTCAATCCGGGGTCGCTGCAAGGCGGGATCACGTTCACGCCGGGCAAGGTCGGGCAGGCATTCAGCCTGGACGGCATCGATGACCATGTGGTGGTGAACTACAACCCCAGCCTCGATCCGGGCACCGGCTCGTTCAGCCTGGACGCGTGGGTGAAGACCAGCAAGTCCACGGGCAGGCAGGTGATCATCAGCAGGTATGAGTGCGGCCAGCTCTGCCTCTCGAACGTCTCCACCTCCGCCTATTTGATGTACGTCACCGACGGGGTGTTGCAGGCGTTCCTTCGTGACAGCGACCCCACAAATGGACTGAGCCTGACGGGCACGAAATTCATCGCGGACAACGCATTCCATCATGTCGCGCTGGTGCGGGATATCCCCAGCGGCACGCTGCGTATCTATGTGGACGGCGTGCTCGACGGCAGCGCGCCGCTCGCGCCGGCCGCCGACGGCGCGATCACCGACAACGACAACGATCCGGATCCGCTCGTGATCGGCGCGAGTGTCGTTGCCGGCCAGTCGACGAAGGAACAGTTCTTCTCGGGCGTCATCGATGAAGTCCGGTACCACAGCCGCGCGCTCACGAACCTCGATGTGAATGCGATTTTCCAGGCCGATAAGGCCGGAGTGTGCGTCCCATGATGACAATTCACGGAACGACGGGTGTGCGGATGCGGACTGCGAAGTGGCTGGTCAAGCTCGGATTCATCGCCGCTCTCGGGGGCGCCTTTGCAACGTCGCGGGCTGCCGACCTGACCATTGCCGACGGCGTGACCGTCAAGTTCGGCGCGGACGCGCAGCTCGTCGTGCGCGATCGCCTTACCGCCGGCCAGGGGGTCGTGCTGACCAGCCAGAAGGACGACAGCGTCGCCGGGCAAACCGGCGCCAGTGCGCAGACGCCAGCGGCGGGCGACTGGCTCGGGATCCGGCTGGAAAAATCCACCACCGACTTCGGCGCGCTGACGCTGACCGACCTCGCGGTGCGCTATGGCGGCGCCGGGGACGGCGCGGGCATGACCCTGCGCGGGTTCAGTCCTACGCTGCAGTTCCTGCAATGGACCGACAACACGGTCGGCCTGCGCCTGCTCGAAGGCGCGTCGCCGTCGATCACCGGCTCCAGCTTCCTGCGCAACGTGACCGGACTCGAGGCCGACGACAATAGCGCGCCGAGCGTGACCGGCGGCCAGTTCTCGCAGAACACGGCGCAAGCCATTCTCAACAAGACGCCCGCGGCGATCATCCAGGCCACCGGCGACTGGTGGGGCAACGCGAGCGGGCCGAAGGATCCGGCGGCGAACCCGCAAGGCCTGGGCGACACGGTGTCCGCGGGCGTGAGCTACGGCGGCTACCTCACGGCGCAGCCGATGATCCATCCGACGGTGCGTCTCGCCGCGCCGGCTTCCTTCTTCGAGCAGCGCGAGATCGCGCTCGATGTCTCGTGTCCGAGCGCGGCCGAATATCGCCTCGCGGAAGGCGGCGTATTCACCGGCGCGTTCCAGCCCCTGAGCAGCGGACGAGCTTCGACCAGCTTCACCGTCTCCGACGGCGACGGCAGCAAATCGATCTCGGTGCAATTCCGCAACGCCGTCGGCGTGGAGACCACGGCCACTCTTGCGGGGGGCGTGCTGGTCGATACGCAGCCGCCGACGATCGCGTTCAACAATCCTGCGGCTGGCAGCGTGCTCACTCTGCCGATCACGCTGGAAGCCACGGCCGCCGACTCTGCGGGCGTGGCGCGTGTCGAGTTTTATGTCGATACGCAGCTGATCGGGAGCGATTCCGCGTCGCCTTACTCCATTGCGTGGGATCCGAGCAGCGTCGCCGGCGGAAACCACACGCTGAAGGTGGTGGCCCTCGATGCCATCGGCCGAACTTCGCAGCAGCTGGTTGCGGTCACCGTGGTGCCCGAGCCGAGGTTCGCGGTCTGCGCGGGCGAAGGCGGGTTCTGCGCCTTCAGCGGGGACGCTTTCGTGATTTACGGCGCCGGCAGCGTATTCACCGCTCCGCGCGTGTTCCGTAACGGCGTGAGTTGCAACAATGCCGTATTCGGGGATCCTCTTTTCGGAGTGGTCAAGCAGTGTCAGTTCAAACCCGTGGGCGGGCCGGCCGACACGGACGGACCGCAACTGACGAACGCCGCGTTCAACGGCGCGCCTCTGGCCAACGGCTCGGTCTTTACGGGCAACAGCAGCATCACCGTGTCCGCGACCGATCGCAGCGGCATCTCCCGCGTCGAGCTGCTGCTCGACGACCAGGTGGTTTCCGCCGCCAGCGGCAGCAGCAGCTACAGCGCCGCGCTCAACCTTGCCAATGTCGCCAATGGGCCGCATACGCTCGCGATCCGCGCGGCCGATTCTCTGAGCAACACGACCACCGCGGCCTACGGCATCGTCGTCGCCCATGCTCCGCCGGCCGCGCCCGTCATCACCCAGCCCGCGAGCGGCCTGACGACGCGCACCACCAGTACGCTGGTGTCCGGCACGGCACAGGCGAGCAGCTCGGTGCAGGTGCTGGTCGGCGGCCAGCCGGCCGGCGTCCCTGTGGCGGCGGGCGCCGACGGGCGCTTCGTGGCAACCGTCGATTTGACCTCCGGCGCCAATCAGATCAGGGCCACCGCGGCCGACCAGTACGGCACGAGCGAGCTGTCGACAGCGATCCTCGTCACGGTCGACAGCTCCATCCCCTCGAGCCCGAGCAACCTCACGGCGCTCAGCCTCGTGCAGGGCAAGGTGCGCCTGAGCTGGGTGCGCTCGAGCGATCCGAAGGCGATCGGCTACGACATCTACCGCTCGAGCGCCGCGTTCAACGAGACCGGCGAAGCGCTCAAGATCAACGGCAGCCCGCTCACCACGGCGTCGGTCTTCGACGATCTGCCGGCGCTCGAGGGCGTCTGGTTCTACAGGGTCGTCGCGGTGAACAGCCTCGGCACGCCGTCCGTGCCGACCAACCAGGCGCAGGGGCTCTCCGACAGCACGCCGCCGAAGGCGACATCGATCGTGTACACGCCGCTGGGAAAGACCGATCCCGCCACCGGGCGCGTCGGGCAGGGCCGCGTCAACCTGGTGCTGACGACGAGCGAGGCGCTGCCGGCCGCGCCGTTCCTGTCGATCGTGCCCGCGGGCGGCGGCGCGCCGCTGCCGATCGATCTCGTCAAGGCGACCGATACTACTTACAGCGGCTTCTTCGTCATCGACGCCAGCACAGCGTCGGGCACCGCGAACGCGCTGTTCTCGGCGCGCGACGCGGCGGGCAACCGCGGCACCAACGTGGACGCCGGCGCCACCTTGAACATCGATGCGCAAGGCCCGGCGCTGAGCAGCATCGCCGTGACGCCGAACGCGCCGATCAGGAACGACGCGGCGCCCACGATCCAGGCGACGTTCACGTTCAGCGAGGCGACGAAGGCGGGCGCCACGCCGCAGATCAGCTACCTGCTGTCCCGTCCGGGGCGCCAGGCGGTGCCGGTCGCCGGGCTCACGCAGCTCAACCCGACGACCTGGCGCGCCAGCTTCACGCTGCTGGGCGACGCCGGACAGGGCTCGCCGGAGAACCTGAGCTTCAGCTTCCAGGCGCTGGACGACCTGGACAACGCCTCGACAACGGTCGCGGGCGCCAACCGCTTCCAGGTCTACCAGGGCAACCTGCCGCCGCTCGACGTGCCGCTCGGCTTCACCGCGAAAGCGCAGCCCGGCGGCAAGGTGAAGCTCTCCTGGCAGGCGGTGACCGACGCCTTCGCTTATCAGCTCTATCGCCAGGGTCCCGGCCAGACGGATCTGCAGCCGCTCGGCACCCGCGCCTCCGGCGTGAGCTTCATCGACCAGACGCCGCAGGACGGCAGCTTCGTCTACGCCGTGGCCTCGGTGCGCCAGTCGAACGACCAGGAAGCGATATCCGGGCAGAGCTCGCAGGCGACCGTGCTGGCGAGCGCGACTCCGCCGGCCGCCCCGCAGAACTTCGCTCTCGCGCTGACCGGTCAAGGCATCCGCGCCAGCTGGGCCGCGCCGCTTGCCGGCACGGTGGACAGCTACAACCTGTACCGGTCCACCGGGACGGCGATCACGAGCATCGCCGGGCTGACGCCGTACAAGACGCTCATCCGCGCGATTCCGGCGCTCGACGCCTCGCCTTCGCCGTCGGAGAGCGCCTATGTCGTCACCGCGCTCGACGCGGCCGGCAACGAGTCGGCGATCTCCAACTCGGCGTTCCTCAACGCGAGCCTGCTGCCGGTCGGCAATCTCAGGATCGAGCAGATCGGCGCCGCGCTGCCGAAGATCAGCTGGACCGCGCCGGCGGGAGGCCTGGCGGGCTACGTCGTGTACGTCGGGCCGGATAGCGCGAAGGTCAAGCTCACGCCCACGCCGATCACCAGCCTGTTCTTCATCGACACCGGCTACACCGGCGGCGAGCGCCGCTACACCGTGGCGAGCGTCGACGTGAACGGCGTGGAGCTGCCGCGCAGCCTGACCCTGCCCAACGCCGCCACGTCGGTCGCGTCGAGCCTGACCCTGCAGCGCGGCGTGATGAACAAGATGCAGGTGCAGATCACGAACACCTCTGGAGAGGGCCTCGTGAACGCGCGCATCGTGGTCCGCGTGCCGATCAACCGCGACGCGACGGTGTTCCAGGATCACCGGTCGCCGGCCTTCGATCTCGGGGCCACCGAGACCCGGCTCGTGCCGGTGATCGTCGGCGGCTATGCCGATCTGCCGGGCCGGCCGCAGGTCGAGGTCGGTGTCGAGATCGCGCCGGAGGAGGGCGAGTTCGTCAAGGTCAGCCGCAGCCAGACCGTCGACGTGAGCGACAGCGGCCTCGTCGTCGGCATCGCCACCGAGGAGTTCACCCGCGCCGCCACCGGCAAGGTGAAGCTCAGCATCGAGAACACGAGCGAAGTGGAGGTCGAGCTGCTCACCGCCGTCGGCGGCGGCACCGGCGACTCCTCCGAGCTGCGCTTCAAGATCCTCGACGCCGACGGCAACGTCCTCGCCACCCAGTCCTACAGGCAGGCGTTCGGCGCGAACGTCGTGGCGCTGGTGAACGGCCAGACCGTCGCGCGCATCCCCCCGGGCACGAGCTTCGTCTCGGACCCCTTCAGCCTGAACGTGCCCGCGGCGAGCCCCGCCGCGATCCGCGTCAAGCTCGAGATCGACAAGCTGCGCTACCACAGCGGCCAGGAGGACGAGATCCTGATCGCCGGCCGCGGCGCGGAGAAAACCGTGTCGCTCACCGACACCGCCTACGCGGGCGAGGTGACGACCGTGGCGCCGGTAAGCTCCTTCGGCGACCAGGACGTGATCATCGCCGGCCGCGCGCTCGATCGCGCCACCGGCACGCAGCTCCCCAACGCGCGGCTCAAGCTCATCCTCAACCAGGAAGGATTCGAGCGCAATTTCAGCGTGCTCACCGACGCGACGGGGGGCTTCACCTACACCTTCAAGCCGACCTTCACCGACGGCGGTCTCTACAAGGTGTCCGCGGTCCATCCGGACATCACCGACCGCCCCGAGCAGAAGGCGTTCACCATCAACCGCGTCGCGCTCGGGCCGACGCCGTTCCAGCTCGACGTGCCGCGCGGCTACACGTTCAACGTGCCGTTCATCGCGAAGGCCGGGCCGGGCACGTCGGCGGCGAATGTGCGCTTCGAGCTGAATCCCGCGAGCCAGCCCACGGGCCAGCTCCCCGCGGGCGTGAGCGTGCAACTTCCGGCGCCGATCTCGATCGCCGAGCGCCAGACGCTCAACGTTCCGGTCGTCTTCTCCGCCAACAGCGACGCGCAGCCGAGCGGCGCGCTGATCTTCGACGTCTTCAGCGACGAGCATCTCGCGACGCCGCTCACGCAGGTCAGGCTCAACTACTCGCTGAGCGAAGCCAAGCCTTTCGTGACCGCCACGCCGAGCTTCATCGAGACGGGCCTCGCGCAGGGCGAGAGCCAGACCGAAACGCTCACCGTGGAAAACAAGGGCCTGCAGGACGCGCTCAACCTGCGGTTCACCCTGACGAAGGGCGACGGCACGCCCGCGCCCGACTGGATCTCCATCCCGTCCAATCCCGACGGCACGCTCGCGATCGGCCAGAAGCGCGCGATCGACCTCACCTTCACGCCGCCGGCGGGAACCCAGGACGGCGTCTACGAATTCAAGCTCACCGTTCAAGGCGACAACGTCGCGGCGCAATCGCTCAGCATCTTCGCGAGCGTCACCCAGGCCGGGCAGGGCAACGTCACCTTCAAGGCCTCGGACATCTTCACCGCGACGGTCGACAAGCAAGGCCACGTGATCCAGGGACTCGCGGGCGCCACCGTCACGCTGCAGAACGAAGACGTGATCACGATCACCCAGCAGCTCGTCACCGACAGCCTGGGCGAAGCCGCCTTCCAGGGCGTCCCCGCCGGCCGCTACAAGTTCCGCGCCACCGCCTCCAAGCACCAGGAAGTCGGCGGCCGCATCCAGATCAAACCTGGCATCACTCTCAATCAATCCATCTTCCTCGAAACCCAGCTGATCACCGTGGAGTGGAGCGTCCGCGAAGTCACCATCCAGGACCGCTACGAGATCACCCTCAACTCCACTTTCGAGACCGACGTTCCGACCGCGGTGGTCGTGATGCAGCCCGCGAGCACGAACCTGCCGAAGATGAATCCGGGCGACGTGTTCTTCGGCGAGCTGGTCATCACGAACTTCGGTCTCGTGCGCGCGGACGGCCTCACACAGCAACTACCGCAGCCCGACCCGTTCTTCCGCTTTGAATTCCTCTCCGAGATACCGAGGACGCTCGACGCAAAGCAGCGCGTAACAATTCCGTATCGCGTCGTCGCCTTGCAACCGCTCGAGCCCGTAGCCGGCGCCGCGAGCGGTGGCGGCTGCTACAACTACAGCAACACGAGTAGCGTCAAAGGTACCTCCACCTGCGCGAACGGATTCATTTCACAGTGCGGCGGCTCCACGTCCTGGTTCTCGTTCAGCAACAGCACGTGCGGAGGAGGGGGCGGCGGAACAGGTAGCACCGGAAGCATCGGCGGAGGTGGCGCATCGTGGTTGGGTGGGCAGGGGAATGGCTTCGTCGGCACCAGCAGCCCCGGTACGGCGATTAAGCTCAGAGGCAAAAAATGCGTGTTTATCCCGGATGGTAAAGGGACCGAATGTTTCTCGCGCACGATCGTGGAAAGCCCGTGAACTCTTCGGCGATAAAACAGCTTATGACGGCTATGGCAAATTCATCGCGTACCAAAATCAAGAGAGCTGCGGGCTATCGGTGCGCCCTCGCGGCAACTTACTTAGTTATCGCGTCCGTGTCTCAAGCCCACGGTCAGGCTCTCGACATGGTGAGCATGCCGAATGGAACCTACGACCAAACGGTTGTTGATCTGAAGATACAGACAGCGGCAGGAGAAGTAAGTTGGCAGCGCGCTTATAACGGCACCGGCTGGCGCTTCAATCGCCACTGGGATGGCATCTCGGCGACCTACAAGCCGCTCGCCACGCAAAGCACCGGTGGAGGTGCAGGCAGCAGCGTGCCCTCGCTCGGCTCGACCGGGGAAGGACAGTCCGGCTGCTGGGTCTGGGTCGACGAGGACTTCGCTCCGACCGGAGCGGAAATAACACTCGACATCCCGGACAACACTTTCAACCATCGATATCCGCAAGACGCCCAGTCGCTCGCCGCGTTCGGCGTGGCGTCTTGCGGTTATCTGGGGACCCCAGCTGAAGTCACGGAAGGTTTTCGCCGAGGCAGCAGCCTCTACGTAGGCAGCAAAGGCACCTACGTTTTCAAGAACCGCTACACGCTGAAGAAGCAGAACGCACTGAAGTTGCCGCCCACCGCGGCTGGTGGATTGCCGGCTGGCGGGCCGGCCGCCGGCAGTGTCGATCTCAGCCAGGCCACCGCTGTGGACGGGTGGCGCTGGCAGGACCGCACGGGCGACTGGGTCGAATACGACGAGAGCGGCCAGATCAGCCGCTACGGCGACCGCAACGACAACGTTGTATGGATCCAGCGCAATTCGCTGGGTTGGATAGAGCGCGTAATCGACGGCGGCAATACCGCCACGACCATCACCGGCCAGACGGCGCTTACGCTGCACTATGACGCCTCAGGGCGTCTGCTTCAGGTGAAGGATTACCCGCTAAACGGCAACAGCCTCGATCTACCGCAACGTACTGTCAGCTACGGCTACAGCTCCTTAGGCCTGCTTACCACCGTCACCGACGTCCGGGGGAACACGACGGCCTACACCTACGACGCTAAGAACCGCCTCGCGACGATCACCGATCCCGAAGGCCGCGTCACGCGGCTCACCTACGAGGGCGAGTCCACGAGCGTCCTACAGTTCACCGCCGCGGACGGCAGCGTAAGCGATTACACCTTCGTCTACGACGATAACAAGAAAGTGTTCTACAGCAAATTAGAAGGGCCGGTGACCGGCAGCGGCCGGCTCGTGGAAGACTACACGCACGATCGCGCTGGTGATTTGATCAAATACGAACTCAATGGCGGGACGGAATTGGAAATCCGACGTGACCCAACGGCGCGTACCGAAACTCAAATCAACGCGCGGGGATTTGCCACTGTCTTGACCAAAAATGAATTCGAGCAAGTTGTCCAGGTGCAAAACCCGGACGGCACTAAAACCAGTACTTTGTTCGAAGCAGCCTATCTCAATCCCGTCGAAACTACCGACGAAGCCGGCTTCAAGACCCGTTATGAATACGACGGCCGCGGCAATCTCACTAAAGAAACTCAAGCAGTCGGAACGCCCGACCAACGTGTCATTGAATATCAGGTGGACATTGCGGGACGTGTCACGCGGTTGATCCGCAGAGGCCGCACTGGGAGCAACGGCACGGTTACGGCCGACGCCATTTTGGAAATCAGCTACGACGTGGCAGGCCAGATTAGCCAGACAGTCGATCCAGAAGGCAACGTGCGCAGGTACGTCTATGACCGTGGCGGCAATGTGGTGCGCTATACCGACCCACGCGGCAATGCGACGAGCTATGAGGTCGATGCGGCAGGCAATCTTAAGAAGATTACAAATGCTCTCGGCCATGCCCATAGCATGGAATACGACAAGGTGAACAATCTTGTCGCCCATGTCGATGCGCGCGTCAAGCGCGCCCAGGCCGCCTACGACGCGATGAATCGCCGTACTTTGGTAACCAACCGGATCGGCGGCCAGTACAAGATGAAATACAACGGCCAAGGGCTACTGATCGCGAAAACGGATGAAGATGGACGTTCCGTACTGACAGAATTCGACAACTTTTTACGCGCTACTAAGGAACTCGATGCACTCGGCAACGCGACCCAATACAGTTATCAGATTCAGGATGGCAGCCAGACCGGAGCACTCGGCAGCCTGAGTGGCCCCACTCAGGTGAAATACCCCAGCTTTACCGAGTTGACCAAGTACGACGAGCGCGAGCGCCCAACGAGCCAGACCTTGCTCAACCCAAATGCTTCGGGTGTCGAAGGCTTCGTGAGCAACAGTACTTACGAGGTACGAGGTCTAAAGAAGAGCGAGATCGATGCCAACGGCAAGACGCGCTTCTTTGCCTACGATGCGCTCGGGCGCCTCATCGAAGCCACGGACAGTCTTGGGAACAAAACGCAGGCGCAGTACGACGTGCGCGGCAATCTTCTGCAGATCAGGGATGCCAATGGAAACATCAGCCGTTTCGAGTACGACCGCAACAACCGCCTGGTCAAACAAACCCTGCCCTTGGGGCAGGTCACGCGCTATAGCTACGATAAGGCGGGCAACCTCGCAGAGCGCATCGATCCAAACGACCACAAGAGCGTACTGACCTGGGACGAGGTGAATCGTCTCAAAGAGGCGAGACATTACCGCGCACCCGGCGATGTCCTGGTTCATACGAGCACTTACACCCGTGACGAAGAAGACAACCTGATCGCGTGGAGCGTTACCGATCATACTCGGCCGGTCGACCAACAGACTTCTAGTGGCGCCGCCGCGTTCGACGATGCCAGCCGCAAGACCAGCGAGACGGTTACGTATCCCAATCCCGCAGGCGGAACGACCGTCCTGAGCTACGGTTATGTATACAGCGCGAGCGGCAATAAAACCCAACTTATCTGGCCCGACGGCACCCAGATCGGCTACGGCTACAGCGCGCACGGCGCGCTTGAGACCGTCAGCATCCCTGGCGAAGGCGCAATCAGTGTCAACCAGTTCAACTGGATCGCTCCCGCCAAAGTGACTCTGCCTGGCGGCAGCGTGCAGGAACGCAGCTACGACGGCGTGTTAAATCTCGAGAGCCTCAAGGTCAGGAACCCCGGCCAGCAAGTGGCGCTGAGCATAGAGAACACTTACGGCAAGGTTCAGGAGCTGAAGACCACTAACCGCACCGATACTGCCAACAACATTGGCAGTACCGAAAACCACAGCTATCAGTACGACAATGAAACGCGCCTGACGCAGTCGGTGTTCGGCACCGATATCGAAAACTTCACCCTCGACGCGGTCGGCAACCGTATCGTGCACAGTCGGGTATCCGGGCCGTGGACCTATGACGCTAACAACCGCCTCCTCCAGCGCGGCACGGGTTCCAATGCGACCAACTACGAGTACGACGACGCGGGCAATCTCACAAAGAAAACCGAAAGCGCTACGGGCCGGATTACGCGCTACGCCTACGACACCCAGAACCGCCTGGTTGAAGTTCGGGACGGAAACGATAACGTCGTCGCGCGCTATGGCTACGACATGTTCGACCGGCGCATCTGGAAAGAGCAGTACCGCGACGGCATGGGACAGCCCCTCGCCCCAGCGCAGCGCAGCTATTACCTCTACTCCGACGAAGGCCTGATTGCGGAAAGTCGCCAGGACATCACGCTCAACTCCGATGGTAGCGTCGGTTCGAACGCGTCACCAGCCCTCATAACTCAATACGGCTCACCGCCGGATTCGGAGTTCACCAGAGGAGTGCTGTTCGTCAAGACTCGGAACAGCCAGAACCTAGACGTTGTGGCCTACTACCATCATGACCAATTAGGTACTCCGATTCAGGCAACAGACAAGGCAGGCAACGTCGTTTGGGCTGCAAGCTACGATGTCTTCGGCCGCGCGATGATCACCACGCCGGCGGCCACAGCGGATAAACCTACCATTGCGAGTCAACTGCGCTTCCCCGGTCAGATCGAAGACTTGGAGACCGGCCTGCATTACAACTTACATCGATACTACGATCCGATAGCTGGTCGCTATATCAGCGAAGATCCTGTCGGAATTGATGGTGGCTTCAACCTGTACACCTACGTTGGTAACAATCCCCTCGGCCTTGCAGACCCATTCGGCTTGGCGCCAGACGGACATCATTGGGTTACGGGTCCAATACGGAACGACCCGAATCTTTCTGCGCCAGCACAGCAAGTCTTCCAAAACGCCAAGACCGGTGATTACGGGGAGAGGCATGGCTGGGATAAACCGCATTCGGATTACAACAAAGCAGTTCAGGAATTGTGGGACAAGAATAAATACGACCCTTCCAAGATGACAAAAGAACAAGCCGAAGACTTTGTTCGGCAGGTGATGCGCAGCCGTGATCCAAGGATTGCAAAATTCCGCATGCGGATCATAAAACTGTGCATCAAGTTCGGAATGGGTCGCGGAGGCTGGATGCGCGGTGGGGGCAGCCAATGATGGCTAAGGCCGCCCCGACAATTGACAAACGGCTGGCTGGTATCCAGATCGCGCTATTCGAACTTGTATGGCCCGCATTCCTGTGGATTTCGCGAATCAAACTTAAAAGCGGAAACAAGTCTTGCCGCGTCTACGTTCTAACCAACAAGGACTTCAACATCGACGAATGGTCGGATTGTGATCACCTGTTGCGAGAAATATTTGACGAAGCCCTAAAACGCTCAGGTATCAGCTATGAAATTGATCATGGAAAAGCACTATCAAAAAGCGTCGATTACGAAGATCTCATGTCGGACGCAATTTTTAAGAAAATTGCAGCAGAGGTAGCACCTTGGCGTCTAAAGGCTGGACGCTAGGGTGAGAACGATGGTGCGATGACTATGATCACGATACAAAGACACTCTTTGTTAAACCACAGCGTTGAAGGTGCGCGTCTTTTCGTTGCGCGTCGATGGATACCAACGCGCGTGCGTGCTTTTGCGGGCGCACTGTCGGGTATCGTCTTAGTCACGGGAGTGGGCAGCGCGCCTCTCCCAGCCCAAGCCCAAGAAACCGTCTGCGCGCGGGTCAAGATCGAGATCAAGCAGGAGCTCACGCTCGAGCGGCAGGCGTTCGATGCGGAGATGAAGATCAACAACACTACCGATACCGGCGTGATCGAGAACGTGTCGGTGGTGGTGAAGGTGACCGACGAGCAGGGAAATCCGGTTCTGGTCACGGACGATCCGAACAATACGACGGCGAAGTTCTTTATTCGGCTGTCGAGCAAGCAGAACATTTCGAATGTCGACGGCACGGGAACGGTGAGTCCGGCGACGACGGCGACGATCGACTGGCTGATCATTCCGGCGCCGGGGTCGGCGGGGGTCAGTGCGCTGGGCAAGAAGTATCTGGTGGGGGCGACGCTCAAGTATCGGTTCGGCGGGG
>WNFL01182444.1_pt3 | contig 22936 bp, 27 predicted proteins | sample 5400361 | NCBI WGS metagenome assembly WNFL01 (sample SAMN13153351, study PRJNA577476) | soil metagenome | isolation source: 40 cm soil on Douglas fir-dominated hillslope | place: USA:California | collected 2013-09-17
AGCTCAAATAGGCCACGATGATGATGATGATGACGGCGATCAGCTGGGCTACGACGCGGATTCGCATCAGTCTATTCGACCAGTTGAGTGAGGTTTCGCCGCCCACCCAGAGCGTATAAAGGCCCGCCGCGAGCACGGCGGTGACCACCGCCAACGCGACGCCAACCAGGAATTTGCCCGTCATTTGCGGGTTCTCCTCAAGACAAGAAAGCCGCATCTACGCGAAAGTTAAGGTTGGCGCCGTGCCGCTTGTGCCATAATAGTTGCAACCAATTCCGGGGTCGAACGCTAAGATTTCGACCCCGGTTCCCCGTAGGAGGAAAATCATGCCCGAGTCTCGCTGGCGGCAAAGCTGGGACGGTTTTTTAACCCGCGTCCCGCTGGGAAGCCGCGCCTCTTTGCCCGCGTCCGTGGGCGCGCTCGCGGTGCTCGTCTCACTTGGCGTCTGGGGAACGCTTAGCGGATTTGCTCAAGACGATCCGAAACCAACTCAGCTCGCCCAAGGCACGCTGCCCCTGCCCGCGCCCGGCACCACGCCCGCACCCGCGCCGGCGCAGGCGACGCCAACGGCGCCCGATCCCGAAGTTGCGAAGGCCCGCGCGGCAGCGCTCGCGGCCAAAGCGAATATCGACATTACCGATGCATGGGCGAGAGCGACTCCGGGTAGCGCCAACACGGCAGCAGTGTATCTCCACATTGTGAGCGCCAAGGACGGCGACAAATTGGTCAGCGCGGAAGCGCCGATGGCCGAGCGCATCGAGCTTCATGACGACATGCAGCAGAACGGTGTGATCAAAATGTCCCCGACCGCGGCCGTGGAGATTCCGGCTGGCGCGACAGTGAATTTCCTTCCCGGCGGACGGCATTTGATGCTGATGGGCTTGAAAGCGCCGTTGAAAGAGGGCGACAGTTTCCTGCTCACGCTCAAATTCGACAAGGCAGGCACCCAGAGCGCGGCAGTGAAGATTCTCGGCGCCTCGGCGACAGGGCCGGCACCGGCATCGTCGGCGCGGAAGGGCGACACCACCTCGGCCGTCTCGCCTCCACCTTAAGCCGATCGCTTACTTTCTAATTTCCCATTCGTCCCGTGCACCAGGGCTGGCGTCGCTCGCCATGATAGGAGCGGGCGAGGTTCTCCTTCAGCATCGCCTCGCCGATGTCGCCCATGATGTCGCTCACGTGGGCGCGCACGCGGCCGCCATATTTGTCGTAAACGATGCGCGAGAGCCTGACTTGGGCCCCTGAGAGCCGGCGGACGAGATAATCGCGCGCCTTTTCGGCGAGGCGCTTTTCCTCCGCGCAACGGGCTTCCAACTCGGGCGCGTCGATGCCGTCAATACGTATACGGATGAAGAGGCTCTGCCCGATCCAGATCGTTGCACGCACGTCAATTGTGTCGCCATCGACGATTCGCTCGACCTTGGCCGAGACGGGACCGTCCAGCCCGTCGACGATTAGCCGCTCTGTCGCCGGCCTGATGCTATTCTCCGCCGCCCCGGCGGCGAGCAGCGAGATGCCGGCGAGACCGACGAGGCTCGATGCGCGAAAGACCGGCACGGCTGGACGCAGTCCCTGAGCAACCACAGATTTCAATTATGGTACGAATAGGGAACAAAGTCCAGGCAAAGCCTAGAAATCCGAGGTAATTCCCTTGTTTTCCCAGTCCCCATACCGCGTCGGCTCGGGTCCCTTCGGGCCCCCGATCTCTCTTACCTTCTTCTTTGCGGCTTGCGCCTCTTCGGCCTTTCGGCGCCGCTCCGCGGCTTCATCGAGCGCGCGCCGTGCCTCGGGGGGAAGCTCGCGCCGCCCCGGGTCCGTGGAAATTTTGTCACCTTCGACCATCGAATAGCGATCTTTTCCGCAAGCGGCACGATGCCTACATAAGGCCTGCGGCGGCGTCGTAAAAGCCGCCACTGAATAGGATCGATCAAATGAATTATTTCCGCACCGGACTCCTCATGGCCGCGCTTACCGGCCTCTTTCTTGCCATCGGGTACCTCATCGGCGGGCAATCGGGCATGGTGATCGCATTCCTATTCGCGCTCGGTACGAATCTCTTTGCCTATTGGAATTCCGACAAGATGGTCTTGTCGATGTATGGGGCGCGGGCAGTTGACGAGACGACGGCGCCCGATCTCGTGCATCTGGTGCGCGTGCTCTCCGAGAGCGCCGGCCTGCCGATGCCGAAAGTCTACATCGCGGAGAATCCGCAGCCGAACGCATTCGCGACGGGGCGTGACCCGGAGCACGCTGCCGTCTGCGTCACGACCGGAATTCTCGAGCGGCTCAATCAGGAAGAGCTTGCGGGCGTCCTCGCGCATGAGCTTTCGCATGTGAAGAACCGCGACACGCTCATCATGACCATCACGGCGACGATTGCCGGCGCGATCTCGATGCTGGCGAATTTCGCCTTTTTCTTTGGCGGCGGCGAGCGCCGGAACAATCCTTTGGGTGCGGTCGGCGCGGTTCTCGTCATGATCGTCGCGCCCTTGGCCGCGATGCTGGTCCAGATGGCGATCAGCCGCACTCGCGAATATGCGGCGGATGCTTCAGGCGCCCAATTGTCCGGCCGGCCGCTCTGGCTCGCCTCCGCGCTCGAACGGATTTCCACGGCCGCCGAGCGCATCGAAAACGTCGATGCCGAAACCCATCCCGCGACCGCTCACATGTTCATCGTGAACCCGCTGCATGGCGCGGGATTTACCAATCTCTTCGCCACCCATCCCCCGGTCGAAGATCGCATCCGCCGCCTTGAAGCCATGGCTGCGGCCAACGGCCAGAACGCGCAGCGTAATCCCTGGAGCAAATAGGGCTGCGGCCGCTACGAATAGGCGGCTACTAATGGCCGCTTACATGAGCAATTCCGAGAAAGCTTCGAAGGCTCCGGCCGGCTTGCCCGCACGCAAGGCCGCGCTCGCCATCCTTTCCGACGTGCTCCGCCGCAAGCGTCCGCTTGATGTCGCGGTCGATGACGCGCTTGCGGCCGCGAAGCTTGAGCCCCGGGATGCGGGCTTTGCTCGAGCCATCGCGACGACGAGCTTGCGGCGTTTCGGCCAATTGGAAGCGCTGCTCTTGAGCTTCCTCGACAAGACGCCTCCGCCGCACAAGGCCGGACCCACGCTCGAGATTCTCACCGCCGGGGCTTGCGAGTTGCTGTTCTTGGGTGTCGCGCCGCATGCCGCCGTCGATGGCGCCAATCGCCTGGCGCAGGCCGATGCCAAGGCCGTCCATTTCAAAGGCCTGATCAATGCTGTGCTGCGGCGGATCGCGCGCGAAGGTGAGGGCCGGCTGGCAGAACAGGATGCCCGGCGCCTCAACACGCCCGATTGGCTATTTGAGCGCTGGCTCGAGAATTACGGGGAGGAGGCGGCGCACGCGATCGTGGACGCACATCTGCTCGTCCCGCCCCTCGATCTCACGCTGAAGCGGCCGGACGATCCGTGTACGGATTTGATCGGCGCGCTTAAGCTCGCGCCTCGCCGCGTAAGGCTGGAGCACGCGGGCCGCATCGAGGATTTGCCGGGCTTCGCGGCGGGGCGGTGGTGGGTCCAGGATTTCGCCGCCTCGCTTCCCGCCGAGCTGCTTGGGCCGATTGAGGGCCGGCGGGTCATCGATCTCTGCGCCGCGCCAGGCGGCAAGACCGCGCAATTGGCGACAGCAGGAGCTGAGGTGACAGCCCTCGATATCTCGCAGGACCGATTTGGCCGGGTCGCGGATAATCTGAAGCGGCTTGGGCTCTCCGCCGAGCTCGTGGCTGCCGACGCGCGAGACTGGCGTCCGCCGGTGCCCGCTCCCTTCGTTCTTTTGGATGCGCCCTGCACCGCGACCGGCACCATCCGGCGCCATCCGGATCTGCCGTGGCTGAAGACGGCAGCCGATCTCGCCATCGCAGAGAGCCTGCAAAGCGAGCTCCTTGACGCGGCGGCCGAGATGACCGCCGCCGGCGGGCGGCTCGTCTATGCCGTGTGCTCCCTCGAACCCGAAGAGGGGCCGGAGCAGATCGCCGCATTCCTCCGGAGACGGAGCGATTTCACCCGTCTGCCGATTTCTCCAGGGGAGGCGTTCGATGCCGCCTTCGTGTTGCCGGAAGGCGATCTTAAGACTCTACCTTGCCACTGGCCCGAACGCGGCGGAATGGACGGTTTCTACGCCGCCCGTCTCATACGCTCAGTCTAGGCGCCCCAGCGCATAGGCGATGGCGAGATAGATCTTGCCGGTATCGGCGGTAAGCAATGTCGACGCGAGAAACCCGTCACGGTCTCCTTCGCGCGCCCGCGCCAGCATCGCCTCGAATTCGTCGATGTAAGCGTTCGCCGAATCGTGGAAGCGCTGATTGTCGCGATAGAGCTCCGTGATGCGGTTGACGGATTCAGGTCCGATTGCTGCCGCAAGTCGGCGCGCGAACACGCCGCGGTCGCCATCAAGATAGCGCCGCCACAGCGCCGGGTCGGCTGTCTCGCCGGCGAGGTCGCTCAAGTCGCCCGCAAGCTCGGCCAACGCCGCCTGCAAGGCCGCGAGCGATGCCGCGGCGCCCGGCCGCAAGCCTCCTGCGGTTTTTGGCGGATCGCGCGATTCGGCGGCCGCCAGCACCTGGCTAAGCTCGAAGTTGCCGCGCGGGCGATCTTCGATTCGCCGCCTTGGGCCCGTGACCCGGCGGGCAAGCCCTCGTAGCGAGTCGCCCATGCTGTTCTCGCTTTCGGGCTGCGAAACGGCGGTCGTAGGGGGCGAATCCTCCTGTGAGGGCAATCGGCGCGCGCGTGTCTGCAGCGTCGCCAAAGTGCGCGCGCTCGGCTCGCATCGCCTCGCGAACGCGCTCTGCTTCTTGAGTAGCGATGCCCGGAAGCGCCAGCATGTGGCGCTGCGTGTCCTCGGCCGCGCGTGCAAGCGTTGCCCGCGCCTTTTCGGCTTCCTCGGCTACCGATGCTGCCGCCCGCAATAAGAGATCGCATTGGCCCATCGCCTCTCCGACGAAATCCTTCGAGCGAAGCTTCGCATCGGCGGTGCTCTCGGCGATCAGCGCCTGCGCGCTCGCGGCTGCCTCGCGCATCCCGTCGACGAGCCGCCCCATCGAGACGGTCGCGCTATCGACGGTCTCCTTCACGCGCTCGGCGTCGCGCGAGAAGCTGGCCGCAAGCTGCGATGTGCGCGCGCCCGCGGTCGACATTGCCGCATCGACGCGGCGCAATCCCTGGTCGGCGATCTCGTCGAGACGCTGGGCCTCGCTTGTCAATGCGGTTGCCGCGCGTTCTGCGGCATTGCGCTGTGCTTCGAGCAGACCGACGAAGGCGTTCGTCTCTTCCTTGATCTGGGCGAGCAGATCGGACATCGCGGAACGCTGCTTCTCCTGTCGCGCGAGCACGAATTCGGCGCGGGCAACGGAAGCATCGGCCATGGTCTCGATGTTCTTCGCCTGACGATCGAGCTCGACCGCGGCTTGTTGCGGCGCGGCTGCCGCTCTCTCCGCGGCCTCGCGGAATTGAGCGGACTGGGTCTCGAGTGTTGTGCCCGCGGATCTAAGCTCGCCGCCGGCCGCCTCGATCATCGATTTGAGCTGCGCTGCGCGCCCGGCAAGCGCCTCGGCGGCACGCTGCGCGGCATCGTCCAGACGGTTGGCGAGTCCCTCGATGCCGGCGCGTTCCGCGCTTAAGCGTTGCGCGATGTTATCCGCACGCACTCCGGCGCGGGCGCCCGCTTCTTCCAACTGTGCCACGCGCTCCTCGAGCGCGGTCTCGAGCGCGCGTAAGCGGCCGAAGGCCCCGTCGAGCCCGGTGGAAAGCGCGTCAAGTTCGCGCCGCACTGCCCGTCCCAATCGTTGCGCTTTAGCAGTTGCTCCCTCATCCACCGCGGTAAGCTGCTCGGAGACCTCCGCCAAATGCCGTGCCGTCTCCGCCATCGACTGCGCGCGTCCGAAGGCGAAGCCGCAGGCGATGAAAAGGAAAGGCGGCAGGAAGGTCAGGGTGGCTGCAAAGGAAAGTATTTGCGGGTCTAAAAGCGGCAGCCCTCGCGCGCCAAGATAGCCATAAAGGTAGGCAATCGCGGTGCCTGCCCAAAAGGCGGCAAAGACGCACGTAAAGACGAGAATGCCGTAAGCTCTTCGGATGGGTTCCGCGTCCGGCGGAGCCGGGCTCTGCTCGCGCGCGGGTTCCGCTTTGCGCATTTCGACAGGAGTTACGGATTCAACCTCGCCACTCAGTTGCGCTCTCAAACTCGACATCTCTTAACCCTGTTTCGCCATCGGGTCGTCACGGCCCGGAATTGGGGCATCCACGAAGCCGCCATCCGGCAGCCGTTGCGCTTGATGCAGTGCCCCCCGTGCCCGAAGATGGACTGCATTGAACAGCCGTTCTATTACTTTGGGCAAGATAAAAGGTTAACGGGTGGGTGGGATGCGAGACGAGCCGCAAAATGCGGCGGCGGACGCCGTCGAGTCATCGCCGCTAGCGACACATCACGGGAGCTCGCGGCCAAATCCGGCGCAGCGGCGCTATCTGATTCGCGGCTTCAAGCAGCCGGGCGGCAAGCTTCCCCTGTTCGATGAAGAGGGCCAGCATGTTCATCCGGCCCTTGTAAGAGCCTGCATCGCGCATGGCTGGGCCGAGCCCTGGTTCGGCAATCCCCTGAAGCCTGATTGGCTGATCTGCAAGCTCACGGACAAGGGCCGGCAAGCGCTCGGCGAGTCCTAGAGCGCCGTTCGGCGAGTGCCTATCTCGGTTCGCGCGTTAACGGCCTTTTCAAGTGGAAAGGGCATTATCGCTCTCTCTGGAGGCGAGCGATGCGTGCCCAAGCTGCTGTCGATCTTGACCACCTCGATAAGTACACGGGTGGAAATTTCGCGCTGAACCGCGAAATCCTCCAGCTCTTCGACAATCAGTGTCAGGAAATGCTGTGTAAGCTTGAGAGCCTGACAGGTGGTGCCGCCGATCCGAAATCCTGGCGCGAGCTCACGCATTCGCTCAAGGGCGCGGCGCGCGGCGTCGGCGCGTTCGCGCTCGCGGATGCCGCCGCACATGCCGAAAAGGTCGGCTCCGATCGGCTTGCCGCGATAAATGCGGTCCAGGAGATCAAGGCGCGCTCGCAAGCGGTCCAGCTCTTCATCGAAGAATTCCTCAACCCGAAGGGTTGACTGACGCGTTGTCGCGCTGTGCTCTCATCCGCCCGAGCTGCGGAAAAACGCGTTGCAGGGAAGCGGGGTTTTACATATAAGAGTGTACCTTTATTCCTTCACACAAAAATTGACTGTGAAATGAACGATCTTTCGCATCAGACCGCCGCATCCGTGCTTGAAACGGATGTGGCGATCGTCGGCGCGGGGCCGATTGGCCTATTCGCGGTCTTCGAGCTTGGCTTGCTCGACCTCAAATGCCACCTCATTGACATTCTCGACCGCCCCGGCGGCCAGTGCACCGAGCTTTATCCCGAGAAGCCGATCTACGACATCCCCGGGATCCCGGTGGTCAGTGGTCAAGAGCTGACCGATCGCCTCCTGCAGCAGATCAAGCCGTTCCACGCCCAATTCCATCTCGGCGAGATGGCAAGCGCGCTGAAGAAATTGCCCGATGGGCGTTGGCGCCTATCGACGGATGCCGGCACCCACATTGTCGCGCCGGTGCTCGTCATCGCCGCGGGTGGAGGATCCTTCGTACCCAAGCGTCCGCCGATCGCCGGCATCGAGACCTATGAGGGCAAGTCGGTTTTCTACGCCGTGCGCAAGATGGAACAGTTCCGCGGCCGCGATGTGCTGATCGCCGGCGGCGGCGATTCGGCGCTCGACTGGACGATCAATCTAGCGCCGATCGCGAAGAGCCTCACCCTCGTCCATCACCGCGACGGATTCCGCGCCGCGCAGCACAGTGTCAACCGCATGCGCGAACTGGTGAGCGAGGAGAAGATCCATTTCCACGTCGCGAGCGTCAAAGCGCTGCATGGCGAGAACGGCGAGCTTGAAGCGGTGACGCTCGCAGGGCCCGACAAGAAGGAATGGCGCCACGAAGTGAACACCTTCCTCCCTTTCTTCGGGCTTACCATCAAGCTCGGCCCGATCGCGGATTTCGGACTGAACCTGCACGAGAATCTCATTCCCGTCGACACGGCGAAATTCGAGAGCCCGACACCCGGCGTCTTCGCCATCGGCGACATCAATACTTATCCCGGCAAGCTCAAGTTGATCCTTTCAGGCTTCCACGAAGCAGCCCTGATGGCGCAGGCGGCGTTCCGCATCTGCCGACCGAACGAGAAGCTGCGCTTCCAATACACGACATCGTCTTCGAGCCTGCAAAAGAAGCTCGGCGTGGGCTGAACGTTCGACAATCTCGAAGCGAGGCGGTTTAATCGCCGCTCGAATTGAACGATCCTCAGGAGAGAGAATTCCGCCGACATGAAGATCATCGCGATCGACCGCAATGGCGCGGAGAGCGTCATAGAGGGGAATGACGGCTGGACTGTAATGGAAGCCTTGCGCGATGCGGGACTTCCCATTCTCGCCGAATGCGGTGGCGCGTGCGCCTGCGCCACGTGCCACGTCTATGTCGAGGACGGCTGGTACGAGAAGCTGAAACCGCCTTCGCCGGAAGAGACCGACATGCTCGATATGGCGCTGGCTGTCGAACCGAGTTCGCGCCTCTCGTGTCAGATCGTCTGCGGCTCGGCGACCGACGGCATCAAGGTGACCCTGGCGCCGGAATAATTAGGCCCGCTTGCAGCCCGTATCACCTCCGTCATCGCGAATCACGTAAGCTCAGCCAGGGGTTGGCGGATCGGCTTGGCCCGGCTAAAGTCCGCCCGCCCAAAGTTTCCGGCTTCTGACTCATAGGGAGAAAGACGCCTTCAGTCGAAAGAGCTTCTCGTGTTAGCCGCCGAGCGTGTCCCCGACAATTGCCCGGCCCTCGTGCTCAATGCGGATTACCGCCCATTGAGCTATTTCCCGCTGTCGCTGTGGTCCTGGCAGGACGCCATCAAGGCGGTGTTCCTCGACCGCGTGAATATCGTCGCCGAATATGAGCGCACGGTGCGCTCGGTGAGCTTCGAGATGCGGCTGCCCTCGGTCGTCTCGCTCAAGACCTATGTCCGGCCCACCCGCAACCCGGCCTTCACGCGATTCAACGTGTTCCTCCGCGATCGCTTCCAGTGCCAATATTGCGGCGCCAAGGACGATCTCACCTTCGATCATGTCGTGCCGCGTTCGCGCGGCGGCCGCACGACTTGGGACAACGTGGTGACAGCCTGCGCGGGCTGCAATCTCTTGAAGGGCGGCCGGCTGCCTGCGGGCGCCGGGATGCATCCGAGGTTGCATCCGCATAAGCCCTCGGTCGCTCAATTGCAGAACAACGGGAGGCTGTTCCCGCCTAACTACTTGCACCATTCCTGGGCCGACTACCTCTACTGGGATATCGTGCTCGAACCCTGATGGGTTCTGGCTTCGCGCCACATTGCAACAATGGGCGGGGCGTCGCTCCGCGCCCTGATCTCACGCAAGGTCGAGAACCCCGCGCGCTCGTAGAGGCCGATGTTGCGCGGATTGGAATTCTCCAGATATGCGTCCGCGCCCGCAGCGTCGATGCGGGCAAGCGCATGCGCGAGTAGCGCGGAGCCGAGTCCCGTTCCCTGAGCCCGCGGGGCGACGCCGATGAAGGCAAGGTAGAAACAAGGCTTGTGCGGATGGCCCCGCTCCATCGCCGCCGCCATGGCGGCGCCGCGCGCGAGCCGCGAAAGTCCCGTCAACCGCAGCACGGCCGGGAGGAGGCTCAAATCATCGAAGAAGGACGGAGGCGCCGTCTCCAGGATCGGCGGAATCCACGCCGCCGCCGCCAGCCCGTCGACATCGAGCCAGGTTTCGCCGTGGGCAATCGTGCGGTCGAGGATCCAGAGGAAAAAGCGCTCGAGCGCTCGCTCGCGCTTCTTTCCCCCGCGCGCGAGCCAATCGAACACGGGATCTGCTCCAAAGGCCGCCGCAAAAATGGGCGCGATGCGCGCGGCATCCGCGGGCGTCGCACGCTTGATGGGCACGGCAGCGGCGAGAGCGTTTCGTTGAGGGGCGATGTTCATATGCGCTCCGACAATCCGATCGCGATGCGGCAGGATAGTCTGATCGCGGCTGCGAGCAGCGGATAGGCGGGAGCTTCAGCCGCGCCGTGTGCGAGCGCTTCGTCATCGCGGAAGCGCGAGATGGCGTCTTTGAGCTCGGCGTCGGTCTTGCCCAGGCGCTCGATCTGATTCTGATAATGCTCATCGATCACGTCTTCCACCGCGACCGTGCACGCCATAGCCGCTTTCTCGCCCATAAGCGCCGTGGCGGCGCCAAGCGCGAAGCCTGCGACCCGCCAGACGGGTTCGAGCGCCGTCGGCCGGACGCGGCGATCTTTCACCATCCGATCGAAAACGTCGAAATGGCTTTGCTCCTGTTCCGCCATTTGGCGGATGGCAACGGCACCGGGGCTCGCTTGCTGGCCGAGAACGGCCAGTTGCCCTTCATAGATGCGCAGCGCGCCGAATTCGCCCGCGTGATCGACCCGGATCATGGCGGCGATATCGTCAGCGGTCGGCTGCAATCTGCCCGGCATTGGTGGCCGCTTGCCCCGGGTGTTCGTGCTCATTCAATCCTCATTGCGCTTTCGCGCGGCCCATCAAGCTCACTGCCAATGCCGCCGCCGCAAAAGAGATAATGGCATTGTATCCGGCGAGCGAAATACCCAATAGCCGCCATTGCGCTTCATCACAGCGAACGATTTGCAACGGTTTGAAGTCATCAGCTCCGGGCACGTAACCTATCCCCGTGCAGGCCGTTGGCCCTGGCCACAGCTTCCATTCGACGCCGGCATGGAAAACGCCGATTCCCCCAGAAACGATGATCGCGGCGATCGCGAATAAGGCCAAGGCCCGGCTTAAGCTTTGCGGTAAGAGGCCGGAGAGCACCAGCAGCCCGCCACCCACTCCGATAAGGATCGCCGCGCCATGTGGCCAGCGCTGCCAGATGCACATTTCGCATGGCGCAAGCCCGCCAAGATATTGAAAGCCAAGCGCACCGAGGAGGAGCGCCGCGCTTACCGCCCCGGTGAACAGGGCCGCATTGATGTCGTTCCGAAGAGTCAAGGAGCTCCGCCTTTTGCCCGGCCTCGTGATCTTAGGAGATTTACGCCTTAACGGCCGCGAACCGCCAGAGCCAAGCCCCGCGCCGATGGGCACGGTTTCTCGGAAGGCTTGTCAAAATTGTGATCAGAATGCCGCAGAAATCATCGATTTCGCCGCGCTTGGGAAAACTGTCGCAGATGCGAAGATTGGGCTTGTAAGTACCATTCTCCGGCGCTTCTAATAGTCGGGCCGGGTGTTTTCGCGCGTGCGATCCGGGGGTGCGGAAACAACTTTCGGCGCAGCGAAAATCGGTGGCGTGACGGACGCAGGCTAGGCTTCGCGTTCCTCGAGGGGTCGGTTGAATGCGTATCCTGAAAAAAGTCTTTCGCCGTGCGAAACGGAAAACGCTGCGCGTCAAGCGCGAGCTCTTGAAGATCGACGGCAGAACCGTCGAGGTCACGTTGAAATCCGATCCGCGTGCGCACCGCTTCATCGTCAAGGTGGATCCGACGACGGGCGAAGTCTCGGTCGTTTCTCCGAGCGTGCGCTCCTTCGATCGCGCGCTCGATTTCGCGCGCAAGGAAAAAGAATGGATTGCCGGACGCCTCGCCAATGTGCCGGCGCAAGTCTGTCTTGCTCCGGGCGAGAGCGTGATGCTTAAGGGCGTCGAGCACGTCATCCGCCCGGGCGAAGCGGGCAACCGGCCAGTGTGGGTCGACCGCGACGCGCAGCGGCCCACGATTCGTGTCGCGGGTCGCGACGAGCATGTTGAGCGCCGAGTCGTCGATTGGCTGAAGCGCGAAGCGCGAAAGAGGATCGAAGATCGCGTTGCCGAATACGCGTTTGCGCTCGGGGTTTCGCCCAAGCGCATTACCATCCGCGATACTTCGAGCCGCTGGGGCTCGTGCTCCTCGACGCGCAGCCTGTCTTTCTCGTGGCGGCTCATCTTGGCGCCGCCGCGCGTCCTCGACTACGTCGTTGCGCACGAAGTCGCGCATCTGCGGGAGCTCAATCATGAGCCGCGTTTCTGGCGGCTGGTCGAGACCTTGGTGCCGGACGTTGCCAAGAATCAGGATTGGCTCGCCGAGAACGGCGCGCTTTTGCATCGCTACGCGCCGCGCAAGCGTCGCGGCGTCAAATAGCCGGCTTGAGACGAGCTAAAACAGTCTATCCAGCAAGGTTTGGAACGTCTTCAGGACGTCTTCCTTGCTCTGCGGCGCGTCGTCCGCATTCGGATCGGCGGCATCGCTTGGCTGTGCCGATGCAGGCAGCGGCGCAGCCGCGACCGCAGCGGCAGAGGCGGGTGTCACCCCAGGCACGGCTGCGGTGTCATTGGCCACAAGGGGAATCTCCTGACCCGGCAACGGCGTGGTGGGAAGCCCATGTTCGGCATCGCTCATGAAGGTCTTGAAGATGTGCGCCGGCAGGCGTCCGCCCGTCGCGCCTTTCTTCATCGATTTGCCCTCGTCGTTTCCCGTCCAAACGCTGCAGACGTAATCGGAAGTGAAGCCGACGAACCACGCGTCGCGATAATCCTGCGAGGTGCCGGTTTTCCCGGCGACTTGGCGCTCGCCCAGAGACGCGGCCTTGCCCGTGCCTTCGCTGACGGTACCCATCAGCATCCGCACCATGTCCGCGTCGAGCTCAGGTGTCATCACGCGTCCGATTGCCGGCGGCTTGCGTGCATATACGACCCTGCCCGATCCAGTCTGTATACGGACGATCGCGTAAGGGATGACCGCGTTACCGCCATTGGCGAAAGCCGCGTACCCAGCCGTGAGCTCGAGGGGTGTCACTTCCGAGGTGCCGAGCGCAAGCGAGGGTACGGGATGGATCTCGGAAGATATGCCTAAGCGATGGGCGACGCGCGCGACCATGTCGGCGCCGACCTCGCCCGTGAGCTGCACGGATGCGGAGTTCGACGAGTGTGCCAGCGCATGCGAGAGCGAGATGGAGCCTTCGTATTCGCCTTCGTAATTCTCCGGGCTCCATTTGCCGATCGAGACCGGGCCGTCGAACACTTCGTCCGAGGGTTTGTGGCCGTGCTCGAGCGCAGCGAGATAGACAAAGGCCTTGAAGGCCGAGCCCGGCTGGCGCAGCGCATCGGTCGCACGATTGAAGGGACTCTCGTCATAGGAGCGGCCGCCAACGAGCGCGCGCAAAGCGCCATCGGGCGTCATCGCTACGAGCGCGCCCTGGCTCGCGCCGAGCGAGGCGCCTTCTTTTGCCAGCCCGCCACCAAGCGCGCGCTCGGCCTCGTTCTGCAGATCGAGATCGAGCGTCGTTTCGACGATCAGTCTCTCGCTCGGTTTGCCCGTGAACTCGGGTATCAGCGAGATGGCGTAGTCGATGAAATAGCCGGCTCCGGGTGTCGCGCTTCCGTGCATGATCTTCGGCCGCGTTGCTGCCGCGCTTAATCGCGCCTTCGGATCGATGAAGCCCGCGCTCTGCATCGCCGCAAGCACGAGATCCGCGCGCATCATCGCCGCATCCGGCGATGCTTCCGGATTGTAGCGCGACGGTGCCTTGACTGCGCCCGCCAGAAGCGCTGCCTCGGTGAGCGAGAGCTCGCGCGCCGGCTTGCCGAAATAGCGCTGCGAAGCGGCTTCGATGCCGAACACGCCGGCACCGAAATAGACGCGATTGAGATACAGCGTGAGGATCTCGTTCTTCGAATAGCGTGTCTCGAGATAGACGGCCAGAAACGCTTCCTCGATCTTGCGCTTCAAAGTGCGGTCGGGCTTCAGGAACAGATTCTTCGCGAGCTGCTGGGTGAGCGTCGAGCCGCCCTGCACGAAGCCGCCATGCGAGATGTCGGTGACGAGCGCCCGGCCTAGTCCCCAGGGATCGATGCCGAAATGCGAGCGGAAGCGGCGGTCCTCGACCGCGATGAACGCGTTGCCCACGTAATCGGGAAGCTCGCCCACCTTCACGCTCTCGCCCTGCGTGAAGCCGCGGCGCGCGATCACCCGGCCTTTGGCATCGAGAAGCGTGACGTCGCTCCCCGGATCATAGGCCAAAAGATTTGCCGTGTTGGGAATGTCGCGGAGCCAGTAGGAGAAGAGGAGCCCGCCGACGAAGAGTGCCCACACCGCCGCCACCAACAGCGTGAAGCGCAGGAGCGAGCGCCTTGGTGGTGCTTCCGGCGGCTGATCGTCCAAAGGATAGATGCGAGTCGAGGATTCGCCGCCCGGGCGTTTTGCGCCAAACGATCGTGCATCATCATTAGGATCGGTGCGGGCCATACGAGTCCCCCCGGCTCGGCTCTAGTCCCTCAATCGTTAATGGAAGCTGAATGGGGCGGATCGGTGGCGGAACCGTCCACAAAAACTGCGCCCTTTCAGGTACCTGGCGCGATTTGAACGAGATTTGACCAAATCGAGGCGCGCAGGGCAGCGACCCGCCCGCCGGCCCCAAGGGCGATTACTCGAGAAGCCAATTCTTGCCGGACTCGAGCTTCTTCTCCGCATCGACCGCCAGCGCGTCCCAATGGTCCGCAATGAGAGCATAGGATTTGCGCGCAACTTTGGAGGACGCCCGCTCGGCTTCCTTCCTCGCCCTGAGCGCCATGGCGCGATACTTCTGGATCCGCTCCATCAGCGGAAGTTCGGAAAACTCGCCGATCGTCATTACAGCCCCGTCTGGTGCCACTCGGCCCATCCAGGCCCTAACTCGCTCAGCTTAAGCTGGTTCCTCGTCGACAAGCCGAAAATGACAAAAATTAGGCATTGTGACCCGGCTGGCCGGAACTGGCCGATCCCATGACGCATTTAGATTATGTCCGCGGAGGCTGGCCGTGAGTAACGACAATTACGAGGAATACCGCCTAAGAGCCGCTTATTGTCGGGAAATGTCCCGCGCGCTCATGAGCCCGAGGATGCAGGCTGAATGGTATCGCTTGGCGAACACTTGGCTCGCGATGATCCCGAACGATCCACCCCCGCAGGGCTATGGATCAGCGCAGCAGCGGGCTGCGTAAGTCCTCTCCCGCCTTCCTGATCGCTAATCTTCGGTTCCGGCATTCTGCCCTCCAACCGCTTTTAGCGACTGCGCCATGCGTTCGTAGTCTTGGGCAATCGACTGGAGAATTCGCTTGACGTTACTGTCACTGACGCTTTCCGCGATCATCCGGATTTGCTCGGCTCGCGTGCCGTATCGTTCCGCCGTGGCTTGTTCGACGTCCACGTTCCCAGTCCTGCCAGTCCCGGTATAGGGAGTTAAACGTCGGACGAGGCGCTTTGGACCATATTTCGCCAAGAGCCTCGAAAAGTCCGAGGCCTATTCAAAAAAGGTGGCGCCCCGTTGGCGAGCGTCTGTTCCGAGAACAGTGCCAGGTCATTTTGATTGGCATTTGGCGTATATATACTTGACAAATGGGCCGCTAGGCTTGGCGGCCAAGCTGTAGTTTCTCACGGCCCTTTCGGAACCAAATCCACCTTACAGCATTGTGACCAAAGTCGGGCACGCTTGGCTGGCGGGGCTGACAAAGGGCTGGTTATTGTGGAAGGCGACGGGGAACTGCCGCGCGAACGGTATGTGCGGTATCGGAGGATGGCTGATCGCGCCCATAGGGCCGCGGCGGTCGCCAAGACCAAGGAAGCGAGAGACATGTATATCGCCATCGCGATGACGTGGGACGCTTTGGCCACCCAAATGGAAGATCAAGCAGAGAGGCTCAAGCTGGACGAAACGTTGCAGCTTTGGGGGCCAGCTCTTCCGCAAAGACCAACAGAGCGCAAGTGAACGCCCCGCCCTAAATCCTAAGCTTGAGCGGCTTGCGCTTTGCCCTCGCGGGTTTCGACTCCGGCGTCGCCCTCCCGATCTTCCCGAGCGCCTTGTCGAACGCCTCTTCGGATTCGTCGCATTCGAGTGCGCGAGCGGTCTCCTTGAACGCCCTTATCTGCGACGTTGCTTTGGGCCGTTTCTGATTCGTTTTCTTCATGTGGATAACACGAGTGCAAGCCCATCACGCAAGGGGTTAACACCAATCTACTTCGGCGACGGCGTTATCCAACGAAATCTTGGGACAGACGCTAAATCTGCACAAAGACGCCCTTGCGCAAGACTACTGGCGGCGCAAACGTCGGCTACTCGCGACCTGCCCGTGCAGCGTGCGGGGCTGGTGGCTGGTGCCCGGGTCTAGGCTACCCACCCATGCGCCCGCGGGTTTGAGATGCCGCCCCAGGCCATGGAGCGCCTCCAGCGCTTGAAGGAGCGCACTGAAGCCGCCTCCTATGCCGAGGTCATCCGCAATGCGCTGCGGCTTTTCGAAGCTCTTGTCGAGGAGCACGAAAGGGGCGCGGAATTCGCCTTGAAGCGAGCCAGCGGCGAGACGCTCGCTTACAAGATCTTCATCTAGGGGCGTCCCCAAAGCCGCGCAATCGCCGCATTGCTGGGAGAAACGTGCTAGAAACTTGCTTATCTGGGGTAGACCGCCCCGTTTCGGCGTCCTTTGAATGAACGAGCACAGGCCCGCGTCTGAATCCGATTTTGCCCGGCGATTGGGGCTCGATCCTCCGCGCCGCCGCTTCTGGAGCTGGCGCAAGATCCTGCTCATGGTCCTCCTCGTCTTGGGTCTTGCAGGCGGCGGCGCCTACTATCTCGGCTATCGCAGCACCGCGCCTATCTACGTCACCGCTCCGGTCGCACGCGGGCCCTTGACGGTCACGGTGAGTGCCACGGGCACGCTCCAGCCCGATAATCAGGTCGATGTCGGCGCCGAGATCTCCGGCCGCGTCGATCAGGTCCTCGTCGATTACAACTCCCGTGTCGCCAAGGGTCAGGTCTTGGCCGTGATCAACACCGATCAGATCCGTGCCCAGCTCGCGCAAGGCGAGGCCGCGCTCAATGCCGCCAAGGCCAACGTGATGACCACCGAGGCGACGGCCAAAGAGACGGGCGAGAAGCGCGATCGCGCGCGTGCACTCGTCATGCGCGGGCTCGTGTCGGTGCAGGAGGTGCAGACGGCGGAAGCCGATTACGATCGAGCCATCGCGGCCATCGCCAAATCCAAGGCCGACGTCGAGAACGCAACCGCGCAAGTAAGCCTCTTCCAGACTTCGCTCGCCAAGGCCGAAATCCGTTCCCCGATCCAGGGTGTGGTGCTGGACAAGAGAGTCGAGGCCGGCCAGACGGTCGCGGCCTCCTTCCAGACGCCGGTGCTGTTTACGCTCGCCAGCGATCTTTCCATGATGCAGCTCCAGGTCGACATCGATGAAGCCGATATCGGGGTCGTACGCGAAGGCCAGCCTGCGACTTTTTCGGTCGATGCTTTCCCGCAGCGCCGCTTCGATGCCGAGCTTGTCTCGCTGCGCAATGCGCCGAAGACGACGAACGGCGTCGTGACCTATCAGGGGGTGCTCTCGGTCGACAATGCGACCGGCCTGTTGCGTCCGGGCCTGACAGCGACGGTCGACATTCTCGTCGCCGAGGCGAAGGAGGCGCTGATGGTGCCGAACGGCGCGCTGCGTTTTGCCCCGCCACAGAAAGTGGCAAAAGCGCCCCCTCTCACGCCCGCAACGAACGGACAGATCGTCGGCCGCGTGTGGGTGCTCGCCGGCCTGACACTCGAGCCTCGCGATCTCAAGCTAGGTCATAGCGACGGGCGCAATACCGAAATCCTGGGCGGCAGGCTCGCGCCGGGCGAGCGCGTCGTGACCGATCTCGCCGATGCTGGCCGCGCGGGCCGCGCCAACGGAGGATGAGCACCGCGTTGGGTGCCAATCCATCCGCGGCCGCGAAAGGATCGGGTGAGCCGGCATTCGCGCGGCGGTCGTCGGTCGAGCTACTCCGCTTCATCGACGTAAGCAAAATCTACGGCTCGGGCGAAGCCGCCGTCGTGGCTCTCGATCATGTCAACTTCGCCATTCGCGGCGGCGAGTTCGTCGCCGTGCTCGGACCCTCGGGTTCGGGGAAATCGACGGCGATGAATATCCTTGGCTGTCTCGATACGCCGACCTCCGGCCATTATCTCTTCCGCGGCGTCGACGTCGGGACGCTTTCGCGAGACGCGCGCGCGCTCATCCGGCGAAACAACATCGGCTTCGTGTTCCAGGGGTTCAATCTCCTGAAGCGGACGACGGCGCTCGAAAATCTCGAATTGCCCCTGATCTATCGCGGCATCGCGAAGCCGCAGCGTCACGCGGCCGCCCGCCGCGCGCTCGCGCTCGTCGGTCTTTCGGATCGCGCGACTCATGCCGCCTCCGAGCTCTCTGGCGGTCAGCAGCAGCGCGTGGCAATAGCGCGGGCGCTCGTCACCGCGCCCTCCGTCATTTTCGCCGATGAGCCCACGGGCAATCTCGACAGCGCGCGCGGGCACGAGATCATGACTCTCCTGCGCTCGCTGAATGCAGAGCACGGCATCACGATCGTCGTCGTCACGCATGACGAAGAGATCGCGGCTTACGCCAAGCGGCGCATTCACTTCCACGACGGCCGTATCGCATCCGATGAGGCGTCAACGCCATGATTGGGAACGCGCTCCTGCTCGCTTTGCGCGAAATCCGCCGTAACCTGTTGCGCGCCGGGCTTACCACACTCGGAATCATCATCGGAGTAGGCGCGGTCATCGCGATGGTGACGCTCGGCAATGGCGCCTCGGTAAGCGTTACGGGCAGCATCGCATCGCTCGGACGCAATCTCGTCATCCTCCAGCCGGGCACCAGGCGGGGCTTGGGGGGCGGAGGCGCCGCGTCGTCGGCACCGTCCTTCAGCCTCGAGGACGCGGATACGATCAAGCGCGAAGTGCAGAATTTGCGAGCGGTGGCGCCGATCGCGATGCGGGGCGAAACTGTCGTCGCCGGCAATGTGAATCATCCGACCCAAATCATGGGCACGGACAACGAATATTTCACGGTCCGGGATTGGGATGTGGTGCAGGGACGCGGCTTCACGGATGCCGAGATCCGCGGCGGGCGTACGGTATGCATCATCGGCCAGACGGTTCGCACCAAGCTCTTCGGCTCGCAGAATCCGCTCGGTACCAACATCCGCGTGCGCGACGCGCCCTGCGAAGTAGTGGGCGTGCTCGACGTCAAAGGGCAGTCGACCTTCGGCCAGGATCAGGACGATATCGTCGCGATGCCGATCCGCGCCATGCAGCGCCGCATCACGGGAAACACGAATGTCGGCATGATCTGGATCGCGGGGACACAAGCCGAAGAGGTGCCCAAGATCATCGGCGACGTCACCAAGTTGATGCGCGAGCGGCGGCACCTCTCGAACGCCGCGCCGGAAGATTTCCAGGCTAACGACATGGCAGAGATCACGCTCGTGATGCAGCAGACGACGGCGATCCTGACCCTCTTCCTCGCCGCCATCGCCGCTATCAGCCTCCTCGTCGGCGGGATCGGCATCATGAATATCATGCTCGTGTCGGTCACCGAACGCACACGAGAGATCGGCATCAGGCTTGCGATAGGCGCGCGGGAGAAGGACGTGCTCACTCAGTTCCTGGTCGAAGCAGTAATGATGTCGGCGCTCGGCGGACTCATTGGAATAGCACTGGGTTTGAGCGCTTCCGCACTCGGCACGCATTTCCTCAACATCCCGTTTGTGCCGTCGCCGGGGATCGTGCTGATTGCGTTCGTATTCTCCGCCGCGATCGGAGTCACCTTCGGTTATTTCCCCGCTCGGCGCGCCGCCCGACTCGATCCGATCGAATCTCTGCGGCACGAATGAAGGCGCCGGTTCTCAAGACCCGCCGGCTGCGGGGTGATGGAGAAGCTTGGGATGACGCAAATTCCTGAGGAGATTTCGCCCAACCGGGCCTACCAGAAGGCCATCCCCATCAGGCGCACATCCTCTATCGTCTGAGACGCGCCGCCTGGCTTGCCGCGATAGGTTGAGGCAGCTTCCGCCTCCCTTTCAAGCGGGGTTTCTCGAATTCCGGCTCGGGCTGTTCAGCCGAGCGCGCTGGCTCCGCAACGACGCGCTCCGGCGGCAGCTCGATGGTGACGGTCGTGCCGACACCCACTGTGCTTTCGATCGTCAAGGTGCCGCCGTGCAATTCGACGAGGTGTTTGGCGATCGGAAGGCCGAGACCGGTACCCTCATATTTGCGGCTGAGCGCGCTATCGATTTGTCCGAACGCCTCCACCGCGATGGGGATCTGCTCGGCGGACATCCCAATGCCGCTGTCGCTGACGCTGATCGCCACCCCGCCAGCTCTCCTGACGCCCGCCACGACGGCTCGGCCGCCCTCGGGAGTGAATTTGACCGCATTGGACAATAGGTTCACGACCGCCTGACGAATACGTCGGTCATCGACGCGAATCCGAGGCAGCCCGGCCTCGAGCGATACGGACAACTCGACTTTGGCATGACGTGCCTGCGGCTCGACGAGCCGTAGGCACGCTTCGGTCAGAATACCGACGTCGACATTGTCATCGCGAAGTTCCACCTGACCGGCTTCGAGCTTTGCCATGTCGAGCACTTCGTTGATGAGACCAAGCAGATGGGTACCGCTGTCGTGAATGTTACCGGCGTAACCGAGATAGCGGTTGTTCTGTACGGGACCGAGCATCTCGTTCTTGATGATTTCCGAGAATCCGATGATTGCATTCAAGGGCGTGCGCAGCTCGTGACTCATATTGGCGAGGAATTCCGATTTTGCCCGGTTCGCCGCTTCGGCGCCCTCTTTAGCGATGCGCAAATGGTGCTTCTCGATGGCGTTGTTGCGAAAAACGCGGAGCGCGCGGGCGAGATGGCCGATTTCATCCACTCGATCTTCGAACGGCAGCTCGCAATCGACATTGCCGGCGGCGACCAGACGCATGGTGTCGGTGATCTTGGCAATCGGGCGCAGCACGCCCTTGAAGACATACAGGGCCGTCATGCCGCCAATGCCGGAAAAAAACGCCATGAGCAATATCGCGAAATAGAAGTTCCTGCTTGCGGCCGCGGAGACTTCCTGCGCATGGGTGGCGGCGATATTCAGAGCGACGTTCGCTACGCTTGTGATGCTCTGCTGTGCGCGAGCGGTGTCTGGCCTCCAACGGCTGGCGGCGACGGAAGGCCGCTTGCGGCCGTTGAGCGCGTCGATGACGGCCTGACGCTTGGCGCGAAATTCGGTGAAATAAAGCTGGTTTGCAGCCGCAGCCGCCTCGACGAGCTTGGTGGGTGCATTGGCTAGACGAATCTCTTTCTGAACGATGTTCCATCCCCCGTCGATGCGCCCCTGAAGCAGCGCGAGGCGCTGCATTTGCTCGTTTGAAAACTGTTTGCCGGCCGCGAGACCCTGAGCAATCACGAGGCGGTCATCGCCTGAGTCCGTGCGCAAGGACCAGGCGTTGCGCTTGACCTCCATCATCTTTGCTATGAACGTGTCCTCGTCGCCGATTTCATTGTCGAGCTGACTGGACAGGGCGTCGATTGCGCCGACAAGCCGGTCGTTGACCGCGGTCCAGGTGGAGCGATGGCAGCGTCTGTTTCGCGGCGGAGCGCGATGAACAGATTGCGACTGCTGCGGAGCTCATCGAGGAGGGGCGAAACCTCGGCCCGCGAAACATTGCCTAGCTTCTTGAGAGCCATCTCGAGAGATTCGTCCGACTCCGCGCGGCGCATCGCAATCTCGGATCGATCCGCATCGCTGATCGTCGCCGCAATAATGAGAGCACGTGTGACGGCACCGCGCTCCAGGCGAAAGTTTTGCGCTGCCACTGAGAGATCGTTCGAGATGTCGACAATGAAGGGGATGCGCCGCGCCTCTTGTTCGCGCTGACGCGCCTGGACAGCATACATGGCGCAGATCGCCACCAGCACGAGCGTCATCACGCCCGTAGCCGTCTGAAGCATGATGCTGATCGACAAAAATCGTTTCATGCAGAGGCCATCATGCGAGTGAGAGCCCGCACTTGCGTTCCTCTGCATCTCAAGCGATGCATGGGCCGCAGCCGCGGAAAACGTCCCCCTGAACGCCTCTATTCTTAGTTGCGCGGGGTTAATGTCGGGACAATGAACCGCCTCACGCCCGTCGTTTTCGCAAGCGCGCGACTTTCGATCTCCGACCGCGTTTGCCCGGCTTATGGATTGAGCCGGTATCCGCCGCTTTCCGTAATCAGGAGCTGCGCGTGGCTCGGATCCTTTTCGATCTTCTGCCTCAAGCGGTAGATGTGGGTCTCCAGCGTATGGGTCGACACCGCCGGGTTGTAGCCCCACACTTCGTGCAGCAGGACATCGCGGCTGACCGTGCCGCCCGCGCGATGCAGGAACTTTAAGATATTGGTTTCCTTCTCCGTCAGCCGAATGCGTTTCAAGCCTTCGATCAGCATCTTGCCGGCCGGCCGGAAAGTGTAGGGGCCGATACGGTAGACCGCCTCTTCGCTTGTGCCATGGCTTCTCAAATGCGCGTCGATCCGCGCCATCAAGACGGCAAAGCGAAACGGCTTGGTGATGTAATCGTTGGCGCCCGCCCTCAAACCTTCGATGGTGTCGGCTTCGGAGTCCGACGCTGTGAGGATGATGATCGGACAGGTCACCCCCGATTCCCGAAATTTGCGGCAGAGCTCGCGTCCATCGCCGTCGGGAAGACCCAGATCGAGAACCATGAACTCGTACAATCCGTCGAGCCCTTTATTTAGACCCTCGGCGTAGGTTCCGGCTTCCGCGACCTGAAAGATCCCACCAGCCTGGAATTGTTCGGCGAGCGATGCACGCAGCATCTCGTCGTCATCAACGAGAAGCACGCGCTTCGCGGTTGTCATTTGAATCGCTCCTTCCGAGCGCAGGCCACTCTAAGTAATGCGCCAAACTCTATCCCGTTTCCCGGGTCCGGTGTATGTCGGGGCCATGACGGCCGAGAAAAGCGGCGAAAAAACGGCAATCGGCGGGATTGAGGGAACCCCGCTAGTTCCACCCGAGCATCGCGTGGAAC
>WNFL01319372.1_pt1 | contig 22901 bp, 29 predicted proteins | sample 5400361 | NCBI WGS metagenome assembly WNFL01 (sample SAMN13153351, study PRJNA577476) | soil metagenome | isolation source: 40 cm soil on Douglas fir-dominated hillslope | place: USA:California | collected 2013-09-17
TGTTTTTACAAACTATACAACAGCATTTAAAAACGTAATCGAAAATCATTTATTGGAAATAACTAAACGGGTTAAACTTCCACCGGAAGATGTTGCAGAAATGAGAGGGCTATTAATTATTTCTTTGAATGAAGCACAGGATGATGCAATTAACGAAAGCAAAAAATCAATTAAAAATATTATCCAGGAATATAGTATTCTAAAGGGAGTAGGAGAAAGAAATTAAAAATAGATATGGCAATATTAACAGATGATTGTGATATAAGAACCGCTTATTTAAGAACCTTTATGGGTGGTAATGGTGATTATTATATTGAAATAATTGAAGAAGTAGAAGGTGTTAAAAAACTTTCATGTGTAAGAGTTTCCACAAGTGGCGGAAATGCGCCAACGGATGTTAAAATTGCAGTAGCGGAACTTTACCGTGCTATGGAAAAGGCCGGATTAAATGAATTTCCAGATTAGATAAAATGATTTTAAGACGAATGGAAAGTAAAAGTAAACTGGCTTTGGAAATACAAAAACATTTTCCCGAACATAAACTTTATGCAGAACCTTTTTTTGGTGCAGGTGGTATGTTCTTCCATAAGCCAAAAGCAAAATTTAATATAATGAATGATTTAGATTCAGAAGTATTTAATTTTTGGTTAATGGTTAGCACCCGAAAAGAAGAATTGGAAGAAGCAATAAGAATTACACCTATTCATTCAGACATATTGCAATACTGGAAAAAAAATAAAGAAACCGATCCTATCAGAAAGGCATTACGCTTTATTTTCTTTTCCAATTACACTTTTATGGGTGGTGGGGATTCAATAAGATTAGGTATGCACAATTGTAGACAATTTATTTTGAATAATTTAAATAAATCGTTTGAAGCAATTGATAATGTCCAGTTCTATAATTCAGATTTTCGCAAATTCTTTTCTGTGTTGAGGGAAATAAATAACAATGAAACTTTTATTTATTGCGATCCGCCCTATTTATATACTGGAAACAATTATAGTAATTCGTTTTCGGAAAAAGATAGTGAAGATTTATTTAACTGCCTGGAAGAAAAAAAATGTAAATGGGCCATGTCAGAATTTAATAATGAATTTGTTTTGAGCCAGGCCGAAAAAAGAAATCTTAACATTGTTTTTATTGGAGAAAGAAATAATTTAAAAAATAAAAGAAGAATTGAAATTCTAATTACCAACTATACAATACAACAGAATTTATTTACATAATGGATTACGAAAAACACATTGCCGATCTTATTGATAGTGCCAGAATAAAACTATCAAATATAAAACCTTCCGATTGGGCGGAAAAGAATCGAAGCATGACATTAGTTGAATCTACACGACAAGGTAAATTTAGTTATCAATGGACACCCTATACCCGTGAAATTGTTGATTGCCTTTCCCCTGATCATCCTGCACGTATTATTGCTGTAATGAAGGGTAGTGGAATTGGTTTAACAGCCGGTGTAATTGAACCTGGTATTGGTTGGATTATTGCAGAAAGTCCATCCGGTATATTACATTTAACGGGCCATGCCAATCTTTCTGAAAAAGCAGTACAGAGAATTGATTTAATGATTGATAGTTGTGGTATTAGGCATCTAATAAGACCTACTGTACAACGGGCCAGGAACATGAAAACCGGTGATACTAATACGACAAAAGAATTTGCCGGTGGAAACTATTCAGCAGGAAGTGCCAGTAATCATAAGTTGTTAAGGCAGGTTCACGTGCAATATGGGTTTGTTGATGATTTTGATGCTGCCAAACAAAGTTCAAAAGAATCTGGATCAACACGTAAAATGATTGAACAGCGTTTTACTGCTTATTATGATAAAATGAAATTATGTTATAGTTCAACACCAGAATTAAAACAAACAAGTAATATTGAACCTGTATATCTTTTAGGGGATCAAAGAAAATATTTTATACCATGTCCCTGCTGTGGGGAACAAATTGTTTTGGAATGGAGTATTCCCATTGAAGGAAATGAAAAGGAAACGGGGGGTATCACCTGGAAACTGGATAGCAATAGTAAATTAATATCTGAAAGTGTTGGATATATCTGCCAAAAATGTGGTAAATTTTTTGATGATAGTAAAAAAGTTGAACTGAATTTAGCAGGCGAATGGAAGCCAACGGCAGAACCATCAGAGAAAGGTTATTATTCTTATCATCTTAGTAGCCTATATGCACCCCCAGGCATGTACGATTGGGAACATTATGTAAGACAATATTTAGAAGCGAACCCACCAGGACAGGAACAGAAGGAACATTTACAAAAAACTTTTATCAATTTATGTTTGGGCCTTCCTTTTGAACCAACCGGCGAAAGTGTAAAGGCAAATGAACTGCAAAAAAATATTAGAAATTATTCCGTTAATATTATCCCCGAAAAAATGTCGGAAGATGATGGTAATGGAAAAATTGTAATGCTTACCTGTGCCTGTGATTTGAATGGTAAAGAAGAAGATGGGCGTTTGGATTATGAAACTGTTGCATGGTCAGAAAGTGGTTCAAGTTATAGTATTACACACGGAAGCGTAGGTACATTCATTCCAAATGAAAGCGGAAAAAAGAATAAAGTTGTAAGGGAGAAATGGACTTACCATCACAATAAATCTAATAGTATTTGGCCGGTGTTTAAAGAAATAATAGATGCTATTTATCTGACAGATACCGGCAGACAAATGAGAGTTTTTATTACTGGCATAGATACTGGTTGGCAGGAATTGTTTGCATTTACTTTTATTGATAAATATGATGGTATAATAGGATTGAAAGGGGACAAGGAACATAAGTTAGTTCAGTATGGTGTGGAAGTTCCTAATTTCAAAAAGGCTATATCTAAAAGCAATTTATATATGTTACGGGTTGGACAAATAAAAGATGATCTGGCCGCGCTTATTCGTCTTAAATGGGATAGCGGCAATGATGATCAACAGCCTTCCGGCTTTATGAATTTTCCTTTGCCTGGTGATGATGGAAAATATTTATATACAAATTACTTTTCCCATTACGAAGCCGAAACGCGGATAATAGATAAGGACAATAATTTTATCTGGAAGAAAAAAACAACTGCTGCAACATTGCAAAATCACTTTTGGGATGTACGGGTTTATAATATTGCAGTAAAAGAAATTCTGGCTGCTGCTGTTTGCCAGGAACATAAAATAAAATCCTTTACCTGGCGGGATTATTGCAACATAGTTTTAGGTAATTTGTAGTTTTAAAAATTCGGGCCCACATAAATTTTTTATTTGATTATCAATCAGTTGCATATTTTTGTAAAAATATATTTGGTTTATAACCTTAAACCTACATATATTTGTCCTGTCAATAATGACAAACAATAAAAACCTTGCAAAAATGAAAAATCAAAACAAATTACAAAACATTTCCGATAAATATTGCGGCATTCAGCATAACGATGATAACTACTCAATAGGTGGTGGTTTAGATGGTGCAAAATTCGCAAGCCGCCGCCATGAAGATGCTAAATATGACGAAGGGAAATTAACCCTTGGACAAGCTACGCAGCTATTTAAAAAAGCCACGGGATTAGAAATTGATATAGTTAAAGAGATTTTAGAATATGCTGTTCCTAATATGGAATGGCATCATGCCGGTAAGTTGCCAAAATCTTATGGCGGCGGCATGAAAAAAACTTATTTCTTAAATTCTGCTGAAATTTGTGATCTTGCTAAAAATTGGGATGCTTATTTGGATAAACTAAATATTTCAAAAGTTGCCGCCAAAAATGAAGCCGATATTAAAAAAAACATAGAGGCCAGAAAATTAGAATTCTTACAAAAAAATGCCAAAAGAGTTGAACGCACACAAACATGGAAGTCGCTTTATTTTTATGAAACTAATCGTGAAATGAATGGAAAATACGGATGGTTTTGTTCTTATGGAAAAACGTATAACATGACCGAATATTATTCAGGATGGGAGTTTGAAAACGAAGAAAAGTATAATGAATTTTTTGCAATAAAATAACAATCTTGTTTGACTTGCAAGGTTTGGCAAGTAATACCAGGGTAAACTATTGAAACGATGGTTGCCCTGGTTTTTAAATTAAAATGAATATGATAATATATAAAAACGTTTTTGAAGCAATACAGGAAAATCAACCCTATGTACACAATTATGAAGGAACCCATTTCATTTTTTCGCGCGGTTGGGATGACCCTATTTGTGGATATTTTACACCTAAACATCTTTTTCAATTTAGCCTTGCACAGATTGCACAATCATATATATTGAAATTTAATTAACAATGCCCTGCGATTATTCAAAATATCCACCCAACTGGAAAACCGAAATTGTACCGGCTGTTTTAAACGCGCCAATGATTGCTGTGAAGTTTGTGGTGTAAAAAATTATTCTTTTATATATCGTGATAACAATGAACAGCCAATAGAAGTACATGAATGGTATTACAGAGAAAGTCAGGTTACGCCGGATGGACAAAAAATACTTAAAGTAATTTTAACCATTGCACATTTGGATCATGATGAAACAAACCATGAAGTAAAATTGGATAGATTAAAAGCGATGTGCCAATTACACCATTTAAGGTATGACAGCAAAGAAAAGGCCAGAAGAAGGAACGAAAAGAAAAAACAATATTCAATTAATTTTTAAATGGAAAAGACAAAAATAAACCTGTTTTTCAACTGGTATAGGGATGATAAAAGGCAACACGAAATTGATACCTGCCTAAAATACAATCAAAAAATATTCGACAATGTAATTGTTATTGAAGGCCGACCCACGTTTTCGGAATTATTTGCAATGACTAAAGATTACCCCAATGACATTAATTGTTTCTGCAATTCAGATATATTTTTTCCTACTACTTATCAGCTTCACAGAATTAATGAAAATGAATGTTATGCTTTATGCAGATATGATTTAAAGCATGGTCAACATGTGTTTTTTAATCATTCCGATTCTCAGGATGCGTGGATTTTCAGGGGTGCAATAAAACCTATCAATGCACCATTTACTATGGGTCTTTGGGGGTGTGATAATCGTGTTGCATACGAAATAAAACAGGCCGGTTATGAAATAAAAAGCCCTTCTTTGTCTATAAAAATTATACATTTGCATGAAAGGGATGAAAGGAATCATCAAAGAACAGATAAAAATACAGTCCCGCCACCTTATTTAACCTTGTTGCCAACCGAATGAACATATTATTTATAGGTATTTTTGATGATAATGAACCTAATTTAGCATTTAGAAATGCTTTAAAGTTGGCCGCAAAAGGACATTATACGGAAATTGCACACCATCGGCACAAATCAAAATTTGATTTACAGATTGAAATTGTTTCTCTTATAAAAAATAAGCTATTTAAACCCGATTTAGTTTTTATGCAATTGCAGGGCGCAAACATTATTGGTGAGGCTGCATTACAATATTTAAAAAATACCGGTGCTTTTCTTTGTCAATGGACGGGCGATGTAAGACAGCCTTTGCCCTATCATTATATAGAGTTTGGAAGAAAAATAGATTTAAGTTTATTTACTAACCAGGATGATGTGGATGCGATGAAAATGCAAGGGGTTAATGCAGATTATTTACAGGTGTCAGCAGACCACAATATTTATACACCCAACGGGCCTAAAAAACTGAATAGTCCCGAAATTGTTTTTATGGGTAATAATTATAATTGCGGTTTTCATCTTACCGATTATAGATTAAAAATGTGTACTTTTTTAAAGCAAACTTATGGGGATCGTTTTGCTGTTTATGGTAACGGATACCCAAAAGGATTTGCAACAGGGGATTTAATGTTTAACCAGATAACAGAAGCCACAGTTTACCGTTCCTGTAAAGTTGCAATCAATTGTTCGCATTATGATTTAAAAAAATATACTTCTGATCGGTTCTTTAGAATTTTGTTATCTGGTGCATTTTGTTTAACAAAAGAGTTTCCAGAAATGGAACATTATTTTGAAAACAAAGAACAAAAACAAAAGTTTGCAGCGTTTAAAGAAGATAATAATTTTTCGGATTTGAAAAATGCTATTGATTATTATTTAAAGTATGATGACATAAGACAAGCCATTGCAAAAAACGGTTCTGAATACGCCCGTGAAAACTGGACATGGCCACACAGAATAAACGAATTGTTTGAATTAATAAAAAAATGGAATACCAAACTTTCTTTTCAACCCCTAATTAAATAAATATGGAAAAATCAAAAGCATTAGTTGAGTTATTTAATGAACTTATTAATTCAACAAAGACAAAAAAAACAATTCATCTTACAAAAAAATATAATGATCGCGCCAATGATGGTATGCGAACGGTAATTGATGAAGAAAAAAATTTAAGAATTACCTTAGAAAAAAATGCATCCGGCTATTTTATTTCTGATGATAAATTAGTTTTTCCTGCTGCCGGTGAAGATAAGCAGCATGAACAGACTTGCATAAAGTTTGATAAGTTACCAGGTGTTGAAACTATTTAATTAAAAAACTGTCAAAATGGAGTGGATAAAACAATTGTCAAAATTAAATTTAAAGGAAAACCGATATTCACAATATGGTGAAGAAATAATTATTGATTATATTTTTCAGCAAATCGGAACAACAAACAAAACCTTAGTGGATATTGGTGCAGGCGGTGCAGGAAAGGGATTATCAAATTCTAAATTCCTTATGGGAAATGGTTGGGGTGGATTGTTATTTGATATGGATGGACATGGTGAGGGTATTATAAAAGAATTTGTTACCCCATTTAATATCACAGACATTTTAAAGAAAAATGTTTGCCCTAAAGAATTTGATTTTCTAAGCGTGGACATAGATAGTTTTGATTATGATGTAATTGATCGTTTATTAAATAGTGGTTATTGTCCGCGTTTAATTTGTGCAGAATATAATGGTACACTTAATCCTTATTCTGCTGTAAAATTAAAATATGAAGAAGGTTATACTTGGGATGGTACAAATAAATACGGATTTAGTTTTAATGCAGGATTAAAACTATTTACAAAACATGGTTATACTGTGATATATAGTCATAAAGACACAAATATGTTTGCAATCAAAAATGATATTTTGGGATTTGATTCTTTAGGAATTCTTTATGTTGAGGGAAAAAATGCAGATAATTTATTTGAAATAGAAGTAAAACAAAATATTTATCATGCTATTAACCCAAATGCAGTATTTATAGAGGTATAAAATGAAATACGGTAGAATTCTTTCAATAATCGCGTCCCATCCTGATGGAACAAAAACAGAAATGCTTGTTTGTTCTGGATACTATGAAGTGGAAGAAGGAAAGTTTTTGAAGAAACCAAAGCAATTAAAAAAAATAAAATACAATAAAACTATAAATCTTAATTAAATGGAATCAAATTTATTGCTAGGCGAACACGTTATTATGCCGTTTCAGGATAAACCCTTTAACGGGGATACTTTTATGTGTGAAAAGTTTATTGAACTGAAAAAAAAGTTTAATATAAATGCTGCTGTTGAATTGGGCGCGGCTGTGGGCGGAACTACTAAGTGGCTTTGTGAAAATTTTGAACGTGTTTATGCTATTGAATTAAATCCGGCTTACCGCAATGTTTGTTTACAGCGTATCGCCAAATTTGAAAACGTAAATTGTTTATTGGGTAGTACGGTAGAAGAATTGCCAAAGGTTTTAAACTACATTGGGGACAATACCATATTTCATATTGATAGTCATTGGGGCGGTAACAATCCTTTATTGGAAGAACTGGAATTGATTACCAAAAAAGGATTAAAACCTGTTTTAGAAATACACGATTTTAAAGTTCCTGGTAACGATGGATTAGGATATGATGTTTATGGTAACATTAGTTATGAATGGAACTGGATAAAAAATAGTATTGAAAAAATGTATGGCCCTGATGGATATATTGTAGAATACAATTCTATGGCTGTTGGTGCTAAACGTGGTGCAATTTATATTTATTCAAAATGAAATTAGCCGCAATTTATAATGTTTGGGATGGTGTAGAACTTCTGGAAGGTTCTATTGATTGTATTGCTAAGGATGTGGATGTAATAATAATAGTTTGGCAACGTGTTTCTAATTTCGGTGGGTTCTTTGATCCGTTTCCTGCCATAGAAAAAATAGTTTCAAAATATCCTACAAAGGCTTTTGGTTTATCTAAATATATTCCCGAACAAAATAAAGGTGGTGCATATAATGAAAAGAAAAAAAGAAATATTGGTTTAGACCTGGCAAAATTTTCCGGCTGTACCCATTTCCTTCATTTGGATTGCGATGAATATTATGAAGATTTTGCAGCAGCAAAAAAACAATATATAGATTCACAAATACCTGGTTCTGTCTGTAAAATAATTACTTATTTTAACAAACCAACCTATCAATTAGACGGTTTAGATAATTATTATGTGCCGTTTATACACGAATTAAAGGCAGATACGGTAGCAGGTGAAAGAAATTACCCTTTTTATGTTGACCCTACCAGGCGAATTAATGAAAAATATGTGATTTGTTTGGCTACAGTTATGCATCATTTTTCTTATGTACGTGAAAATATCATGCGAAAAGTCAATAATTCAAGTGCAAAAGCCAATATAGAACGCATGGATTTAATGGCGGATTACTTTATTGTTGAAGAAATGGCTAATCCAGAAGGTTATTTTGTTAAAGATTTCGACAAAAAAATTAAAATTGTTGAAAATAAATTTAACATTTCCGTGTGCTGATATAAAAATATTTATTTATATTTGTGTCCTACAATTATTATTAATTAAATCGAAAACATGAAAAAACAAATCTTTGGCCTTATAGGTATGTGCCTACTTCTGGGTTCTACCTGCCTCAGTTATCCTACTGAGGTGGTAAAAATTGAAAAGGGAAAAACTGTACTGGATGTACAGCACGCGCCGGTAGATTTTAATTTTAGTTCTGCTATTACCCTGGTGGTAGCAAATTACAATTATGATTTTGTTGATCTGCCGGGTGTTGATTTTTCACCGGCCCTGTGTTCTAACATTGTAGAACCTATTAAGCAGCATGAACCGGATACGCCCTATTTGCGGTATTGGGATAAAAATTTTGCTTATAATAACTATGTAAAACCACGAAGTATTGAATCTCTTTTGATATATTCAATGGCGTATAGTTGTTAGTGCCAGAAAAGTTTAACAATTAATTTCTAAAGAGCCGGTGAATTATTTTCACCGGTTTTTTTTATGTAGTTTGCATAAAATTCAAAACTTTCCGCATCCATATTTTGTTTAAGAAATTCTTTTGAATGGTCTGATTGTCCCCGCCTTTGATACCTATCCAATCTTTCTGTGTGCATTAATCCGCCACACATTCCAGTACCGTGTTTTATTCCCAAGCAAATATTTTTGCCTGGATTAAATGTAATTCCTTTTAAGGTATTCCATAAATAAGAATCAGTATAGGGTTCATTGTCTGCACACCATTCAAAATTCAAATCCGGTTTTATTAATGTACTCATTGCAGAAGAACGGGTATCGTGCCACATGGTTAAATGTTCAAATAGTTTTATATGGTAATAGATGGTGTAATTCGTTCCCAATAAATCCGGCTTACCCTTTTTAATCCATTCTGTAACCATTTTTTGCAAATAATTTGGTGCATACCAATCATCATTTTCCATCAATGCAATTACATCAATGCCTTTATTTCTTAACCGGTCATATCCGGTTCTGTATCGCCAGGTAATATCACATTCATTTGTTAATGGTTTGTCATTTACCAATTCAATAATATCCGGTTGGAATGTTTGGGCCTTTATCATCCGCAAACAATTTTCTAAAAATAATGGCCGATCATTACGATCTGGAATTATAATTGCTAATTTCATTTTTTATCCGTTTTAATCGGACAAATGTAAAAGAATATTTGAATACAATATATTTTTACGCCAACAAAAAAAATAATTCCCATGATCTCAGATGCAGTAGGTTTAGAACGCGCTTCCACAGTAGTTGGATATAAACTAACAACTGGAAATTTCCAGGAATCAAGCCCTAACCTTCCGCAACGTGTCGTTGTTTTGGCAGAAGCCAATGCAGACAACCAACTTAATCTGGATTTAACCAAAAAACAATATGTAAGTGCAAAAGATGCGGGCGATGCCTATGGTTATGGCTCACCAATTTATAATATTTTACGAATTCTTTTTCCGTTCCAGGGCGGTGGATTAGGTGGAATTCCTGTGTTAGTAATACCACAGGCGGAAGCTGCCGGTGCTACTGAAAAAGTAATTGAAATTACACCTACCGGTACAGCCACAGCTAATGGTACACATACATTGGTTATTGCCGGAAGAAAAGGATTAGATGGTGTATTTTACGATCTGAATATAAATATTGGGGATAGTTCAGCAGAAATTACGGCCAAAATTTCTGATGCAATTAATAATGTATTAGGCTGTCCTTTTACCTGTGATGATGATGATTATGTTGCAACTGCAACAAGCAAATGGAAGGGCTTAACAGCAGAAGAATTAAATATTTCTGTTGATACCGGAAACAATGATTTGGGACTTGTTTACGCTGTCAATTCAGTACAGGCCGGAAGCGGAACGCCTTCTATTGCGCCCGCATTGGCACAGTTTGGCAGCGAATGGATTACATTGGTGGTAAACAGTTATGGTACACATGAAAATACTATGGCTGCATTAGAAGCATTTAATGGTATTCCTGATCCTGTTAATCCTACTGGCCGTTTTGTGGGTATTGTAATGAAACCTTTTGTTGCTTTAACCGGAACAATTGAAGAAGACCCATCGGCAATTTCCGATGCACGGCCAAATGAAGTTACCATTGCTTTATGTCCCGCACCGCTTTCTAAAGGGTTATCAATGGAAGCAGCCGCAAATTATTGTGTTAAACAGGCCGTGATTTCGCAAAATTCGCCACATCTGGATGTACAAAATACAACTTTGCCGGATATGCCTGTTCCATCGGACGGCAATATAGGTGCAATGTCGGACTATGCTAACCGAGATTTATTTATTGGAAGGGGCTGTTCAACTGTTGAACTTTCAGCAGGCCGTTATACCATAAAAGATTTTGTAACTACCTATCATAAAGTTGGTGAAAATCCGCCACAGTTCAGGTATGTAAGAAATTTATTTTTGGATTTCAATATTCGTTATACCTATTATTTGTATGAACAAATAAATGTGGTGGATCATGCTATTGCTGATGATGCCGCTGCTGTATCGGCTACAAAAGTTGTTAAGCCAAAACAATGGAAACAAGTATTAAGCAGTTCTTTTGCTACTGAATTGGAAAGACGCGGACTGATTGTTGAAAAAGCATTTTTGCAAAACTCTATTCAGGTTGGTTTGGGCACTTCAAACCCTGATCGTTTTGAAACATTTTTCCGCTATAAGCGAAGCGGATTTGCGCGTATTTCAAGTACAACGGCAGAAGCCGGTTTTAATTTTGGAACTTTAAGTTAATTATTAATTTTTTAAAAAAAATAACATGGGATTTACCGGCGGCGATATTACCGAAGTTACATATAATCACCCTGCGTTGGGTAGTGGTGTAATCTATCCAAAATCAGCAGAAGATACCACCTATAATAAAGGCGGTTTTCGCGCCCAGGATGATGATAATATGATTGCCGGAAATGGTGATGCTATTGATCAATTAAACAGGGTTCGTTGGTCTGTTGAAATGACAATTGCCTGGGATATGAATACTGATTTAACTTTGGAAAAATTAATAGCACTTGCAGGCGATCCTGTACCGGCAGAATGGACTGTTAGCCATGTAAATGGAACAGTTGATGGTGGTTTAGGTAAACCTGTTGGCGATTTAAAAGGAAATGGAAATAATGCAACCATCCCTTTGAAACTTGCAGGTGGTGGAATCCTTAAAAAAATAGTTTAAAAAAATAAAAATGGGAAAAGTAGATAAAGAAACGGCAGAAAAGGATGTAAACACCTGGTTGGATTACAAACAAATTGGCGATTCAAAAAGAGAATCAAACGTTACTTCTGTTGAATCATTGGTGCAGGCTGTAATGGATGGTTTTTTAGTATTAAATACTGAAAACAAATCCTGGATTCAAACATTAAAATTTCCATTAAAAGAAGAATTGCCAGTTGAAAAACTGGAATACAAACCGCGTTTGAAATTATCGGAAGTTCATACCGGTATGCAGGGTGCTAAAACAACTGATGCTTATGCGCTTTTATGTGCTTATGTTTCAGTATTGACAGGCAAACCAAAGAATATTATTAAGGCTTTGGATACGGAAGATTATGGAATCGCTCAATCAATTGCAACCTTTTTTTTGTAAATGGAGAAGATTTAGATGGCATGATAAAAACTGTTGTCCGTGAACATAATTGGCCGCCTAATGATATTGGCGGCTTTTTTATTGATAGACAGGATTATTTAGGATTGGAATTTTGGTACGAAGATGTTAAAGAAGTAATTGCATATATGAAAAATCAGCGTGATAATCCCACATCTGGAAGAAGATAAAATACAACATGGCAAATACATTTGTTATACCATCCATTTTTACGGCGATTGATAAATTTACCGCGCCTGTTGAAAAAATGGCCCGTTCTATGGGTGCATTTGGCGAACAGGCGGAATCTGCACAATCGCGTGTGGATAGAAGGTTTAGAAAAATCGGTGATGCTGCACAAAATGTTGCTAAAAAAAGTTTTATTATTGGTGCTGCTGTTGCCGCGCCTTTAGTGTTAATGGCAAATTCTGCTGTAAAGTTTGAAGATAAATTAGCAGATGTTGGAAAAACAACAGGATTAGAAGGTGTTGCACTCAAAAAATTTGGTGATGAAATTTTAGATATGTCCACCAAAACCAGAACCAGTATTGATGACCTGGCAAAGATTGCAGAAATAGGTGGACAATTAGGTATTGCAAAAGGGGATTTAAGTTCTTTTGTTAAATCTGCTGATCAGTTTAATGTTGCGTTGGGGAAAGATTTTAGCGGTGGGGTAGAACAGGCAGTTTCACAGGTTGGAAAAATAAAAACTTTATTTGCCGATACCCGTAATTTAAGTATTTCCGATGCTATACAAAAGGCCGGTTCTGCTATCAATGAATTGGGTGCTATTGGTTCAGGTACATCAGAAAATATTGCTGATTTTACTTTGCGTTTAGGTGCTTTGCCTGATGCATTAAAACCATCTTTGGCCAACACTATGGCCCTGGGTACTTTTTTAGAAGAAGCCGGTATTGATGCACAAATTGGTGCAGGTGGTTTAACTAATTTCTTCCTGGTCGCTGCAAAAAGTTTACCAGGTTTTGCCGCGCAAATGAAAATGTCATCTGTGGAAGCCAAAGCATTATTGGCATCCAATCCAACAGAGTTTGCAAAAAAGTTTGCAGATTCTTTAAAGGGATTAAAGCCGGATCAATTAGCTGCAACATTAAAAAAACTACATATAGAATCCCAGGAATCTATTAAAGTAATTGGTGCATTGGGTGCAGGTACGGCACATCTTACAGAATTGCAAGAGATAGCCAATAAATCTTTTGCAGCAGGAACAAGTTTAACGGCAGAATATAATAAGAAGAATGAAACAACTGCTGCACAATTAGAGAAAGCAAAAAATAATTTTGAAGCCCTTTCTATTACCATTGGTACACAATTGCTGCCGATTTTAAATAAAATAATTCAGAAAGTATTACCGGTTATAAAGGGAATTATTGATTGGACAAAACGCAACCCTGCATTGACACAAACCCTTTTAGTAATTGCCGGTGCAATTGCTGCTGTTGCATTTGTTATTTCCGGCCTTGCTTCTATTGTTGCTATTGCATCGAAGGCAGTAATGGTTTTTAATGCTATCCTGGCCATGAACCCAATAGGATTAATTGTAATTGCAATTATAGCTTTAATCGTTTTAATTGCTGCTATAATTGATAAGTGGAATGAATGGGGCGCGGCTTTGACCATTTTTATGGGGCCGCTTGGTTTGATCATTTCTTTAATTCAATCCTTTCGCAGAAATTGGGAAATGATTAGCAATGCATTTAAAACCGATGGAATTATTGGCGGATTAAAGGCTATTGGTGTAACTATTATTGATGCTATACTTATGCCATTACAGCAGCTATTGGGTATAGTTGCAAAATTTACCGGATTCGATTGGGCTGCAAATGCAGCTAAAGGAATAGAAAAGTTTCGTGCAGATATGGGTGTAAATGTAACCACAGATGAAAGTGGAAAACCATTAGCAGAAAAACCGGCCCTTAATCCAAAGGGTGCAGCACAGGATGCATTGGTGCAGCGTTTGGAATCTACCAATAATGCAAATGTTGCTATTGATATTAATGATCCTACCGGAAGAGCAAAGGCCAGTAGTGATAATGATTTTGTAAAAATAAAAACTACTTCAACAATGCCAAGTTACGGAAACTGATCATGGATATAATATTACAGGAAACATATAATGGTGGTGATGTTCTAAAAAAAGGCAATGATTTAGCTGCTGTTTTTGGATATGAAAATACTATTTACCAGGCATTGTTTGGTGGTAATCCTGGACACATTACACCTACTACCCGTGTACCCAAAGAACAGGCATTTGATTGGTGGGGAAATAAATTATTTTTTCCTGATAATCCTTCTGCCTGGTTAAACTCTCTTACAGAAAATGCACTTAATACTATTGAACTAACCAGTTCTGGACGTGTATTAATTGAAAATGCAATAAAAGCGGATTTGGAATTTTTATCGCCGGTTGCAAAAGTGGAAGTAACTACTACTATCATTGCAACGGATCGGGTAGATACCATTATAAAAATTATCTGGAATGATAAAACAGCAAATACAATAATTATTAATTTTAGAAAACCACCAGACGGCGATTTTTGGCTAATGGATTTTAATGATGACTTCAACGTATGACAACAATTCCTACATTAAACCAGTTATACACCAGTATAAAAGCTGACTTAGAAGCCAACTTAGGTGTAAGTATTCCGTTATTGGGTAAAAATTTTATTCGTGTTCTGGCAGGTGTTCAGGCTGCAAAAATAAAATTACTTTACCTGGTATTGGGTAATATACAAAAAAACCTTGCACCCGATACTGCTGATCCTGAAAGTAAGGGCGGTACATTGGAACGTTTTGGAAGATTAAAATTAGGGCGCAATCCATTTCAGGCTATTGCAGCACAATATGAACTGACTGTTACCGGAAGTATTGGCGCGGTTATAAAAGCTAAAACAACTTTTAAAAGTGATGATACTTCTTTGAATCCCGATTCCCTTTTTATTTTGGATGAAGAATATACTTTGGTTGCAATCTCAGATACTATAACGGTACGGGCTTTAGTTCCAGGTATTGCAAGCCGGTTAGATATTTTAAATACATTGACTTCGACAGCACCTATTGCACTTGTAAATAGCGTAGCAACGGTATCGGCAGAAGTAACAGAACCTAAAGCAGCAGAAGATATAACCACTACTTATAGAAGTGCTGTGCAGGCTTCTTACCGATTAGAGCCACAGGGCGGTGCAGGTGCAGATTATTTTATTTGGTTACGGGATGCACAGGGTGCAAAGCGTGGATACATATATGTAAAAAGCGGTACTGTTGATCCCGAACTTAATTTTTTTGTGGAAGCTACAATTGCAGATTCCACAGATGGAAAAGGAACACCATCGCCCCAATTATTACTGGATGTTGAAGAAGTAGTTGAAAAAAGCCCCGATACAACATTACCTACTTATGACAGGTTCAGAAGGCCAATGGGAGTTTTGCAAATACATTATTTGCCGGTAACTATTATTAATGTGGATATTGAAATAGAAGGCTATGTTGGTATTACGCCCACCATTGAAACATTATTATTAAATGCACTTACCAATTCCGTAAATGCTATCCGGCCCTTTGTTGCATCGGCGGATGTACTGGAAGAAAAAAATGATATTATAGATAATTTTAAAGTTGCCGGTGTTATAAAGGCACAGCAACCCACTTCTGTTTTTACCGGAATAGCAGTAAAAATAAATGGCGTGGCCATGTTAAATTATACTTTTGTTGATGGTAATATTCCTTATTTAAACAGCGTTACGTATGTCTAATTTATTTTTAAAATTAACTAAACAATTATATCCAACGGGTAGGGCCTATAAAATGGCCAGGGATAGTGATTTTGAAAAACTGAACATTGCGTTAAATGTAAGTGAAGAAAAATTTTATAATGATGCACGGGCCGTTTTGAATACTATTATTCCTGACAATGATTTATTTTCGGAAGAAGATGCAGCATTTTGGGAACATGCATTAGGATTAATTACAAACATTAGTGTTTCGCTTGCTGATCGGAAGTTAGCAATTTTAAGAAAGATGAAACACCCTGGTTTGAATCCGGCCAAACAACATTATTTATATTTAGAAGGCCAGTTGCGTGCAGCCGGTTTTGATGTATATGTTTATGAAAATAGATTTCCTGGGTATCCTGATCCAGATGTATTTGTTACCCGTACACCGTTGGATGTTGGTGGGCCTTCTATTTTGAGCCAGACCCGTTATAATACATTCCGCTATGGCCAACGAAATTACGGTGTTTCTTTTAATAATATTATTGCCAATAGTATTTACGAAAATGTAGATGCTAATTTTGATGTTGGCCCAAATTTCGGCAGAACTTTTTTCATTGGTGGTAATCCAATTGGTACATTTGCAAATGTAGATGCCAATAGAAAATTGGAATTTCGCCAAACAATTTTGAGAATTAAACCAGTACAAACAGTAGGATTTTTATTCATTAATTATATTTAAAAAATGATACCATTAGTAAACAAAGCAAATACAGACCCCGTAAGCGCGGCTTATCCTTATGGAAATATAAAGGACGATACCGGTTCTAATGATGGAACATCAGTTGATAAAATTAATCACGCGGATTTTCATCAGTTCTTTGCCCGGATGATGGCAATTAGTTTAGTTGTCCCTAACAATTTGCCAGATAATGCAACAAATGGTTTTCAATATTTTGTTGCATTACAAAGGGTGATTGCACAGGAAGCATTGGTACAGGGTGCAGAACAAAGTAATTTCTTCACAATATGTAATCCTGTATTTAATACTTATGGATGGTCTGGTGTTCAAATGGAACATCCGCTTTCTGAAGGTGGAGATGTATTAAGTACATTGCCGCGTTATAGAAAAGATGCAGTTGGAAGGGTAAAAATATCGGGCCAATTTAACAGGTTTTTGGCGTTTGATGCCAACTATGGTTTTACACCTGGTAACTGGTTTTTATTTATGACATTACCGGCAGGTTACAGGCCGCGTAGAAGTGCAACCTATCATCTTACTGATGAAACCTGGGTTAAAATTTCACCTGGTGGACAGCTATCATTATTTTCATTACGTGTTGATGAATTTTCTGTTAGTCTGGATGGTATGCCTGCCTGGTTTGCATTTCAATAAAAAAAATAAGAATGGAATTAAACATTAATACACATGCTGCTGTAATTTTTACCAATAAACTGGAAAAAATTCGCCGTTCTGCTTTGCCTGTTGCAATACGCGGTGCATTGAATGATGCAGCATTTGATGTAAAAATGAATACCATGCCAAAAAATGCTGCCGAAACTTTTACCAAACGCGAACCTAATTTTTTTAAGGCAAATAGCCGTGTTGAAAAAGCGGTTGGATTTAATTTATCTCAAATGAAAGCGGCTGTTGGTTTTACTGAAACTGATTTAAGAGGGGATAGAAATTATGCAGTTAAAGATTTGAGGCAACAGGAATACGGTGGTGCAATTGCCGGAAGGTCATTTGTGCCTATGCGATCTGCCAGAAAGGGTGGAACAGGTGTTGTAAAACCAAATGCCAGAATCAGTAAAATAAAACATATAGTCAAAACAAAATCATACAAAGGCAATATAAAACAAAAACTTATTCAGGCTATTGTTGATGCAGGAAAAGGTGGTTTTGTTTTATCGGGCAAAAAAAATATTTTGTTTAAAATTGACAGCCTTTCTTTTTTAAAATTAAATAGAAAAAGAAAATCGCATATCACATTTAAAATAACGCCTTTGTTTTCTTTTCGCCGAAAAGGTAAACCCGTTGTTAAGTCAACTGGTTTTATGAAAGAATCTACATTGCAAAGTGGTGAAAAAATGGAAAAGTTTTTTATTCAACAGGCTACACGCCAATTAAATAAATTAATATGAGTAGTTGGTTAGATAAAATAAAAAACGAATTAATAATTACCACAGGGGACGGCACGCAATACCGTCCTTCCTGGTTAAATGCAACACGCCAAATTGAATATCATGTTGCTGAATTTAATTTCCCAAACCTTCCAGGAACATTAGTAAAAAGAAGTGAGGCAATGGGCCGGAAATATAATGTTGAATTATATTTTCAGGGCAAAACCCATTTAGATACTTCCTTTGCTTTTGAAAAATCTTCTGCCAATAAAAAGCCCTGGACTTTGCAGCATCCGTTTTATGGAACTATTATTGCACAGCCCATTTCTTTGTTGTTTGATAATACTCAATATAATGTAACAAAGATTACCGGTACAATTATTGAAACCATAACAGAAGATAATCCTAAAACTTCTGCTGATGCTATTGATACCATCAAATTGCAAAAAGAAGTTATCAATACCACATTGGAAGATGCATTAACTGCAACGCCAACACCAGGGGATATAAATACAATGACTGCCAACAATAATAAGAACTTCAAATTGAATGTTCCTATTATTACATTGCCGGAAGAATTTGAAACGTATAATAATTTATTTAATACTGCCAGTTCTGCAATTAATAATGCAACTGCATCCCCGCTATTGGCAATGAGGGCTGTTATTGCCATGATTAACCAACCGGCTTTATTTTCAATTAGTGTAAAGGCCAGGATTGCATTACTGAATACTACATTTAATAATTTAAGGTTTGGAATAGAGAATATTTTAGATGTTTCTTCTAAACAGATATTTCAAAATTCATCTGCTGCAACTTTATCTGCTATGTGCCTTGCCGCTTCCAATCCACAGGAAGGTGATTATGCTAATGGTAAAAGCGTATTGGAAATTGTGGAAGCCGTTTTAGCCGCTTATGCACAATATCTGGATGATCTGGATTTTTTACAAACCGCGAATGGTTCAAGTATAAATAGTTTTATTCCTGATGCAGAAAGTTTAATTCAATTAAATAATTTAATCACTACAACTACTTCCGCTTTATTTGATATTGCTTTAAATGCAAAATCTGAACGGCTTATTATTTTGGAAGATGATTCTAATGTAATTGTTTTAACCCACCGTTTTTATGGTATAGAGAATGAAGCCAATTTGGATGAATTCATTGCCAATAATAATTTTGGATTAGATGAATTAATCCAGATAAGAAAAGGAACAACTATTGTTTATTATATTTAAGAATGAACTTAAAAATTAACCACAGGTTAGGCATTGATAAAGTTGATTTCTTCAACAACTTTTCCATGAATCTTAAATATGATTCTATGGCCTCTGTTTTTAATTTTGATTTTTACTTTGATCCTAATAATAAAAAACATGCAGAATTGGCATGTGTGAGCCATTACCATGAAGCCATTGTTGAACATAATGGTGAAAAAATAATTACCGGTTATATATTGGCACAGGACTTTACAGATGAACCCAAAGATACATTGGTTCAGATTGCAGGGTATTCAAAGCCAGGTGTTTTTGAAGATTGTGAAATTCCTACTTCGCTTTATCCATTACAATCAGATGGTTTAAGCCTTAGAGAAATTGCCAAAAAAATTATTGATCCATTTAAAATTAAACTGGTAGTGGATGATGTTGCAAAAAAGGATGCATCCATTAGTATAGAGTTTAGCCAGAAAGTAAAAGAAAAACTGGATAAAAAAATTGATACATCCACCGCTAAAGAAAGCCAAAATATAAAATCGTATTTAACGGAATTGGCCATGCAGCGTAATGTTGTTTTTTCGCATAATGAAGAAGGGGATTTATTAATAACAGAAGCCAGAACAAATGCAACACCAATCTTTGAAGCAAGCGAAGGAATGATTGGTGTTAAAATGAAATTAAAATTTAATGGCCAACCTATCCATTCGCAAATTACAGTAATTAAACAGGCAGATACAGAAGGCGGAAATGCAGGCGAATTCACAATTAAAAATCCTTATTGTCCTATTGTGTTCCGGCCTAAAGTAATTGTTCAAAGTTCAGGCGATGACAATACCATTGAAGAAACTGCAAAGAATGCATTGGCAGCAGAATTGAAAAATATTAACCTGGTAATTACAATAGACAGGTGGGATGTTAACGGTAAAATTATCCGGCCCAATAATATGGTAGCTGTTAAAAATAGAAAACTATTTCTTTATAACAGAACACTTTGGTTTATTGAAAGTATCCAGTACACGGGAAACTCAAAACAAACCACAGCAGAATTAACCTGTGTGCTTCCAGAAGTATATAATGGAAAAACGCCAAAGAATATATTTGTTGATCCCCACCAAAACCTTCCACGATTTTGAACTTTGTAAAAATATATTCTACTTCTGTTGATAGCCTTAAAAGAAGGATACCAAAATTTTTACGTTTGGGTAAAAATGATATTCAAACGGCTTTTGAAATAAATCCATTTGGAATTGATTCCGCCGTACCTAAAGATTGGATTGCATTATATGCACCCACCGATGAAAAGGGTAAGACCGCAATTTTAGGCTATATCAATAAAAATCAATTAGCTGCAACCGGTGGTTTTAGAACCTATTCAACTACCGAGGACGGTAAGACAGAAAAATTTTATGTATATTTGACCAATGACGGATTTTTAGAATTAGGTGGAACGGCAAATTTTGCTGTAAAGTTTAACGAATTAAAGACAGAGTTTAATAAATTGAAAACGGATCATAATAATTTAGTTGCCAAATGGAACGCATTTTGCGGTTCTTATGTTCCCGGCAGTCCGTCAACTGTTGGAACGCCGCCAATATTGGGGACTTCAACAGTACCGGCAAATACATCAAATATTGATAATTCAAAAAATGATAAAATAAAAACAATATAAATTTTTCAATCATGGAAGAAGAAATAAAATTGTACAAATATTTAAAGTCTAATAAGTTCATTTTATATGTGGCTATGTTTACCGTGCTTTCTTTAGCACCCACATCTTATTTTGTGCTTTATTCTTTTTCGGCTTTTATCAGTCCTTACAGGGAATTATCATCTGCATCCGGTGCTTTAATTATTGCAAGTGCCATTATGATTTTTACTGTGCGAAAGAATGTAAAAATGGCAATGTTCTTTTCCTGCTTTGAAATGATCTTTGGATATTTTTATTATATCTATATGGTAGTGGGTTGGGATTGGCCATTAATTCCGGCACTTGCTTATGCTACTGTAATGCCTTTATCCGTGTACTATTATACGAGCGAAATAGAAGTTAACATTAATGATAGGCAATCCGCAAAAAAAAAATAACAGAAGAAATTATTAATAAGTTTCAGGATACTTATCCCACTAAAAAACCCCTGGATTATTTAAAATAAAAAAAGATGGTAATTTTTGTAACGGCACAGAAATATTTAGAATCCTGCACAACCTTAGAAGATAAGATTGCTAAGATGGATTTAATTATTATTGCTTTGGAAGATGCTGCATTACGTGCAGCATCGGGTGGGGATGTAAGCGAATATTTAATTGATAACGGCCAGACTAAAATACAAACCACATATAGAAATGCAACAGATATTTACAGGGCTATACAAGGTTTTGAAATTATTAAACAGCGTTATATCAATAGAATTACAGGGCGTGTAACACATCTGGTAGATAGCAAAAATTTCCCTTCACAAAATAATTTCGGCAATGGGCATTAAAAAAGGTTTATCATTCAAACAGGGATTAATTTCAATCCTTTCTGCTTTTGGTTTTGCACCAAAGGCAGTTTTAGGTGTTGGAAGTGATGTAGTACATCGCAACTTATTTACTTTTTCCTATGGTGGTGAAAAAAATTTAGGAGAGGCAGGGCCATTAAGAAATTATACTATTGATTATGATGTAATTCGTATGCGATCCTGGCAGGCATTGTTGGAAAGCGAAGTAGTTCAAACCATTATTGGCAGATATAAAACATGGGTTATTGGGCCTGGATTAAAATTACAATCTGAACCGCCTAAATTAATTTTTGAAACGGAAGGCATTGATATTAATATTCAGGATTTCAGTAAAATGGTGGAAGCCCGTTTTAGCCTTTACCGCCAAAGTCAATGTTCAGATTTTTCAAATATGGAAAACCTGGATTTGCTTTCGGGTACTGCTTTTGTAAATTCAATTGTTGGTGGTGATGTGTTGGTAATATTACGCTATGTAGATGGATATGTAAAAATACAATTGATAGATGGGGCGCATATTCAAAGCCCTGTTTATGGAACAGAATATTATCCGCAAACATTGCCTGATGGTAATCGCATTATACACGGAATAGAAATTGATCAGGCCGGTAAGCATATCCGGTATTATGTGCGAAGGGCCGATTATAGTGTTGTACCTATTGAAGCCAGGGGATCAACTGGTTTACAAACTGCATTTTTAGTTTACGGTTTAAAATACCGATTAAATAATGTTCGCGGCTTACCACTTATTTCGGCTGTTATAGAATCTTTGAAAAAGATGGAACGGTATAAAGAAGCTACATTAGGTAGTGCAGAAGAAAGACAGAAAATTGCTTTTACCATTGAACACCAAATGGAATCTGCCGGCGAAAATCCATTAACTAAAAGTATAGCCAAAGCCATTAATGTAAATTCCAGTAGGGATTTACCGACAACAGATGATGGTAAAGTATTGGCGGATCGTGTTGCTGCAACGATGAATAAGGCTGTGTTTAATATGCCACAGGGTTC
>WNFL01145245.1_pt4 | contig 22894 bp, 20 predicted proteins | sample 5400361 | NCBI WGS metagenome assembly WNFL01 (sample SAMN13153351, study PRJNA577476) | soil metagenome | isolation source: 40 cm soil on Douglas fir-dominated hillslope | place: USA:California | collected 2013-09-17
GAGACCGACTGGGACGCGTACGGCAGGGGCAAGGACCCGCGCTGCGCGAACTGCATGGCGCACTGCGGGTACGAGCCGTCAGCCGTGCTGGCCACGATGGGATCGCTGCGCGAGTCGCTGCGCGCCGTCCGCGGTTGACCGCCAGCGGTGACTGACCGTTGCTGCGGGCAACCGTGCGCCTAGTGGCCGTCCATGATCCCGGACACTTTTATGCAACATTCGTCGAGAGGTGTCCGCGATCTTGGAAGGCGCTCCGGGCTGACCGGCACAGGTAGATAAGCGCGGGAAGTGGGCCGCCTGTTGCGGCGGTCTGCGCCGGGCGGTGAACGCGCGTCGGCGCGTCGGCGCGCTGGCGTAGTAGCTGTCGTGGGCGGTCCCGGTTGCGACGACGTGGCTGACAGCTGGATGACCCTGTACCGCTGCCGAGACGGCCGGGGTATGGGACGCCTGGCGTGAGGGTCCGATCACCGTGCCAGCTAGCGCGGGCTGGCGGCCTTCGGACATCGCGAGCCTGCAGGTGAAGGTCGGCGCCAGGACGCTGATGACAATCAGAACGGCCGGGGCGGCGCCCGCGAAGCAGTCCTCGGCCCCGAGCCGGCGATTGCGGTGACTGGGCCAGCACGACAGCTCCGTGATATCGCCGCGCGGGCCGCGAACGGCTTGATCGGCGCTCGCGGGAGACGCGAAGCCGCTCACGGGGCTGAACGCCGCGCACGACGGAAGCGTAATACAGGCGAGAACGAAATAAGGCGACGCGAGGGAATGTAATCATGACGTCGAATTCGGATCGCGCTGGCGCGGAAAAGCCTGCGGGCAGGGCACTCTCGATCGAAGGCACAAAGCCGGGCCTGCGGACGGCCCTTTCCGGCCTAGCCTCAATCACGGTAGCCAGCCTCGTAGCGGCCTGCGGGGGCGGCGGAGCGGCAGCCGGTTATGCCGGCGGCGGTGGTGGTGGCCGGCCGGCTGGCGCAGGAAACCAGCCGAGCTCATCGCGTGGTCCCGTGGTTGTCGCCCGCAAAGCTGTCCGGCATCGGTGCTGTCCTGGTCAACCGGTCAGGCAGGACGATCTACTTGCCGCGGCAGGAGGCGCACGGGAAGATCTTTTGCACGGGCAGCTGCCTGGGCTTCTGGTTCCCCGTGGCGGTTAAGCCAGGGACGCGGCTGCGCGCCCCGCGCGGGCTGAACGGGGTACTGGGCACGATCCACCGCACGGACGACGGTGTCACCCAGCTCACCTTCGACGGCACGCCGCTCTACACGTTCCGGCTCGATCAGGGTCCTGGCCAGGTTCACGGCAATAACTTCAGCGACGCCTTCGGCGGTACCTCCTTTACCTGGCAAGCCGTGAGCGCATCTGGCGCGGCATCGAAATCGACGCAGTCGGCCAAGCAGGGCGGCGGCTATTCCTATCCAGCAACGGCTCCTAGGGAAGCTGAACTGCTGGCCCGCGCGGGTCAGCAGTTCATATAACCGCATTGATCACAAGAGGCGCAGGACAGATATGAGCCAGGCGTGCAGCGAATGGCGCGGCGATATCGGCGCGTACATTGTCGGCGCGATCGAACCTAGGGCCGCGGCTAGCGTGCGACGGCATCTGCGAGCCTGCGCGGCCTGCCGGTCCGAGTACGAAGAGCTCGTTCCGGTTCGCGACTGGCTCATGCGGCTGAGCCGCGCAGGCGGCCCGGCGGCGAGAAACCGGCTAGGCGGCAGTCCGGTGCTGAGGTTGGTTAAACCCCTCCAGGCCAGAACCGGCCGCCGGTGGCTTGCCGCCGTCGCGACCGCCATTGTCGCTGCAGCGGTCGGAGTGTTTTCGATTGTCGGCGGGACTCGGGCGACCTCAGTTTTCGGTGGCGCGAACCATGCCACGGGGGTGCACGGGCAGGCGCGCCCGCATGCGACGGCGGCGGGCACCAGGATCAACCTGGCCGTGACCGGATTGCCCGCCCATGAGCGCTGCAGGCTGGTCGCGGTATCGCGCCGCGGCACCGACGTGGCGGCAACCTGGAACGCCTCCTACGAAGGGTCAGCCCGGATTGTCGGCACAAGCGCCATTCCAGAGGATCAGCTCACTGCCCTGCGGGTGGAATCAGCGAGCCACCGCCTGCTCCTGAGCATCGCCGTGATCAGATCGCGCAGCTGACGCGGGGCTGGGGACTTGCGTGCCCGTGGGTCCTGTGTTACGTGTGCTGGGGTGCTTGCCCGGTGTGAAACCGGCGCGGTAGCTCCTGGACTGGAACACGCAGGCAAAAGTACAGTCGACCGATCGGAATTGTGTTAAATCTGGAAGGGGACCTCACGTGACGTCTGACGATCACGTTCAGCACGACGGCCACGGACACGACCCGACTTTCTACCGGTCCCCGCGCGATGCGGCCGCGGGCCCGCCGGAGAAACTCGCGTACGTTGCGGCCTTCGCCAAGCCCGCCGACAAGCCGGACGCGATAGCGGTCGTCGACACCGATCCCGCCTCATCCAGCTACGCTTCGGTCATAGGCTTTACCGAGCTCCCGCATACCGGCGACGAACTGCATCACTTCGGCTGGAACGCATGCTCGAGCGCGCTGTGCCCGACCGGCGATCACAAGCACGGCGACCGCAGGTACCTGGTCGTGCCTGGGATCAGGTCATCGCGCATCTATATTCTCGACACGCAGGCCAACCCGGCGGCGCCCCAGGTCACGAAGGTGCTCGGGCCTACCGAACTCGGCAAGAGGGCTGGCTACTCCCGCCCGCACACCGTGCACTGCGGCCCCGGCTACCTGTACGTCTCCTGCCTGGGCGGCGCCGACGGCGAGGACGGCCCCGGCGGGGTGGCCCTGCTCGACCACGCGAACTTCGACGTGATCGGCCAGTTCGAGCAGGACCGGGGCGACCAGTACCTGGCCTACGACGTCTGGTGGCACATCAATGACGACGTGCTAGTGACATCGGAGTGGGCGACACCGTCGATGATCGAGGACGGAATCGTCCCCGAGTTGCTGCTCGGCCGCAAATACGGCCACCGGCTGCACTTCTGGGACATGAGTACGCGCAAGCACGTGCAAACCGTCGACCTGGGCGACGAGCACCAGATGGCACTTGAGCTGCGCCCCGCTCATGACCCGGCGAAGAAGTACGGTTTCGTCGGCGTCGTGGTCAGCGTCGAAGACCTGTCGGCGTCGATCTGGCTCTGGCACCGGGACAACGGCCAGTGGGCGGCAACCAAGGTGATCAGCATCCCGGCTGAGCCGGCGCCGGCCGAGCAGCTGCCGCCGCTGCTCCAAGGATTCGGGGCGGTGCCGCCGCTGGTCACCGACATCGGTCTTTCGGTCGACGACAAGTATCTGTACGTGTCCTGCTGGGGCACCGGCGAGATGAAGCAGTATGACGTCAGCGACCCGTTCCACCCGGTCGAGACCGGCTCCGCGCGGATCGGCGGCATCGTGGGCCGCAAGCCGCACCCGTCCAGGCCGGACCAGCCGCTGGCCGGCGGCCCGCAGATGGTCGAAGTCAGCCGGGACGGCAACCGCGTCTACTTCACCAACTCGCTGTATGGCGCGTGGGACGATCAGTTCTACCCAGATGGCGTCGGCGCGTGGATGACGAAGCTCGACGTTGGCGAGGGCGGCGGCATCAGCTTCGACGAGCGGTTCTTCCTCGAAGGCGACGTATTCCGCGGCCGCCGGGTGCACCAGGTCAGGCTCGAGGGCGGCGATGCATCCAGCGACTCGTACTGCTACTCCTGACCGCGGCCTGCCCATGCTCGGCGCCCTGTGCCGACTGGCGGGTTGCCGAGGTTAGCGGGCCGCGGTTAGCGGGTTCAGCGAGCTAGCGGGCGCTGCCCGCTGGCGCCGGGGGCTGCAGCGGGCCTGGGTCGCTGCAGCTGCTCGACGACGTGCTTCAGGTGCAGGTCTTCATGTTCAGCCGCGATTTCGCCCGGACCGTCGCACAGGTGTCACCGGCCGAGCTATCTGGAGACCGAGCGGCAGCGCTCCGTGGGCATGGTTCGGCAAAACTTCTTGGCGATCGTCCGGTCGCGACGAGGCACCCGGCGCCGCCTCGTCGCTGACCTATAGCACCAGGGAACCCGTCGCCGTCGGCCAGGGCGCGCCGGGCGCCGCAGGGTGAGTGAGCCGCAATCGCGGTCCGCGGGGCACCACTGCGCCCAGCTGACCCTGCGCCGCTACGGGCTGGAGGCCGCGGTCAGGCCATCGCTCGCGATGTACAACACCTGCGCCGAGGTCGACACCCTGGCCGCCGCGCTGAGCACCTGCATCTGCCGCGCCGACTGCTTCGGCTGCCCCGCCGCGCTGGCAATGGCTACTCGAACCCTAGTTCAGTGTTCCATTTAATTGTCAGAGGTGCTCGCTAGAATAGTCGAAGACCAGGTACTGAGGTCCATGGTCGGAGGGGAGGGAGCAGATGGCGATTATCGCGGAGGACATACCGCCCGAGGATCCTGGCGTGGGATCAACCGAAAGCGATGATCTGCTGCCCGGTCTGGGCGGAAGCGTCTCTTGGTGCTGGGACTTCGATTTCGCGGCCTTGCTGGATGCGGTGACCGGCCCAGCGCCATGGCTGCGGGCGACTGAGGCCGACTCTCCTGACGAGGCCCGAAAGACCGCCCGGTCAGCAAGCGGGGAGAGCGCCTGTCCTGTTGCCGGGCGAAGCGCTGGTCCGCGGGCCGGCTCCAGTGCGGAGCCGGTGCCCACGGAGATCGCCGATCCAGAGGCCGATGAGGCGGCGTTCCAGGAAGCGGTCGAGGCGGGGCGGGCGAGGGAGCTGCCTCTCGAGTTTGTGGCGGGGCGGGTCTCCGAAAATCTGCCGACCGGCCCGGGTCTTGCCGGGTGGCTGGCGCTAGCCCGGGCGGCTGATCTGGAGGACGGTGCGCTGGCCGGGGTGGCGGCGTCATTCCGGCGGCTCGCCTCCTGGGCTGCAGCCGGGGAACTGGCTGCGGTCGCGCAGATCGCGTCCCGGTCCGCCCGGACAGACCGCCGGGCCAGGGTGGATGGGGCGGGGCGGCCGGACCGGGTGACCGCAGACGCCGCGGGGCAGGTCGCGCTGGCCCTGGCCATGTCGCACGACGGGGCGTCAGCGTGGACGGATCTGGGGGTAGTGCTTGGCTGGCGGCTGCGCGCGACCGGGGCGGCGCTCGCGGCAGGGGAGATTGACTTGTCGCGGGCGCGGATGATCGCCCGAGTGACCGGGCCGCTCAGCGACGAGGCGGCCCGTCAGGTGGAGGCCGCAGTCCTCGGCCGGGCCGGGTGGCTGACCCTCGGCCAGCTACACGCCGCGCTCCGCAGAGCCGTGATCAAGGCCGACCCGGAGGGCGCCGAACGGCGACGACGCCGGGCTGAGCGGAACGCCGCGGTGGTGTTGTATCCGGAGGATGAGGGGACCGCGACGCTGGCCGGTTACGCATTACCGGGTGTGCAGGCGGCTGCGGCGATGGCCCGGATCACCGCGCTGGCGAAGGCGATGCAGGCCGGCGGGAACGGCGGCCAGATTGATTTCGTCCGCGCCCAGGTCTTCCTCGGCCTGCTCCTGGGCACTCTCCCCTACATCCCGCCCTCGCCCGACGCCCCGCCCGACGCCCCGCCCGATGCGGACCAGCCGCCCGACGCGGACCCGCCGCCCCACGGGCGGCCGGATGACTGGCCTCAACAGCCGGATAACTGGCCTCAACAGCCAGAGTGCGGCGGCGACCTCGGCGCCGAGGATCCGGCGCCTGAACCCGGCCTGGATCATGACAGCATGTCCGGCGCCGGTGAGCTCACCGGACCGTCCTGGCCGTGGCCGGATGTGCTGCCCTATCTGCGGTCGGGGACTGGCGCGCTGGCAGGGTTGCGACCGCTGGGCAGGGCAGGCGGCCTGCTGAACCTGACTGTCCCGCTGGGCACGCTCACCGGGGCTTCGTCAGCGCCAGGTCAGCTGTCCCGGCTCGGTGTCATCACGCCCGGCCAGGCCCGCCAGCTCGCCAATCTGGCCGCCGGGCACTCGGCCACGCGCTGGCGGATGGTAGTAGTCAACCCCGACGGCGAGGCGATCGCTGTCACGCACCTGCCACGGTTGCGCAGCACCGGCACGGGCAGCGGCGAGGACGGAGCCGTCGGCCTGATAGGCCGCGTCACGCTGGTCATCCGGACTGACCAACTGACGCCCGTGGCCGGGCACGACCCGTCGGCTGAGCAGCGTCACGGCCCAGCGCCGCCAGTGCCGCCGGCAACCGCTGCAATGGCGAGCATCCTGGAGCGCGCACGGGCAGCGGCCGGGCGGGCGGCCGCGGCCGCTGCGGAGCGGCGGCGAGAGGACGAGCAGTCCGGCGGGTGCGGCCACGGCCTAGCCTCCTCGGCCTACCGGCCGCCGCCACGGATCGCCGAACTGATCATCGCCAGGGACTGCACGTGCCGGTTCGGGCCGTGCCGTCGGCCTGCCGAGCTATGTGACCTCGATCACGTGATTCCGTTCGATCAGGGCGGCCTGACCTGTTCGTGCAACATCGGCGGCAAATGCCGGTCCCATCATCGGCTGAAACAGCATCCAGGCTGGTCAGTGGCCCAGCCAGTCCCTGGCGTCTTCCGTTGGACTACGCCGGCCGGCCGGACGTATATCACCCGCCCTGACACGTATCTCACCTGAACTCGATCAGGTCGATCGGGTGCAAATCACCTAGATTGACTGGCCATCAATCAGCTACCAAGACCGCTGCTCTGCGATGGCGCGGAGCAGGCCGCTGGCGGCGACGTCGAACCGGCGCATGCTGGTCAGCGGCGGCGAGTACGCATGGATGCTGCCTGACCCGCGGAAGGCCATGACCCGGGCCTGACCCGTGGAAGGCCATGACCCGGGCCTGACCCGCGGAAGGCCGTGACCCGGGCCTGACCCGCGGAAGGCCATGACGCAGCCTAAGCACCGAGAATCTGGGTGAGGGCGTTAGCTGAGCAGGTTGGTTATCTCACGGGCGGTGGGGTTCCGGCGGCACTCGCGGCCAGGCCAGGGTCCCATGCGCACACCTGGCATCCGTGCCGGAACGCTGACATGGCGAACTCGAGTGCGAACGCGTGCGGGTCGGCGGCGTTGCGCACGTCATCCCAGGGCAGCAGGTACTCGCCGATCTGCGCGTCCCAGTGAGCAGCCGGCGGAGAGAGCGAGGCGTCGGCGTAGCCGTCAGGTGCCGGATACGCGTAGGCGTAGAACGCCGCCTCGGGGTGGCGCGGGTCGCCAGGCCACCAGCCCACCGCGATCTCCTGGGAGTCCATGGCGTTGCGCATGATGAAGTCTTCAGACGGCGGGTTAGCTGCCCTGCCAGAGAATAGGTTCACGGCGATGTCGAAGGACCCCCACCACGCGTTGACCGGCGTCGACCTCCCACGGTACGGCGCCCGGAAGGCGGCGAGCACCATCGCCGCCCTGGTGGCCGCCGCGAAGTAAGCGCGCACCTGATCGGGGTCGTAGCTGGCGTGCTCGTGGTCCTCGTCGAGCGGCACCGTCCAGAGCACTTCCTGCGGGGCCGGGTCGATCTCCACTGGTCCGGCGAGTGAGCGGACGGCGGCCAGCACACCTCGGGTCACCTCGGCCACGGGCCGGTCGGGCGTGAGGCCGACCCGGATGACCTGCCCGTCACTATGCTCGACGACGGCCTCGTGCGAGTGCAGGTCGAGCCGGGCCACGATGGACCCCGAGCCATCCGGTGCCGGTAGCGGGGCAGTCTCCCAGCCGCGCGCCGTGAGCCGGAGAGCGGCGTGCTGAAGCTGCGGCTCGGGCGGCGCGAGCCTAACGGCGAGCTTCCCGAGTACCTGGGTATGAGCGTGCAGCGTGTCACACGTCGCGCTCCAGCGGTGATAAGACACATCAGGCCAGTCCCCCGTCATGACCTGCACGGTATTGCGCATGCCCGGCAGCGCTCAACCCGGCGCGCCGCGCTTGGTGAACCCCGCACGCAGTGCCGCCCCGACGGCGGGCTTGATCGAAGCGGTCGGCTGTCGCCCTGTCACATCGACCTACTGTGGTTCGTCATCGCTATGAAGGAGGACAGCGAAGGGATTGCCGATGAATGAGGTCGACTGGCTGGCCGAGCGGTTCGAGGAGAAGCGCACTCACCTTCAGGCGGTCGCTTTCCGGATGCTCGGATCGCTGAGCGAAGCCGACGATGCCGTCCAGGAGACCTGGTTGCGATTGAGCCGTTCGGACACGAGCGGTGTCGAGAACCTCGGTGGCTGGCTGACCACCGTCGTGGCCAGGGTGTGCCTGGACATGCTGCGATCGCGTGCATCCCGGCGGGAGGAGCCCCTCGGCGGCCCGCTGCCCGAGCCCGCCGTCAGCGGCGAAATGAGCGGCGATCCGGAGGATGAGGCGCTGCTTGCCGAGTCGGTGGGGCTGGCCCTGCTTGTCGTGCTCGGTACGCTCGCCCCGGCTGAACGAGTGGCGTTCGTGCTGCACGACATGTTCGCCGTGCCGTTCGATCAGGTCGCAGTGATCGTCGGACGCACACCCGCGGCGGCCAGGCAGCTAGCGAGCCGGGCACGTCGGCGGGTCCAGGGCGCGGACGCAGTTGCTGCTGGTAACCAGAGCCGGCAGCGTGAGATCGTCGATGCCTTCCTGGCCGCCTCGCGCGGCGGGGACTTCGAGGCGCTGCTCGTGTTGCTCGACCCGGATGTCGTACTCCGCGCCGACCATGCTGGTGTGCGGATGGGTGCGCCCGCTGAGGTCATGGGAGTCGCAGCCGTCGCCGGGACGTTCTCCGGTCGGGCGCTGGCAGTGCGCCCAGCCTTGCTCAGCAGCATTCCCGGCGCCGTCTGGGTTCAGGGCGGCGAGCCACGCATGGTGTTCAGCTTCAGGATCAACGACGGGAAGATCACCGGAATCGACATGATCGCCGACCCCGAGCGGATCGGCGAACTAGATATCGATGTACTAAGAGCCTGACAGGACGGCCCGGAGACTCGCGGACCCGGAGAGAGGCGGCAGCGTAATGAGCGAGACTCACTACTGGCTCCGGCCGATCGGGTACGTCGAGTCGCCGCTGACGGAGCGGGATGAGGCGCCTAGGCAGGGCGACGAGGGTGCGCCTGGAGCCTGGCTCGTGCTGGATGCCGCGATGCGCGATGCGATGCGCGATCTCGAGGCGGACTCGGAGGTCATCGTGCTTACCTGGCTGGACCGGGCCAGCCGTGAGGTGCAGCTCGTTCACCCACGCGGTGACGAGAGCCGCCCGGTCCAGGGCGTATTCAGCACCCGGTCGCCAGACCGGCCGAATCCGATCGGCCTGCATACCGTCCGGATTGTGGCGATTGACGGCAACAGGATTGAGGTGCGGAATCTCGAGGCGCTTGATAAGACGCCCATCCTGGACATCAAGCCCCTGCTCGGCGGGGTGGATCAGCGCTGAGCGCCGCCATCGGGCTGCGGGTCAGTTCCGGTCCCGGCGGCATGGATACTGATGCGATGCCGACCAGACCCGACACGTACCTGCACGGTCACCACGACAGCGTGCTGCGTTCGCACCGCTGGCGGACGCCGGAGAACTCCGCCGCGTACCTGCTCGCGAATTTGTGGCCCAGCGCAAGAATCCTCGACGTCGGCTGCGGGCCAGGCACGATCACGGCCGGACTCGCTGCCATGGTGCCGCAGGGCAGTGTGGTTGGCATCGACGCGGCCGGTGACGTGCTGGCCGAGGCGAGAGGCGAAGCTGAGCGGCAGGGTGTATCGAACATCAGCTTCGAGGCCGGCGACGTTTACCGGCTGGCCTTCGGTCATGGCTCTTTCGACGTGGTGCATGCGCATCAGGTACTCCAGCACCTGTCAGACCCTGTTGCCGCGCTGGCTGAGATGCGCCGCGTGTGCCGGGACAGCGGGATCGTCGCGGCCCGAGACAGTGACTACGGTGGCATGTTCTGGTTTCCCGCCTGCGAAGAACTGGCCGAATGGCGGCTCCTGTACCAGCGGGTGGCCAGGGTACTCGGCGGCGAGCCCGACGCCGGCCGGCGGATGCTGTCCTGGGCGCGCGCGGCCGGATTCCCGCGGATCGAGGCGTCCGCGAGCACCTGGTGTTTCGCGACACCAAGCGACCGGTCCTGGTGGGGCTCGCTGTGGGCGGAACGGCTGACCAAGTCGTCGTTCGGTGACCGCGCTGTCGAACACGCGCTCGCGACCAGGCGGGACCTAGAGCGGCTTGCAAACGGCTGGCTGAGATGGGCGGCCAGCGCCGACGGTTGGTTTGTCATCCCGCATGGCGAGGTACTTTGCCGGTCCGTGCAAGCTGAGTAACCGCGCGTGATCAGGGTAGCTCCGCGTTCCGTTGAGGCTATGCGTGGAGCGCCAATGCGCAAGCTGATCGTTACCGAATGGATGACGCTTGACGGCGTCGTCCAGGCACCAGGCGACGCCGATGAGGACACCTCAAGCGGCTTCCGGCCTGGCGGCTGGCACCTGGGCTACTTCGACGACATCTCAAGGGAATCGGTTGTCCGGAATCTGACCGGGCAGGCGGTTTCGGGCAAGCGCATCTTTACCGACGACGGCGTGCTCAGGCCGCTCCGCCTGATGGACTTGCAGCCGACGACTACCGGAGCGGTGCTTGCGACCTATGGGAAGGTTCGTGACTAACCTTGAGCCTGTCCTCGTTCAGCTGCCAGGCTCGTGACCGGCTGAGCGCCAGCACGCCGGCGGTCATAGCAACCAGGGGCAGCGCTGCCAGCAGCAGGATCCAGCCATGACGCACCTGCTCCCCGAACGCAACCGTGCCCCAGAGGGTAGCGACCACGGGGTCTGCCAGGGTGATGCCGGGTTGCGCGGCCGCGAGCGTCCCCGCGTGGTAGGCGTTCTGCAGCAGCCAGGTGGAGATGAGCCCGGCTGCCCCGCACGCGTAGAGCTGCCAGGATGACAGGACGCCGCCGACGCCGTCGGCATTGAACTGCGCCGTCACACCCTTGATGAAAGCTGCAGTCAGGCCGTAGCCGAAGCCGCTGGCCAGCCCGAGCAGTGCTGCCCGCCCGGCGGCCCTGCGCTGCGCCTTGGCCGCGATATAGAGCCCAGCGACAACACCTGCGTTGGCGGCCGAGCCAAACAGCCAGATCGCCGGAGAGATCGCATTGCGGGGTCCTGGCCGCGGGTCAAGCAGCACGAGCAGGCCGATCACGCCCGCCGTCATCGCGCAGATGGCCGCCCACTCCCTGGCCGGAAGACGGCCTCCTAGGAAGACGACGCTTCCGATGAGCGCCAGGGGGAGCTCCAGGATGACGATCAGCTGAACTGCGGCCAGCTGCCCAGTTCCCAGCGCCGCGGCCGCCAGCACGAAGGAGGCCAGCATGAGCGCGGCAGCCGTGAGCCAGGCCGGTCGGTGCAGCAGGTCGGCGAAGAGCCTGAACCTGAATGCCAGGTTGGCCGGTGCTTCGCGGCTTGCCTTGCGATTGAGCACATCGCCTACTGCGTTCACCATTGCGGCCAGGAATGCTAGCGCGTAGCTGATCACGGGCGCCTTGCTGACATGCGCGGTTTCCTACCCGTGTCTGTGGCCCATAACATGGCGATCCGTTATATCGCTTATGACAATGTTTATGCATAGATAACCGATATTCGATATACCGCATCTCGGCCCCGCGGCACGGGCGGGCCGCCCTAAATCGGCATTCAGGGGTTCGACTCCCGCCGTGGGGCAAACTTCATCCTGATATGAAAAGGTCGCAAGTACCTTTCTCGGATATGACTCCGCACTGCGTGCCTGGACGTCCGCTCAGGGGTATTCGGCAGGAACTGGTGGCCGCAAGATCTCATGACACGAGGGCATAACAAAACGCATCGGACGGCCAAGCAGGAATAGCCGGTCGGTTCGCGACGTGCTCCTTCTCGCGCGCGCTTGGCGGATGCGCCCAGGCCAGGCACGAGCGGGCAGGCCGGCATCGGCGCTGGGAGCCGACCGGACGCAAGACGACGGAGACGGCGGTAGCAGATCGAACTCCCGGTTAGGATTCCAGCGGATAAATAGTCACGGTCTTCGGCCAGACTGGCCGGATTTCCTGCTTGCGGCAGGTGAGGCTCGGGGCCTTCTGGTGATACCGGCCCTTGCTGACGAGATGGCTACCGGCCCGCCGGCTTGCCCGGCCGGGACGGGCGCAATGAGTAAGCGGGAGGGCATCCATGCGTCGACGTGGCGACCGCAAGGCACCCAGCGAGCCCGCACACGGACGTGGCAAGCGATCGCGGTCACCGCGGCGGCCGGGGACTGAGGAGTCAGCGCCTGGGCAGTCGGCGGCGGGGCCTGGGCAGTCCGCGCCGGGGCTGCCGGGGCCTGGGCAGCCGGCGGCTGGGCAATCACGGTCTGGGCAATCAGGGTCTGGGCAATCAGGGGCCGCGTATTCGCCGTCAGGGTTCCATACGGACTGGCAGCCGTCCGGTCAGCAGGCCCCCTCTCAGCCTGAATCCCCTCTCGACCGGTCTGCTTCCGAAGCTGCTCAGCCCGACCAGACCGGATACCAGGGTCGACAGCCGTATCCGTCCGAGCACCCGTCTTCGGCCGGCCTGCCGGGCTATTCAGGGGGTCAGCACGATCCGAGCCAGCAATCGTTTCCCTCTCGGCCGACCGCCCAGCCGTATCCGGGGCAGGACCCCCAGCAAGCGGCGTATTATCAGCCAGCTTGGCCTTATCCCGGGGGTGAGGGGGAGTACCGGGACGGCCGTCCGCATCCCGAGCAGGCGCATCCAGAGTGGCGGACTCAGCAGGGAGAACAGGGCTACGCGGCTCCGCAGGCCTATCCAGGCCAGAGCTACTCCGAGCAGCAGGGTTATCCGGGCCAGCAGGGCTACCCGGGCCAGCAGGGCTACCCGGGCCAGCAGGGCTACCCGGGCCAGCAGGTTATCCGGGCCAGCAGGGTTATCCGGGCCAGCAGGGTTATCCGGGCCAGCAGGGCTACCCGGGCCAGCAGGGCTACCCAGGCCAGCAGGGCTACGGAGGCCAGCAGGGCTACCCGGGCCAGCAAACCTATAGCGGGCCGGCCGGTCCGGGCTCGGCCGGTTCGGGCTCGGTGGGTCCGGGTTCGGCGGGGCAGGGCGGGTGGCTCAACTCGGCGCCACCTGCCGACCGGGTCAGGCAGCCACTTGGGTCCAGCCAATTGACCAAGCGTCCGGCCGGTCGGTCTAGGCGGCGGACCATCACCGTCCTGATTGCTGTCGCCGTGCTACTCGCCGGGGCGGTGGCGGCGGGCGGCAGCTATCTGCTGCTGCGCACGAAAGGCACCCCGCGGCAGACCGCGGCGGCCTACTTGAGTGCCTGGCAGCGAGGCGACTACCCGGCCATGAACAAGGTCAGCGTGCACCTGCCGCGCGGTGGTCTAGCTGGCCCGCTCACCAGGGCTGCCGACCAGCTCGGCGTGCGCAGCACCCGCATCACGGTCGGCGGCGTCACTACCAGCAACGGCACCGCGCAGGTCCGGTTCACGGTCAGGGATGTCCTCGCGAGCAACCACACCTGGACGTACCACGGCCTGCTGCGGCTGGTGAACCGGAACCGGCGCTGGTGGGTGAACTGGAGCCCGGCAGCGATCTACCCGGCATTGAAGTCCGGACAGCGGTTTACTCTCACCACCTCGTGGCCGGCCAGGGCGCCCATCCTGAGCGCGGACGGAACGGTGCTCAGCTCCCCGACAGCCGTGGCGCAATCCGGGTCCCTCGCAATGGTGACCGGCATCGTGGCGAGGGCAACGGCGAAGCAGGCCAAGAAGCTCGGAGCGCCCTACAAGGCGGGTGACCTGATTGGCGTGGGCGGCATTGAAGAGGCATATCAGAACAGGCTCGCTGGGAGCCCGGCCATGATGATCCAGATCGCTGGCCCAGGAAAGCGCATCGATCGGCCCGCGCACAGGTTCTCCGCTAGGAAAGGGCAGCCGGTGCGGACGAGTATCCAGATGTCCATCCAGCTGGCCGCGTCGCACGCTGTCTCGACCGCCAGCACGAGCAAGCCGGTCGACATGGTGGTCATCCAGCCGTCGACCGGCAAGGTGCTGGCCGTGGTCGAGCGGCCGGGCGGCTGGGATCGCGCGATCGAGGGAACCTATCCGCCCGGATCAACTTTCAAAGTCGTCACGGCCTCCGGGCTGGCGAAGACCGGCTTGACGCCTTCGAGCCAGGTGCAGTGCCCGAGCAAGGTCAACATCGGCGGGCGGATCTTCCACAACGACCGCAATGAGCATCTCGGCACGACGAGCCTGCTCAACGCGTTCGCCATCTCGTGTAATACGACGTTCGCCGAGCTGGCGACCCAGCGGCTGAACGGCGACTCCCTCGCCGCGATCGCCAGGACGTATGGGTTCAACGCCAAGCCTGCGCTCGGCATACCGGCTGTCCTCGGCCAGTTCACCAAGCCCAGCTCGCCCACCGATCTCGCGGCCGATGCCTTCGGGCAGGGAAAAGACCTGGTCAGTCCGCTCAGCCAGGCCACCGTCGTCGCGGCGGTGGCGAGCGGCACCTGGCGGCCGCCGCTGCTCGTGACCAGCCCGCAGCCAAAGCAGAAGGTGCGCCCACACGCGATCAGCCCGGCGATCCTCGCCACACTGCGGCCGATGATGCACGCCGTGGTGACCGTCGGGACGGCGGCCGGCGTCGGTTTCCCGCCAGACGTCTACGGCAAGACGGGTACGGCCGAATACGGAACCGGACCGCATCTGAAGTCGCACGGATGGTTCATCGGCTATCGCGGCGATCTGGCCTTCGCGGTGCTGGTCGAGGGCGGCGGCTTCGGGGCCAGCAGCGCGGGGCCGATCGCCAATGCGTTCCTGCACCGCGCGTGACCACCGCGGTAGCTGCACCAGGCTGGCCTCAGCCGCGCAGGACCGGCGAGCCCAGCGGGATCGCTTTGCCTCCCGTTGCCAGTGAGAGTGCGTTGAAGTAGAGGTACACACCCACGGCGGCGAACGCCAGGACGACGTAACCCGCTGTCTTCACCAGGCCGGATGAAGCCTGCGCTGTGCCGATCAGGATCAGCACAAGTGCCACGTCGATCAGCGCGAAGACCACGGTGAAGGCCAGCGGCAATCTCAGGGTTGCCAGCGTCAGCATCACGATGATGATCAGCCAGCAGCTCAGGAACAGCTCCTGGGTGGATGTAGCTGCCGCCGCGCTGATGCCGAACCAGTTGTGGGTCAGGCCAAGCACGAGTACCGCGTAGCTCAGCCAGAAGCCGGCGAAGATCCCGAAGACGCTCGCGACCGCGCTCTGGCCGAGGTTCGCGCTCCAGATCGTGGCCACGAACAGCCCGGTTGCGGTGGCCGCCAGGATAATGGGGAGGGAAGCTCCGACGGCGCTGGCCGGCACGATGCCGACGAGGACCAGGCCGAGGGCCACAGATCCCACGATGAAGCTCGGAAGCCCCAGGGTGGACGGGTCGCCAGCGGGCGCGGCCGGCGCTTCGGGCTCGGCTTGAGCTTCGCCGGCGGTCATGGCCTCCTTGATCGGCGTTACTGGCTGCGACGATCTGTCGGCGTTCGGGTCGACTGCGGTCATTGCCTGCTCCTCTGCCGGTGGGGCCTAGAGCCTCATGATGTGGACAGCGGGCTCTAACACCTCTGTATCCCGGCATGGCGCACAGAAGCTTCTCAGTATGAGTCATCAGTCCTGCAGCGGATGGGCAGGTAAGCTCGCCGGCGCGACGATCCCGTACTCGTGCACCTTGCGGTAGATCGTGGCCCGCGACATGCCTAGTGACTTCGCCGCCTTCAGCTTGTTGCCGCCCGAGTCAAGCAGTGCCTGCACGATCGCGTCGCGCTCGATCGACTCCAGCGGGCTGAGGAGCCTCCTGCTCACCGTCCAGCACTCCGGCGGCAGGTCGCTCGGCTGGATCGCGCCGGCGCGCCGGTGTTGGACCACGCGGCGCATAACCTGCCATAGCTGCTCGGTATTGCCCGGCCAGGTCGAGCGCAGCAGCAGCTGCATCGCACTGAACGAGCAGGTCAGCCTGCCCGGTTGGCTCAGCTTGGCGAGGAAGAACGGGACCAGGTCGTGCAGGTCGTCGATGTGGTGGCGCAACGGCGGCAGTTCGACTGTGCTCGGGAAGAATCGCAGCAGCCTGGCCACGTCGGCGCTCTGCTTGCCGTGGTTCAGCGTGACGGCGACCCAGAGCTTTCGATGCCTGCCCAGTGCGTGCGCTTCCTGAAGCGCAGCCGACATCGCATGCATCCGGCGGGCATTGAGCTGCTCGACGTGCCTGATGACCAGGACGCCCTCACCCTCGAGCAGTTCCCGGCGGGCTTCGGCCAGCCACTGCTGGTCTGCAGCTTCAGCGGCGTCAAGCACCCTGAGGCGTCCCGCGGGGTTCCTGCGCTGGTGCGTCGCGCGCAGCACCGCCAGCTTCCCGACGCCTGGCTCGCCCTGCATCGCGAGCCACTCGGCCGCGACGTAGGCCGCATCGACCTGGTGGCAGGCGCGCAGCCACAGCGCGCCGGATCCGACCAGACCGGGAAGGATCATCCTGGACGCGGACTGAGCGGGTACCTCCGCGGTCCTGGGCGATTCGAGCTGCTCGATCAGCTTGACCTGCACAACGCCGCCTGGATGACCGGTGCCATGGACCGGCCTGCACTGCAGGCGGGCCTTCGCACCGCTCGGCAATTCGATGACCACGATGCCGGATACCCGGTTCGCCAGCGCGTCGGTCGCCTGGCCGAGCAGCACGACCTGATCGGTCGGATCGAGGGTCTGCCTGGCGTGCTCGTTCATCATGACCATCTCGTTATTGAGCGCGATCACCATGCCGCCCGCGTGCCGGCAGGTGCGGAGGTACTCCTGGAGCAGCTCTAGCTCGGGAGCGCTCCCCGCCGCGAACAGCGCGCGGGTGATCTGGTTGGCCGTGGTCTTTGCCAATGCGATCAGCAGCGGATCGGCGTCCTTCCGCCAGCAGGTCAGGTCGACGGCGCCGACCGTCTTGCCGGAGATCGGGTGATGGATAGGTACCCCGGCGCAGGCGAGATCCTCGAGCTTCTCCGCGTAGTGCTCGTGGCCGAAGACATGGGCTGGTCGGCCGATCTCGAGGGCGGTGCCGATGCCGTTGGTGCCAACAGACTCCTCGGAGTAGCTGAATCCGGGCGCGAGCTTCACGCTGTCGAGGTGGCGGTCGAGATCGTGATCCGCCGCCATCCTGCTGAGCACGACCCCGTTGGCGTCGGTCAGGATCACGCTGATCGGCTGGCCCTCCAGGCTCTCGCGAAGCTGGCGGAGAACGGGGAGTGCGCTACGCGTCAATGGCGTGTCGAGATTGGGATCGCGCACGTAGGACAGGTCGATCCGGTCGGCGGCGACCTTCCAATCCTTGGAGCGCCACCAGGAGGCCAGGATCGTGTCACGCACCTGGTTCGGTTCGACAGGCTCGGCAGTCAGGAACCGCTCGCGGTTAGCCGCGAGCCGGTCGCCGCTCGTGAGCCTCGGCCGGCTGGTAAGACTCCGCGACATGCGCCTCATCGCCTCCAGTTCCGCCCACCCGGGTGACGAAATGGCTAAAGACCTTGGCGGACCCGGCGGCCAAGGTTTGCTTCCTGCATTCAAGATAAGCACGGCTTGGCAAGTGACTGTCTCAAGTTGAGACCGCCGGTGCGGGCTTGGTGCCATTTGATGCGTGGACACCCGCGGTGACCGAAGGCCCGGCAATCCCGCTCGGAGGAGCCCGTGGATCGCGGCGACGTGCCCGAAGCCGAGACATTCAATCCCTGGAGCATCGTCAACCTCGTGTTTCATCACCTCGCGGCTCAAGGGCTGCATCCGAAGCTGGGCAGTACGGGTGATCCCGGCGCTCCGGCCGCCGAGCTCCTGAGGGCACTGGGAATTGTGCCGGCGGCCGAGGGCAACCGCCAGGACTCGCTTGCCGTCCGCAATCACCTCGCCGAGATCCGGGCCGCGTTCTTCGGGGAGAGCTGAACACGCTCGCCTGTCTCATGTTGAGAGCGCCATTGCGTCGTTACCGGGTTGTGATGGTCTGGATGAGAAGTTTCGGGCGTGCGGAGCTCGTGACTTCACCAGCCGAGCGTGTCGCGGCGCTGGAGAAGACGACCACGGCTGCAGGCCGCCTGTCTGCGCCGACCCGGAGAAAGTGGGGTGACACATGAGTCGCCAAAGTTTGGCCAAGGCTCATCAGAAGATCCAGGAGCTGTCCTGGGAGCCGCTCTATCACGAGCCTGTCTCCCAATATGGCACGGACTACACATTCGCCAAAGCCCAGAAGAAGGATCCGCTGAAGCAGGTCCTGCGGTCGTACTTCCCGATGCAGGAAGAGAAGGACCACCGGGTCTACGGAGCGTCCGACGGCGCCATCCGCGGCAACATGTTCCGCCAGGTACAGGAGCGCTGGCTGGAATGGCAGAAACTCTTCCTGTCGATCATCCCGCTCCCCGAGATCTCCGCGGCACGGGCAATGCCGCTGCTGTTCAGGACCGTTCCCAACCCTGAGCTGCACAACGGCCAGGCGATCCAGATGATCGACGAGGTCAGGCACTCGACGATCCAGCAGAACCTCAAGCGCCTCTACATGAACAACTACATCGACCCGGCCGGCTTCAACAGCAGCCTGCGCAACTTCCAGAACGACTACTGCGGGACGATCGGCAGGCAGTTCGCCGAGGGCTTCATCACCGGCGACGCCATTACCGCCGCCAGCATCTACCTGACGATCGTGGCCGAGACGGCGTTCACCAACACGCTGTTCGTGGCCATGCCGGCCGAGGCCGCAGCCAACGGCGACTACCTGCTGCCGACGGTGTTCCACTCGGTGCAATCAGACGAGTCGCGGCACATCAGCAACGGCTACGCCACTTTGCTGATGGCGCTGGGTGACGAGAGCAACCATCAGTTGCTGCAGCGTGACCTGCGGTACGCCTGGTGGAACAACCACCGCGTGGTCGACGCGGCCATCGGCACGTTCATCGAGTACGGCACCAAGGACCGGCGCAAGGAACGGCAGTCGTATGCCGAGATGTGGCGCCGGTGGATCTACGACGACTACTACCGCAGCTACCTCGTGCCGCTGGAGAAGTACGGCCTCGTCATTCCGCACGACCTCATCGAGGAAGCGTGGAACCAGATCTGGAACAAGGGCTACGTGCACGAGGTCGCGCAGTTCTTCGCCACCGGCTGGCTGGCCAACTACTGGCGGATCGACCCGATGACCGACGAGGACTTCGAGTGGTTCGAGTTCAAGTACCCCGGCTGGTACGACAAGTACGGCAAGTGGTGGGAGAACTACAACCGGCTGTCGACCCCCAACGGGCACAACCCGATCGTGTTCGAGGACGTCGACTACTGGTACCCGCAGCGCTGCTGGACCTGCATGGTGCCGTGCCTGGTCCGTGAGGACATGGTGTACGCCGAGGTCGATGGGGTGGTGCGCACCTACTGCCACGAGATGTGCAAGTGGACAGACGTCACCGCGTTCCGGCCCACCTACATGGGTCGGGAGACCCCGAACATGGGCCAGCTCATCGGGCACCGTGAATGGGAGACCCTGTACCACGGCTGGAACTGGGCCGACGTGGTGTCGGACATGGGCTACGTGCGCGACGACGGCAAGACCATGGTCGCGCAGCCGCACCTGCAGCTCGGTGACCAGAAGAAGATGTGGACGCTGGATCACCTGCGCCGGTGCCCGCCGTTGCAGAGCCCGAACGTTCTGTTCAACGAGATGACGCCGGAGGAGCGGGAGGCCTTCCACGCCAGGTACATCCGCGGCGGTCCCGGCGGGCGGTTCCCCGTCGACGCCTGATCGGCACTAGCCAGGGAGGGGGCCAGCACAGTCTGCGCCCCCTCCCCGTCAAGCCCAGTTCTCCCACTGCCTTCCCCGAGGAGCCATGGCCGACAAGCATGTCGTGCGCTTCGAGCCCGTCGGCATCGAGATCGAGGTCGATGAGGACCAGACGATCCTGCGCGCCGCGTTCGAGCAGGGCATCATGCTCATGCACGGCTGCAAGGAGGGCCAGTGCTCGTCGTGCAAGTCGTTCGTCCTCGACGGCGACGACATCGAGCTCGAGCGGTACTCGACATTCGCGCTGCCCGATTTCGAGCGGGACGAGGGCTACACCCTGCTCTGCCGGGCGCACGCCTACGAAGACGTCACGATCGAGCTGCTCAACTTCGACGAGGACATGATCCGGTCCGGTCTGCCGATCCAGCAGGCAACGGCCGAGGTGGTCTCGAAGGACGCGGTCACCCACGACATGCGCCACCTGGTACTGCAGCTCACCGAGCCCACGGCGATCAAGTTCTTTCCTGGCCAGTACGTGGATATCGCGATTCCCGGCACGAACGCCACCCGTTCGTTCTCGATGGCGAACACCTCGAGCCTGCAGAGCGGCCAGCTCGAGTTCGTCATCAAGATCTACCCGGACGGCCTTTTCTCGCACTTCCTTGACGCCCAGCTGGCGATAGGCGACCAGCTCAGCCTGACCGGCCCGTACGGGGTGTTCACGCTGCGGGAGGGCGATGACGATCTGATCTTCGTCGGCGGCGGGGCCGGGATGGCCCCGATCCTGTCGCTGCTGCGCTCGATGGCCGATCGCGGCATCGGGCGCCGGGCGACCTATTACTACGGCGCGCGCCGCCATCGCGATCTGTGCTTCACCGATGAGCTGCGCGGGCTAGAGCAGAGGCTGCCTGCCTTCAGGTATGTGCCAGCGCTTTCCGAGCCAGACCCAGCCGATGACTGGGACGGCGAGGTGGGCCTGATCACTGACGTAGTGCAGCGGAAGGAGGGTGACCTCAAGAAGGCGCACGCCTACGTCTGCGGCCCGCCGCCGATGGTGGAAGCCGCGCTGCCGCTGCTGACCCGGCTCGGCGTGCCCGAGAAGCGCATCTACTACGACAAGTTCACCTTCACGGGTGACCCGGATGAGGGAAGGACCTGATGACTACCACGCAAGGGCAAGAGCGCAGCGTTCCGGTGGTGCACTTCACCGACGCCGAGGCTGGTGCCAAGGAGTTCCCGGACTCCGACGCCCGCTCGTTCAATTACTACAAGCCGCAAAAGCGCAAGCAGACCCACTACGAGGACGTCACGGTGGAGGTCCAGCCCGACACCCGGCACTACCTGAGCCAGGGCTGGCTGTATGGCTTCTCGGACGGCCGGGGCGGCTACCCGCTGGACTGGACGGTCCTGAAAGCGTGGGGCTCGGACCGGCCAGAGCCCGAGCGTTACCCCGGCTCGGGCGGCAAGGGCTATGACTGGCCCGCGCTCGGCTGGCACGAGTTCCGCGACCCAAACGAGGAGTGGGAACTCACGCTCTATCGGTACAACGCCAACGTCGTCAGGCAGCTCAACCAGAACGTCGAGAACGCCAAGCAGAGCAAGGCATTCGAGCAATGGAATCGGAACTGGGTCCGGTTCGTCGAGCGCAACATCGGCGCCTGGATGCACGTCGACCACGGGCTCGGGCTGTACCTGTACGCCAACGCGAACCGCCGGGCACCGACCAACATGCACAACAACGCGATCTCGGTCAATAGCATGCACCGGATCCGGGCCGCCCAGGATCTGGCGCTGTACAACCTGACCCTCAGCGAGGAGATCGCCGACTTCGACGGGGCCGCGCACATCGAGACGTGGAACAGCGATCCGGCCTGGCAGGGCGTGCGCGACGCGGCCGAGCTACTGACGGCGATCGATGACTGGTGCGAAGCCATCTTCGCCGCCAACGTCATCTTCGAGCCGCTCGTCGGCGAGCTGTTCCGTAGCCACCTGGTGCAGCAAGCAGCACCGCGCAACGGCGACTTCGTCACGCCCACCATCGTCGGCGCGGCCGAGTACGACTTCGCCGAGCGGGACCTGCGCTACACCACGGCGATGTTCGAGCTGCTGACCAACGACCGAGAGTTCGCGCGTCACAACAAGCAGACCATGCAGCTGTGGCTTGAGCTCTGGGTACCACGCTGCCTCGGCGCAGCCCGCAAGCTGCAGCCGATCTGGTCCCAGCCCGACGCCAAGCCACCGCGGTTCGAAGACGGCCTGGACGCCGCAAAGAGCCGCTTCACGGGAATCCTGTCCGCGCTTAGCCTGGAAGCACCCAAGGAGTTGGCACAGTGACCATCTTCAAGACAGCGGAAAGCCCCTTCAAGGCCGACAACACCGCGTCCAACATGTGCGGGTTCACCCTGATGAACAACCAGGTCGGGGCGGTGATCGCCCAGGTCATGAGCACGAAGCCGAACGTGCGCGTGACGCACCTTCCTTCCATGATCCGGGTCGACGCGATCGGCCGGATGGACGTCGTCTACGACGAGGTCGCCGAGGCACTGGGCGAGGAGCCCGGCTCCTTCGACCAGGCCGAGTTCGAGGAAGACATGTCCACCCACTACGGCCGGATGATCCACACCGATGACCGCACGATCATGTTCGCCAACCCTGAGGACGCCGCAGATTACCTCGGCTTCGACCTGACCCCGGTATCGGCGTAGCCCGGGTATCGAAGTAGCAGCGGTCAGGAAGCACTCGACCCAGCCCGCAAGGAGGCACCGTGTACGAACACAATGGCGAGAAGTACTTCGTGGTTGACGGTCACATGCACTACTGGAACGCCGCCCCGGACAACTGGGTACCTGGTGCCGAGCAGTACGCCAAGGGCTGGATCGAGTGCTTCCACGCTTATATGGGCCTTGGCCCGCCGGAGACCCACTGGTCGCTGGAGAAGTTCCAGAAGTACTCAGAGGACGACCTGATGAAGGACGTCTTCGAGGACGGCCACGTTGACAAGGCGATCTTCCAGCCTACGTACCTTAACGAGTGGTACAAGGAGGGCTTCAACACCACCGAGCGCAACGCCACGATGGGGGAGAAGCACCCGGGCAGGTTCGTCTACAACACCCGCTGGGACCCGCGTGACGGCGACGAGGGACTCAAGGTTCTGCAGGCCAACGTCGAGCGTTACGGTTCCACCGGCTGCAAGCTGTACACGGC
>WNFL01033088.1_pt2 | contig 22891 bp, 20 predicted proteins | sample 5400361 | NCBI WGS metagenome assembly WNFL01 (sample SAMN13153351, study PRJNA577476) | soil metagenome | isolation source: 40 cm soil on Douglas fir-dominated hillslope | place: USA:California | collected 2013-09-17
TCGCGCACCGCCGCCTCGGCGCGCGCGAGGTTGCGGTCGAGGTCGCTTCCGACCGCCTGCTGGACGAGGCCGATGCGCCGGATCGAGCTCACGTCTTTCTTCGCGCCGCCTTCCGGCCCTGGGCCTTGTCGCTGGCGGCGGGTTTGCGCGGGCTCGGGGTGCGCGGCGCCTTTGCGGCCGCCGCGCCCTTGCGCTTGCGGGGCGCCGCTGGCTCCGCGGGCGCGTCCACGTTCGGCGCGGAAGCGCCCTCGGCGCCCTCCGCGGCCTCTGCCGGCGCGCCCTTTTCCTTCTTCACGCGCGGCGCGAACTCGAAGCCGTGCCGCCCGTTCTCCTTCACGAAGAGCATCGCCGAGAACGGCCGGCCGAAGCGCGACGTGAAGTCGGTGAGCAGCTCCGTCTTCTTGTTCGGGCCGATGAACTGCAGCGCCTCGTCGCGCGTGATCTCGCGCTTGCACACGGTGCGGGGCAGGAGCAGGCCACAGGGCTGATCCTCCGGCGGCGCCTTCCAGCGCTTGCGGCGCTTCAGCTCCTTGGGCTGTGACTCCTCGAAGGCGCGCGCCTTCTCGGCATTCTCCGCGGTCTTCGCGATGCCGGCCTGGCACTGGAAGTGAGTCGGCGTCTCGACCACCTGCGAGCCGCAGCCCATCGGGCACGGGCCCAGCGGCTCGTCGTTGACCTCGTACTCCGGCGCCTCGGTGACTCGTTCGCTGCCGCTGCCGGCGATGCCGTGAATCACAACGTCGCCGTCCTCGAGCGTGAGTCGCGCGCTGTAGGTGCGGCCGTCGCGCGCCGCGAAGCCCTCGAGCTCCTCGGTCTCGCCCTTGTCGAGCAGGATGCGCACGGTCTGGCGATCCATGTAGCGGCCGGACTTGTCCTTCCAGATGCGGAAGCGGCAGTCGGTCTCCTCGGTGGAGCCGGGAATCTCGAGACAGCGGTAGAACCAGGAGCGCTCGAACACGGGCCGGCCGCAGAGCGGGCACTTCCCGAGTGACTCCTCGTCCGGATACAGATCCTCGTACTGGAACGAGACCGCGACGTCGACGATCTGCTTGGTGTACTCGACGATCTCGTCCATGAACTGCGTCGCCTTCATCGAGCCGCGCTCGACGCGCCGCAGGTCGTACTCGAGCTCGCCGGTGAGCGCCGCCGACGCGAGCCGGTCGATCTTGATGCGGCGCAGCACGTCGACCAGCCGAATGCCCTTCACCGTCGGGCGCAGTGACTTGCCCGCGCGCACCAGGTAGCCCTTCGCGATCAGGTTCTCGATCACGTCCGCGCGCGTGGCCGGGGTGCCGATGCCCTTCTCGGAGATCGCCGCGGCGATCTCCTCGTCCTCGATGTCCGCGCCCGCCGACTCCATCAGGGACAGGAGGCGCGCTTCCGTGATGCGCGCGAGCGGCTTGGTCTTCTCGGCGGCGAGCTCGAGGTTCACGGTGCGCACCGGCACGCCGTTCGCCTCGTCCTGGCCGGGGGCGAGCGGCGGCAGCGCCTGGTCTTCCTGCTCCGTCTGGCCGATCACCGCGCGCCAGCCCGGCTCGTCGAGCGTGCGCGCGCGCGAGCGGAACGACTCACCCGCGACCTCGGTGACTCGCTCGACCCGGGTCCACACCGCCGGCGGATGGAAGTTCGCCAGGAAGCGGCGCGCGACGAGATCGAAGAGCCGCTGGTCGTCGCCCGAGAGGTTGGCATCCGGAACCTTGCCGGTCGGGATGATCGCGAAGTGGTCCGAGACCTTCGCGTCGTCGAAGGTGCGCTCGACGTTCTCGAGCCCGTTCTCGACGAGCGCCGTCGCCTCGGCCTGGAACGGGCCGTCGCCCGCGAACGCCTGCAGCACTCCGTCGACGACGGCGCGGTAGTCGTTCGGCAGACAGCGTGAGTCGGTGCGCGGATAGGTGAGCAGCTTGTGTGCTTCGTAACAGCGCTGCGCGGCGTTCAGCGTGCGCCGGGCGGACCAGCCGAAGCGTCGGTTCCCCTCGCGCTGCAAGCTGGTCAGATCGAAGAGCGGCGGAGCGGTCTCGCGGCTCGGCTTGCGCGTCTCGCTCGCGGCGGCGGCCTTGCCCGACACCAGTTCGAGTAGCTGGTTCGCCTTCCCACTCTCGAAGATACGGTCGTCGCGCTGCTCGCGCTCCTCGCCCTCCGGCGCGCGGAAGCTCGGGTCGAACCACGTGCCGAGATACTCGAGGTCGCCGGCCAGGAACTTCGCCTGCAGCTGCCAATAAGGACGGGGAACGTGCGCGAGCACTTCGAGCTCGCGGTCGACCACGATCGCGAGCGTCGGCGTCTGCACACGGCCCGCGGACCAGGCGGTCTTCTCCTTGCGGCCCTTCAGCCTGCGCGTCAGCGCGCGCGTCGCGTTCATGCCGATCAGCCAGTCAGACTTCGAGCGACACGAGGCCGCGGCGCCGAGCCCGTCGTACTGATGGCCGTCGACGAGCGCTCGGAAGCCCTGGCGGATCGAGTCGGCGGTCATCGACTGCAGCCACAGGCGCTTGGTCGGCTTGTCGCTCTCGAGGAACTCGAGGATCTCGCGGAAGATCAGCTCGCCCTCGCGGCCCGCGTCGCAGGCGTTCACCACGACGTCGATGTCCTTGCGCGCGAGCAGCTTCTTGATCGCGCGGATGCGCTCGGACTGCCCCTGCTTCTGCTTCAGCTTGAACTCGGCCGGCAGGATCGGCAGCGTGTCGAGCGTCCAGCGCTTGTAGATGGGATCGACGTCTTCCGGAGAGAACAGCTCGACGATGTGGCCGACCGAGAACGTGACGACGTAGTCGTCGGATTCCCAGAAGCCGTCGTGCTCGGTGAATCCGCCCAGCACCGCGACGATATCGCGCGCGACGCTCGGCTTCTCGGTGATGACCAGCGATTTCGGCAACGTTTCTCCCGACTGCGGAGTCGCCCCTATTAGCCCCCGGATCCGACGGAGGCAAGCGCACCGGTCTTCTTCGGGGATCGGCCAGCCGAGCCTGAGCGGGCGGCGCCACGCGCGCCAACTCCGCGGAGTCGCAGCAGTTTTACAAGCTCGCCCGGCTCGTGATACAGGGGGGCACGTGACGCGGGAAGAAGAGATCGCGGCGATTCTGGGGGTCTGCGCGGGCGAGAGCTTCGCCGTCTTTGCCTTCGCCGGTGAGGGCTCGGGCGCGGCTCCGTACAGCGCCGTGATGTTCTTCGCGGAGACGCCCCAGCTGGGCATGATCTTCGCCACGAGCCCCGGAACGATGAAGGGCCGCCACCTCCAGAACGGCAACGGGGTGTGCGCGCAGATCGACACCCGCGGCGTCGGCCTGGCGAACATGAGTCAGTTCGCGCGCGTCACCGTGCAGGGCCGGCTGCGCCGCGTGGACCCGGGCTCCGAGCGCGACGAGCTGCTCGCGCTCTACCTGGCGAAGCTGCCCAACGCGAAGCTGTTCGTGGAGCGGCCGGGCATCGAGGTCTTCCTGCTCGAGCCGAGCTTCGCGGTCTGCGCGCGCGGCCTGTTCGAGCGCTTCGAGCTGGACCTCTCCGGGAACCCGCGCGGGTAGGGCTCCGCCCGACATGGCGAGCGTGCGCGTCGACCGCTGGCTGTGTGCCGCGCGCGTCTACCCGTCGCGCACGCAGGCGACACAGGCGTGTGTAGGCGGAAAGGTGCGCGTGAACGAAGACGCCGTGAAGCCCCACCACGCGCTCTGCGTCGGCGACCGCGTGCGCGCGCAGACGGAGCGCGGGCTGCGCCTGCTCGAGGTCGCCGCGCTGGCGGAGAAACGGCTCTCGGCGAGCTTGGCGGCCAAGCTCTTCGTCGATCACTCGCCGCCGCCCCCGCCGCGGCCCACGCGCATGCCGCGCCGCGAGCCGGGCGCGGGCCGGCCCACGAAGCGCGAGCGCCGGAAGCTCGAGCGCTTCCGCGGCCGCGACGACTGACTCCCAGCGGCGAATCAGTGCAGGCGGGGCGCGCTGCGCGCGAGGTCGACGAGCTGCGCGCGCACCGCGTCGGCGCCGGCGTCCTCGGGCGCGAGCGCGAGAAACCTCCTCAGGTCCGCCTCGGCCGCCGCGAAACACTCCAGCCGCGCGAACAAGAGGCCGCGGTCGCGCAGCTCGAGCGGGGCGTCCGGCGCCAGGAGGAGTATCCGCTCCGCGCACGCCAGCGCGCGCTGCCAATCCTCGCGCGCCAGCCAGATCTGCTTCAGGTTGCGCAGCACGCGCGCCAGGATCTGGCGCGCGGGGGTCGGATCGAGCAGCCCGGGGTCGAACGGCACTTCCGCGCCCGTCGCCGCGCGCAGCCGCGCCTCGCACTCGGCCCGAGTCACGACCGCGCCCGCGAACGGGTCGATCAGGATCGCCTCCGGGCCGTCGACGCGCACCAGGAAGTGACCCGGGAAGCCGACGCCGCGCGCGCGCAGGCCGAGTCGCTCCGCGATCGACACGTACACGATCGCGAGGGTGATCGGGATTCCGGTGCGCCGCTCGAGCACGTCGTTCAGGAAGCTGTTGCGCGCGTCGTAGTAGTCCTCGCGGTTCCCGGCGAAGCCCGAGTCGCGGTAGAGGAAGTCATTCAGTCGCGCGACGCGCTCCTGCGCGCTGCGCGCGGCTCGCATGCGCTCTTCCGCGGCGCGCGAGAGATCGGCGAGCCGAGCGAGATACAGCGGCACGTCGAGGTCGGGATATTCCTCCGCGGCGATCCAGAGCGCGGCCTCCGCGAGGTCGATGCGGGCATCGGGCAGCGCCGCGAGGCGGCAGAACTGGCTGCGCGCGGGGGAGTCGAGCACGCGCCGACGGGGTGGGCCGGTCAGCCCTTCCCCGCCACCTCCGTCTCGAGGTAGCGCACGATGTCCGCTGACTCGTGCAGCCAACGCGCTTTGCCCTGACGCTCGATGCGCAGGCACGGAACCATCTGCTTGCCGGTGGCGGCGACGAGCTCCTCGCGGTATTTCGCCACGCGCTCTATGTCTCGCAGCTCGAGCTCGAGCCGCAGGCGCGCCAGCGCCGAGTGCACGCGATCGCAGTAAGGGCAGCCTTCGAAGTGATACAGCGAGAGGCCGGAAACCTGCATTGTCTCCTCGCGGGGGCGGTCACGGACGCAGCGGAGCTTACTTCAGGCGGAGCGAGTAAGGTACCCGGCGCGATGCGTCGCGCCGCGCTTCTCCTCGCCGCAGTCTTGCTCGGGTGTGCAAATCCGCTTGCACATGCGCCGCCGCAGCCGGGTTCGCCGGCGAGCGAGACCGCGTCGAGCGAGCCGGCGCCGCCGCGCGTCCTCGAAGGCGCGGAGCTGCTCGGCGAGCTGCCCTCGCGCAGCGATCTCCTGCGGCGCGACGGGCGCCTCTTCTGGCGCGCGAGCTCAGGGCGCGAGTACGCGGTCCTGCGCGCCCGGGAGCGCGACTGGCTCGAGCTCCAGACGGAGCTCGGCCCGCTGCGCGCGAGCTGGGGCCTCCTGGCCGAGTCGAACGCGGCGCCGCTGCGCGATCTCCCGGCGATGCTCGAGCACGCGCGCGCGGCGGGCCTTTCCGCGAACGACCTGGTCTTCTACGACGAGGAGCTGTCGGGCGGCTACCTGGTGGGGCCCCACCTCTATGTCATTCGAGAGGGCGTGCTGCGCGAGACGGCGCGCGCCGACCTCGCGAACGAGGCGCACGCGGCGCACGCCCGGGCGCGCGAACGGGTCGAGCGCGCGGTCGCGCTGCTCAGCGCCGCGCTGCCGAGCTCCAAGCTCTCGCCCGAGAGCCGGCCGGCGGTGGCGAGCATCCTGGCGCAGATCCCGCTCGAGGACGCGCAGACGAACTTCGACTACGTGGCGCCGAGCTTCGCGCGCCGGCTGGTCCGCTCCGGCTGGCTGGTGGCGCTGGGCGCGCCGGCCGCGACCTGCGACGAGCTGCGCCGCGCGGTGGTCGACGCGGAGAAGCTGCGGCCGATCGCGAGATACTCGGGCGCCGGCTCGCGCTTCGAGCTGGTCGAGGACGCCTACGGCGCCCGCGTCTGGACCTTGGCGACACCGGAGCGTGTCGGCTACTCGCGGCTCGCGGCTCCGCCGGCGTACTACACCAACGGCAAGACGACGCGCCTCGTCGTGCATCTGCCCCGCGCTCGCGATCCGCTGCGCGACGCCGCGGACTGGGAGTCGGCGGAGCTGTTCGCGGGTCCCGAACGGCTCGCGAGCTGGGACCGGACGAACGGGCTGCGGGTCGACGAAAAGGCCTGGCGCGTCGCGTTCCCGACCCAGGGCGAGGGCGTCGAGTGGGCGGCGCTGCCGGAAGCCCTGCCGCCGCATCTCGTGGTCACCGCGCCCAACGGCGACGTGCTCGCGCTGATGACAGAGTTTGGTGTCGTTCGGCCGGCGAAGAGCGGCGCGCCCGCGGACGCCGAGAGGTTCTACGCCGAGGCGGCGAGCGCCCTTCCGGACGCCGCGCACCTGGACCTGATCGGCGAGTATCTCCTGGTGTACGCGTACGACAGCCCCGACCCGCGCAACCCGGCGCTGCTCGGCACGCGCAGCGTGAGCGGCGACATCCACCAGACCGCGGCCCAGACGCTGGCGACGACGGCCGGCGGCATGATGCGCGGCGACTGCGACGACCTCTCCGAGCTCGACCAGGTGATCGCGACCCGCCAGGGCCGCAACGCGCAGATGATCGGCCTGCCCGCGCACGCCGCGCTCGCCTGGGCGGAGCGGCGCGACGATGGGAGCTGGCTGACTTACATCCTGCAGACGGGCCAACCGCTGGCGTTTCCGGGCGCGACGCTGCCCGAGAGCCTCGAGGTCACGTACAAGAGCTTCGGCTCGGGGGAGCTCTTCGACCGCACGAAGCTCGAGATACTGCTGCGCTTCTCGGGCGAGAACACGCGCTCGAGCTGGTATCTGTCGTGGCGCATCTTCGCCGACCCCGACTACGCGCGCACGATGATCGACGTGCAGCGCGACTGGCACTTCCAGACCTACCAGCGCGCGATCGTGAAGATGCGCGCGCTGATCGCGAGCGGCGATTCCGATCCGGCGAACTACACCGAGCTCGCAGGTCTCTATCACTACACCGGCCAGTACGACCTCGCGGCGGACTCGCTGGTCGAGGCGATCGCGCGCAGCGATGCGGGCGAGACCCGCGTCTCGATGGGCATCGACCGGGTCGTCGCGCTCGCGAGCGCCGGCAAGACGCAACAGGCGAGCGCGCTGGCGCGCGAGCTGCGCGAGCACGACATCCCCGCGCTCGAGCAGGAGACGGGCGCGCGCGTCGACGACGCGAAGCTCTCGCTCGCCGATTCCGTGATGGTGGAGCGCTGCGATCTCGCGCTCGCGCTCGACATCCTCGCGAACGACGTGACTCCGTCGGTGAACCAGCAGCTCGCAACGCTCGCCGAGTCACTGCGCGCGAAGCACGTCGACATGGAGGCGTGGCGGCTGCAGACGGAGCCGATGCGCGATCGGCTGCGCTGGTACGTCTCGTCGAGCATCGCGCTGCTGTTCGCGACGCGCGACGGCGAGCTCGCGAACGCGCCGGCGCGGGCGGCGCTCACGGGCGCGTCGCGCGAGTGGATCCAGCAGCTCGCCTTCCGCGAGCTGGACCCATCCGACAGCCCGCTGTCGCGCTACGCGGTGATCGGGCGGCTGCTCGAGGCGACCTCGGATCCCGCGCAGGTGCTCGCGCGCATCGAGGCCGCGCCGCCCCCGGCCGACCCGAAGATCGACCACACCGCGCGCGGCGACGGCCCGGAGCAGCTCGACCGCGACCTGTCGTTCGTGCGCATCTCGCCGTCGTTCTGGGCCAGCGAGCTCGCGTCGCTGTTCGCGAAGGAGAATCGCGAGCTCGACCGCGCGCGCGTCGCCGCGCTCGGCCTGCGCGCGACGCAGGCCCGCGACGACGCGCGCGCGCTCGGCCTCGACCACCGCAGCTTCGCGCACGAGCTGCGCGAGCTCCGCCTCGTGACCGCGCTGGTCGCGGGCGACGAGCCGAAGCTGCGCGTCGAGCTGCGCGACATCAAGCTCGAGAACGACCGCCGCGTGCGCATGAACGCGGCGAGCTGGATCGCGGGCGTCGCGCGCTTCCAGACGGTCCCGCGCTTCGCGCGCGTCGTCGAGATCTGGCGCGAGGAGGTCGACTACAAGCCGATGTGGTTCTGGATCGCGTGGAGCGCCGCGCTGAACGGCGCGCCCGATCAGGCGCTGCTCGTAGCGCGCACCGCCGCGCGCGAGAACCGCGACGACCGCGCCTTCGTCGAGGAGTATCAGTTCATGCAGCGGCGATTCAGCGCCCCGCGAGCTGCCGGTACGCCGACGCCTGAAGCAGATACACGAGCATCGAGGCCGGAATCACTCCGACCACGAGACACAGAAGCCCGATGAACGGGATCACGCTGAACAGGATCGCGAGCAGGAGACACGTGAGCTTCTGATCGGACGTGGCGTTCCACGAGGTCTTCAGCGCCTCGACGGGCGCGAGCCCTTGATCGACGACGTAGTACCCGACGAACGCGATCCGCGGGATGACGCCGAGCCCCCACGCGAGGTTGAAGATCACCCCGACGAACGTGATCAGCCCGGAGCCCGAGGCGCGTCCGAGGATCGCGATGGCCTGGCCCGCGAAGTAGATCACGACCATGAGCAGCATCAGCGAGAGCATCGTGCCGAGCACGCGCGCGTAGTCGGAGAAGCCGGAGAACAGGTCCCCGATCTCCGCGCTTCCGTCGACCACGTTCAGCACGAAGCGGAACGTTCCCCAGAGGAGCACGGGGAGGATCAGGAACGCGCCCACCACCGTGAGGATCGAGAGCAAGCTGACGACGACGAGCAAGAGCCATGCGCCCAGGAGCAGCCCGAAGTTCGCCCAGGTCGCGGCCCAGGCCTCGCGGAAGGCCTCGCCCAGGTCGATCCGGCCGGTGCCTCGCTCGCGCGCCGGGTCACCCAGCGCGGCGGTCGGAGGCGCGTAGCGATCGTCTGACATCTCGCTCTCTCTACTTGCTGCGGCCCAGCTGTGAGTCGAACAAGGCCTGGTTGCGTCCGTAACTCTGTTGACCGCCGGCGACGAAGAGCACCTCGCCGGTCACATAGCTCGCGGCCGGCGAAGACATGAACGCGACCGCGTGCGCGATCTCTTCGAGCGTGCCGTAGCGCGCGCTGGGAATGCCCTCGAAGAGCTGCGCGATGTTCGGGTCGTACGCGCCCTGGAAGCCCGGTGTCTCCACCGCGCCCGGAGCGACGCAGTTCAGCCTCACCTTGGGTCCCCACTCGTAGGCGAGCGTGCGCGTCAGCTCGAGCACGCCCGCGCGCGCCGCGGCGGTGTGCGCGAGCCCCGGGAAGCCGCGCCCCACGACCGCGATGATGTTCGTGATCACGCCGCCCTCGCCCTCGAGCATCGGGGTTCCGAAGACCTGCACCATGTTCCAGGTGCCGGTGAGGTTCGTATCGACCACGGCGTTCCAGCCCTTCGGCTTGAAGTCGCGCGCGGCCTGCGCGAACTGCCCGCCGGCGTTGTTGACCAGAACGTCGACGCGCGGGAACAGCTCGCGGCCCCGCGCTTCGAGCGCTTCCACCGCGGCGCGGTCGCGGATGTTCACGAACGCCGTCTCGACCCGGCGCCCGGTCGCCGCCTGGATCTCCTTCGCGGCGAGCTCCAGCCGCTCGACCTGGCGGGCGGCGAGCAACAGGTCCGCGCCGGCGCGCGCCAGGCACTCGGCGATCGCGCGGCCCAGGCCCGTGCCGCCTCCAGTGACGAGCGCGGTCTTGCCCGCGAACAGATCGGGTGCGAACGGAAACACGGCTGGCTGGGCGGGAACCGCCATCTCCCGGCGAGTCTAGTCGAATCGGTTGACCCAAGAGCGCGCGCGTGGGAGCTTTCCCGGCATGGATGCGCCGAAGCCGAGCCTGCACGCCCTCGCGGAGCGCGAGGGCGTGATCCTCGAGCTGGAGCGAGCGCGAACGGCCATCCCGCAGGCGATCGCCAGGGCGGACGCGCGCAGCGCCGCGGCGAGTGACGCTGCCGCGCAGCTGCGCGCCGAGGTCGACACGGTCGAGAAACAGCGGCGCACGCGCGAGTCGGAGGCGCAGGACATCGCGGCGAGGCGCGACAAGCTCCAGGGTCAATCCGCCGTCGTGAAGACCAACAAGGAGTACGCGACCCTGCTCCACGAGATCGATGGCCACGCGAAGCGCATCGCGGAGATCGAGGACGAGATCCTCAGCGCGATGGAGAGCGCGGAGCGGCTCGGCGAGGAAGTCCGCCGGGTCGAGGCGAACGCGCGACACGTCGCCCAGGAGGTCGAGAAGGAGACGGACGAGCTGCGCGCCCGCCTCACCGAGGTCGAGCGCCAGCTCGCCGGCGCGATCGACGATCGCCTGAAGATCCTCGGCGTACTGGGTGTGTCGACGCAGAAGCTGTACGAGCGCGCGGTGAAGGCGCGCGGCAGCGGCATCGCGCGCATCGAGCGCGCAACCTGCTCCGGCTGTCACCGCTCCGTGCCGCCCGAAGTGATCAATCGGGTGACGGCAGGTGAAGTGCACATCTGCGTGAGCTGTCAGCGCATCTTCGTGCTCGCGGAGGCGCGCTCGTAGGTGCCACCTGCCGGGCTTTCGGCCCGGCGCTCCGAACTAGGTTTTTCTTTTATTTTCCGATGTGTTAGCGGCGGCGCTCGACGGTGGGCCGCGCAGCAACCGAAACCGGCGGTTTGCTAGAATCGCGCCCGGTCCTGGGGGCACGACATGCTCGATCGAGATCGCTATTGGGATTGCCTGGACCAGGCGATGGAAGCGTCCTCCAACGGCCAGACGGACGAAGCTCTCGCGTGGCTGGACGAAGCCTTGCGCGCGAACCCGAGTGGCGCCGAGGCGCACAACAGCCGCGGCGAGATCCTGTGGGACAACAACCGCGCCGAGGAGGCGCTCGACGAGTTCGAGCGCGCGATCGAGGCCGACGGCGAGTATCAGCCCGCGCACCTGAACCGGATCGAGATCCTGATCGAGGAGTTCCAGGAGCACGAGGACGCGCTCGATCTCGCCGACGAGTTGCTGCAGGACACACTCGAGAAGCCGATCGAGGCCGAGGTCTACTACCTGAAGGCCAAGGCGCTGTTCTATCTCGACGATCTCGAGGGCGCGCTGTTCCTGTTGCGCCGCGCGATCAAGCTGCAGGGCGAGGTCGGCATCTACCGCGGCTTCGAGGGCCAGGTGCTGTTCGAGCTCGGCAACTTCGAAGAGGCTCGGCGCTCGCTCGAGCGGGGCCTCGCGCTGGAGCCCGAGTGCGCGCACAGCACGTATCACATGGCGCTCGTCATGGAACACACCGGCGCGCTCGAAGACGCGGAGCGCACCTTCGCCAAGGCCGCGCGGCTCGCGCCCGAGATGTACCCGCTGCCCACGCGCATCGACGACGCGGAGTTCGAGTCCGCGGCGAGTCAGGCGCTCTCGAGCCTGCCCGAGCCGATCCGGCGCTACACCGAAAATTGTCCGGTGATCGTCGAGGACCTGCCGAGCGAGGAGATGGTGCGGCAGGAGTTCGTGTCGCCGCAGGTGCTCGGTCTGTTCTCGGGCGTGCCCGCGACCGAGCCGGGCGCGAGCCCGACCCTGGGCACGCTGCAGCGCACCGACACCGATCGCATCCTGCTCTTCAAGCGCAACCTCGAGAAGATCGCGATGACTCGCGACGAGCTGGTCGAGCAGATCCAGATCACGGTGAAGCACGAGATCGGCCACTTCCTCGGCATGGACGAGGAAGAAGTCGAACGTCTCGGTCTTGGCTGAGCGCGCGGTCGGCCCATCCGATCGTCGCTCGGGCACCCTAGCCACGCTCCTCGCCGATCGCCTGCGCGACATTCGCGACGTCGTCGAGGTCCTCGACCGCTCGGCCGAGATGTTCGCGTACGAATCGGACGGTCTGACGCTCGAGCGCGGAGCGCCGCTGTGCGTCGCGTTCCCGACGACGACGGAGGCGCTCTCCGCCGTGGTGCGCGCGTGCAACGACGCGGGCGTTCCCTTCGTGCCGCGCGGCGCGGGCACCGGACTCTCGGGCGGCGCGACGCCGGTCGGCGGCGGCGTCGTGATCGAGTGCTCGCGCATGAACAGGATCCTCGAGATCGACGCCACGAACCGCACCGCGACCGTGCAGCCCGGGCTGGTCAACGAGCATCTCACCGCGGCCGTACGCCCGCTCGGCCTCTACTACGCGCCGGATCCCTCGAGTCAGTCGGCCTGCACGATCGGCGGGAACGTCGCCGAGAACAGCGGTGGTCCCCATACACTGAAGTGCGGCACCACGAGCCCGCACGTGCTCGCGCTCGAGGTCGTGCTCCCGGACGGGGAGGTCGCGCTGCTCGGTCGCCGAGACGGGCACGCGCACGGCTTCGATCTGCGCGGCGTCTTCGTCGGCTCGGAGGGGACGCTCGGCATCACCAGCGCGGTGACGGTGCGGCTCGTGCCGCAGCCCGAGTCGGTGCGCACCTTGCTGGCCAGCTTCGCGACGCTCGTCTCCGCCTGCGAGGCGGTGTCGGCGATCATCGCGCGCGGCATCGTGCCCGCGGCCCTAGAGATCATGGACGACCGCACGATCGCTGCGGTCGAGGCGTCGGTGTACGCGGCCGGCTATCCCGCCGACGCGCGCGCGGTGCTGCTGGTCGAGGTCGACGGCGAGCGCGCGGCGGTCGAGCACGAGCGCGGCGAGATCGAGTCACTTTGCCGCGCGCGCGGCGCGCTCGAGGTGCGAGTCGCGCGCGACGACGCGGAGCGGCTCGCGCTGTGGCGCGGGCGCAAGGGCGCCTTCGGCGCCATGGGGCGGCTGGCGCCCGATCTGTACGTGCACGACGCGGTCGTGCCGCGCACGAAGCTCCCCGAGGTCGTCGACGCGATCAACCGCGCGGCGCTAGCGCGCGGCATCGTGATCGCGAACATCCTGCATGCCGGCGACGGCAACCTGCACCCGAACATCACCTTCGACCGCCGCGATCCGGAGCAGCTCCGCACGATCAAGGAGGTCGGCGCGGAGATCCTGCGCATCTGCGTCGCGGCCGGCGGCGCGCTGTCCGGCGAGCACGGCATCGGGCTCGAGAAACGCGAGCACATGTGTCTCTTGTTCTCGGAAGCGGACCTCGACGCGATGCGCTGGGTGCACGAGGTCTTCGATCCGGAGGACCGCTGCAACCCGGGCAAGCTGATCCCGTCGCCGCGCGCCTGCGCGGAGAGCAATCCCCGACAGCGCGGATACGCCCGGGTGAGCTTCTAGCCGATGGGCGATCGATTCGAGGCGATCGTCGGCGCGGCGAACGTCTCGCGGCCGGACGCGGAGACATTGTGCGGCGCGCGCGTCGAGGCGGTCGTGCGGCCCGCCAGCGCGGCAGAGGTCGCGGCTTGCCTGCGTGCGGCGAGTGAATCGGGGCTCGCGATCGTTCCGGTGGGCGGGGGCTCGAAGCTCGGCTTCGGAAATCCGCTCGACAGCGCGGCGTGCATCCGGCTCGAGCTGGGCCGGCTCGGTGGGCACGCGCTCGACCCGGACGAGGGGGTTGCGGAGCTCGACGCGGGCGTGCCGCTCGAGACCCTGGCGGGCAGCGCGGCGGCGCTCGGCAAGGCGACCTTGCTCGATCCGCTCCATGCCCATGCGACGGTCGGCGGCGCGATCGCCGCCGACCCGGTGAGTCCGGAGACCTCGCTCGACGCGCGCCTGCGCAACGAGCTGCTCGGGCTCGAAGTGGCGCTCGCCAACGGCGAAGTGACTCGCTCCGGCGGCCGCGTGGTGAAGAACGTGACCGGCTTCGACCTGGTGCGCCTGTACTGCGGCTCGTTCGGCGCGCTCGGAGTGATCACGCGCGCGATCGTGCGCCTGCGCGCCGCGCCGGAGAGGGTCGCAGTGACTCGCGCGAGCTTCGCCTCGCGCGAGGCGGCGTTCGAGGCGTTCGCGCGGGCCGCGGCGGCGGGTCCAGCGCCGACCGCCGCGGTGCTCGCGGCCGGCCGCGGCGCGGAGCTCCTGTGCCGCTTCGCTGGTAGCGCCGCGGAAGTCGGCGCGCAGCTCGCTCGCGCGCCCGGGGAGGCGGCGGAGCTCGCCGCCTGGTCGCGACTGCGCGAGGCGCTCGCTCGCCCGCCCGCGCGCGGGACGGCGCGGGTCCGGCTCGGCGCGCGACCCAGCGACGTCGGAGTTCTGTGTCGCGGGCTCGCGGTCGCGGCGGGCGAGGGCGCGCCCGAGCTCGCGCTGCCGCGCGCCGGGATCGTGTTCGGCCGGGTCGAGACGCGGGCTCTCGCCGAGGTCGCGGCGTTCGCGGAGCGCGCGGGGGCCACGTTCGCGCTCGAGCGCGCGCCCGGCGCGGAGCCCCCGCCCTGTGACGCGTTCGGCGCTCCGCCCCCAGCGCTCGCGCTGATGCGCGGCCTGAAGGCGCGCTTCGATCCCGCGCGCGTGCTTTCGCCGGGCCGCTTCGTGGCGGGAATCTGAGCGTGCCCGGGACGACTCATCTCGACTACGAGGCGACACTGGACTGTGTTCACTGCGGGCTGTGTCTGCCGCACTGTCCCACGTATCAGGAGACCGGGCGCGAGACGAGCTCGCCGCGCGGCCGGATCTACTTGATGCGCGGCGTCGCGGAGGACCGCATCCCGCTCGACCAGCTCGTGGTCGACGAGATGAGCTTCTGCTTGGCCTGTCGCGCGTGTGAGTCCGCGTGCCCGGCCGGCGTTCGCTACGGCCACCTGGTCGAGGGCATGCGCGCGGAGATCGACGCGCGCGGCGCGCGCGGGCGAGTCACTCGCGCGCTCGAGCACCTCGCGCTGCGCGGCGTGGTCGCGCAGCCGCACCGCCTGGCCGCGCTATTCCGCGTGCTGCGCGCCTACCAGCGCAGCGGGCTGCAGCGGGCGGTGCGCGCCACGCGCGTGCTGGCGCTCGCGCCGCCGCTCGCGCGCATGGAGCGCATGCTGCCCCAGCTCGGCGACGCGCACCGCCCGCCGCGCATGGTTCCGGCGCGGGGCCAGCGGCGCGGGCGCGTCGCGTTCTTCGCGGGCTGCGTGATGCCCGAGATCTTCGGCGCGGCGAACGCGGCGACCGTCGCCGTGCTGGCGCGCAACGGCTTCGAGGTCGAAGTCCCCGCGGGTCAGGTGTGCTGCGGCGCACTCCACTCGCACGCGGGCGATCCGCAGACGGCGAGGGCGCTGCACGCGCGCAATCGCGCGGCGTTTCGCCTCGATTCGATCGACGCCGTGATCGTGAACTCCGCCGGCTGCGGCGCCGCAATGAAGGATGCGGGTGACTCGTTCGCGCGCAAGGTGCGCGATGCGACCGAGTTTCTCGCGGACGTCGGCCTGCGCGAGCGGCCGGGCGCGCTGGCGCTGCGCGTGGCCTACGACGATCCCTGTCACCTGCTCCACGGACAGCGCATCTCGGCCGCGCCGCGCGCGCTGCTGCGCGCGATCCCGGAGCTCGACCTGATCGACCTCCCGGGCCACCGCGACTGCTGCGGCGCGGCGGGCATCTACAACCTCACGCAGCCGGAGATGGCCGCAACCCTGCTCGCGCGCAAGGTGCAGGCGATCCGCGACACGGCTCCGGACGCCGTGGCCACCGGCAATCCGGGGTGTCTCTTGCAGATCGGGTCGGGGGTCGCGGCCGCGGGCCTCGCGGTCGAGGTGCTCCACCCGCTCGAGCTCCTCGCGCGCGCCTACGGCGAGACGCCGAACACCTGACTCACTGGTAGAGCAGCGCGTCCGGCGCGTCCTCGGGCAAGCGGATGCGCGGGAACGCCGAGAGCCCCAGCGTCTCGAGATCGCCGCGCAGCACCAGGTCGACCGGCAGGATGCTCTCGCGCGAGTGCACGAAGCCGTGCTTCTCGTGCGTGCTCTCGAAGACCGCGTCCGAGCGCGCGGCCGCCCGCGGATCCCCGGCGTCGACGACCGCCAGCCGCGAGGTCGCGAAGAAGGCGTCGCGCGCGGCGTCCGGCACGGCCCTCTCGCGTTCGTCGCGCGCCAGGCTCGTGTGACTCACTTCCTCGAGGCGCGCGACGAAGCGCGCGAAGTCCTCGGGCGGCACTCGGCTCACGACCGGCTCGCGATTCTCGAGCGCGATCTCGAGCGCGTTCCTGCCGATCAGCGTGACTCCGCTCTCGGCGACCTCGCCGTTCGCGCGCTTGCCGTCGAGCAGCTCCGGGCGCAGGCCGAGCGCCCCGGGGCCCCAGAGCGGCGGGTGCTCGAGCAGGAACTCGCGGGTGAGTCGGATGCGCTGCGGCGAGGCCGCCGCCTTCTGCGTCGCGAACTCCTTGCGCGCGGCGGCCGCCGACGGCGTGTCGCCGTACTCGCGCACCACCGCGGCGAGATACCCGAGGCGCACGTCGACGCGCGTCTGCTTCTCGGCCGCGGCCAGGAGCCCCGCCGCCGCCTGCCCGCGGTACTCGGCGATCTGCTTCGCGTCGGGCTCGCGCCGCGCCTCGGCGTGGCGAAGCGCCGCGACCGGCTGGCCGCGCTGGGCGTAGAGACTCTCGAGCTCGCCGTGCACGTCGTCGGCGTGAACGCCGTCCGGGTAGCGCGCCACGTAGCGCTCGCCCGCGATCAACACGCCGCCGCCGAAGTGTGCCCGCGCGCCCGGGTACTGCACGAGGCGCACCGGGAAGGTGACGAGCGTCGTCGCGAGCCCGGGGAGATCGAGCAGATACTCGACCGGGCGCCACAGGTTGCGGCGCTGCGCGCCGTTCGCGAAGCGGCCGATGGCGATCCACGCGAGCCGCGCCCGGTCGTCCGCGCCTTCGGCGGCGCGGTAGTACGACCAGGCGTTGCGACTCGGGTCGGCGAGCAGCGCGCCGGCCTGACGCGATGCGGTGTCGGGCGCGCCCCAGGGATCGGGCACGCGCTCGAGCGCGGTCACGACGCCGTCCTCGTCGCCGCGGGCGAGCGGCTCGAAGCTCGCGAGCAGGCGGAGCTCCGGCTCGATCTCGGGCGGCACGTCGCGCACGGCGAACGCGCGCGCCGCGGGCGCGACCTCGCCGAGCGGCGCGGCGATCGCGGTGCGCGCGAGTCGCGCGAACGCGTCGCGCTCCGCGGGGCGGAGTGACTCGGGCGCGAGTGAGCGGACCGCGAGGCTGCGCCGCTCGCGCGCGTCGCGCTCGCGCAGCCCGAGCTCGGCGCGCGCGAGCAGCTCCGCCGCCTCGGCGTCCCCGGGCACCTGTCGCTGGGCGCGGCCGGCGAACACCTCGACGACCTCCCAGGAGCCGCGCCCGGCGGCCGCGCGCGCGGTGCGCAGGTCGCGCAGCGCGCGCTCCTGCGCCAGCCTCGCGCGCAGCTCGGTCGCGCGCTCGGCGATCTCGGGCGCCGCCGGCGCGTCGGGGTGGCGCGCGAGCCACTCGTCCCAGGAGTGCAGCGCTTCGCGCTCGCGCGGGCTCGCCGAGGGAAACTGGTGTGCGGTGAGCAGGGCGGCGAGCGCGCTGCGCGATGCGGCGAGCGGATTCAGCGCGCCGCTGATCGCCAACGTCGAGAGCGGCTCGACGATGCGGTTGAACAGCGCGCCGAGCTTGTAACGGCGCTCCTCGGCGATGCGCGTCTCGGCGACCGCGAGCGGCGCGCGGTCGCGCGCGAGCTCGAGCCGCCGGCGCAACGCGGGATCGAGATCGCCGCGCTCGAGCAGCGCCTCCGTTCGATCCGGGAACGACTCACTGCCGCCGCAGGCGGCCAGCAGCTCGGCCGCGTTGTCGGCCAGACCCGAAGGCAGCTCGCCGCGCTCTGCGCGCGCCGCGTCTTCGCGCGCGAGCGCCTCGCCTTGGGCCTGCGCGTCCGCGTACCGGCCGACGAGCGCCGATGCGGCGAGCCGCGCGGCGATGCGCTCGGCCGAATCGGGCAGCGGCTCGCGCGCGGGCCGCGCCGACTCGAGCGGCCGCCATTCGGCGGGGGTCGGCCCCTGCTCGCCCGCGCACGCGCCCAGCGCGAGCGCCGCCGCGCTACACCATACGGTGACGGCTAGCCTACTGCGGGAGTTTGTCTTCATGGACCTGCAGGCTGTAGCTGAGATACGCCTCGAGCTTGTGCGCCGCCTCGAGCTTCTCGACGGTGCCGTCCTGCTGCGCGACGACCTCGTAGATGCGCGTGGCCCCGTGCGCGTATTCGTCGAACGTCGCGGGATCGAAGCCCAGCGACGGCGGCGGGTAGCGGCGCGCATAGCGCCGCGACAGCTCCGCGTACAGATCCGCGAGCGCGAGCAGGTGGCGGTTCTTGTTCTTGCTCTCGCGGTGCAGCTCGACCAGCTGCTGCGCGCGCTGCAGCGCCGTCGCCTCGAGGCTCGGATCGATCTCCGACTGCGCCGCGAAGTACACGGCCTCGGCCGCGTCGCCGCGCTCGATCTCCGCGTCGACGACCGGGCGCCAGTGAGTCTCGAGCACGTCGTGGCGCAGGGTCACGAGCTCCGCGCGCCGCTCGGTCCAGCGATCCGCGACACGTTGCGGTGTCACGCCCGCGACCGGCTCCGGCGACGTCGACATCGCGAGGCGCTCGCACACGTCGCGCCCCGCGCGCGCCGGCTCCGCGAGCTCGGAATCGAGCCCCGCGACGCGCTGGTAGTGCAGCCGCGCGAGCGAGTACTCGCCGATGCGCTCCAGCGCGCGCGCCTTCGCGAACCAGAGCACGTCGCTCATGTAGCCGGTCGAGAGCTTCTCGGCGTGCGCCGTCTCGAGACTCTCGAGCCGCTCGAACGACGCGCGAAACACGTCGCGGCCCGAGACGTCGCGTGCCGCCGCGAAGCGATAGGTGTCGTCCGCGACGTGCAGCCGCAGCACCGCCACGACCTCCAGCAGGTCCTGCGTCGGCTCGTCGCTCGGCTCCGACGGCGGCGCGCTCGCGCAGGCGGCGAGCCACAGCGCGCAGGCCACGCCGCGCGCGCGGCCGCGCGCGCTCAAAGTCGGGCCGTGCGCCGCGCCGCGAGCAGGTTCAGCATCTTCTCGGTCGCGATCACGGCCGCGGCGAGCTGATCGGAGTCGACGCCGAGGGTGCTGAAGGGCTGCGCGCGCGCGCTCGTCTGCCAGCCGATCACGGTTTCGACGAGCGCACCCGTCTTGCCGCCGGGCGGGATGCGCACCTTGTAGTCCACGAGCTGCGGGAGCTTCTGCCCGAAGCCGCGCAGCGCCTTGGCGAGCGCCTTCATGAACGCGTCGTACCCGCCGTCGCCGGTCGCGCTCGCCGAGGCGAGCTTGCCGCGATAGCGCACGGACACGGACGCCGAGGGCAGGCCGTCACTCGAGGAATGCGACTCATAGCGCTCGATTCGGACGAGCTGCTCGACCGGAGTCTTCAACACGTCCGCGATCAGGAGCGGCAGGTCCTCGGCGGTCACGCTGTGCTTCTTGTCGCCCAGCTCGACGATGCGCCGCAGCACCAGATCGCGCTTCTCCGGCGGCAGCTTGATGCCGAGCGCCTTCAGGTTCTGTTCGAGCGACGCCTTGCCCGACATCTTGCCGAGCGCGTAGCGCCGCCGCCGGCCGAAGCGCACCGGCAGCAGGCGGTTCGCGTAGAGATCCGCCTTGGCGTCTCCGTCGGCGTGGATGCCCGCGGTCTGCGTGAACACGTCGCGGCCGACGACCGGCGCGTTGTCGGCCACCGCCTTGCCCGAGAGCCGCGCCACGAGCTCCGAGATCGCGATCAGCCGGCTCTCATCGACCCCGGTCCGGAACGGGGTCAGGTCGTGCAGCGAGGCGACGAGCTCCGCCAGGCGCGTGTTGCCCGCGCGCTCACCCATGCCGTTCACGCTCGTGTGCACCCCGCGCGCGCCCGCGCGCACCGCGGCGAGACAGTTGGCGGTCGCGAGCCCGTAGTCGCCGTGCGCGTGGAACTCGAAGTGCACCTCCGGCCAGGTGCGGGTCATCAGCTCCACGTAGCGCGAGGTGTCGTCGGGGGTGAACGTGCCGAGCGTGTCGGGCAGATACACGCGGCGCACACCGAGGCCGGCGAGATTCTCCACGTGACCGAACACGTAGTCGAAGCTGTCGCGCACGCCCTGCGACCAGTCCTCGAGATACACGTTCACGACCAGCTTGCGGCGGCGCCCGTAGCGGATCGTATCGGCGATGTCCTTGAAGTGCAGCTCGGGGGTCTTGCGAAGCTGCAGCTCGCAGTGCTTGCGCGAGCCCTTGGTGAGCAGGTTCAGCGCGCCGCCGCCGTGGTCGACGATCCAGTCGACAGAGCGCTTGCCGTCGCACAGCCCGAAGATCTCGATGCGCTCCGCGTGCCCGGCGCGGCGCGCCCACGCGGAGATTCGCCGCACGGCCTCCGCCTCGCCCTCGGAGACGAAGACCTGGCCGATCTCGAGCCGGTCCACGCGCACCTCCTCGAGCAGGAGCCGCGCGATCTGCAGCTTCTCCGCCGGCGCGTACGCGACGTTCGGCGTCTGCTCGCCGTCGCGCAGGGTCGTGTCCATGACTTGGACGAGCGGGCCGCGGGCCATTTCGGAAGCCTAGCTTTCTAACTCCCGAACAGGTACGGGCCGCCGCGCTCGAGCGCGCGCTTGTACGCGGGGCGCGCGTGAACGCGGTCGAGGAAGCGCGCGAGGTTCGGGAACTTGTCGAGCCCGTGCAGCAGGCGCGCGGCCTGGATCGGGAACGACAGGTTGATGTCGGCGGCGCTGAGCTCCTTGCCGACGAAGAAGTCCGAGTGCGCGAGCTCGCCGTCGAGCCAGCCGAAGTGGTTCTCGATCTCGCTGGTGACCCGCGGCGCGAGCGGTGCGCCTGCCTCGCCGATGCGCGAGAGATACAGCTTCAACATCACCGGCAGCATCGCCGAGCCCTCGGCGTAGTGCAGGAACTGCAGATAGCGCGGCCAGTCCGGCGACGAGTCGGCGGGCGCGAGCTTGCCCTTGCCGTACTTGCGCACGATGTACTCGAGGATCGCCCCGGACTCGATCAGCACCTGCGCGCCGTCGCGGATCACGGGTGACTTGCCGAGCGGGTGGATGCGCTTCAGTGACTCGGGCGCGAGGTTGGTGGTCGCGTCGCGCTGGTACGAGACGATTTCGTACGGCAGCCCGAGCTCCTCGAGCAGCCAGAGCACGCGCTGCGAGCGCGAGTTGTTCAGGTGATGGACTTCGATCACGACAGGAGCTCCGGCTCGGCTTCCTTCTTGGCCCGCGCGTCGTGCGCCTTCTTGGCGTCGAAGAGCGCGGGAATCACGCGGTCGAGATCGTCCTGCGTCCAGAGATGCTCGCTCTTGAACGCGCGGATCAGCGCGGGCTGCTGCATGATCGCGACCTGCCCACGACTCACGTGCAGGATCTGCGCGGTGAGCTCCTGCGCCTGCGGCGACGCGAGCCAGGTCACGACGGGCGCGATCTGCTGCGGGCCGACCAGCGGGTTGTCCGCGTCGACCTTGGCGCCGCGGCCCTCCATCAGCGGGATCGTCATGCGCGTGGCCGCGCCGGGCGAGATGGTGTTCACGGTGCAGCCGTACTTCGCGAGTTCCAGCGCCAAGACGCGCGAGAAGCCGGCGATGCCGGCCTTCGCGGCGCCGTAGTTCGATTGGCCGAAGTTCCCGAACAGCCCGCTCACCGACGAGAAGTTGATGATCCGGGAGCCCTGCCGGTTGGTCTCGCGGATGTAGCGCGCGAAGGGCTGCGAGCAGCAGAAGTGACCCTTCAGGTGCACGGCGATCACCGCGTCCCAGTCCGACTCCTCGAGCGAGAAGATCGTCTTGTCGCGCAGGATCCCGGCGTTGTTCACCAGGATGTCGCAGGCGCCGAACGCCTCGAGCGCGGTCTGGAAGATCTTCTTGCCGCCCTCCAAGGTCGCGACCGAGTCGTAGCTCGGGGCGGCCTTGCCGCCTGCGGCCTTGATCTCCTTGACGACCTCGTCCGCCACGCGGCCCGCGCCGGTGCCGTCCGCGTTGCCGCCCAGGTCGTTGACCACGACCGACGCTCCGTTCCGCGCCATGTCGAGCGCGATCTCGCGCCCGATCCCGCGGCCCGCGCCCGTCACGATCGCGACCTTCCCTGTGAGCACCGCCATGAGTCGCCCTCCCGATGGATACCGGGCGCTCATTCTAAAGGAAGAACACTCACCTCATGGGGGCCGGGGCCCTTTGCCCTTGCCCGGGTCCTCGCGCTTCAGGCGCTCGCGGATCTTCTGCTTCTGGTCCGGGGGCAGCTGCTGGAAGCGCTGGAACTTCTCGCGGACGCGCGCCTTGTCCTCGGGGGAGAGCTTCTGCCAGCGGTCGAAGTTCTGGCGCACGCGGGCGCGCTCCTCCGGAGGGAGCTTGCGGAACTCCGTGGCGCGCTGGCGCAGCTCTTCTTTGCGCTGCGGGGGCAGGCTCTGGAACTGCTGCCAGCGCTGGTGAAGGCGTTCGCGCTCCTCGGGTGAGAGCTTCTGCCACTGCTTCGTGCGCTCGACCGGCGAAGGCGAGGGCGGCGGCGGCGGATCGTCCGCATGGGCAAGGCTCGGCCGCGCGATGAGGGCGAGCGCGAGCAGGCCCGCGCAAAGGAGAGCGCGCCGCGTCTGCTCAGCCCGGAGAGGCATCATCCCATGCCTCGAGCACGTCGACGTCCGCGATCGTGTCCACGTCGGGGTCCTGCAAGAGCTCGAAGTCCTGCGCGTTTCTCACGATCTTCACGTCCGGGTCGACCGAGCGCGGCGGCGGCCGCGGCTCCGAGCGCCAGCCCGCGGCGCGGCGAGAAGACCTCGCGCAGGCGCGCGGCGAAGCCCGCCGGCGCCGCGTCGCGCTCGCGCGCCATCCGCGCCCAGAACCGCGCCTCGAAGTCGCCCGGGGGAGTCACTTCGGGGAGCGCGGCGAACATCTCCCCCAGCCGGCGCTGCGCGGCGACCAGCTCGCGGCACGCGGCGCAGCTCTCGAGGTGTGACTCCAGCTCCGCGCGCGCGGACGCCTCCAGCTCGCCGTCGACGTACGCGGCGATCGACTCCCGGTCTCGCTTGCACTCGATCATGTCTCTTCCTCGGCCAGCGACGCGAGCAAGCTCTCGCGCGCCCGGTGCAACAGACTCTTCACGCTCGACACCGT
>WNFL01205538.1_pt1 | contig 22888 bp, 27 predicted proteins | sample 5400361 | NCBI WGS metagenome assembly WNFL01 (sample SAMN13153351, study PRJNA577476) | soil metagenome | isolation source: 40 cm soil on Douglas fir-dominated hillslope | place: USA:California | collected 2013-09-17
GGGGTAAATGAATCGGAAATCGGGTGCGAAATTACCATAACCACTAGTGGATATACATACAACATCCCATGATTCCTCCACTACTATTATATGCGAAATCCTCGGACTGTACGGCAACTATTCCTTAGCTATTCCACTGTATAAAAGCGCGATAATACAGGCATTCCAGCAAGCTATTTCTTAGCTATTCAATATCTAATCCCATGAATATTATGCTCTTTGTTTACGTCTTATTGTTGAGCTTTTCATTTCTAATTCGAATTTTCATCCCACCTTGTCATGAAAAACTCCTGCCTGATCCTTTACAACATCCAACACGTTTCCCACAACTATTCACATAATATTCAAATGATTGTGCAGCCATTATTCCTGAAAGTTTCCCATTGTTACTCCACGCATCCTCCACAACTATGCCACACCGATCCCTTTACCAAAAAGGCAACCCAACCTGCCACCCACCACCCTTGACCCGGCCTAACGCCCATGTCCTTCAATATCGCCCGTCGACGATTAGGGGTGTTTGGGGAGGCCAATCATGATCATCGAAGGTGTTGGGCCTCGGGAACGCGGAACACAGTGTGGATGTGTTGCGCTCCATGCGCGTTCCTGACATTTCCATTAAGATCGGACTTTTCCGATACTGTATCCCGACCTCCCGCTTGCGACTGGGCACCGGCTTGTCGGAACGGGTTCCTACACGCTTAGGATATTAGACGGAGATTAAATGATCAACGAGCGATGGCACGGTATCGGTTATCGGACTTCCCATCCTTTCATTTCATTTCCGTTTCATTATATTATATTCCTATTATTTAAGCACATGTATCCCGTAGTTAGTTCCTCAATTTGAGAGTACCAGTCCTTATTCTCACTTCCTTTCTTAGTCCCCCTTTCCTTTTCTGCCGGACGGCATTTTGAGAACATAGACCCGCTTCCAGCCCGGCCCGACCGGAACCGGCTGCTAGAGAATCACCCAACAACGCAATATTCTGGGCTACATGTCCCAACTGAGTACCGTGCATGAGCGTTGGTCATGCAGGCACGATCGCTGGTAGCCGACACTGTTGTATTACTGTTCGTACTGGTACTGATGGGTGCGATGTGTGATGGGGTGTGACTATCCACAATTCACTGATGATCCCATCCAATATTGCTATTGCCATCATTGCCATCGACGCATGCCATCACAGCCCCTCTTCTAGCGCTCGCTCAACTGGCCTGTTGCGATATCGTCCCATCCTATCGAGGTAACCTCGGACTTTGTCGGGAATCTGGCCATTGTTGCAGGCCGGAACAGCTGGGGACAGTCAGGGACAGTTGGCGGACTGGCTCCACTCACTGGAAACAGAGGGCAGAAAACCCTGCATTGCATTTACCCACAGCCGTCGTCGAGTCCGACTATAGAGGACTTGGCATGGATTACCCCTGGATAGTTGGACAGAAACAGGGCTTGGCATGGATTGTGGACAAATCCCGGACTATCCCAGCGGGGTTTTCTGCCCTCTGTTTCCAGTGACTATGAGAAATTGGCCAATCAGAGTGTCTTCCCGAGTGCCTTTCCGACGGCGTTTCTGAAAAACTCGCACAGCAGTTCCCCGCTGCTCCCCGCGTCGAGTGTCCGTCATAGCGCCGGCTCCCATTCGCCCACCCGTTCGTCAACTTGTCAACTGTCAAACGCATATATTGAACATTTATCACGCAAGCAAAGCCTGCCCTTAAAGACGACCCCACAACCCCCTGCGTGTTGCTCTTGCTTACACTCCCCTTCCATATACATCCGCCCCTAGCAAACCACACCCACCATGTTCCGATTCACCACTCTCACCATTTTCGCCCTTGCTGCGACCTTCGTCGCTGCTCAGGACACTTGCGCCCTCCGCTGCTCCCTCGATGCCTCTACCCCTGCGGGCTGCACCTCGTGAGTCTCCCCCACTCTGCGTCGGGCCTTCTTGACAATATGTTTCCATTTAAACCATACTGACATAAGTAACTTTCAGCGTCAACGCTGAATGTATTTGCAATAACCCAGCGTTCCAGCCAGCCGTCATAATGTGTGTACGTACTCCGTTCCATCCCCGCGAGCGTTTCACACCAGAACTGATCACGTGTGCCTCCTGTCAATAGGTCCAGCAAATGTGCCCTGACCTGTTGGCAAACACTCAAACCGTCTTCCAGCAAACCTGTGCCGGAGGTGTGACGACTTCCCTTTAACTTCATTTCCTGCTCATCCTTGGATACTCACAGTCGCTCCACCCATAGTCTCCATCTCCAGCGGTGCCCCTTCTGGCACCCCCTCTGCCTCTGCCTCTGGTACCTCGGCTCCCAGCACCTCTCGTCCTTCCACCTCAGCTCCCCCGTCTAGCGGAACTGGAAATACAACTAGTAGTATCACCTCATCCACCCGTTCTGGTGCGGCCTGCAAAAATCCCCCCGTCGTTGGTGCTATGGGTGCACTCGCTGCTCTCGTCGGTGCTGCCATCTTCTAAGTTTTATCTGGTCGCAGAGGACTTCACTGAAAGGGCTTGTTCCTATAGTATGTTCAATGTATCGAGTGCTTTCCTACACCTTCACACCGTTTGAAAGGTCAATCTCGGTGACCGTCATCGAGAAACCCGCAACGAGGCGCAACAGACGAGCCTGACCAAACGGCTCCAGTGCTCGCTGTCAAGGTTATAGGAAAAGGGCCTGGGACACGATGAGACGAGGAAGAACCGGAAACCTCCACTCGGTCGTGTCCTCTATATATTGTAGAGTACATCTCCTATCGACGTCATCGAGAACAAAGAAGGGGACATCGTCGAACACATGAACACAGGGCGCTAACAATGCTCACCGATGATCATCGAATAGCCAACAGGGCCCGAGCGCAAAATTGTCCTAGGCTTGTGTCTGGATTTGCAGATGAATGCGAGCGCTCAGTGCTCCGGTTATTCGGAGGCCGTGTAGCCCGGTATCATTCGGGTATATAAGAGGTCGATTCCTCATTATTGTATCCTTACGTGTTTGTAGCGGGCCCCAACAAACACGATATTTTGCTTGGATTATTGCTCTCTCAGAAATCTCAACAGCTTGACCACGGGTTATCACTTTGGGTGTTCGTTACAGTGGGATCACCCCGCGTGAACTTCCTGGCGAATTTGGTATTTAAGGGGTCCGCAGTTGTCATGAGGGCCACGGTGATGGAGGGTAGAAGCGCGTTTGGGTCCTCTTCCCAGTCAACGCGTCACCGTCACCCCGAAACGCGCGCGGGATACCGTGTTTGGTTTACCAGATACACCCAAACTTTGAGCCACTGAACCAAGTCCATTAAAAAGGGGAAATCCTCCACTCCCTCCTTCGCTTCAAGGTCCTACCGTTAATATTGCTCAAAGTTTCAATATCGAAATAATTTTGGAAGAGTGCGATGCCCGGAGTACGAGACGTTAGGTGTGAAACTTTCGACGAACGGTGGCGCACCGTTGTCTGGCTTGCGGTATCTTGATCGAATTGGCCTACGCCAGTGGCGGTGGTTTATTGCCATTCGATCCGACGAAAAGAACATAACACGCTGCGCTTGCGTGAAACTATGAGGATGCTTGCGCCATAGTCCTTGATTCATTGGTATCTCGATCAATTGATTTTTTGCCCACACTCCAAATCTTGTGTGCTGGCCTTAACTTCTGACGATCGGTGAAGCTCTCTTCCAAATCAAGGTTGTGAGTGTAGCCGCATGGAACAACAGTGGAACTTGATGCTTTCCCATAGATCGTCGCACTCTCAGGCCTACTGGATATCCTCGCCACCCTTTCCATGGCTTCAGGATTTCTGACACAAAGGCGCTCGGCGAACTTGTCGTGTGGCTCCTTGGATTCATGGCCTTAATCAGGCCAGTGACTTGTTTCACTTGCGCAACCGGGTCGTAGCACCGGCGTGTGAGGATGCGCACGATTTGTTTCGAGATATACGGCGCAAAGGACGTAAGTTGAGATGAAGAACATCTGCCAGTCGTGTGTTTAAAGAAAAGTGCATCTGTCGTCTGTCGTTGCTGCTCTCCTCTAACTCGTTGACGCAGACCACGCGCGGCGCTCTGGACTTGACCTTGTTTCTGTAAAGATTGACCCCCTTCCCCCCCATTATTTCCCGTGTTTCCGGGCCCCCTGTTTCTTGCTCTGTTTCTTTGTCGTGCCTCTTTTTAGGCCATTTCGTTTATATTCCTTGCCTGTCGATGGCCTAACAGCCAGTCGACGTCCCCCCTCTCCCTCTGCTTGCCTCAAGAACCCTCGCTGGATGCCCTCTGGTAGCCGACACTGTTCACGTTACAGTCTCCTCTCCTCATGTAGTATTTATTGTTCGTACTGGTATTGATGGGTGCGATGGGTGATGGGGTGCGATTATTCACAATTCACTGATCATCCCATCACCCAATCTGCAAAATTGCTATTGCTATTGCTATTGCCATGATTGTCATCACCCTATGCATGGACCCATGCCATGACAGGCCCTCTTCTAGCGCTCGCTGAACTGTCCGCTGCTTGTCGTCTGCTGGCCTGTTGCAATATCATGTCCTATCCTATCGTCGGACTTTGTCCGGTGTCTGGCCAATTTTACAGGCTGGAACAGCTGGGAACAGTTAGGGACCGCTGACGGCTGGCTCCACTACGAGAAATCGGCCAATCCGAGTGTGTTGCCGTGAGGGCGTTTCCGAGTGCTTTTCACATCATCGCCCAGTGCCCGCTGCAAAACCCGCGCAGCTGTTAACCACGCTGCTCCCTGCTCCTCCCCGACATGGACTCCGTCGAGTGTCAGTCATAGCGCCCGGCTCCCATTAGCCCACCGTTGTTGTCAACTGTCAAATGTGTATTTAGAAATTTTATTACGTAAGCAAAGTCTGCCCTTAAAGATGACCCCAGAACCCTGCAAGTTTCCCTGCGTGTTGCTCTTGCTTACACTTCCCCCTTCCAGTTCCATCTGCCCCTTGCAAACCACACCTACACCATGTTCCGATTCACCACTCTCACCATTTTCACCCTTGTTGCGACCTTCGTCGCAGCTCAGGACACCACTGACACCCCTGATCCTTCTGGTACCACTGACACCCCTAATCCTTCTGGCACCAGTGACCCTTGCATCCTCAACTGCTCCCTCCTTGCCGCTATCACTGCGGGCTGCCTTTCCTCGTGAGTCTAGTTCCCTGAGCGCGGGGACACCCTCCACTCTGCGTCGGGCCTTCTTAACATTATGTTTCCATTTAAATCGTACTGACATAAGTAACTTTCAGCACTGACCTTACATGTATTTGCAATACCCCAGTGTTCCAGACAGACGTCGGAACGTGTGTATGTACTCTGTTCCATCACTGCGCCACACCAGAACTGATCACGTGTGCTTCCTGTAAATAATAGGTCCAGCAAAGGTGCCCTGACCAGTTGGCAGCCGCTACAGCACTCTGGCAGGAAACCTGTGCTGGAGGTGCGATGCCTTCCCTTTAACTTCATTTCTTGCTCATCCTTGAATACTCACAGTCACTCCGCCCATAGTCTCCATTTCCAGCGGTGCTCCTTCTGGCACCCCCTCTGCCTCTGCCTCTGGCACTCCTGGTACCTCGACTCCCATTACCTCAGCTCCCGGTACCTCTCGTCCTTCCACCACAGCTCCCCCGTCTAGCGGAACTGGAAATACAACTAGTAGTACCACCTCATCCACTCGTTCTGGTGCGGCCCTCAAAAATGCCCCCGTCGCTGGTGCTATGGGTGCACTCGCTGCTCTCGTCGGTGCTGCCATCTTCTAAGCTTCATCTGGTCACAGAGGAATTCACTGAGAGAGCTTGTTCCTATAGTAACTGCCATCGATACCAGGATTGCATAGTTACAATCACCTTCAATGTATCGAGTGTTTTCCTACACTTTCACACCGTTTGAAAGGTCAATCTCGGTGACCGTCATCGATAAACCTGTAAGAAGCGCGACGATGCGTTACAAACGAGCCTGTCCAGTACTCGCTGTCAAGTACTCGCTGTCAGGGTCAGGTTGCGCTCATGCGCGATAGTTGTCGATAGGATGATGATCATCGAATAGCCAACAGGGCCCGAGTGCAAAATTGTCCTAGGATTGACCACAGGTTATCACTTTGGGTGTTCGTTACAGTGAGATCACCCCGCTTGAACTTCCTGGCGAATTCGGTATTTAAGGGTCCGCAGTTGTCATGAGGGTCACGGTGATGGTTGATTCGGTCTACACGATAGTCTGGGCAATTGTTATGGTATTCTTAGATGAGATGAAGACCAGAGCCCGACGAGGAAAGCGAAAGAGCCCGAGGTATGAAACGGGACAACAGCGGAGTGTGATACTCCTATACATACTATCATTTCCAATACTAACCTGCGGCAACCATTACGGCCAATAGCTTGGAGGTCGCAAAGTCGTTTCAGTCGTTTAATAATTTACGACGGGGAAATGCGCGTAGCCGAACCGCGGCAGCGAAGGGGCCACTGTTCAGGTGGTCTGTCCGATCGAAGTGGTCCAATTAAAAGGCCCAATCGAGCGGGATTCGGGATTCGGAGTTGTAGGGTTCCTTCGTAGGTCGGCGGGTGGTTCAAAAACAACCCCTGGGTTTGAAATGCTGACTGAGCTCAATCGAATCGAATCGTAAAGACTTGTTCCCAGTCTTCTCGAACAACATGAGTAGTCTTTATGGTTGATTTCGCGCGATACCGTGTTTGGTTGACCAAATACACCCAAACTTTGAGCCACTGAACCAAGTCCATTTAAAAGGGAAAATCCTCCACTCCCTCCTTCGCTTCAAGGTCCTACCGTTAATACTGCTCAAAGTTTCAACATCGAAATAAATTTGAAAGAGTGCGATGCCCGGTGTACGAGACGTTAGGTGCGAAACTTTCGACAAATGGTGGCGCACCGTTGTCTGGCTTGCAGTATCTTGATAAAGAGTCCAGCCCTGGGTCGAATTGACCTACGCCAGTGGCGGTGGATTATTGCCATTCGATCCGATGAAAAGAACAAAACACGCTCCGCTTGTCGAATCTCACCCCAGTCGTGATAAACCTTTATTGACCGTGCTACTGCTACAGTGCTGAATCATTCATTGAGGCCTATGCTTCTCATCTAAAGCGCTCCGGCAAGCTCGAGGTTCCTAATTGGGTCGATCTCGTCAAGACGGGCACCTTCAAAGAGCAAGGTCCTTATGACCCTGATTGGTTCTATGTACGGTCTGGTATGAACATTGCATAGTCCCCCATTCCTGCGGCTCCTGACAACTTTTCTGTAGCCGCCATTGCTCGTCACATCTACCTACGCAAGAGTATGGGTGTCGGAGCCCTGGCAAAACTCCATGGTGGTCGTAACCGCCGCGGAAATCGCCCCTCTCACCACGCCGACTGTTCTACCTCTGTCCAACGCAAAGTCAGTCCTTGATTTCTTTTCGCCACGCCGTGAATCCGCCTTTCCACCCCACTTCCTGCCACCGATACATTACCAGTTAATCATCTTGTTCCACAGGTTTGCCAATCACTAGAGAAGATCGGCGTGTTGGAGCTGTTGCCAGACGGCGGACGCAGAATTTCACAGGATGGCCAGCGGGACCTGGACCGCATTGCTACTGCTGTCGTGGAGGCACAAAAGGAAGAGGAAGAGGAAGAGGAAGAAGCAGAGGAGGACGGCGATGAGGATGACGAGTGAGCGCGCGCTTACCTCCACTTTGTTTTTTTTGCCATGCAACCCTTCTATGATTATCACCTCGAGTTTCAGAGACCAGTTTTTATGAAGTCAGAACTCCTCTCATCAACCGATGTGGGGAGCCACATGATACTTTATAAGACATCAACCTATTCGACGCACATGGTGCACGTCCAACACCATAGGGCCTGGTTAGCAGGGGAGACTCGAGCTCCCACTGCTCCGACCCTTGAATTCTGTACTGGCTGCCGCCCTCCAACCATCATGATGTGCCGCTATAATCGGCACTCAGGCTGTCATGCTTGCCACTTTAGTTAGGACCGTCAACTTCTTTGACGGTTCGGTCCGGTGCTGGGAAATCGACCCAATCTCAACACGAAGCCGAACCCGTCCCGGTATTTGCTGTTCAGCGAGCTGATGGACATCACCTCCCTATGATACTATCTACAAGTTTGACCAGGTGGGCTGCGCTGGTATGACAGTTGATGAGTACTGACATGATACATTGCTCATAGTGTGCCCATAGGCTATACCGGCCTATTCTAACCCAATGCAACACCCAATGCAGCAGATCCTTCATTGGGAATCTTCACGCAGCGATACACGTTCACTTAGCAATGGCACGAGAGGGACAGCCCATTACTCTTATTACTCCTGGTACACTGGCTTTATTTAACATAACCAGTTCAATGAAGAACCTGATCAAGTCGCTCATGCCAGGCGAATACAACGTAACGCCATACTCTGGATACCTGACTAACCAGTGCGATTTGCGAACTCCGCCTATGACGTTTTGCGCGCAGACGTTCTAACATAATGGCATCCTCCTCGGGACGATGACGGAAGGAATCACTCAAGAGAATTACGGTGCAATCATTGTGCTTGAATACCGCTTCTTTGGTCTTTCCAACCCTTATCCAGACCTTTCTCAGACGTCCCTTGCGGTTCATCCACTCGAGAATGCCATCGACGATCTAGTTTACTTCGCAAATAACCTTGAAGGACCCGCAAGAAGGTTCACAGGTTGGGCCCGACAAGGCCCCCTGGATACTCATAGACAGGAGCTACGCTTGTGCACTGACAAGTTGGATAATAGCTGCTCGTCCTGGAGTCGTCCATGCCGGCGACCATGTTCTGGGGTAGTACAGGCTACTCCCTATTATTAGGTTAGTTTGAGCCAATTCACAGCTGCAGACACCCAGCGAGCGATGGGCTACATTGACTCCAAGGGCATATATGGAACATAATCTGAGAAACGGCATTTGAAGAGCAAGCTTGGCATGCCGAATGTCATGCACTACCATGACTTTGCCAGTACCTCGCGCCACCAGTCCAGCCAAAGGTTGAGAGGGGTCGGGTGCCCTTTGTGACGCACTTGAGGTCAAGGGTGGTGTCGCTGCAGCGGCTGGGGACTTGGAAATGCTTTAGAAGCTTGGGGGGGGGGCATGGAACCCAATGAATTGCGATGGTACAAGGAGCCATGGAGGACAAACGATCCCACTACCACAACATGGCGGTGGGCCGGATACGGTGCTCTTGGTTCTGGCTATGGTGAGTACCAATGATGAGAGTGCACAAGTACTTATGTTGGGTACTCCCAAGCCGACGCTCCTCTTGGGTGAGCCAGATCGTTTTCTCGTTTGGTCACGCCTGCTGACGACAAAGCATGTAGCCCTCATGACCACTAATTGACCCGATATTATCCTTTTGCAGCGCCCGTGCTCTCACTACAAATGCAGCCCCAACCCAATGGATGGCGGGACGAACCTCAAGTACGGAGAACGGGATGTAAACTTTGACCGTATTTATCCTTTCAATGGTAAGAATGACGCAGGACGGAAGGATTTCTACCCTCGCAAGTCAACCAACGGCGGCCCATTTTGGGGCTGAGGGTGGCTTCCACTGCTCTGTCCTCCTCAGTCATGACGCAGCCAACACGAGTATTAACTCGGCTCAGCTCAGAGGGACTCGCATACATGGCACCTTAGCGTTCCGAAGTGGTGATGCCGCTGTGCAATCTTTCCGCAGACGCTGCACCACTCCCTCCATCACCCGCAGCCGTGTATCCATCCCAGCCCAGGTCATCAGTACGCTGACACCTACGGTCGACCTCGGTGTTGTCAACTCTGGCGTTCGCCGACCAATGGATTAAATAAGGCCGGCAACGTTGTATTTCCTGACACATGGGCTAGGCCACCTATTAGGGTCGAGTGGTAGACTAAATTGTTAGGGTTGGATACAGCGTTTATAGTGGGCAGTCGTATGCGAGTGAGCCTGAGAAGGCAGTAACTGGTCTCAACGTAGACGATCGGAGCTCCGTTCACGCATCATCAGACTTCGACCGACTTCGTGTTGTTCATCGCAAACAGCTTTGTTTTGCGTCTTGCTCCGCCACTCATCCTGTAGCAAAACCCTTTCGTGTCGTTCACACATCCCCATTACTTCGAATTCAGCCATGAGTGATGACGACGAGTTCGCCTTCGATGACTGGGACGATGCTACCCTCGCAGAACTCAGTGCGACGGAACAGCGCATTTCATACAAATTGACCCAAAGCCAAGCTCAACCACAATCTGCACAATCAGTTCCTCCGGCCAAGCAGTCCTTGGTTAGGCAAGCGGACTTTGGAGACCCCCCAGCCAAGCGGTTGAAACCCAATAACTGGAGTCCCAACGCGTCTTCTGGCCGATACGTTTCTCTAAATGCTGAGGATGATACGGCAGAACTGGAGGTTTTCGCCGGGAGCGATGGAAGGGCTCGTATTTTCGATCCGAGAGCGCCTCCAAGAACAACATCCCTTGCTGTACCTTCAAAACAGACCACAAGTTCCCCGTTCACATACACTACCTCTCATGAACCAATCAGTCGTCCGCGACACGCTCCGGGTCGACCATCGCTTCTCGCGTCGCAACAACGCCCTTTCGTGGATATTATGGAGGCCACCACATGGGTACCACAAGGTTGTGAAGAAGTTATAAGACCCCTTGAACCCCCGGTACTCGATTCGACATTACATCAGCGTCATCGTCTTCCATCGCCTGTTCCGCAAAGCACACAAACCGACCTCGTTGAGCTTTCACAGCTTCGCGCAAAATTGGCACAGGTATGCTGAGACCAGCAGCCCGAGTGCTTGCGTATCTTACCCTATTCTCAGCTTCAAGCTACGCACGAGGCTACCAAGAAGGAGCTCCAGGTAGTCAAAGACAGTGTATATGCCAAAGATGGTGAGGTGAACACGATCCGTAGAAACATGACCAAGGTATGCATGTCTTTTCCGCCGGTCTGGACATAGAATCCCTCTCACCGAACTATAGCTTACAGCCACACACACCGAAATCACGGCAAAGCTCAAGGTAGAGAAGGAAGCGCTTGAGAAATCGTCGGCACGCAAAGAGCAAGTCTTGAGAGAAGAGATGGAGAACTTGAGAAACCATCTGACGCTCCGAGTAGGCCGGCAAACCCTTGTCCCTTGCATATGGGAATCTACTGATGATAATATCAGAGGCAAGAGGTGGAGACATCCGCTCGAAAACCTCTCTGGTCTCAAAGACGAAGTAATTCCACTAGTATGATGACCCCTCGACGTCCGCCACCTCCGCCTCTGCTACCATTAAACAATTATTCGCTGCCTAAGTCCCCGACTAAGAATCTGCAGCTGCAACAAGGTGAAGGGCAATCGCTTGCTCGGAACTCAAACAAGGGCAAAGAGAAGACAAAGGATACCATCAAGTTCCCTGGATTTGTGAACTCCTTCTTATCCAACACGCCCCTTCATCCACCGAAGAGGCGCCTTGCCTCCTCGCAACGAGATTTTGAATCGCTAGTGGAAGGGACAGTTGACCCTCCATCCGAAAACATCACCTCTTCTCCTTTTTCCTCTCCAATCAAATCTCTTACTCGACCACTCTCGTCTCGCCGGGTCTCTCAGCGACACCCCACAGAACCATCGGTTTCCCCTTCGCACCAGGAGGCCACAGTCGACATAGAAATGGAACTACCTGACATGGAAACTGGAAACGATGTGGATGGTCTCGTCGAAGAACTGGCAGAACCCGAAGACTTTCTGTCATTTGAGCCTCTGTCAACGCAAGATGAGGTACTCACAGTAAAATTAAAGTGAAGATTATATTCTGAACTCTCCTTTAGCTCCGCAATATCATCTTGTCTCATTCAACACAGCCAGGGTCCCAGCCAACATTGCAGCTCCTCTTCGCCAGCCAACCGGCGGATATCGAATCTCTACGAAACTCGAAACTATGTGGATGCTTGCGCCATAGTCCTTGATTCATTAGTATCTCGATCAATTGATTTTTTGCACACACTCCAAATCTTGTGTGCTGGCCTTCTGACGATCGGACAAGCTCTCTTCCAAAACAAGGCCGTGAGTGTGGTCGCATGGAACAACAGTGGAACTTAATGCTTTCCCATAGATCGTTGCACTCTCAGGCCTGCTGGATATCCTCGCCACCCTTTCTCTATTTCTGCCTTCTTTCACAGCTCCGCTATTAACGCCAGATGAACAAGGAAAACCCCCTTTAGTGCGGCTTCTGTCTGATATCGTCCATGAGTTATTCCCTCCATCATCTGCTACAATGTCACAAGAAGCAATATTTCTTGGCAAAGCAACGCTGTACGTCTTACAGGCAATTGCCTTGACGGTCAACGATGATTCGATTGGCGAGTAAGTAGGACCGTTAGCCGATTTCTTCATGCTGTACGGTGTCACAGGTTGAAACACTTCATTCGGGGAAAGAACACTCTTACGCACTTACTTAACTCGAAACAACCTACCTGGATGTTGCATCAAACAGTGGAGACTCTCGCTGCTCTGTCTATACGTAAGATACACAAAGGACTTGCAACCATTTTTAACCCCCATGCAGATCATGTTCTTTTTCGCGCTCTCCTAGCCTATCCAGAGGGCACTACCGATAATCAGGACTTCACTCGTATACCAGTCTTTGAACGTTTATGCGCGTTGCTCAACGAGACGATGCCATCGATATCCCTGTCCTCCGTGAGCACCCAACGGCCACGTGGTTCCGAATACTCATCGCCTTTGCTAGAGAATCTCCCAACAACGCAATATTCTAGTCTATATGTCTCAACTATGTATAGCGCATGAAGACTCCTTTGCATTGGTCATGCAAGCACGATCGCTGGTCCCTGCGCTGGTGATATTCATCGCTGAAAGTAGTGGTATGCTCTGGGACGAAGATGTCCAGTGTTCCGTGTCGGATTCTATCTATCCGTGAGCACCTACGCCGTCTTTTATGCTCATCACCAAAACATTTGCACGCAGAATGATTGACAACCTCCATCAAGCGATCTACCTACTACACTTTCTGGCGTTTGGCTCGGCAAATTCAACTAATGTGGTAGAGAAAACGATGCAAGCCCCGCTGCCCCTCTACATTGGTGCTGTTGATATGTTCATAGTTGGGCTAGGGCGCCTGAGTTATGGCGATGCACCTGATTTTATTGACGGTCAAGCCAAGGAAGCTCTTGAGCGATGCTCAGGTATGGGCCCACCATCAGGCGTCTGACGAAATCTCACAAAAAATCCAGAACTCGCACGAGACCTCATCGAGTGCCACTTCCAAGGACCAGAGATGGATTATATCTGGGGTACGTGTGACCAGCCCTTCTTATTTGACGCTAATCCTTTTGTAAGCCGCATACCAAGATGCGACCGAAACAGATGGGGGTGGCACTGATGACGAGGAGCGGGAAGCCAGAGAAAGCCTCCCTGCGAATGATGGCTTTGAAGACACTGCGATGAGATAAGTCGTGTATTCGCAGATGGGCTGAGTGGTAGACAAAGGATCGACTTGATCTCATCTCCTCGTTCTAAAGTCTGCTGGAATGTCTATCTCGAGTTCAGGAACGGTTCAAACTCACCTTTCTTCTCATGGCTCGCATCGACGACTGAATACCTCGTCCTCTCTCGGCACCCTTTCCGCCACAACCCAGGGGAAGCCACTAGCAACAAACCCACATATCAGACGGCTGGATCGAGCCAACGAACGACCAAGGGATCTGATTCATATATACAAATTGCTTCAACGCCTCGCCTTAATTCTCCTTGTCTTGTTCAGTGTCTATCGGTTCACTTGTAGTGTCACATTACCTCATTTCATGCGTTACTTCTACCCGAAATCACCTGCACTCGTCACCTCGCCACTCGATTTAATGCCCCAAGCCTACCGATTGTCGAGACTAACTCATCTTCCAAATCCTGAGGACTTCGAATCATACATAATCTCGCCGTTGAACCCCATATACGAAGAAGATGATACGACCGCGTGCCTATGTCTGGACCATAATGACACCAACGCCTTCATCGAATGGGCATCTAATTGGCCTAGTGAGTTCATTCCTTAATCAAAAGAGCGAGCCTCTCACTTCACCTAGGTAGCTTGTCTGTGGTCATGATGATTGAAAGGGGCGATCGAGGATCCAAGAGAGAAGTCCGTGAAAGCCTGAAGAAACTTTCGAAGCTTCCGGGTTTGCGCCAAAAGCTGTTTCTGCATGTTTACACCAAGCCAGTCACAGGACCTGTAGAGCGCGACTCATTACTCAATCTGGCTCGAATCTTTGCCCCGACTCGCCGTGTCGTTCTCTTCCCGTTTGTTCCTTCGAGTGGCGCCGATTGTCGCACCATTATCATCCCGCCACGTGCGTGGAACGAAACAGACCTCGGAATTGAGCATATTCGACCTCACTTTCTCATACCTTCTGGGGCGACCAACGATCTATCAATTGGCAACTTCCCTGACAGTACTGCGCTTATCATGGATCGCGATTCCACAGTATGGTGCCCTGAGCGTTTCGTTTCGAAATGGACGGAATGTCTCTGGTCTCTTTGGCTCTCCTCCTTTGGCCACTTTGAATCGACCAGTTGCAGGCTCACCAGCACCGTTCACGTTCCTTCACTGGAAGAGCAGTACCCCGTTCTGGTAAGTTAGGGCACACCACGCTGAATCCTTTCCACTCACGCCTTGTAGGCGCGCATCAACATAAAGCTTGCTCCGAGGTATAGAACCGAAGCATGCGTACACCTCGCGAGAAACTTAGCCGCCCTAGATGAATGGAACCTCGACAGCCCAAAGGCATCCTGGATTCGAGGGCATTGTGATAGCGTACGTCGATCGCGCCACTTGGTTTACATGCCGTTATTGAGGGACAACAGGCTCTTCGTGTATGGGGCCAAGGTCTCATATAAAATATGGCTGGCGGAATTGTTCCATCAAATCAATGTGACGGTTGAAAATTAGGTTCCATCACTTTGTGCGGCCAATTCCCTCAGTGCCTGATAGGCGGGTACATCTAAGAGCGTGACACCAAAAACCTGCGCCTCATGCCCCAGTCTTTCGACATCCATAACGACCTGTGCTCGTACGCGCTCATCATCCTTCGCCTGGTCGTCGTGGGCTCCCTGACCTGTGGCACCAAACAATGAGAAGCCTGTTCTCGCGTTCTTCTTCAAGCGTCGAAGCGCTTCCTCATTCTTCTTGATCTGATCGAGGTAAGAAGCGTAGCTGACGATGGTTGTCAGTCATCGTAGGACCCATAGGATCAGTTCCCACCGAATCGCAACTTCTTGAAGGATTTCGGTCGCCCAGACTCCCCCAAATTCCTCCCTCAAAGCCCTCCCAATGGCCCCAAAGGGATTTCTGTTCAGAGAGTTCTTGCTCACTACTCCGCCCATGCCAAAAAAGTCTCGCAATGGCTTCAGGATTTCTGACACAAACGGGCTCGGCGAATTTGCCGTGTGGCTCCTTCGACTCATGGCCCTAATCTGGCCAGTGACTTGTTTCACTTGCGCAACCGGCTCGCAGCACCGGCGTGTGAGGATGAGCACAATTTGGTTCGAGATATAAGGCTCTAAGGACGTAAGTTGAGATAACGTCGACTGAAGAACATCTGCCAGTCGTGTGTTTAAGTTGATTCAGATGGGGTGATTATAAGACTAACCCTTGAGAGAGTCCCGTTCGTCAAGTTCTGGTAAGAGCACACCGATGTCAGACAACCATAGTCCCATTATTTGAGAGACGGTGATCCTAATGTCCGTAAAAAGAATGACCAATTGCGTCAACCGGGCTTCGTCGCTGGTTGTGGTCACCTCTGAGGTTTCAGGTAGGCCAGGACCAGCTGAAACGCTTCGAGTCGCCCCCAACGAAGCCTGAAAGAAATGATACTGAGAACGCTGCCCCATGCCTAAGTCCTGATTACTGACCTTCTCCTCTCGAATGGCGGCTGCGACCTGCGGAGGTGCCTCTCGTTGAGGAAGGGCATCGTCCAACCAGTTCTTATATCGGCAAATGATCTGAAGAGTGAGTCTCCAAAATCGGTGCCCTAGTTCATCAAGGTAGACGTCCTCCCGCCAGCAAGTACGAACAGCTTCTATAACACCCTGTGCTTGGGGTGAGCCTTGTTGGGCGTCCACATCTGAAAGAGCGTCAACATGAGAATAATTGCAGACATCAGCAGAGTAAGGAGAGGTACCGGTCGATATTCTCGGAGCTGTAATCAGGGTATCCTCCAATCTGCCAACAATCTCTTTCCACCGCAGCTGGAAGTACACAGATAATTGCCACCTCCGCTCGAATGCTACATAACTGGGATGGCTTCGCATGGCGACGACATTACGCAGGTCAGGAGCGAGGAATTCAAGCGCTGCGATGAACGCTCGTGTGGTTGCATAATGCTAGGCGTGCAGACATTCAGCGATGAAGCCATTCGCACTGGAATTTGCGTACCTTTTTAAACTCTGCAGGCCGACCAGCAGAGAAAATGACCGAACCAAGCTCCTCCATCAAGGCCTGTCCAATCTCCGCCCAAATAACATTCGCCATGATCTCAAAGTGGGTAGACGCGGCGAGGTGCTCTCCTTCATCGGGGCCACCCAACATGTTATCTTCCACTACCTCTGGTGCAGGCATATGTTTCTTCCCATGTCTGGCCCCAATCTTCGCTGTAACGTCCATGATCATCCGGCAATCCTTCTCCACGAACCGAAGTAGGTTGTTGTAGAATGCCGCGAGGCTGTCATCTGTTTCGTCCAGCAGGGGTAACTTGCTATTTTCGTTTGCTACGTAAAAAGTTGGACCTCCCAGAGAAGTTCGGCGTTCACCGAATGCTGTATACGGTGTAATTGGTGTCCCGGGAGTGGACTCTGACACTAGCCTGCGACTTGCGAAGGGTGTTCGAGGCATAATTGGTGTTTGGGGAACGGTAAGGGCCCCTGTGAAAACTGACTAACAATTTAATTAGCTATGTGGGCGATTGGAAAAGAGAAAGTTTTCGCACTTTCCTGACGAAGGGTTGTACAACCTTGACGCGAACAATTTCTTCGGCTTCTCGCCGATTTCCCAACAGATCATACGTCTTGAGGCATTCAGTAAGCTCTGCCTGTGCTAAAACTCGATCTTGCGGAGATGGCTCCGTGGTTGAGGAAGTGAGGGTCTCTAGGGCATTGCCGAACGCTTGGTCAAGATCTCTGGAAAGAATATCACGAATCCTCTCGATCCGCTAGCTCGCAGAATCAGTAGGCACCTCACTGGAAGGGAGATGGTCGTACCCATTGTGCACCCTCTATGAAGGCGCAGTTCTCCTCTCGCGCCTTGTCCGCGTGATAGAGAAGCTGGACGTATTCGGCAGCAACGCGGGCCAGATGTTTTGCTCGACCAGCGCGAGACCTATGGGGACATGTGAGCGCTTCGGAAGAAACCAAAAGCAATCCCGTACCTCTCCTCATAATCATCTTCAGTCACCTGGATACGCACATTCATTTGCCCATCTGGCTCTGTCCCGTCGGCCGGAGGCGGTATGAGGAGGAGTGCTTCTAGCCGTGTAATAGAGTCTGAAACTTTCATGAGAAGTGTTAACAATGCCTACGACGACAAGTTAGCGCCAGTGTTAAGAACGTGGAATTGGAGGCCACACCTTCTCGCGCCGTAGGCGTGTCCGTTCATCAAGCTTTGCTTGTACAGCTGCCTTAGCGTCCAAAAGCCCAGCCCTAGATTGCTATGCACGCATAAGTTGACGCATCGACCAAGTAAAATGGTGACGGACCTCGATTTCAGAACGGAGCCCCGACATAGGGGTCTGTAAGCGTTCCAGCCGAGCACCCTCGGCTCTGAGGTCGGTACTGAGACTAATGAAAGCCTCATAGTCGTCATTGATGAGTTGCACCAATTCGTCTTTGAGAAGTGCAAGATAATCCTTGAGCTCAGCGCGCAGGTCTGGCAAGGACGTATGTGAGCGAGATATCAGAAACTCCTCTACGTCAAATGACGGGTTCTCCGCGCGCAATAGGGGGTGTTCGTGCGAGAGCGGTTCCAGAAGTGGCAGCGGGTAGCTCGTATCGACGTCCCTTTCGCCCTCCCGCTCTGCAAGTTCTTCTGCAAGTCGTTCCAGTTCATATGGGTCGACTACGCCGCTCTGAGCGAAGGCAGCCATGGTTGACGAAGGGGACAAATTCTTCTTGAGCAAACTTGGACACGAACTCACGAACTGTGACGGGCATGAACTCCCTCTACGCGCTCGGACTCCGCCAGACGTCGTCCATACAACAGGACGTTGACAAAATCCGCGCAGGCGACTCATCTGCGGCCCTCCAAGGCAAGCTCGTGGCCGCTAGTGTGCTGACTGCTATGCTCACCGTCGCTGTCCAATAGGGCAGGTCACTGCTTCCTTGGCCGCGTTCAGTCGTACAATAGATGATTACGACTCCATGGCAAAACGCGAAATGATCAAAGCGAAGCAAGAAAAGGCGTTCATGTTCGCCCCTCCATCCTTTTCAATGTAACGGCTCCGTTCTAATGGGCTTTAACGTGTTCAGGCGTGTACAAAAGTTTCGATCAGACTATATGGAACTTAGGTTACAATTCGACGGTGCAAAGCGGCAAGCGACAGACTCGGTATGCGGCAAAATCTTAGCGTCAGCGGTCATGGTCGGGTACTGACACGTCTTACTCTACGTAGCGGTCCGCACAGCAAAGGAGCGATCTACTCGGTCCACCTGGTGCAAGACAACGTGTCGGTGCACCATCTTCAGTGTCAGAATCACCATTCCGAGCCGCCACTCCGGACCCATTATATCAAACAAGGGAACAACATGCGCTACGAGAACACTCGTTCGTACAGAACACGGATTCTCAGCTCGATATGTTCATTGCTCAGGGACAAGAAGTCCTCAACAACCTAGTGGACCAAAAGAATATTCTTAAAGGAACACAAAAGCGGCTGTTGGACGCTGCCAATACGCTGGGTCTGAGTAGGGAAGTCATAGGGTGGATCGAACGACGAAGGTACGGTTTTACTCAGTTCCGAAGTGCTCTGACCGACTTCTGGTCGCTCCTAGTACCCAAGACACCTACATCTTCATCGCAGGCGCTATCGTCACCCTCACATGCTTCTACTTCATATGGAGGTGGCTCGGATAGATGCATAGGGTCCATTCATACTCGTAAGACTCGTTTAATACCCATGTATTGCATCAGTGGTGTATACCAGGGACATTTTCTTGTTGGGCCTAGCGACGTTTTGGGTTACATAGATATGATCTATAGCCATGCGTACTGAACAAGAATAATACGAGAGCAGAACATGACACAGAGCGGAATCCAGGACCAGAGAGTCCACATTGCTCGAAGCAAATTACTGATTCGCACATTGTACACGACCCTGACTGTCCTCATCCTCGTCCATCGCATCGCCCTTGGAGTAGTTGTGCTTCTGCCGGGCGTCCATTTCCTGCAGCTCAACTTCTTCGGTGACGATATTGGATGGGAACTTGGGTAGCTTATCCCGTGGTGGGAGCGCTTTCTCAAGGAGGGCGACGGCGGAGGGGTCGATATGGTCGGGGAACTTGACTTGAAGGTTCACGAAGAGGTCGCCCGGGTCATGATGACGATACGATGGCATACCCTGGCCGAGGATGACTTTGACAGCGCCTAATGACCCATTCTTCTTTCAGCAACCGCGTGGAAAAAGCCAAGTGGACAACAATCAAGGAGACTCACCGTGCTTGACGATTTCACCAGGTACCAAGTGCACAATCAACGCGCGATCGTCCAGATGCTGGATTGCGAATTGCCCGCCACCCAAGGCCGTCAGCAGATCGACTTCGACGTCGACGGATAAGTTGCTATCTTGCCGCTTGAATTTCTCATGGGGCTTCTCCTCAAGGACGATAACGACGTCGCCTGGTGTTACATCTGGTGCCTGGTCGCTTTCTCCAGCAAAAGTAATCGTCTGGCCACCCTTCATGCCCTTGTCGATGTGTACCTCCAAGAACTTGCGTTCGGAAACGAGCTTCTTGCCACTGCAGGTCTTACATTTATCTTTGGCATTGATGATCTCCCCGGTCCCCTCGCACTCTGAGCATGCCTGCTGGATCTGCTGGAGCATGGGGCCCATCTGCCGGAGGGTGACTTTGATACCCCGTCCATTGCATCCTCCGCACGGCCTGACGGCGCCGGCTTTACCGCCCTTGCCATTGCATTTTGAGCAAATGACATGCTTGGTGAGCGCAAGTTTGGTGGTCTTGCCCTTGTAGAGATCTTCGAGGGAGACGGTGACGCGGTGGACGAGGTCCTTGCCCTTTCGTGGGCCGGATGGTCGTCCGCCTCCGAAGAAACTGGCGCCTCCGCCACCGAAAAGTTGAGAGAAGAGATCTTGAGGGTCCATGCCCATACCACCCTGACCTGCCGCATTTAAACCAGCTTCACCGGATCGGTCGTATCTGCCAGCTGATTAGACGCAGGGGTGTCAGATTATTTGACGACTCACACGGCGCGTCTATCAGGATCGGCGAGGACCTCGTAGCTGCAAAGTGACATTAAGGACAGATGCCAGATTCAGTTGAGTAAGAGAAACGTACGCGTGTGTGACTTCTTTGAAGAGCTCTGGGTCGCCACCTTTGTCAGGGTGCAATCGTAGCGCCCTTGTATCGCATGTGAGTGGTGGGCGCGAGGAAAAGCGTCCAAGGATATTTACTTTTTACGATATGCCTTTTTGAGATCTGCATCCGAGGCATTAGGGGGCACCTCGAGGAGATCGTAGAATTTTCTGTAGCAGAAAATCCGAAAATTAGCCACGGACAAAGTGGCAATAGCAGTAGAGCGGTAGTGTAGATCTGAACTGACGTTTCTCTGACCATTGGGTGTTAGGGTGTATTAGAGTACGTCTAAAAGTGTTGTCAGAGCCGAGTTGTGTGCTGCAACGATGTTGGCGAGCGAGATGGCAGAGGCAAGAGGCAGAAGGCAGGCGGCAGAATGGCCTTTATCCCAGCCATTCTCTCATTGTCTTTGTTAGGCGCCAGACTCGTTAAACCAGGCTCCCAGAACCCAGACTCTCAGAGTCGGAAGAACCCCGAGTGTGCTGGAAGCTTCTCGCAAACTCCCCTCCTATAAAGGAAAACAAAGCAACCCGTTTGCCGTCAAACCACTGCTCGACCACTACGATTCGATACAGGTGAATCACCAAGATGTAAACCGTGATATGACCTCTTCTGCTGATCCATCTCCCTTGATTTCTACCGAATTTCCTGTTCCGACCGGCACGCAGCCTTCTCCAAGCGCTTTCGCAAGTTCAACCTTCGCACCAAAGCCCGTACAGTGCAGTGGAAGCACATAAGTCGGACTTGGAATCATCCCAGATGCGAAGAATTCCACCGTGGGCCGTATCCTATCCGCGAGCTCTGGGCCTGCAAGATGGAGACCACCAACAATCTTCCATAAGATAAGATCAGCGTGCAACCAATCTATATATCGTGTTGAAGCTGCTTACCATATACACCAGTCTACGGAAACGCTCTATAGCGTCTGTGACCACGTTACAAATTCCCGCATGCGAGCAGGAGCTAAAGAGTACGAGCCCCTTTCCGAGGACGTCGACGGCCGCATACCTTTCATCCATGATATCCTGAAGCACGTCAATTAAATACTGCGGTCATTTTCAGAATTTTAAGTCATACCGGTTCCGCGATCCACCTCCCCTTCACATGGGGGTTTTCAGCCCCAATCAAGCTGTCGAGCTGTTTCCATCTAGGGTCCTCCAACTCCTGCCCTTCGATCCACCTCGATCCACCAAGCAGCCCTCGCTCATGTGGGACGACGCGCGGGATCTCCCCACTCACGAACACCATCCCATCTTGGATTACGTGCCCCTCGGCGTGCTTTTCCACTCTGCCACCCGCAACTTGTATATCTTCAAACGTGGGATCGTCAGGTAACCTGCTGACGACCCTTTTATGAGGTGGCGGGGCGATGCCCCTCGCGGTCGGTCGGTCAGGGTGCACATCCACCACTACCTCATCCAGCGCCTGTGTTTGTCGACGAAGCTCTAAAATTTTGATAATACCGCCTGAATGGTCGCGGTGCCAGTGGCTCAAGACGACCCTGTCAATCTCCTCCACGGGGACTCCAAGCGCGGCGATGTTCCTCTGGATCGCACGTGGATCGGGACCGGAGTCGAATAGAAGGCGTTTCTTGATCCCATCTGATTCTGTTGTCTGTACTATTTTGTCATACGTCTGTCCTTCCAGCTCATGGATCCATTTTTGTCGCTCACGATAACAATAGCGAGACCGTGAGCACCTTTGACGTACGAAAGATTAATGTTAACACTGTGCTCGTTGTAGCACGACGTAACGATGGCATTCAATGACCCACCACAGCAGTACTCATCCAGATCTAAGATAGGGATACCCGTCCGCTCAGAGTCGACAGGCGGGCAACGTTCAAGATGACCTTTGACCTCTGAACCAAACCCAGGGGGCATCTTGGTCATCCATTCGATCGAATTGTCGACTAGGATCGTGAACTGGAGTCTATCGACTTTTTTCAGACTCTGTTCCGGCGGTGTTGGCTCTTTTACGTCTGTCAACCCATACGACATTTAATGGTGGTGGTGGTGGATACGTCGATGGGTTGGCTGGGGTTGGGCAGCGAGTTGATCAAATAGTGTCGAGTGTCGGAGCGAGCAAAGCAGAGCAAAGATATAAGGAATGTCTGGATGTCGGATGTCGGATGTCACGAGTAAGCACACGCACACGGGTGTTCTCTTTCCTTGGTCGAGAGGGTCGCAGCCTCTTGGTCTAGACCTTATTAAATAAGTAAATCCCAGTCACCCTACCAACTGGCAACTGGGTGGTCTCCTGAAGCGACCGACGGCTAGAGAACAAATGGCCGGCGACCCGACTGGATAATAAG
>WNFL01082654.1_pt3 | contig 22874 bp, 21 predicted proteins | sample 5400361 | NCBI WGS metagenome assembly WNFL01 (sample SAMN13153351, study PRJNA577476) | soil metagenome | isolation source: 40 cm soil on Douglas fir-dominated hillslope | place: USA:California | collected 2013-09-17
CCCTGCCAGAAATTCGTCCACCGCAACCTCGTCCGCCGCATTCAGGGTACAAGTCGCCGATCCGCCGGCTTCCTGCGATTGATAGGCCAGCCCCAGTAGCGGGAATTTATCGAAGTCCGGAGGATCGAAGCTCCAACGTGCCGATTCGGACCAGTCGAGCCGCGGCACGGGAGCGGCGGCGCGTTCCGGATAGGTCAGCGCGTACTGAATCGGCATGCGCATGTCGGTCGAGCATACCTGCGCGATCACGCTGCCGTCGTTGTATTCCACCATCGCATGCACCTTCGATTGTGGATGCACCGTCACCTCTACTTCTTTCGGCGAAAGATCAAAAAGCCAACAGGCTTCTATTACCTCGAAGCCCTTGTTCATCAAGGTCGCTGAATCGATGGTGATGCGCGGACCCATCTTCCATGTTGGATGATTCAGAGCCTGCTCCGGAGTCACATGTTCCAATTCGGCTTTAGGAGTCTCACGAAATGGCCCACCCGACGCCGTCAGGATCAGTTTGGTCACCTCGCCGCGCAGTCCTGCCCGCAAGCATTGGTGTGCGCCGTTGTGTTCGCTGTCCACAGGGATCAGTTCGGCACGCGAGGCCCGCCGCGCGGCCATCACGAGGCCGCCGCTGGCAACCAAGACCTCTTTGTTCGCCAAGCCGACGCGCTTGCCCAGTTTGACAGCCTCGTAGGTGGCTTCCAACCCCTCCACGCCGACGATCGCCGACATGACGAACGCAGCTTCCGGCGCCGTCGCTGCGGCAGTCCGTGCGGACGCGCCCTCGGCTAGCTCCGGGGCCGAGATCCCCTGTTCTTTCAGAATCTTGCGAAGGGCTTCCAAGGCCTTGGAATCGGCCACCACGACCACTTTCGGACGAAATTCCTTGATCTGTTGGGCCAGTAGTTCGACGTTGCGGCCGGCGACCAGGGAGTAGATGGCGAAACGATCCGTCCAGCGACGAACCACGTCAAGAGTGCTGGTGCCGATCGACCCGGTGGAGCCCAGGAGGGTGAGAAAAGTCACTCGCCTCCGATCATATCATCCATAACCAGTGGACTACGCCACGGCTCTAGAAATTTCGGCTGCACAGTACGCAAAAGGGGGACTGGCTCGAATTTCGCTGCTTTTGCGAAACTTCGTCCCTATACCCTTTTGCCGTCCGAATCATAACTGTTTGAAGTCAACGACGCAAGAACAAGAACTGGTCTAACCTCTCGCTTTCGACCCAACCTCTCGTCTCTGCTTTCCAGAGGCGGCCCCAAAGGGGCGCCGGGGAGGTTTTGCTTCAGGGGTCTTTAATGAGGTTAGTCTCGCTTTGGTGGGAGTTGCCTCCCCGGCTTGATTCCAATATTAGGATACTTCGATTCGGAATGCAACAGTTTTTTGTAGAAATCTTCTGTCACCAGCGCTAGGTGCTTCCTAAGCCACTGTGTATATGGCATATACGACAGTAGTACCCACGACCAGGTGGTTACTAGAGACGTTACTTCTTGACCTCAACGCCGGCAACTTCTTCCAAAACACGGATTGCTGAGCAAAAATCGTCATCGCCCCACCCCTTGGCGATCGTCGCCCGTAATAGCTGCTCTGTTAATGCCGTGACAGGTAAGGGGATATCCATCGACTTCGCGGATTCCAACGCCAGCCCGACGTCTTTCGCCATCCACTTGGTCGCGAAGTTGGTCTTGAAGTCGCGCGCCAGGATGTATGGCGCTTTGAAGGAGATAAGCCCGCTCTTGGCGGCCGAGTTATCCAGGATGTCCAGCATCAGCTCCGGCTTGATCCCGCCCTTGGTCGCCAACACCATCCCCTCGGCGAACGCCATCATTATATTTGCCAGGATCAGGTTCTGGGTCAGCTTGGCCTGCAAACCCTGCCCGGCGGCCCCGCAGTAATAAAAAACCTTCCCCATGATCTCGAAATACGGCTTGGCCGATTCGAACGCCGCCTGGTCGCCGCCCACCATGAAAGTCAGCGAGGCCTTTTCCGCGCCCGGTTTCGACCCGGTACACGGCGCATCCAGGAAATGCGCGCCCTTGGCCGTGAACGCCGCGCCGATCTCTTTCGATCCCGCGGGAGCAATGGTGCTGCAATCCGCCGTTACGCTGCCCTTGCGCACGCCTTCGATCAAGCCGCCCGGACCCGTGGTGATTCGCCGCGCCATGGAGCTATCGCCGACGCAGTAGAAAATATAGTCGGCACGTTCGGCAACTTCCTTGGGCGACGCGCACGCCGTGCCCTTGCCTTCTTTCACCACTTCATGAACCTTCGTCGACGTGTTCGACCAAACGGCAACATCGTGCCCCGCCTTGAGCAGGTGCCGCGCCATGGGATAGCCCATGATTCCGAGTCCGAGAAAACCGAGTTGTGCCAAGAAGCCTCCTGTGAATGAAAATCGATTTTACCGCGCTGGTGGGCCCGCCTCACCACTGATTCTTGTAGCGTGCTCGCATCTCCTTATGGATTGCCTTCCAACGTTGTTTTTCCGCACGCGCCGCGCCCGCATCTGTTTGCCGTTCGTGCCACCGGATTTCAGCCCTTAGCTTGCAGTAGCTTTCCCAACGCGCCATTTCCAGGCTGCCATCGGCGAGCGCCTCGGCGACTGCACATCCTTTCTCGCCCGCGTGCTTGCAGTCGCGAAAACGGCAGCTCAGCGAAAGCTCCGCGATATCGGTAAAGGTTGAATCCAGACTCTCCTGTGTCGCCCACAGTTGAAGCTCGCGCATCCCCGGGGTGTCGATTAAAGCTCCGCCCCCAGGCAACGGAATCAATTCGCGGCGAGTGGTCGTGTGCCGGCCCCGGCTATCGCTCTCGCGGACCTCTTGCACCTGCTGGCGTTCCTCACCGAGCAGTTGATTCACCAGAGTCGATTTTCCGGCGCCCGAGGAACCCAATAGTGCTACGGTTCGCTGATTGCCGATCAATTCCGCAACATCCGAGATTCCCTGGCCGCTGATCGCTGAAATCGCGACGACCCTTGCGCCCCGGCTGATGCGTCGGGTCTCTTCCAGACGTGCTCCCAATTCCGCGCATACATCGCTCTTGTTGAGCACCACGGCGGCCTCAGCACCACTCTCTAGCGAGAGCGTCAAATATCGCTCGACCCGTCGCAGATTGAAATCCTGATCGAGGCCGCACACCACCAGGATCAGGTCGATATTCGATGCTACGATCTGTTCCACCTCGCGATTCCCCGAAGCACGTCGTGAAAACTTGGTGCGGCGTGGAAGCACGTCATGGATCATCGCAGTCTCGCGATCGATGAGCTGCGCGGCGACCCAGTCGCCAACCGCGGGCAAAGCGGCCGAGTCCGGAGCTCGGTACAACAGTGCTCCAATCGCCTCGGCGGTCCTCTCCCCGTGCTCGGTGTACAGCCGGTATTGATCGCGATTTACCGCGGAGACTCGGCCTAGTGTCAAGCCGCGCGTGGCGGACACGTGGAAATGTTCAAGAACGTCATCGGACGCTCCAATGGCTTTCAAATCGAAGAATACGGACATAGTTCGCTCCTCTAAGGTTTCGGGATGAGTGGAAACGGAGGACGAGTGTGGGGCGGAAAATCAGCCCGCACTCAGTTAGCGAACAAGGACTGGCAGTAGCAAGAAACTAGATTATCACCAACTCAGTTCGGCGGATGAACCACGGGCAGCGTGACGCTGTTGCGACCGCCGTTGAATTCGACGGTGATCTCAACCGTGCTGCCGATCGGCAGATCGCTGGGCGTCGTCACCAGCACCCGACCGAACTGGGCCGTCGAGATCGCCGCGGCCTTCCCGTTGAAAAGCACGCGTGTGCCCGCGGCCGTAGTCGTATCAAGAACCGTGGGTGTCTGCGGCACCGACGGACCCAGACAAGCGCCCGTGATTTGCAGCGCCTCGCCCGGCCAAACCGGCAGACTCTGCGGAACTCTGGCGACCACCTGCCCGTGAGCCATCAACTCCACATACCCAATCTGCGGATCTTGCGCACTGCGAACACCCGACCGTCCGATGTACGGCGTCGGCGTCTCTGCTGGCGCGGGCGGCGTCACCTTCCAAATCGCGCCGCTGGGATCGGAGAAGAAAAGATTCGTCCCGTCGCTGGCGAGCCCCGCTGCCGCGATCTTGGTCGTGTCCACTTGCGCGATGGCGCATCGCGGCGACGTACTCTGCACCACGCCCTTCAATGTGTCGGCGACAAAGATGGTTCCAGGGCCGTCCACTGCGATTGCATTCGCGCTGCCAATTTCCTCCAGGCGGTCGAACGAGCCGAAGAAGAACGGTCCGATCGGAGTTGGAAAATATTCGCTGCTCCCCGCCGCGGGCAGCAGTCCGATGTCGGCCACTTTCAACACGCCAAAATCCGCCCCGATCAGAATCGTTCCGAAGTGCGTGTACAACAGCGATCGCAAGCCGGTCAACGCCGCAAACGTCGAGATGGTCCCGTCCTTCGAAACGATGCGCACGCGACTATTACCGGAATCGGCGATCCACACGCTTCCATCCGGGTGCGCCATCACTCCCTGTGGCGACGAAAGCTTCGCGAGATTCGCCGGTCCGCCGTCGCCGCTGAATCCCGGGTCGCCAACACCCGCCAAAATCCGATGCGGGCCATCCGGCGAAACCGCAATCACCCGATGATTCCCGGTATCCGCAACGTACAGCGTTCCCTCTACGCCTACGGCCACAGCCGTCGGTCCACTGAACGCGCGCGAATCACCGTCACCGCAACCCACCGGAACGTCTCCGCCCGCGACCGTCGAAATGTATCCGGCCGAATCGATCCGCCGCACCCGATTCGCCACGGCATCAGCAACGTACAGATTCCCCGTGGCGTCGAGAGCCAGCCCCTGCGGCTTTCCGAAAGTTGCGTTCAGAGCGAACCCGCGGTCGCCGCCGATGTCGACCGAACCCGGGCCGAAATACGTGCGAATCACGTTGCCCACCTGCAGCACGCGCACCCGACCATTGTTCTGATCGGCGATATACACATTGCCCGCCGCATCCAGCGCCACGTCCGACGGCGCGCGCATCTTCGCTCGCTGGGGATCGCCGCACGCCTCACTGAAGCCATATTCGCCGCTGCCCGCGATCGCCGTCACCGTTCCATCCACTGCACGCTTAAGAATCCGGTTGTAGACCTTGTCGGTGACGTACAGATTCCCGGCCGCATCGAATTTCATGCCGGTCTGCGAAGGGACGCCTTCGCGCTCCCACGGAGTTCCGCCGCTGTATCCGCCGCCCAATCCTGGAACCGTGTTGATGATTCCATCGCGCCCGATCCTGCGCACTCGATCGCCCGACGCGACGAAAATATTCCCCGACGTATCCACCGCGATTCCGCTCGGATCGGCCAGCGTCGCCTGAATTGCCGGCCCGCCGTCGCCGTCGAGCCCCCGCTTTCCCGTGCCCGCGATCACCAGCATTGATCCATCCAGCCCAATGGCGCGAACGGTGTTCAAGAGATCCGCAACATACAGCACGCCGGCTGCATCGAATGCTATTGAGATCGGAATGAATTCGGGGCGCGAACTCAACAGGAGGCCCGCGAAAGTCGAGGCGGTTCCATCCGGTGTAATCCGCACAATCAGGTTGGTTCCGCGATCGGCGATGAAAAGATTCCCAGCCCGGTCGAACGCCAGCGAGCACGGAGCACCCAACCCGCTCGCAAAGATCGAAATCTCCAGTGCCCGCGTGACACGGTATACAACGTGCGCACCCGCGTCGGCGATGTACAGGTTTCCCCGCGCATCGAACGCCAGCGCGGAGGGCTGCTGCAGCTTCCCGAAAAGATACTCGGCGGGCGCGTGCGGCGTCCCCGCGATCCGAACCGGCACCGGCGATTGCGCCAGCAGCGCCAGCGGAAAAAACAAAGAAACCAGCCCGCGGAACTTCAACCCCCAATATAGCCCCTCGAAATCTGCTTGTATAGAAAGTTGTGAAGCCAACTATTCTAGTCACCAGACGGATCTATCCGGAAGCGATCGAGTATCTAAGAGAGCACGTCGACCTGGACTACGCGAACAATGACGACGGCCTGACGCCCGCCGAGTTGCTCGAACGCGCACGCGGCAAGCAGGCGATTGTCAGCCAGGTCACCAACAAGTTCACCGTTGATGTGCTCGAGGCGTTGGACCCCGGCGTGAAGATTCTCGCCAACGTCGCCGTGGGCTTCGACAACATCGATGTTCCTGCGGCCACTGCGCGCGGGCTGCTGGTCAGCAACACTCCCGGCGTGCTCACCGATACCACCGCCGACTTCGCTTTTGCATTGATGATGGCCGCCGCCCGGCGCATCACCGAAGGCGAAACATTTCTCCGCACCGGGCAGTGGAACCGGTGGGCCATCGATCTTCTGGTCGGCCAGGACCTGCACCACGCCACCCTCGGAATCCTGGGCATGGGTCGTATCGGCCAAGCCATGACCCGTCGCGGCCGCGGCTTCGACATGCGCATTCTGTATCACGACGATAGCCGGATCGCCCGCGACATGGAGCGCGAGATGCACGCCGAATACGTTTCGATGGAGCGCCTGCTGCGCGAATCCGATTTCGTCAGCTTGCACGTTCCGCTGATGAAGAGCACCCGTCACCTGATCGGCGAAGCCCAGCTCCGCATGATGAAACCGACCGCGGTGCTGATAAACACCGCGCGCGGCCCGGTGGTCGACGAAGCCGCCCTGGCGCGCGCGCTTTCCGAAAAATGGATCTTCTCCGCCGGCCTCGACGTATTCGAGCGCGAACCCGAAGTTCACCCTGCGCTGCTCGCGTGCACCAACGTAGTGCTCGCTCCGCACATCGCCTCGGCAACGGTCGCGACGCGCCGGAAGATGTCGATGATGGCGGCGGAGAATGCCGTCGCGGCGGTGGAAGGCAAGCGCCCCCCCAACCTGCTCAATCCCGAGGCGTGGAAGTAGGCAGCGAATGGCCAAGCGCTCGGAAACATTGCGCGTTCCGGAGATCACGTTCATCGGTGAGCAAAACGGATGTGTCGAAGAAGAGTTGAAGGTTCGCTTGGCGGCTCGCTTTCGATCGGATTCACATGTCAACGAGGCTTATCTGGTGCAAGTGCACTACGGTGATGCGCCCGAGGTCAAGTTCGCTCTGTGTTTAGAAACAGGCGATGACATTCAACCGCAGATCGTCGCCGCCGCCGGTTGTGAGTTTCATAGAATTTCTAACTCGGACACGAGTATGGATATTCTGTTCTTGTCGCATGATCAACACGCGCGAATTGCGTCCGTCGCCAAGCCGTTTTATCGGCGACCTGGATAGTGAGTCAGCGTCGATCCCGCACGCGCGAAGCGCAGATGTCGATGATGGCGGCGGAGAATGCCGTCGCGGCGGTGGAAGGCAAACGTCCCCCGAACCTGCTCAATCCCGAAGCGTGGAAGTAGGTAGGGCAGGCGATTCCCGCCTGCCAAGTCTTCCTACTCTCGGCTTAGCCCCGCGCCGAAACCGGCATCCCCGTAAGCAACCTGAGAATCAGCAGATCCGACGGCTGGAACGTGGTGACGGGGATGTTGTGCACGTCCTCGTCGCGATCTACCACGTGGCTACGGATCATTCTCCGCAACTGGTCTACGGAGATTCCGAGCTCCTCGGCAGCCTCGGATTCCGAGTATTGCGACTTCCCGATTCTGGTGGTCAATTGCATCTTCTTGCATTGTAGGGTGCCGCTGCCGGACGCCCAATTAGCAAGAGCGCTTATTTACGCCTACGTATCGCCTGACGTACTTCAGTACTAAGTACGCGTCGATTCTTGCATTTCCCCTCTTGGCCGCCCGGAGGGTACTAAGCAAGCGCGTTTCCCATGTCACCGCCCTCCGTTTCGACGTAGACTCAAAGTGATGTCCGACACGAAATCCGTCCTGCGTCCGCCCACCGCCGTTCTCACCCGCGGTTTCGATCCCAGCCTCTCGGTGGGATCCGCGCGGCCCGCGGTGTTCCGCAGTTCCACTTACGTTTTTTCCAGTCCTGAGGCGGCCGAGCGCGCCTTCGACTTGATGGCAGGGCGCGCGCAGCCTGCGCCGGGTGAGCAGATCGATCTGGTCTATTCGCGCTTCAATCATCCCAACGCGGAGATTTTCGAAGATCAGATCCTGCCGCTCGAATCGGGAGCGCACGCTGCGTTGGTTTTCAACTCCGGCATGGCCGCGATCATGACCGCCCTCTTCGCGTTCCTGAAACCGGGCGACGTGATCGCTTACACCGTACCGGTCTATGGCGGCACGCAGAAGCTGATTGAGGATTTTCTGAAGGGCTGGGGCGTGTCGGGAATCCCCCTTCCCGCCGGCCGTACCGATCGCATCGACGAAATGCTTCGCGGGGCGGAAAAGCTGCGTGTAGTGCTGATCGAAACGCCGGCCAATCCCACCGTGATCATGACCGACATTCGCAGCGCTGCCACCGCCGCCGCGTCGCGCTCCGGTGAGAAGCCCATCGTGATGGTCGATAACACCATGCTCGGCCCCGCCTTTCAGCATCCCCTGGAACTCGGCGCGGATATCGTGATCTACTCCGCTACGAAATATCTTTCCGGCTTCAGCGATCTCATCGGCGGCGTGGCGCTCTCGGCCGATCCGGCGCTCATGAAGAAGCTGCGCTCCAAGCGCAACCTGTTCGGCAACATTCTTCAGCCCGACGAATGCTGGATGCTGGATCATCGTCTGCCCACCGTCGGACTTCGCATGAATCGCGCCAGCAAGAATGCCCAGCGTATCGCCGAGCGACTGGTCCGCAGCCCCAAGGTCAAGCAGGTGATGTACCCCACGCTGTTCGACGATCCGGAGCAGATTCGCATTCGCCAGGCGCAGTGCGATTTTCCGGGCGCCATGTTTTCTCTCGACCTGCGCGGCGGCAAGCCGGCTGCGTTCGAGTTTCTGCGCAACCTCCGCCTGGCGCGCAACGCCGTGTCCCTCGGCGGCGTCGAGACGCTGGTGTGTCATCCCAAGACCACCACGCATTCCGGTTTTACCGATCAGCAATTCGCCGAAGCCGGCGTGACCGACGGCCTGGTGCGCATCTCCATCGGGATCGAGGATTGGCGCGATCTTCTCGCAGACTTCGAGCAGGCCCTCGACGCAGTGTAAGACCTACTTCTGCATCCCGATTTCCGCAACCACCGGTGGATCGAGGATCGTGAGGCCTGGGTATCTCCCGAATCCCGACGTGTCGAAAGTAAGGATGTGTGTGATCCGATGTACGTTCATCGCTGCGACGATGCGTGCGTCATAGACCGGCTTGCCGGAAACCGAATACGCAACCACCAGCCGTCGCCACTCAGCGTACACCTCATCTGTATCGCGGAGCCGCACCACCACGGCCTCGACTCGCCGCAAGGCACGATCCGCTTCGTCGATTTCGAATCCCAAACCGTTCACCGATGTCGGTCGGGTGCAGGCAGTCCAGAGCTCGACTAGATTCTGCGAGGTCACGCAGATGTTGTGTCCGTCCCTATCGAGTCGATCTAAGGCAACGCGCGCGACTCGATACTGACGATCAAGACGGTGAACCCGGCGTAGCAGGACATTCGTGTCCGCTAGGACATCCACGTCAGCGGCGGTTCAATCGTCTTCCCGGTATTCGAAGTTCTCGCGGCGGAGCGCTTCGTCCGGAATCGGCGGCGTACCTTCGGGAATCATGTCGGCAATCTCTTCGAATGCCCGATCCAATTCTCCCGGGCTGATTCGCCGCGACGGTGCACTGATCACTTGAAGCACCGCTTGCCGCACCAGTGCATCGACGGACACACCCCGATCTGAGGCCTTGCGCTCAAGTGCGGCTTGCTCCTCGGCGGTGAGTTCCACGGGAATCGTGACAGTCATACAACCCTCCCTCCATACTAGCGTTTTCAGCGCCCTTCCTCACCCCATCCCTTCTCTCCTCAAGCACTTCCCTGCGGTTCCCGAAGCTCAGCCGCCTGTTCCGTGCTACCTCTTGTATGTAAACCGACCAATGCCGCCTCCCCGTGCCCCGCAACCAGCGATTTTGCAAAACGAACCCAATTCTCGCTGTGGCCTGGGCTTTCCGAGGGACCCGCAAGCGGGCAGACCGCAGCCGCCGGAACCAAATTCCGCAATTTTGCAAACCGAACCCAATTCTGCCCAACTACAATGGGGTATATGCGTTACCTCGCACTCATAGCCGCGCTGTCCGCCGCCGCACTTGCCCAAAAACCCGTGGGCTTCGACCCGACGTCCCTCAATCGAACCGTCGAACCATGCGTCAATTTCTACCAATTCGCCTGCGGCGGCTGGCAAAAATCCAACCCGCGGCCGGCCGATCAGGGGTCCTGGGGCAGTTTCGACGTCCTACAGGATCGCAACCGCATCGTGCTCCACAACATATTAGAGGGCGTGTCGGCCAACAAGCCCGGACGCACTGCGATCGAGCAGAAGATTGGCGACTATTTCGCCGGCTGCATGGACGAGAAGACCATCGACGCGAAGGGTCTCGCCGCCCTGAAAACCGATCTGGACGCCATCGCCGCGATCCGGAACAAGGCGGGAGTCACCGACGCTGTAATTCATCTGTACAAAATCGGATCCGCGCCGTTTTTCCGCTTTGGATCCGAGCCGGACGCGAAGGATTCCGCGCACATCATCGCCGGTTTGGATCAGGGCGGTCTCGCGCTGCCGGATCGTGATTACTACTTCCGCGAAGATCCGAAATCGGTCGAGCTGCGCGCCAAGTACATTCTGCATCTGCAGAAGATTTTCCAATTGTTGGGCGCCTCAGCTAGCGAAGCTGCGTTTAAGGCCAAGGTCATCATGAAGACCGAGACGACGCTGGCCAAGGGTTCGCTCGACCGCGTAGCCCGCCGGGACCCCAACAACGTCTATCACAAGCTTTCTGTGAAAGAGCTTATTTCGCTCGCGCCTGGTTTCGACTGGCAGAAGTTCTTCGATGCCACCGGCGCGCCCGCGTTCGAAAGTCTGGATGTTTCGGTGCCTCCGTTCGTCCGCGCTATGGAGTCCGTGATCGTCGAAAGCAGCCTGGACGATCTCAAGACGTATCTGACCTGGAACCTGCTGATCGGCTCGCGCGGCAACCTGCCCACCGCATTCGAGCGCGAGTTTTTCGATTTCTTCGGCAGGAATCTAGGCGGCGCCAAAGAAATGCGGGCGCGCTGGAAGCGCTGCACCGACCAGGTGGATAATCAGCTCCCCGATGCGCTGGGCCGCATGTTCGTCGAGAAGACGCTGGGTGAAGAAGGTAAGCGCCGCACGCAGCAAATGGTGGACGCCCTCGAAAAGGCCCTGGAGCGCGACATCAAATCGCTGGACTGGATGACCGCCAAGACCAAAGAACAGGCGCTGGTCAAGCTGCACGCCATCATTAATAAGGTGGGCACGAAAGCGCACTGGATGGACTACACGTCTATTCAGATCGCGCGTGATGACGCTTTGGGCAATGCGGCTCGCACCAGCCTGTTCGAGCTGCACCGGCAGCTCGCGAAGATCGGCAAGCCGCTGGACAAGATGGATTGGCAGATGAGCCAGCCCACCGTAAACGCCTATTACGATCCGCAGGAGAACGACATCAATTTCCCCGCCGGAATTCTGCAGCCGCCGTTTTATGACAACAGCATGGACGACGCGGTCAATTTCGGCGCGATCGGCGCGGTGATCGGGCATGAGCTGACCCACGGCTTCGACGATCAGGGCCGCCAGTATGACGCGCAAGGCAACCTGCGCGACTGGTGGACGGAAGAAGATGCCAAGGCGTTCGAGAAGCGCGCGCAGTGCGTCGTGGATCAGTACTCCGGTTTTACCGCCGTCGATGACGTAAAGCTGAATGGCAAGCTCACGCTGGGCGAAAACACGGCCGACAACGGCGGCATGCGGATCGCGTACATGGCGCTGATGGATACACTGGGCGGCAAGATTCCGCCCAAGCGCGACGGATTCACAGCGGAACAGCGCTTCTTTCTGGGCTGGGCGCAAGTCTGGTGCACCAATCAATCCGATGAAAACGCGCGCACGCAGGCGCAGAGCAACGAACACTCCACCGGCCAGTTCCGTGTGAACGGCGTCGTCCAGAACATGCCGGAATTTCAGAAAGCGTTCGCATGCAAGGCGGGCCAGCCGATGGTGAAAACGCCGGCGTGCCGCGTCTGGTAGCCGCCCAGGTACATAAATGCCACGAACCGTCCGCATTTCCCACGTCGGCTTGCGCGGGATTGTCGGGCGCGGCTTGACCGCGGAACAGGTGATCGATTTCGCGTCGGCCTTCGGCACCTTTCTCGGACCGGGCGAAGTCGTGATCGGGCGCGATCCGCGCGAAAGCGGCGTGATGCTGCGCGCGGGTGTCGTATCGGGATTACTCGCCTGTGGACATGACGTGGCCGACCTGGGCGTGGTCTCGACGCCCGTGATCCAGCATGCCATCAGCCGCAGCGGCGCCGCCGGTGGCGTATCCATCGGCGCCAGTCACAACGGCGCGGAGTGGAACGCGCTCAAGTTTCTCGGACCCGGCGGCTCGTACCTGTCAACCGCCGAAGCGGGCGAGCTGCTGGACCTGTACCATCTGCGCCGATTCACTTTCCAGACCTGGGAGAAGATGGGCCGGCTCAGCACCAAGCCTCACGCGAATCAGCAGTACCTGGAGGATCTCGCCGCAGCGTTCGATTTTCCGGCGCTGGCGCGCTTCAAGGTGGTGATCGACTGCGCCAACGGCACGTCGTCTAAAATTCTGCGGACCTTGGTCGAGCGCCACGGATTCCGCTTCATCCTCATCAACGAACGGCAGGGCACCTTCGCGCATGAGCCCACTACGTCGGCGGCGACGGTGGCACTGCAACTCGCTCCGCTGGTCGCGCCTACCGGCGCTGATGCGGGCTTTCTGTTCGATGTGGATTCAGATCGCGTCGCGATGGCGACCGAAGAGGGCGTGCCGGTATCGGAAGAGATGATGCTGCCGCTGCTGGCGGATTACCTGCTGCCGCGCTCCGCCGCGAAACTAGTGATCACCAACCTTTCGAGTACCGCGCTGGTCGACCAGATCGCCGCGCGCCACGGCGGCACGGTAGTGCGCGTACCCGTAGGCCGGCAGGCTGCGACCGATGCGCTGGCGGCGTATGCTCCGGATCAGATCGCGGTGGCGGGCGAAGGCACCGGGGCGGTGATGATGCCGCGCTTCCGCTTCGTGTATGACGGTATCGCGGCGATGCTGGCGGTGCTCTCGATGATGCATGAACGCAAGGCGAAGCTGTCGGAGATTCTGGCCGGCTATCCGCGGCACTGCATCCTGAAGGGTCAAGTTCCGCTGAACCCGCGGCAGATCCCGGCGCTGTTCGCGGAGCTCGAGCGCCGCTACGAAGATGGAGTCGTGAATTCGACCGACGGGCTGCGCGTGGACTGGCCCGAGCCAGCCTCGACCGCGCGCTGGTTTCACGTGCGCGTCAGCCAGACCGAGCCGATCGTGCGGGTGATCTGCGAGCAGCGCGGCGATCCGCCCAACGCGTTGTTTGGGGCGCTGATGGACCAGGTGCGCGAATTCTCTTAACACTGTGCCACGCGAACATCTATTGAAGGTCGGGGTCTCCGGAATCCGCGGCGTGGTGGGGCCGTTCCTCACGCCGCAGCTCGCGCGCGCGTTCGCGCAGGCGTTCGGGACCTATGTGGGCGCCGGCCGCGTGGTGGTGGGACGCGATACACGCTCGAGCGGCCCCATGCTGCAACACGCGGTGCACTGCGGCCTGGTCGCCGCCGGCTGTGAAGTGATTGACGTCGGCATTCTTCCGACGCCTACCATTCAGCTCTTCACCGGCGCCATCGGAGCGCGCGGCGGTCTCGCCATCACTGCGTCGCACAATCCGCCCGAATACAACGCGCTCAAGATGTTCAACTCGGCGGGCCTCTTCTTCAATCATTACGAGCGCGGCGAATTGCTCGATATCTACAACCAGGAGGTGTTTCACGAAGCTACCAACGCCGAGATGCGGCCGGTGATCTACGAAAGCGAAGCGCCCTCCCGCATGCATATCTCGCGCGTGATCCACCAGGTGGACCTGGAGCGTATTCGCGCGCGGAAGTTCCGGGTCGCGCTGGACGCGGTGAACGGAGCCGGCGCCGTGCTCGCGCCGCAGTTCCTCCACGATGTTCTGGGCTGTGAGCTGCACGCCATCTCGATCGATCCGGCTCTGCCGTTTCCGCGCGTCGCCGAACCGCGGCCCGACACTTTGGGCGACTTGTCGCAACTGGTGCGCGCCCAAAAGTGCGACATCGGATTCGGGTTGGACCCGGATGGCGATCGCCTGGCGGTCGCCGACGAAACCGGCCGCGTGCTGGATAACGACGATGTGCTGGCGGTTGCGGTCGACGCCGTGCTCGCACGGACTCCCGGTCCGGTGGTCGTGAATCTGACCACCACCGCCGCGATCGATGAGATCGCCAAGGCGCGCGGGGTAGCGGTGTATCGCTCCGCAGTGGGCGAGGCGAACGTGGTGGAGATGATGCTCTCGACGCACGCGGTGATCGGGGGCGAGGGCGGTAACGGCGGCGTGATCTTCCCCGCGGTGCAGCATTGTCGCGACAGTTTCGCTGGGATGGCCTTGTGGCTGGATCGCCTTGCGTCTTCCACCGGCACGGCACACATGCGCGTATCGGAGCTGACCGCTGCGCTGCCGCGCTACTACCGGCGCTCGGCGTCGATGCCGTTTCCGCAAGGCCGCGTCGCGCCCCTGCTTCGTAGCGTGAAAGCGCGCTGGCCGGAGGCGCGCCTCGATTCGCGCGACGGACTCAAGCTGCTGCTGAGCGACGCTGCAACACCAGGCTGGATCCATGTGCGTGCGTCCAACACGGAACCGGTGCTCAGACTGGCGGTCGAGTCGAAGGAAGAAGCCGGCGCGGACGCGCTGCTTAGTGCTGTACAGGAGCTGGCTCTGGCGGAGGCTCGGGGAGGATGAAGGTTGTTTCGCCGGGCCGCGCCAGCTTCAACTGCTTGCGAATCTCCATCTCCTGCTCGCTACGGCTCTCTTCCAGACGAAGGATGCGCTGTTTGCGCTGCTCGTTCTCGTGCGCCAGCGTGATGTTGCGCTCCTGAAGCCGGCGGATCTCGCGGCGCTTCTCAAGCAAGGCTTGGAAACCTTGCGGACCGAAGAAGAACGCCACTCCATAGCCCGCCATCAGCGCTACCGCCAGAACGGCTCCAATGCGCCGGCCGGCGCGGTCGAAGAAGGATTGCAGAGACAGCCCCAATCTATGGTTATAGCCTGGAATGGGGAAAATATCCAGTCGCATGATATCTTTAGCTTGGAACTCGACGGAAGATGGAACGTCAGAGGCACAGCGACCCGGTCGGATTGAGATGTCCGAGATGCGGTTCGGGCGACGTACGCCGCTCGCGTGTGGCCGGATTCAAAGACTCAATCATGCGCGCCCTGGGGCGCTGGCCGTTTCGCTGCCGGAGCTGCCGCCTGAAGTTTCACCGGGCCGGAATGCCGCCACCGGAAGAAGAAACGAACTAGTTCTTAGCGCGCGGGGGCTGGTAGCCGGGCGGGAATGAAGAGCCTTCTCCGAAGAAGTACTCTTCCATCTGCTTGAGCAGAAACTCCTGCGCTTCCTGAGTGCCCAGGTTGAGACGATACTCGTTCATGATCATCTTCATCTGTTCCAGCCACAGCTTCCACGCCTCCAACGAAACGTTCTCGTAGATGCGCTGGCCGAGCGGATGCGTGTCGAAGGGCGCTTCGTCCAGTCCCGGCATCTCGCGCTGAAACTTCACGCAGAAAACCTTGTGACCGGTCCGATTGCCCGTCTCGGCGCGCGGCGCCGGCGTTCCGCTTCCACAGCCCATGATGAAAATGACCTCTTCCTAATCCTAGCGCGATCCTACTGGGCGGTTTCGACGGGCGCGGTGCCACCGCCGGCGGTGCGTTTGGCCTTGACCGACTCGAGGTACTCGGAAAGCTTGAGCGGCAGACGCGCTCCCTTCTCCATGTGACGCTGCACCGCTTTTTGGTAGCGGCGTAGCGTTTCGCGCTTGGACGACTCGCGCAGATTACAGGTCTCGATGTCCAGGAGCAATTCGACTTCCCACGGCCGGAAAGTGTTGCGTTGCATGTTGCCGCGGAGCAGTTCCTGAATCAAGCGATTGAACTGTGCCAATACTGCGTCGTGGTCCGGTAGGGAGTCGTGCATGTGGAAATCAGCGCATAATGCGGATTTTCCCGAATGTTAGCACATCCGCAAGCACCGCCTGACTTGGTCCGGATTGGGCTTTCCCATTACGCCGGACAAAGTGGTATCTATCTATAGGATGGATGGCCGAGCGCTGAGCTCACTGACAGATGGAGGCATATGGACGCGACTACACAAAAGGCAGTAGATATGGATCTGTTGTGCGTTAACACGATTCGCACACTTTGCATCGACGCCGTACAGAAAGCGAACTCCGGGCACCCCGGCACGCCCATGGGCATGGCGCCCGCGGTCTTTGCGCTGTGGAACCGCGTATTGAATTTCGACCCCAAGGATCCGATCTGGCCGAATCGCGACCGCTTCGTGCTGTCCTGCGGACACGCTTCAACGCTGCTCTACTCGACGCTACACGTCACGCAGACCGTGGCGGTGGATTCCGGCTATGAGCAGACCGGCAAACCGTCGGTGACGATCGACGATCTGAAGAGCTTCCGGCAAATGGGCAGCCGCTGCGCCGGCCATCCGGAATATCGCTGGACCACCGGCGTTGAGACCACCACCGGTCCGCTGGGCGGCGGAGTGGCCACCAGCGTCGGCATGGCGATTGGCGAGAAGTATCTGGCCGAGCGCTACAACAAACCGGGATTCGACATCTTCAATTACCGCATCTACGCGTTATGCGGCGACGGCTGCCTGATGGAAGGCATCTCGTCTGAAGCGGCGTCGCTGGCGGGACACCTGAAGCTGGACAACCTGTGCTGGATTTACGACAACAACCACATCACCATTGAAGGTCCCACGACGGTCGCGTTCACCGAAGACGTAGCTGCGCGCTTCATGGCCTACGGCTGGAACGTGCTGAAGGTGGGAGACGCCAACGATGTCGACTCAGTGGAGCGCAATCTGAAGGTCGCCAAGGAAACCAAGGGCCGCCCCACGCTGATCATCGTCGACAGCCACATCGGGTACGGATCGCCGAATCGTCAGGACACCAGTGCGGTGCACGGCGAGCCGCTGGGCGCGGACGAAGTGAAGCTGACCAAGAAGGCTTATGGATGGCCGGAAGACGCGCAATTCCTGGTGCCGGACGGCGTCTATGACCACTTCAAGGCCGGCATCGGCAAGCGCGGCGCGGACGCCAACAACGCCTGGAAGGCGATGGCCGCAGAATACGCCACGAAGTATCCCGATCTCGCCAAGGAGATGAACCAGATCCAGCGCCGCGAATTGCCCGACGGCTGGGACAAGGACATCCCGGTGTTCCCCACGGACGCGAAGGGACTGGCTGGACGCGACGCTTCGCAGAAGATCGAGAACGCGATCGCCAAGAAAGTTCCGTGGATGATCGGCGGCTCGGCGGATCTGGCGCCGTCCACCAAAACGCGGCTGACCTTCGAAGGCGCAGGCGATTTCCAGGCGGGCAGCTACGGCGGCCGCAACCTGCACTTCGGCGTGCGCGAACACGCCATGACCGCCATGGTGAACGGCCTGGTGTTGACTAAGCTCAAGGCCTTCGGATCGCAGTTCATGATCTTCAGCGATTATGCACGCGGCGCCATTCGCCTCAGCGCCGTAATGGAAATTCCGTCGATCCACATCTTCACGCACGATTCCATCGGCGTGGGCGAGGACGGACCGACACACCAGCCCATTGAGCACCTGATCTCGCTGCGCGCGATTCCGCACCTGGTGGTGCTGCGTCCCGGCGATTCGAATGAGTGCGCCGAGGCCTGGCGCTACATCATGCACAGCACGCGGCATCCGGTGGCGCTGATCCTGACGCGGCAGCCGCTGCCGACTTTGGATCGCACCAAGTACGCGCCCGCATCCGGAACGCAAAAAGGCGCGTATATTCTGGCAGACGCCGATGACAAGAAGCCGCAGGTGCTGTTGATGGCATCTGGCAGCGAAGTGTCGCTGGCCGTTAATGCGCATGAACAGCTCAAGAGCGAAGGCATTAAATCGCGCGTGATCAGCATGCCTTCCTGGGAGCTGTTCGAGCACGAAAGCCAGGAGTATCGCGACAGCGTTCTCCCGCCCAGCGTCACAGCGCGCGTGGCGGTGGAGCAGGCTTCCACTTTTGGCTGGGCGCAGTATACTGGCTTGACCGGCGCGATTGTGGCGATGCGGAGTTTCGGCGCGTCGGCACCGTTGTCGGTGCTGCAGAAGGAATTCGGCTTCACCAAGGAAAATGTAGTGGCGGCTGCGAAGTCTCAGTTGGCCAAATAAGGATCCCCGCGCATTTTGCGGCTAAACGAAAAAGGAGAGTTGTCTAAATGCAAATTGGAATGATTGGACTGGGCCGCATGGGCGCCAACATGGTGCGGCGTTGGATCCGCGGCGGACACGAGGTCGTTGTCAGCGACCTCAATCAGGACACGGTCAAGAAGATGGTGTCGGAAGACAAGGCCGTCGGTTCGACGTCGCTGGCCGACATGGTCGGGAAGCTTAAGGCGCCGCGCACCGTATGGATGATGGTCCCCGCGGCGGCGGTGGACGGGATGATCGCGAAAGTGGCGCCGCTGCTCGAAAAGGGCGACACCATCATCGACGGCGGAAACTCGTACTATATCGACGACATTCGCCGGGCCAAGGAACTCTCCGGCAAGGGGATTCACTACTGCGATGTCGGCACCTCGGGCGGTATCTGGGGCCTGGAGCGCGGCTACTGCCAGATGATCGGCGGACCGACCGAAGTCGTGAAGCGGCTGGATCCGATTTTCAAATGTCTCGCTCCGGGTCAGGGCAACGCGGACAAGACGCCGGGCCGCGACAAGATTCCAGGCACTGCCGTGGAAGGCTATCTGCATTGCGGACCGGAGGGCGCCGGCCATTTCGTGAAGATGGTGCACAACGGCATCGAGTACGGAATCATGGCGGCGTACGGCGAAGGCCTTAACATTCTCCAACACGCGAATGCCGGCAAGAGTTCGCGTGAAGTAGACGCGGAGACTACCCCGCTGCGCAATCCGGAACATTATCAATACGACTTCAACCTGGCCGACATTACCGAAGTTTGGCGGCGTGGCAGCGTGGTGGCGTCGTGGCTGCTCGACCTGACCGCGATCGCCATGCTCGAGGATCCCAAGCTGTCCAAGTTCTCGGGCCGCGTTTCCGATTCGGGCGAAGGCAGGTGGACCATCCTGGCGGCGATCGAATCGTCGGCGCCGGCGCCGGTGCTCACCGCGTCGTTGTATCAACGCTTCATGTCGCGCGGCGAGGACGACTTCGCGGAGAAGGTTCTGTCCGCGATGCGCTTCCAGTTCGGCGGCCATATCGAGCGCGCGGCCGGACAGTAAGCAAATCGGAAATTGGAATGGGGCCGTCGCGGCAGCCTTGGGAGGTTACCGCGGCGGTCCTTGTTGACTTTGAAAACCCTGGGTTGCCCTGGAAACCCGGTTGGACCGATCCGGCGGGAGCATTGGGCCGGCATTAAAAAGAGAGACAGAGAGGAAAACAGATGAATTCGGAACATCCCCTTGCAGGCCAAACCGCCGACCCGTGCTGCATGGTTATTTTTGGCGCGAGCGGCGATCTGACCAAGCGCAAACTCATTCCGGCTTTGTGCAACCTGGCGCAGAACAACCTGCTGGCGCGTCAGTTCGCCATGATCGGGTTCGCCTACGCGCAGATGACCACCGAGGAGTTCCGCAAGCAGCTCACCGAGGACATCAAGCAGTTTGCCACCTCGCCGGTGGATCCAGCGACGTGGGAATGGCTGGTTCAGCGCATTTACTACGTGCAGGGCGATTTTGCGGATGCGAGTGCCTTCAGCAAGCTGAAGGAGCAGATGGATCAGTGCGAGAAGGCGCACGGCACCCACGGCAACAAATTCTTCTACCTTGCAGTGGCACCCAAGTTTTTCTCGGTGGTGGTGAAGCAGCTGGGCGACGCCGGACTGACCGACGAAAAGGACGGACACTACGCGCGAGTAATCATCGAGAAGCCGTTCGGCCGCGATCTGGACTCCGCCATTCAGCTCAACAAAGACATCAAACAAACGCTGAAGGAATCGCAGATCTATCGCATCGACCACTATCTCGGTAAGGAAACCGTGCAGAACCTCATGGTGTTCCGCTTCGGCAACAGCATTTTCGAGCCGATCTGGAACCGCCATTACATTGACAACGTGCAGATCACGGCGTCGGAAACGGTGGGCGTGGAACAGCGCGGCGGGTATTACGAAACCTCGGGCGCGCTGCGCGACATGATACCCAATCATCTGTTCCAGTTGCTGTCGTTGACCGCGATGGAGCCGCCGGTTTCGTTCGACGCGGATGCGGTGCGCGGCAAGCAGGCCGAAGTGCTGACCGCCATCCAGCCGCTCTCGCCCGAAGACGTGCTGCGTAAATCGGTACGCGGGCAATACGGAGAAGGTACGGTGAGCGGCAAGGCCATCCCGGCGTATCGCCACGAGCAGGACGTGGCGCCGGACTCCAACACGGACACCTACGTCGCCATGCGGCTGATGATCGACAACTGGCGCTGGGCGGACGTTCCGTTTTATATTCGCACCGGAAAGAGCCTGGCCAAACGCGTCACGGAAATCGCGATCCAGTTCCGGCGCACGCCGTTTGTCCTGTTCCAGAACACTACCATCACGGATCTGCAATCCAACCGGCTGATCATCCACATCCAACCGGATGAAGGGATTTCGCTGAAGTTCGGCGCCAAGATTCCGGGACCGGTGATGAACGTCGGGCTGGTGCACATGGATTTCGATTACGAGACCAATTTCGGCGCCACCCACCAGACCGGCTACGAACGTCTGATTTACGACTGCATGCTGGGCGATGCAACGCTGTTCCAGCGCGCTGACATGGTGGAGGCCGGCTGGCGTGTGATCCGTCCCATCATGGATGTGTGGAAGGCGCTGCCGGCGCGCAATTTCCCCAACTATGCGGCGGGTACGTGGGGTCCGCATGAATCCGACGAGATGCTGCGGCGTGAAGGCCGCGAATGGCGCATCATCGACTAAGCAGCCTATGGCTGCTTTTGGGTGGCGTCACGAATTGAGCACGGCTAGTGACATTCGTCTCGCGGCGAGGTGTTAGTAGCCTCCGGCTACTTTTGGTTGGCACGGCGGGTGGATAATGTTTGACCCACTCGTGTCGCGGCGAGGTGTTCGTGTCAACAGCGCCTCGTTGCGGAGTTTTGACGTTTAGTGATTTAGTGGCGGGAGGGCCAGATGGCGACGAAGAAGACGGACAAGAAGAGCATATTGACGATCGACGTCGGCGGCACCAACGTGAAGGTGCTCCTGACCGGACAGAAGGAGCCCACCAAGATTCCTTCCGGCCCCACCATGACCTGCAAGAAGATGGTTGCCGAGGTGAAGAAGGCGACGGCGGGCTGGAAGTTCGAGGGCGTGTCGATCGGCTACCCGGGCCCGGTGGCGCAGGGCCAGCCGGCTATCGAGCCGCACAACCTGGGCGCCGGCTGGTGCTCCATGGATTTCAAGAAGGCCTTCGGCGTCCCCGTGAAGATCGTTAACGATGCGGCGTTGCAGGCGCTGGGAAGTTACGAAGGCGGGCGGATGCTGTTCCTCGGCCTGGGCACTGGGCTCGGGTCGGCACTGATCGTCGATGGCGTGTTGGAGCCTATGGAGCTGGCGCACCTGCCCTACAAGGATGGCGCGACGTACGAAGAATATACGGGTATTCGCGGACTGAAGAAGCTCGGCAAGAAGAAATGGCGCAAGCACGTGGTGAAGATCGTGGAGCAGCTCCGCGCGGGGCTGCAGGCCGACTATGTGGTGCTGGGCGGCGGCAACGCGAAGCTGCTGAAGAAGCTTCCTCCGGCGGTTCACCTGGGCGCCAATAGCAACGCCTTCAAGGGTGGCCAGCGGCTCTGGGAACCGTATAAGAAAATCTAGAAGTCAGAAGCCAGAGGTCAGAATCAGAATGGACGGATGGGACAGTTGCGAGGGGCTCCGCTGACGGCTTCTTCGCGAACGGCGACCACGACATCGGTGGTTTCGCCGTGGTAGACAATCTTCAGTTTCTGCTGGTCGATGAAAGCCCCGTTGAAGGCGGCGTGCAGCACATACACCGACTTATCGAGCTTGTAATCCGCGTCGTTCAAAATACCGGACCACGACTCCTTGAAATTCTCCTTCCCCGATAGCGCTCGATAGAAGTTCAGCGAGCCAGTGTACAGCCAGAAGGACTGGACGTCGTCGACACAATAGGCATGGTTGTAATACGCGATCACGGGATACACCTTGCGGACGTCGGCGCCCCATTCCCATTCCTTGAAATAACTGAGGCGCATGCAGCCGAGGAAATAGAGCGCGAGCGCGAATAGCGTCGCCTTTAGTCCCACGCGCGTTGCGGCAGCGAAGCGGGAAGTGGCGGGAAGCGAGGCGAAAGCCGCCGCAATCAATGTCGCGAGGGGGATCAGGTAGAGGGCGGTGCGGCCGCGCGGCAGAAGCAGGTGAAAGAGTGAAAACGCGGTAGCGTGGGCGGCGATGGTCAGGATCGTGATGGCGGCGACGATGGCGCCGAGGCGCAGCACGTCGCGAGAAGCGCGGTCGGCAGCGGGGATCCGGTCGAAGCGCAGCGAGATCACGCGCGCAATCACCAAGGCCAGCAGAAGAATCGGGATCTGGCGGCCCGGCCAGGACACTTTGCCGTACAGCCAGGGATTGACCAGCTCCGTGTTCAGCTTGTAAAGCGAACCGCTCATGATGCTGCCGAGCATCTCGCGGAGCGTCGTTCCGCCGTCGTTGATCTGGTTATTGGGCCAATTGCGCA
>WNFL01035326.1_pt1 | contig 22866 bp, 29 predicted proteins | sample 5400361 | NCBI WGS metagenome assembly WNFL01 (sample SAMN13153351, study PRJNA577476) | soil metagenome | isolation source: 40 cm soil on Douglas fir-dominated hillslope | place: USA:California | collected 2013-09-17
TCATTACGTGTTGCTATAATTTTTACACTCAGAGTAGCGTTATGTGTCGCGCAAACTGTCATTCGACTCGAAAAGCACTTGTGCTTTTGATGGGCCGATGTTCCCCGCTTTCTTCAAATATAGCCGGACATCATTTGCGATTGCATTGTAGGGTTGGGGTATAAACAATATAAGAACAAAATTCCGCGAAGAAAAACCAATGTGGACTGGTGAAGGTGAGGAATATCGAAGCGAGCCTGCATAAATAAATTACAACTGTTACATATGATTTCACACACCAAACGGCCTCCGCATGCGTAAAGGATGGCGTGCCTGGTGGCTTACCAACCCGTGATAGTGGAGCAGAGCTGATGATCCCGCATTCAGTTGGTGTTTTGAATGATGCCGTGCTTTCTTGCGCTGAGGCAGCGCACCAGCGCAAGCTCGCGGCGACGCAACGGCGTGGAAAATCTGAGGCCCAAAAATTGTGTTGATAACCGAAAGCTATACTCTTCTCTGTTCTACTTGCGTTTTGCTCGCGCTTAGCACACGCCCCGAGTGATTTCGGTGGGGTGCGGGCGGTTGCGGAGGGCTCCTCCCTTTGCCCAGTCCCAGTGAATAATAAGGTGGCTGGTATGCTTCGCATATGCCCACACACGATAGCCACGACTTGAGGATCGATCCTCCGAAGATCGAACTTGGGTTCACTGAGCCGACTGATCGATTGGCTGCGCCGACGACAGCGCAGGGTATGGGACGATAGCACCTTCCAAAAGGGGAGCATCAAAAATGGGTCGTTTTGTTGTAAGCCTCGTGCGTCGCTTGAATTCAATTCATTTCCCGCGCCAATACAGTACAGTAAAGAACCATTCAGTCTATTGTCCCACCCTTTTGATCGCTCGTCTCTCATATGGTTCCACCACGCTACCTTGAACCTCCCCTCTTCTTACGACTCCCTTTTCCTCCTCTTCTCATCTCCTTGACGACTTGAACGACGCCCAACGGGCCACATTGTACCATCTCTACCGCCTTTCGCCTTTCGCCTTTCCGCCTTTCCGCCTTTCCACCTCGAACGATACGAACTAGCAACGTCTTCAACTCCAACCGCCATGCCATTTTTATCTTTCAAACAATCCATGAGGGCGGGCTTTCTTCAGACCCGCAAATTCTTCTTTGGTTCGTCTTCTTCCTCACCAACTGAAAAAGTAAACTCATTTTCTCCATTCTGAATTTTTTATTTTTTATTTTTATTTTTTATTTTTCAGTGACCGTTGTGGTCTTCCATGCGATTATCACCCTTGTTGCTGCCGTCGATGTATCTAGTGATCACACTAGACATTACAACGTTCACCTTACCGCCGCTGTGTTGAACTTTGCCATCAACCTCTTCTCCTTCATCACGATTACCGTTCTGTGAGTCCTCTCGTCTCGTCAGAACGTCATGTTCTCAAGGTGTGGATCCAGTGCTTTATTGGACTCAATCGACCAGGAATCTCGTTGGTATGTCTCCCAAGTCCGTTTCGAAGTTGCCGTGGTGTTGTTCGTCACCTGTCTCCAACTGGGTAAGCTTCCCTGAGCACCTCGTTCTAACAACGACGGCCGTGATTGACATGAGTCGATAGTCAACGGTATCGCATACGCCGCATCCCTCCCTCGTTTCGGATGCACCGATCTGGACACCACTTGCACAACCGTTGCTGGTGGGATCTTGGATCCTCACCACGCTCTGTATGGTTCCGTCCATATCTTTATCGAGTTACGAACTGAGTCCTATTTTTAGACATGTTATATGCCGCCTACTTCAGCGCAATCGCCATCCTTGCCGGGCAGCGTGTGAAGAAAGTCTGGGTCACACCCACCAAATTATTTGCGTGGGATCCCCTTTCTTTGCCTATTAGTCGTCCCTCCGCTCCTTTGGAGATCCTTGGACATGGTGCTACCATGATCCAAGTCAGGCAGCGCGAAACTTGGGCCGACCCACAGCACGATCGCGGCACATCGTCTCCAAAGTTGCCGCCCCTTCCGACGCCACCGGTGCCACCACTGCCTACATATGTCGATGATCTGTATCCCGGTCAGACCTACCCTGGTCAGAAATTGCGTCGCGGCGCCTTACCTGCTATCTTTGTCATAGATCACAAACCACTACCTGACTTCCCTCAAGACGTCTCGTCCCTCTACCTCAAGACTCCTGCAAAATCACGTCCTCTAACAGTGATCTCGGAGACTTCGCACTATACTCAGACAGAACCTTTGAAGCTAAAGGGCCACTCAAAGGGTGCATTCAGCCATGACACTGGTGAAGCCCGATACGCCCATATAACCCGTCAAGCGTCTCTCAAAGGCGGCGGGGATTGGATGACTCCCAGCGTCACTTATGGGCGAGAGTACGTAGATCGAGATCTCTCCCGTCAACCTTCTCTTCCTTCCTCCCCGCGGGCGGGATTGCCGGCCCACAGGCGGCAGCCGTCGATAAACTCGTACCGGCTCAACCCTGACGGTAGATACCCCAATTTCTTCTAAATACACGACCCTTCCGCGATGTCGACGTCCAATATTGTGTAACCTTAAAACTCCGCCAATGTTGCGCGTTCTTCCGTTCGATTCCTCATTTACACCCCATCCTCATGACCTGTAGCCCTATTAGACCCTTTTTGCCCTTGGTAGAACCACGTGTAATGTAGCCCTTTGTTCCTGTCGTCATATATTCAATGTCTTCCCCGCGGATGCAACGTGCACCTTGAACCACAACATGAACTCGGCGTCTGGAATCGGCGCCTCTCAAGAGCTGGTGGATACGTTTATCGGCGCCGTAGAGAGTGATGATGTGAGGATTATCAAGGTTTCAATAAAGAACGGTTAGTCGCAACGTTGTCCATGCGTCGAAGGCGTGCACAACTGAGCCCATCGCAGAGTCGCTCGTGCCAGACGGTGTAGCCCCACGATCGGGAACTCTCCAAAGTGACCTAAGGCAATTAGCCGGACTGGTCTCGACTGATGTGCCGGCGTATTACCTCGTTCGGCTCGATTCGTCCGCATCAGAATGGCTCGCCATTAGCTACGTGCCCGACACAGCCAAAGTGCGCGACAAGGTACGTGAGGCTCCTATTACCGGCCCCTCCTAGACGTGTCCTAGGCTGGGTTTACGTTTGCGATACTCACCTTCCTCCCCCATGATGTAGATGCTGTACGCCTCCACACGTAATGCACTCACCAAGGCACTGGGGAATGACCGATTCACCGATACGATGTTCGCCACGAACGAGGTTCGTGAACCCCCGCCGCATGGCATAGCAAGGCTGGATCATGATGATCCCCCCCACCTGACCCTGATCCTCCCCCCCAAATTTTAAATTAACAGAATGAGTTGACCCCAGAGGGATACGCCGCGCACTTGCAACACAATGCCGCTCCGCAACCGCTGTCGGCTCGTGAAGCTGAGCTGGTCAGCATACGAGCCGCAGAAAAAGCTGCAGACAAGGGGGCCAGTGAGAGGAAATCGCATGTTGGGGCAGTCGGACTCACCTGGACGGACGAGGTCGAAGCAGCACTCAAGGAACTAGCCGAGGAGTCCTCTCAGAATGCCCTGGTGTTGTTGGTGGGCCCCATTTATATCACCTTTCGTTTGTTTGTTGTGGACGAGGGTTGTCTTGCAGTCGATAGACCAAGAGAAAGAAACCCTCGTGCTGAAAGGCGTCTCCCATCCCACTCCCAACGAGGTCGGAGCCAGCTTACCTAAGTTTGAACCTGGTGTGTACCTACTTGCTCGTCCAGCTGGGCCTACAGCATTAACCTGCATCGTAGCCTACGCGATCTATTCATGGCCGCAGAATGGACTGATATTTATCTATGCGTGCCCTTCATCGTCCAAGATTCGGCATCGCATGCTGTACAGTGCCGGAGTCCAAAGCTTCACACACAGTATCAAGGGACTGGGCCTTCGGATCACAAAGAAGGCAGAGACCTCGGACCCAAGTGAGGTGAACGAGGCATGGTTGAAGACCGAGCTCGCCGCCAGTTCTTTAGGTGCTGCTCCTCCAACTGCGGATAGAGGCTTTGCTAAGCCACGCGGTCCCACAAGGAAGCGATAAACGTGTTGCCTATCCACTTGCAGTTACAATATACACCGGGCTTTGACAAATTCATGAATTACAAGCAAAGGATTGAGGATTAGAAACTGAAGAAACATTCGTCATAGGAGAGCCTGCAGCGCATCAAGCACCTTTTTGGCTACTTCTACTCCATCCGATAGTACTTGCTCGCCTCGAGCTTGCGCTACGTTATGGTTATCGTCGGTTGAGCCGCTATATCTCGCAGCTACCGTTGAAAGCGTCCCTGTGAAGTCACGAACAGTGTCTATAATTTGACTTAGCTTGTCTTCCTTAGTTGTTCCTTCTAGTGTTTGTAGGACGACCTCCTCCGCTTCTCTGTCCGTAGTGCATAACATCCCCAACAAGACACCGGTATGGCCACGAATGAATGCTCGCGTTGCTTCGAGCGGGCCGTGATCAGACTGGAGTTGCAATAGTGAGTCCAGAGCACGTGCGGGTCACGAGGGAAGGCTCACCTCAGTCGTTTGACGGTAAATCGAAGCGAGAATCTCAATTCCTGTGACTCGATCGCCACATTGACATGTCTTCAGACATTGAGTTGCTTGTAGGCAATCAAGAGCGGAGCCTGAGAAGACTTTTAGCGATGTGCAGTGCATGCAAGATGGCCACTTCTCGTACTCGGTTGCTGAAGCAAAGCCAATGCGTTTTTACACCTTTGGACCAGCTCGGTCAGCACCGCCAATGCAAGGCACAAACGATCAAGTGTTCTTGCTTTCGCCTCCTTGGCTTTTGTATCCCCGTCCTTGGAATGTCGAATTGGTGCAAAGTATTCACCATACCATAGCCAGAGTGTCCGCAAGAGATAATGAGGGAGGTGAGGGGTTTCGAAAATAGATCCGCGAGAGTCTTCGTCGTTCTGACTAACAAGCAGCAACAACCTGAGTGCGTTCGAAAGCGACCCATCTAATTTATTATCAATGATCAAGAAATTGGAACACAATAAAAGGGATGCAACGTACCAGCTAGGCCTTCGTTATCTCCAAGCAATACCCTCGCCAAACTCAGAAGAAGTGCGAGCCCGGGGAGGACCACAGGAAGCCTCTCAAGTATTTCTTGTCGCACATTCTCTTTCGACATCCATGACTCCAATAGGCATAAGCAGTTTCGAAAGTGCAAAAGATCCGGAGGTCCAGAATCAAAGGGAATGTCACCAGTGTCTTGAATCGTTTGAAGGGAGTTGAACTCAGAGGACAGTGATTCGATCACGGATTCGATCAAGGACGTTGTTGGCTGTATAGCCGAAACTACAGACGCGATGCTTGATGAAGCAAGGACTCGGATGGATGGTTTCCCTTCACTAGATTCTAGCTTGCTGTTTTCAATCAAAAGGAGCCTTAAATTAGAAAGCTACTGGAGCAATTAGCTCAGCGTGCACGGGGATTCCCAACGTACCAGAGCGCGATCAACGCGGCTAATGCCCAACCTCTTCAGCCAAGCAGCATCTGCTTGCATGGGAGATGTTACAAATGTATCGCCATCGGAGGGTGTCGTAATAGCCAGTTGTATAAACTCGGAATACCGCTCGGAAGTTACGATCGTGCTGGAACGGGAAGGATCACGGGTTGCAAGTGCAACGAAGATAGCCAAGGCAGCATCAAGAACCTGTTTCAAGGTCAGCATACACACAAGCACAGCCAAACAACTTTTCACCTTATCCACCCCAGTACCAGCTCCGCAAGCAGTCAACGCGATCCATGTGCGCTCAGCGAAATCAGCATCCACCGACTTTCTTACAAATGTCTCGTCACACATTTTTGTCACGATTTCTATGGCAGTAGATCGATGCACTGCCTTACCCGCCGCTGGTTCAAGCCCTTCAACGAGGTATCCAACCTCATCCAAGAATCGCCTCGCTTCTCCTCGTGATCGCATTTCGGATAAGCTATTGAGATCATTGATCGGCACATTCAGTGTAGGGTCCTCAGAGTTGTCAACTCCCCAACGAGTCCGTAAGTCGGTATACGATTCTTGATGCACATCGTGCATTTCTTCGTCCTCCGGAGATGCCTCTGCATTTGAGTCTGACACCTTGCCGATAGGGACGAGGAAAGAGCGTGTTCTTGAATATGTTCGGACAGGTGAATGCGATTGGGGAGACGGAGATCCCTGTCGGTGCGGAGATTGAGAAGTGGAACCCGGCCTTACGAACTGCGGTTGCAAAGTTTGCATCGGCTTCGGGAAGACGAGAGGCAGGGATGCGGTTTTTTGATAGTCAAAGAAATGGCTCTGCCTGACTGGTGAGCCGGTGTACGGGGTTCCATAACCACGAGAGGATGGAGAGAGAGAGGGTTCCGTCTTCGACTTTGACAGCATTCGCTTCACTAGTCCTGCTTTCGTCGGACTGGCTGGTCTTGACATTGAACTCTCGGTCACAGGAAAGAAGGAAGATAGATCGCGGAGCCGGCTCGGAGATCCATCTCCTACACTCACAGATGGGTTCTGAGGGGTGGTAGGGCGTGCAGGAGATTGCATCTCGTGACGACGCTTCGATTTCGCTGTCAGGCTAGCATGAGTCTAGGCAAATGTAGCGAGGATTCTCCTTACACAAAGAGTCCACCTGGCTGGCAGGCTTGATGGGCGAGATCGCTTGCTCTCTGGTCTTGCGCTGCGACACATTCGGTTGTGCTATCGGAAACCACATCAGGGGTGTTAGACGAAACGGGAAGCACACTCACCCGTACGTTTAGCCTTAGGAGTTGCATGTAAGATATTTATTTCGTCTGATGCTTCTGATGTGGCAGGAGATGCTGCCCGTTTGCGTTTGCTGCTAGGGGTTTTCACAGGTACTATTGGAAAGAGTAAGCCAAGTAGTGAGGAATCGCAATGGACGCTATCTTGCATTTCGGAGGCGATTGTGGAGATTTCGCAGGTGAGAGCGCAGCGCGACTTCTTGTTGCTCGTCCCAACGGCTCAGTTTTCGCGCCTTGGGTGGCGTCAAGGCGAGAAGTAGTTTGTCTTGGACGCGCCTGGGCCAAATATCCAACCTTTTCAGTATCCTGTGGGTCACCCGACTTCGTCACAGGTAAAGTCGCGCCCTGCTTTGCAGTAGAACGTCGGTCGTCGACTCGTTTTGCAGCCTTTCCGTATTGTACACGTGTCCTACGCGAGGAGACCTCCGCTTCCATGATCGACAAGAAGATTCCAGAGAGCGTCGATTGTGGTTCGGTTCAAGTCGTTTCAGGTTTGATTTCGACCATTGCCTCGCTTGAGGAGCATACCCCAGTAGTCACGCAAACAAGCACCTAAAACCCAAGTATGAATCTAGAACACTTCTTGAACACTCTTCTTATTCCAAACCTACTTGGCCAGCGAAAATACAGATGCTCGGCCGTGTCACCGTCCATGCCGGTCGTAATGTTCCTCAAGCCACCCTATCTGTACGCCGTGCACGTATATTTGCACATGATGAGTTCTGCCTCCACAAAAACTGTACTTGTCACATGCGGCGGTGCGCACCTCTTGAATTGCCTTCTGACGTTGTGACCCGCTCATCCTGGTTCTGGGGGGGCTTCTATGACCCAGAGTAATTGGACGTCGCGGTATGTCCGCAACCGCACCTTATGATAAGTTCACTGGCAAGCATACTACGCTCCATGTAAAAACTCCTGACCTCGAGGAGCCGGAGGAGAGTGCCTATGCCGAACCAGTAAGTGTCGAAGACAAGCACCATTCATTTCTCACTTATTAACACGATATATTTGACCTCCCCAAGCCCTTTGTTCCCGATTTCTGGGATTCGAAAGCGAAGACTGCGGCCGCTGAAGCAGCAGCCCAGTCATCCGAACCACCACTTCCCAAGGTGGTTACAGCTGCAGCAGAGAGCACCTTACCTGGCGGCGGACCCTCGTCCAGGATCTACCAGCCCTCAGAGACGATCAGGGTTTTCAAGGAAGGCGGAAAGCAGAGCGAGGCAGAGACTTCTAGAATACTCTCAAACTCTTTATCCAAGCTATCCTCACTTGCGAACCTTGCTTCGTCTTCAGAAAAACAAGCTGCTTCCGAAGAGTTCATTGCGAAGCCCAGCGCAGAGCGCGAATTTGGACATGCCAAGAAGGAGTTGAACCATGAGGAGGTTCGGGGGTTGTATGTGCTGTTGGGCATTGTCTGATCCATTTTAACTTATCACCATGCCCCCTTGTTCTGTCATTGCTTGAATAGATCGTGAAATTGCATTAACCGGCGCACGACCTGATGGCCTGTATGGGTTCATGCAAAACATAAGTCCCACAATCTGTTTGGGTTCAAGATAAATGATTGCGCTGTTACAATTCGGCCGAAAAGCGAGGAATAAACGACGTGTCTTTCTTAAAATACGGGAGGGAAGGGAAATTCGCCTACAACTCCTTCTGTATTCGTAACTATACATCAATAACGGAACAAGAATGGCCTGTGGCATAGCGGCGTGTACAGCACTGAAGGTTGGGTCCCATGAAAATAGCAACCATAGCCTATTCGGCGCAACAACGCCATTTGGGTGGTAGACGAACGTCTGCCCACTGAAAAGTCCCGATCCAACACAGCCTTGACTTAACTTCTTTCAATGTCGCGGTATTTTCGCCGTGTCCTGAGCAGAGGCCTCCACACGTCAAGAGCGCACACCAAAGGAGATTTGGTTGGACCATCCGACCCTCTTTCGAACCTCCGTCCAGTCGTCTATGGTGGTGTTCCGGAACCCCTTCCATCTGCGACTGGGTTCTACTCTGAAGCGGAACTGCGAGGCACGCAGCACGACCCGCACGAGTTCAGTCTCAACTTTGCAAAGACACAGTTGGACGCTCTGAACCATGCCTATTGGGCAGATGTGAGGCCTCATTACTTCTTCATTTCCGCTTGATATTGGTCCTAACGTTCTCAACTAGAGTAATCACCGTTTTCAATATGCGCAGGATGCATTCTTACACGAGTATAGCCCTCCTGGTTTCGATTACCTGCTGAAAGACAAGCGAGATCAATTGAAGGAGCGGCTTTTGTCCAAATTCTACGCATGCTGGGTCGGACAGGAGAGGGAGAGACACAGAACTTATGCACGGAAGTGGATAAGGGGCCAGTACGGAATCATTTGGTTATCAACGCAGGTCACTATAAGGAGATTCTTGAACAGAATGGGACTCGGACCTTGGTCTCAACCGTACTCGTAGGGTGGTCAGCCATTTGGAAAGCAATATCATTGTTTTGACTTCTCTCAAACTATTGCAGTACCACGGGCCAGCACGAGTGTTAACCCCACAATATATCGGTGGTGTATATATGTACCGTCATTCCCTACCCCTTGCAATTTCCTCTCTGGCTTCCTTAATCGCTCAGTCCTAAATCTAGTAAATTTATATTAGGTGTATATCCGTACGGTCTTTATGTGACCAGAAGGGTGGCCCCGTCGATCCATTGGTGGCAGAGAAATCCTTACTACATGTTTCTGAAGAAGTGCTAGAAGCACAACAGAAACATGCACGTCATTACAATTCACACTGAAAGGTAAATTAACTTATACAGTTGTATTTTACAAGCCCTGCATTCGGGTGAGGATGGAGCACCACACATCTCCTTGGTGACCCGCGTCGGAAACGCGGCATTTGCATCCCAAGGAGCTGGGATTCTCGTAGCAATGGTAAATGAGGCCGTAGATATAATTCTATTGCATATAAGCGGGATCTACAAGAAAACATCCTGATGCTGCGAACCCACTTTGAGCTTCCTAGCGTGTCCAGACGCGTCATTGTTCACTAACAACATGCGCCCTATGGCGCCTCTTGTAGAAACACCAGAGAAGTGGAAAATCTAGCTAGAAGGTGAGGATGCCTAACGAAAGATGAGATATCCCGGCACTACTGCAGGGCTTTATAATTATACATAACTTTTGATACTCTATCCGTGTTATAAAGGGAATCGAGATATCATTTTTGGCGAAATTTAGGGCCTGTTCTACGCCGTCTGAGGTCATTGCAAGAAGTAGGGAAGTCAAATTTGTTTCACTGTGCGATGGCCAGCAACTCAGTCAACTTCAAAATTTTTTACGTTGTATATTGGACTATCATCTACATATAGCAACAATTACAGGAATTTAAGTGCGTATTTCTGGCTCAGGCGGGGTCACAAACTTTCACCTGCGAGCAGTGGAGAGATCGACCCAGTGCCGATCCCCACCCGGGGCATCCCTCAAACGACGACGTTGCGGTGAGATCAGCTGACCCTGAAGGGGCGACAGCTGAAGCTAACGAGCATCGCCCTTCTTGGCCCCCGATTCTGCCGTTGATGAACATGGGGAACAGTGACGACAATGAGCCGACCCACTCTCAAACGTGTGATTCCGACGATAGCAACGAACGCAACCAACAATCTTCTATCCGGAGTCACGGCACATAATTTTCTCATATATGACGCTCGACGCTCGGTGATCTGGCGTCCTCCATACATCGAGATGTTGCCCCAAACTGCCTGGCTCATCGCTGTCTTCGCTCCAACTGTCCTTGGGACTAAAATACTCTTGACGAATGACGACGGGTGGGCGGTTTCGATCATTCGTGCGCAGTTTGAGGCCTTAACTCTCTCTGGTCACGACGTAAGATCGTTCCTCTTTCTGCAGTAGCATCTTCTCACCGCGACTCAAGGTGATCTTGTCCGCACCCGCAGACAACAAGTCTGGGACATCTTCCAATACTACCACACCAACACCTCGGACGTCTCCCTGCGAGTTCGATACCTGTCCCACTGGGTCCCCAGCTGAGGGTTTCGATGCTACTAATCGTGAGTGTATAACTACTATCTGGTCCCTTCCACCTGACGCGACACTTTGCTGTCTAGCTCGGTTCAACTACGTCAATGGATACCCTGCGGACGCGGTGAAATATGGGATCCAAACTCTGTCACCCAAGGTCTTTGGAGGACCGCCCGATTTCGTCGTATCAGGGCCTAACGTAGGTTTGAATACGGGGTGCGTCCTTCCTCTGGCTCTGATCGTGGGCTGGCATTGAAACAATTTGTAGACCTACAGTCAATATTTCGGGCACGGTGTATGTCCAAGTGTTACTTTCAATTCTCATCTACTGACTGGGTTTTCAGCGGGGCCGCAGTGGAAGCAGCAAGGGAAGGCCTCCCTGCTATTGCTATCTCCGCTGATGGCGACTCAACTGCTCAGACCCCTCACACAACGCTCACCTCGGAGCCTAATTCCAACCTTACTAAGTCAGCGGAGGTCTATTCAAACCTTACGGTTAAATTCCTCGCGGAGCTCCTCTTATATGGCGTCTCCGAAGTCTTACCCAAGAACACGATCCTTAACGTGAACTACCCAGGGACCGCTCATTGCCCTACAGTCGACTCTTTCAAATTCGTATTGAGCAGGGTGAACGAGAATGCCGCAGTCCCGGATGTCATAACGTGCGGAAGTAACCATTTACCGACGGAGGATAAGGTCATTGGTTCGGGGTGCTATGTGAGTGTGAGCGTGGTTGACGCGACCAACAAGGCAGACGTTCGTGCCCCAATCCAAGCGGCTGTCTGGAATCGGCACCTGTCATTTTTCAGCTGCCTTCCGTAGAATAACTTTTCTCAAATGCCACCATCGCTCTGTGCTGCAGGTAGCACCAAAATTCATTTGTCCTCGTATTTCATATCATTTTCTGTCACCGGAGCTGGGCTTCGAATTGAGTAACGAGGTATAGGGTTGATATAAGTTGCTGTAAAGACACAGCGGATAATCCGTAAGGGACTATAATGGGATGCCAACCTTGACCACAATGTAACTGGTAGCAAAAGCAAATATTGAGTCTAAGTCAAGAGAATATGCAAATACTCACTATATTGGAAGAATATGTTGGAGAAAGGGATCGGTATGTTCTAGTTCTTAGTTCAGATTTCATGAAATGTATCCCACGCGTCAACCTACCTGTAGGAAAATCATAGAATTAGGTGTGGGTACAAACCCAAGTCCACCTTGTCCCATCAGCTGCCGTTAAGTGATCATTTGCAACGCGCCCACCTGGAAGTCTGGCCGGATCCTTTACTCGCAGCATCAAAACAAAGAGGGGAAAATGATTCATGAATGCAATAAGCAGCTCCAAACACCCGTGCATTGCTATGACATAGAGTCGGGTCTAGTCTGGTCAGCCACCCGAACAGTCGTGTCGAACAATAGACTCACAAGCGCAAACAAGGCGTAATAAACTATGACTGTTGGGGCCAAAAATGCAACCAAGGTGAATAGCATCGTCCCCAGTACGAGCTGGTCGATGCTATAGTCCCAGGAGTCCACTCGATCACGCAAGACGTTATAGCGTTTCCCTTGAGAGCCCGTCAATGACGCCCGAAACGTTATTATGGGTGCTAACCTCGAAAAAGATTCCACAGAGACCCTGCAGTCTTTAGGAGCAAGCGAAACACTGCAGTTATACCCAAATAACAGATATAGAGGTGGATTGTGAACAATGATAATATGTCTGAGGCCAAGGATAAGAGCATGGTCACGCCTAAATTCCCAGAGGAGGCGATGGAAGTGATCAATAGAGGGCAATAGGGGCCAATGTGAGTGAGTAAATCTAAATCACGCCGGTCAAGTAATTGATTCAATCAATAAGGGTGGGCTTACGTAGCCAGATATCTATGATGCTAATAGAACAGACGCAGATAAAGTGACTGAGTTGAGTGTTCAACTTGAGTCCGATGGGCCAATTATCAAGCCATGTGAGAATCGCACAAACGTGATCGATAGTCCATCGCTTTGCGGTATTAGCAAGCAGAGTGTAAAGTCAGCGCAGACTTACTTTTGTGAAATCGACCAACTGTTGTCCGATCAAGTCCTGATTTTCGGAGAGGTATGCTCCAACGGCGTACCCAACGATGACATCGTTCAAGATGAGCCATACAGAGTTATAGAAGCTAGATAAATGTTTATAAGTACCTATCTCTGACCAGTAGAACAACGTACCTGATGTATCGAGTCGCAAACTGGGTAATATCTCGGCGGCTGCGTCTATGAATTAGCCGTATCTGGCTTGGGAAGGCGGTGAATTGCTCATTGCGCACATCGATTTGCTGTACTAGGGCGGGAGTGAATGGGAATAACCGGATATAAGATGGGGTGGCGCACAAGCCGCTGAGAGGTCCTTTGCGACTGGGCTGGACTTGAAGACGCCAATGCGGAGATCGCAAAGTGACGAAAGAGCAGAGTGCATGACAGCGGCCATGGGGGCGAAGACCTCGATTAAACTAGAAAGCCAAATTGGAGGTGAGGACCGAGCCTCTCCGAGGCAAGGTGTTGTCGAGACGATGTCCCGGATGACAAGAGAAGCATTGAGCTGGGGGGCTGTCTCAATACACCCGGACACAACAACGACATCCCTCTGACCTGTTGAACGAGGTGACGAAATTCAATTTGGCCACCAGAATCTCTGCAAGGAGGGAACAGCGACAGGTTCTTGCTGGTCAAGACCATCGCTTGGTCATTCTTCGTGGATATCAGATCCAGGTTTAAGGGTTCTAATGAGAAGAATCTCATTTGAGGGAGTGATGGACGTCGGTAATAAATGAAGGATATTCTAGAAGGCCGTAAGATGTAGATGAAAACGCTTCCATAGATACACACATACGGAAGGTTTCTGATACTTGGTTCATCGAGGTCAATTTCTGGGGAATTGCGAGACACTACACGAGCGAGGGTGCCAACTCTTGTTGGAGGACTGCGACAAGCAGACCTTTGCTCCAGCCATCGAGGATGTTGCTCAATTAGACGCGTATCGAGTTCCTATAGAATACCGTCAAGCCACGACCACACATAACGTGGCACGATTGACGCTCACACCGTTTTCGAGAACATGGACAACAAGAACAGTATTTTTGTGTATCCAACCAACACAAATGCCTGGTTGCGTGATCCCCAATGGCCAAAATATACGCAACATGGAATTTGGAACGGACCACACTGTTGGACAATGACCGCAACTGTTGGTAAGATCAGAATACATGATGACGACCTTCACGACACTGTGCATATTTCCCCAAGCCTGTGGGATCAACTAAGGCTCAAGGAGGATAACGCTCTGTTGCTTCAGCCCAAATTCGGCAGTCCGCGGTCTTCAATACGGTCTGCGCTAGTGTGCAACGCGGTTTCCTCTCCTTCTGCATGTATCGAAGGGTCATTGTGTGCATTCCGATACTCATACAAACCCTCTAGGTCGAGGAGATTTCCATTCCTCGTTCTTGGCTTGAGAAATACCAAAACCTGAAGCACGACGCCACTGAAAACCTGTGTAGTTTCACGGTTCGCTCTATAATGCCCACCCCCTTGTTTGAACTAGTCCTCGTTGCTCTCTCCGTGTCTGCCTATCGTGTAGCAGAAACTACTCCGGCCGACATACAGCGGGAATTAGCAGCCGATCGACGTATCCTGCGACAACATGATATATTCAACATCGCAAGTCCTTCGCATCTGCCCAATTGCAGCAGTCCTCAGTCACAGAGGCCCGACCTTCAATATCGGGTTATAATGCTGCAACCCGTGGCGCAGGGATATGTAATGGAGGGCAAGACCAAGATTGTCGTCATACCTGACCAGCTTCTTGAGGCCCCCGTCGAACCTAATCCTTTCAACTTCAATGAGCCAGTGTCGTCAAGCGAAGATGGCAATTCCGAGATAAATGAGAACTTCCTCATTCACTCTATACTGGGACAGCTTGGGACCGAAACGAGCCTTACTAGATCGATCATGGCTGAAGACTTTGGGGGTCAGCATCCAGTAAACACCAAATTTTTGGCACAACCGTTAACGATGGATTTCGTGGATTCCACCAACCACGGCGCTTGTGCTGACCAGGATGGTTTCATCCGAACCGCCGAATTGGCGAAGGCTGGAATCTTTAGCGGTGACTGGGTACGTTTCCTTTGAGATGGAGCGACGTACCTTACCAAATATGCCATAGGTTGTTGTCTCTTCCCGGAATACGCCTTCTTCAGCAAGGCTACTGCGCCTCCACGCCAACGACGCCATCACTGCTCGGTGAGCTTGATTGTCCAAAAGTGGTTAATATTCTGACCAGATTAGGCCTCAATCATCCGTTCTCATCTCACCAATACTCATTCACAATTTGACAAGGGATTCAGGTGCGACATTGCCGGAGATATCGATTCAGCCCTGCCCATTTGGCCAACGGACGCCGCCAATCCCAACTGCACAGAGCATCACAGTCACGAGAGTGGCATCTCCAGTAACCACACAGCGCAAGCACCAGCCGATCGTTCTACACGCCTTACGCAAATATTTCGAGGGGAAGCGGCGCCTGCTTGTGAAGGGTGATTTGATTGCAGTAGCCGTTGATGTATCGAATTCCAGTATCTTTGAGGATGGCTTAGACGGCGTAGAAGTGAGAACGAAACAAGAGAGTCTCGATGAAATTATTGACTTGTCGGTCCTTCCTTACATTCTCGGGTCTACTTGTTCACCTTGATATAGGACTACTACAGGACATGGATTTTCTAACGCCGTTGCATACTTTCGCGTTGTGAACGTGGAGCACAGAATCGCTCGAGCACCTCAAGAGTCCTCGAAGCCAGATAGTCACTTCGCTGCCCTAATGGGGGAACTAGGGTGCTGGGTGGACCCTTCATTTACCCGCCTGGTTCAGACAGGAGTGGAGAATGCCTTTGTTCCTGACGTCGATTCCTTTTTGTGCATCAGTAAGCAATGTCATACCGCCTTAGTGACTAGTTACTCACAAGTGCAGAGGCCAACGTTTCGAGGACATCACTAGTGGGCGAAGCTACACCATTGACTCGATTTGGGAGCCCTTTCTATAAGATGCACAATATCTGCCGAGCTGCCTTGCACCCTTCAGCGTCTGACTACGGGCTCTCGGTCACAATCCTCCTTAAGGGTGCAAGGGGTAATGGGAAACTTACCACGACCCATTGGGTTGCGCGCAGCTTGGGCCTTCATGTCCTCGCGGTGAGCGTTTCATTGATGAGTGGCAACCAAGGCTAATTGCCCGCGTCTCAGGTCAACTGCTATGATATAATGGACGAGACAGATGTGAAGACAGAGGGTGTTCTGAAAGCCAGGTTTGAACAAGCCGCTGAATGCTGCCCATCGATATTACTGTTGCAAAATATAGATGCGCTCGCTCGCTCTTCTCAGAAAATGGAGACCGGAAAAGGTTTGTGGGCATATTCAGAAAATACACCCCTCTCAAATTCTATTCTTTTAGAGTCGCCAATCGCACCGATTCTCGAAGAGTGTATCTCGAGTCTCAAAACTACTTGGAGGCGGACCGGAATGCCGGTTTTTGTAATTGCCACTACCACGGAAGCCGACCGTATCCCTTTGAGTGTGCAATCTTGCTTCAAACATAATATATCTATCGAGGTTTGTCGATCAATGAAGCAGATTGCCGTTCACTTACTTATTCTGCAGGCACCGGATGAGGAGGAGCGTCTACAAATCTTGCGCGGACTGCTGAGCGACCCCCCCCTTGCTCTTGATGTAAAACTTGACTCAATAGCGACTCAGACGGCTGGTCTCGTGGCAGCTGACCTCGTCGACCTTGTCGTTCGGGTGCAAACGGCTGCAGCTGATCGTATCACCGATGCAAGGTAGATAGCATAAGTTTGGAAGTTTTGTAGCTGACCCCTAAATCAGTCGCTCCCTTGAACTGCCTGAGGATGACTTGTTGATGGCGGGCTACGACCTGACATCCGCAGACTTCGAAATCGCGTTAAGTGGAGCACGGTCTGCGTTCTCGACAAGTATTGGTGCTCCCTCGATTCCCAAAGTGACATGGGACGATGTCGGTGGCCTTGCGTCCATCAAATCAGACATACTCGACACGGTCCAGTTGCCTTTACAGCACCCAGAACTTTTCGGTCAAGGCATGAAGAAAAGATCAGGCAAGCCCTTCCCCTGGACCAAGTAGTGTTAAAATTGACCCATGTCAGGTGTTCTCCTCTACGGACCTCCTGGTACTGGCAAAACGTTGCTTGCGAAAGCTGTCGCCACTTCGTGCGCCCTCAACTTCTTTTCAGTTAAAGGTCCTGAACTACTTAACATGTATATTGGAGAGTCAGAAGCCAACGTGCGGCGCGTCTTTCAACGTGCTCGAGACGCTCGACCATGCGTCATCTTTTTCGATGAGCTCGATTCTGTCGCACCCAAACGTGGAAATCATGGTGACTCAGGCGGAGTGATGGATCGAATCGTCAGTCAGCTGCTAGCGGAGTTGGACGGCATGGCTAGTGGTGGATCCACAGACGTCTTCGTGATTGGGGCGACTAACAGACCGGACTTATTAGACCCAGCGCTTTTACGTCCTGGAAGGTAATTCTTGCCTCTGCCCTCTAGATTATTCTCACGTCTTTTACCAGATTTGACAAACTGCTTTATTTAGGGGTCAGCGATACTCACGACGTGCAGCTTAAGATTCTCGAAGCCCTGACAAGGAAGTTTCGCCTCCATCCTGATCTTAACCTCCGATCCGTCGCAGACCAATGTCCGTTCAATTATACTGGTGCCGACTTTTATGCCCTTTGTTCGGATGCTATGCTCAAGGCGATGACTCGCAAAGCTTCAGAGGTTGATATACAGATTGGTGAGCTCCTTCGTAGCCCCGGACTTGTCCTCATTAATTTCGTGCGCGTAGCCGCTCTCAACTCGCAGCCACCACAGGGGGACCATCCATACCCGATTACGCCGCAGTACTATCTCGCGAAGATGGCAACTGATGGCGAAACGGATGTAGTAGTCGCGCTTGAAGATTTCGAGAACGCACTCCAAGAGTTGGTGCCGAGTGTCAGCCAAACTGAGATGGAACACTATCGATCTGTTCAAGCGCGTTTTACCACGGGAGTTGACAAGAACCGCGAGACATTGACAAACGACAAGTTTCAATCTTTAATTGCCCAATCCTCGGATCTACGAAATGGCCCCACTCGTCACAATGACGAAGCAGTTCTTGGTCCAATTGCAAGGAAATTAGATAAAGGCAAGGGGCGAGCACCAGTGGACGTCGATTAGGTGATAAAGGTTGGCTCGGATGTGAAAGGAGTCTGCAGGACCGCCGAACTGCAACCTGGTTGCATTACACTCATGGGCTATCATGTTATTATTCGAGATAATTATGACTTGGCTCTAAATATTTGTTCTTCTACTTGGCTGGCTTATAAGCCCCCCCGCGGCATCGCCCTCTGAATTTCTGTTTTGTAATATCCGCGGTGCCCGTGTTACTCGTTGTCACTACTACCATGCGCAGTTGAGACGCTGGCTGTATGGAATTGATCCCCACTTTTGGATACGTCGCCGTCTACGTCGATGGTCCCCAATGGCTTGTATTTCCACAAATGCGGTGATTCTCTAGGGAATTGATTCCACTTGCCTACTGGTCCCGCGGCTGTGGGTCGAAAGCTGTTACTGAGCATGTTAAACCAAAAAGGCAAGCGATTATTCTGCCTTCTACTGAAGCCATTAACTGCACTCGAATGTAATCTCGGTAATTGGAATATACCCAATATCATATATGCTCTTAGGATTGTCTGCTATGCAATTCCCGTCATCGTTGCAATCGTTGCAATCCAGGCAATCGTCTCGATTTCGCAGTGGGTCGCCTCTACAACTCATTTTAAAACATCAACTGACACCACTTGTCTTAGGTGGTGGCGATGTGATATTCTCCTACCACGGCCCGATTTAGTGAGTATCAGGCTCATCCCACACCTTCGTTTCCTGGCCTGACTTCCCGCATGCATCAAAACTGAAATCACACAAAGTAAAACAACCATCATCTCTCCCGTGTACGCCCTGGAAGCTACACAACGTTGTCCTCAGTACCGCCTTAGGGGAACGCCTCGCCTTAACGCATAAGCCTTTGTACGGCGGAGTCAAACGCGACTTCATTGTATATCGTGACAAACATTGCGCAAGCGATCGTACAATAATTGTTCCATGAAATCAGCAGTCACGTATAGCAACACCGTCGCAAGCACGCACATGTATCAAATTCGGCCTGCATCTCTAGATAACGTTCGTCCAAGCAGGCCCCGTCTTACATCTCTCGATGCTTTTACTCTCTCCTTTTTGCCCCCCCCCTCGCTATGTATGAGGGAAGAGTGGATTCACAACCACGTGAGCGGGTTCAGCCCAAGTCGATCGAGTACACCTGTGATGCCTGAGGCGATCTGACGACCCAGTGCAGTGTTGGCTGAGAGCGCGACGGGTTTGCCTTGGACGATGAACTCCTTGATGACCTTCCCGTTAATGACTGCTTCGATCTTGACGGTCGGCGCGTTCCGATCAGTCGTGTCCACATCGAAGGATGCACTACAAACAAAAAAGTGAGTCAGAAATAGGTGTTGGACATGGGCGAAGGGATCACGACAACTCACAGCTTGTGCTGGCCAGTCGGATGGTAGAACAGCGTCTTCTCCTCTGGGGTGGCCTCGATCATCTCGACCGTAGAGACCGTACCGTTCTCCTGCACCACGTTCGCGGTCACAGGCCTGTTGATGAGCTTCTTGCTCGCCTTACGCAGGGTGTACGAAGGGAGGGCAGACATCGACAGCGGCGACGCTACAAACACAGGATATTCGGTCACCTTTGCTCAACACAAAATATGAGAGGACAAACCAGAAATTTCTAAAATCTTTCCTCTCAGTTCGACCACTGCAAACTCGTGCCTGTCGCCGGAGATGAAAATTACGTTGGGAACGTACTCGAGGACGTCAAGCAGCGCGCTCCTTTCCTCAGGATACGCCGCCCAACTGTTCATAGCGCCACCCGAGCTCTTCCAAAGCGTAGTAAATGGCACACTAGAGACGATAAACTTGAAGGTTGTAGTCGAGTTGACCTTGCCCAGCCACGAATAAAGCGCCGTGAGCTGTTTATCACCTAACAACGTGCGCCGCTTGGGTGTGTAGAGGTCGTCACCTCCGACAGTAGCAGTTGTGGAATTTTGTTGCTTGATATGGATCTCCCCCTCGGACGAGACATCTACCTTGGGTTCCGTACGATGCCGTCGGGTGTCCAGTACGAAAAACGCATTGTCGCCGTAGCGAAAGTTGTAGTAGTGTACGTCGGAACTGACGGGATCGGGGTTGGCGTTACCCAGAAAGGTCGAATATGCGCTCGAGGCATTGACGAAGGGACCCATGTTGTCCAAGTCCTCGCCTGCAAAGTTATTGATAGTATCGTGGTCACCCCAAGTTGTGAAGATCGCTGTTGAATGTCAGGCGGATATTGTTTCAATAAACATGGCTGCCGAGGAAGATTGTGGACTTACGCAGCTTCTCGTAGACCTTTCGGAAGCTTGGACTCGCGTAGACGCGCTTGTAGAGCCGGTGATACCGCTCCAGGTTCCCACCTCCCCAGTTGGGTAAGTCGGCATAGATGAAATCGCCCACGAAAAGCATGAAGTCGGGGGTAATTTGTGATGTAGTGCGCACCGTCTTGGCGAAGATCGTGGTGACAGAAGTAATAGCTGAAGCAAGTCTCGCAGCAGCGGAACTAGCGGCTGAAAAAATGCCCAAGCCCATGAAGGAAAGGCTGTTAGCTTTGTCCGAGGCAATGGACGAGAGGGTTTCTGTGGCGTTCTTGAGAGCTTCCTCGACTACAGTACTGAGCCTTGTATGGGGCCAGATATACCGGTTCAGGACGTCCCAGCCCTTGATGCGCTCTGCTGTAAACGGATTGTAGGGGAAGTTTGGTAGCTGGGAGCGATCAGTCTTGGATAATCCAAGAGGTCTGGAAAGATGCACACCTGGGAGCTAGAGGTAATGAAGCGGAAGTGCACTCCGCTGGCCATTCGCGGGTCCGGGAAAGTGTGGAAAGGGATCGGAGTCTCAGGATAAGGAAGGAGTGTGCCATTGAGGTAAGCAAGGCGATCTTTAGTAAAATGAAGTCAGTTTTCTGGTTTAAACAAGTGTAATTCTACGCACACTCGTAGTCGGAGCTCGGCCAGAGTCTGGCGAGCTTGCCAACGGCCGTAAAGTCCTTGTCCTCCTCAATATCAAGCACAGGGCCATCCTTCCAGGTATTACCGACGAGCGCGATACCAGGTGCGACCTGGCGGTAAACAATGCGCAGTTGGTGCTGCTCTTCAAGGGCCAGGTAGCGGACAAGAACCTTCGCGCTCGACGAGTCGACTGCGCCTACGCGCGTAAATGTGGGGTCATAACCTTTGAGGTAGGGTGTGTATGTAAAGTCGATGCAGAACGCGATGAGGAGGGTGTTGATAACGACTGACGCAATGGAGAGCGTCTTGGAGCGTGTCGGGAGAGAGAGTGCCAACGTAATAAGTTGGGCGAAGAGCTGATGAGAGGTCAGCAGGGATATACGAGTAGGCAATGATGATGCGTACTGATGGCTGCTCGCCGACGGGTACGGCAACCACCCAGTCTGCCGAAATGTGCCTGCGTTTTCCAGGAATTCCGTTTGAATCCTCTGGTATTTTTATATCCAAAATCTCTCCCTTGGTCACTTCTCCTTTCCCTGTCGTAGCAGCCTGAGACGCGTCCTGGAAGAAGAGCGCTAAGTAGTATAGGACGAGCGTGACCACGATGATGGGCGCGAGAGCCTTGTGGAAAGGCACCAGTCGTAGATAGGCCCAAACTGCGGATCTGAAGAGTACAGACACCGTTGACGCCCAAAATGGGTTGGTGCCCATCGTCGACGACGAAGGGAGGTTCAACTTTGACGTCTCTTTCTTCCACGACATCGAACGTCAGCCTCATGGCTGCCGCAGCGGCTTCCGTAACACAGCGTAGCACACTCGACCACACGCTCACCTCACTGGTCGACGACGCCCTCAAGGTGCTCCGTATAACGTCTAGACGTCTCGCAAAGACCTTTGCAGCGCACGCGACAGAGGCACGCATCCTCTCCCGTCTCCACTACAAGGGTAACAACCAGTACAGAAATACGACGTTCTGGAGACGTGTCGTCGAGTGCAAACGCGTCGTCGAGCGGATCGAGCGGCTCGATCCAAAAAATGTTATTGAACCTCTCCGTGAGATTTTCTATCGGACAGAAGCTGCGAACCAGGCTGTTAATATGTGAGCCATTCTTTATGAGATTTATGGGAGAATATTCAAGATATTTATTGGTCTAGGAAGGCGGCGCAGTGGACGCAGGTACCGCCCTCGAAACGGCTTAAGGCGGCTTTGGACGATATTCGCCAGCTGTGTCTGTTGTACTCCAAAGTACGTACTCTTTAGGTCGATTATTATTTGACTCAGTGCAGCAGGCGATCGGGATATATGCGCGAGCTTGCATGTCAGTACCATCGCTGCTAGGAGAACATCGCCTTATCCGCAACCTAGATCTTTTACGCAATTCTCCCATGCGACCTCGTTCCTCCCTTATACAATGGCCCTCATTGCCACAGTCTCTCGCCTACGTTTCTTACTCTTCGAGGTAGACGATGAAATTCGCGAGGCGTGGAGAGCAGTACATCGGCTCTATGCAGGGATTAATGTACGTGACCTCCACTTCTCTTGATCGACTTCCACCTCACCTTGCAGAGTACCCAGCCCAGACACAGTCCTTGTCATTGCAAACTCCCACCTCCTTTGCCATTGGACCCAGAGAACGATATTCCACAGTCAACAGAAGCTATGAGGCTGGATCAGCCACCATCAGGTGAAGATTTAGGGAATAGAATCCAACGTCCTCGGCCGCAGAGAGGAGAAGTAACAACCACGCCTCTGTTGCTAACACCAAGGGCGGAGAACACTTCCCAAGCGACTGACACATCACCAACAGTTCAAATGGAAGATCTCATAGTCCTCGACCTTGATGCACCGGTCG
>WNFL01124601.1_pt1 | contig 22866 bp, 27 predicted proteins | sample 5400361 | NCBI WGS metagenome assembly WNFL01 (sample SAMN13153351, study PRJNA577476) | soil metagenome | isolation source: 40 cm soil on Douglas fir-dominated hillslope | place: USA:California | collected 2013-09-17
TCTGCCCGGACTTGGGTTTCCCTGTATCGTATAGCTGCCGCTTGTTCATGTAACTGGTCTATTCTACTTTATATTTTATGACATACAAGTCGAACTGCATCTGACTCATGTGCAATGATACCGGCTGGGTAATGCAGCCAAGGCCTCTGTTATTACATCCTACGATGAGGTCACTTATATAGTACATATGAAGCCGGCAAGGGGAATTGCAATCATACTGAAACTCGGTCTGCAAACCTGGATATGACCTAAGCTCGGTTGCCAGAGTCCAGACACGTTCGAGAATGAGAGACGGAACCCATAGGAAAAGCTCAAACCGTAACAATTAGGATGGGACACCCTAATTCCGACAAGGACGTCTTTACTAGATGTAGGGAGACCCCGGTTCGATCCCCGGTCTGGCCACTTTTTCCCTCTACAACACTGGTACTCATAGGGCGTGCGGTTATTCCGGTGTGGAACTTTCGTACTCTGACACTCCCTCCTCTTGAGAGAAGCAATAGAGAAGTCGGACGATATTTTTGTCCAACAATTCAAGGCAAGGCATGTGAACTCATTGGGTCAAAACGGGTAGGAGACGCCTGACGGGCCTGTGCAGTACACCAGGACTGCATCCATCGTCGCAACCGATGGAGGGTTGCATCTCACAGATATCACCTCCAAACAACAATGGCAGCTGTGGGAAACTTCGCTTCCAATTCAGAGACACGGGAGACGTTCCGACATTGACAACCTGCATTCCAGCTAGATGTGCGCGCCTTGTATAGATGACATGGCCGCTTCCTTCCAGTGCAACCTGCGCTGCACAGATAATCCGGGCCGTGTCTTTAGATATGCCCATTCCAATTCGCACCACCAATACCAGGCTCCGACAATTCTGCGTTAACACCCTTCATCTTGCAGCCTGAAACCGTACCCACATGCAGGTTCATCCTGCACTAAGGCGCTATGCAGTGCTCAACGCTGGGCTGATTCGCAAGAAGTTCATCGCTCATAAACCGAGCTGGTACCGCGCGGTGAGAATGGAAAGGTTGCCGTATATGTCAGAGCTCAATTCCAAGGGCACTTTACCCCGACCGTAGAAATATCCGGCATCGGGTGGCACATGCCGTAGAGTGTGACTGAGAATATTGACCACAATTCCCAACTATGCTTACCACCGGTGGACAGGCCGCTCTTTCACTGCCAGAGCTCTAAGGTTGGGCTGAAAACTCATTCATGGTGACTCAGTTCCAGGAACTCAGTAGCTGCTACCGAGATTGATGTCGTCCTTGAAATCGTGTTGTAAGGAATGTCAAACCGTGTTGCTGGGTAGTATCCCTGATCTCTAGTAAGCCAATTTATTCTGTACAAGGACAAAAAGCCTGGAGTCCACCGTTTCAGCACTGGTTATTTCCATATTCTGCCGTGGGATGGAGAAGCAAGGCTTTAAGCGTCAAAGGGGCTGCCAAGGCACACGGTAACTTGGAGTGGCTTTCGTCATTGGACCACGCAAAATGCAGAATGCTGGGAAGTGGTCATCATCTCCATCGGTGAACAGGGCCCAATGCTTATTCCCCCTGCTGATGGCCCACCTGTCCAGAATGCCGCGCTCGCACTCAGGGACGGCAAGAATGTCCTTTGCAACACGCCTATCACCATGAAACTGCAGAACTCCGTGAACTCATTGGACCGTTCAAAGAGAATGACTCACAATAGAGGCTCTGTGGACGGGATACCTTTTTTTAATTATATATAAATCCAACTTATCGTGCGAATATGACTATCTATGTTACACGTTCAGTTGAATGCGGGGGTTCACGATCGAGGTTGTGTTCGTGTGACGCGACTAGGTGGGATTTCTTTTGGTGAGCAGCCAGTGGGGCATCTGCTATATGGCCGAGTCACCCTCCGGTAGGTGGTAGAGGCAGGCTGCCGTGGCGAGTCACTTTCCCCGGGGGGGGGGTCTTAGCCGACTACCTTTCGCACCTACCCGGTGGCATGAAAAGGGGAAGCCCCGGGTTCGATCTCCGGTTTGGCCTATCTTTTCTCTTTATGAGCCCTGTGGCGTGGACTGACAGCTTGTATGGACCATTCTGTGTAAATACATGTGTTTGGTTTGGGACTGCCGTGTTCGCTCGATCTCCCTTTATCTTTCATGCAGGGCGCTCTACCACTGTGCTACCTAGCCACATGTTGGAGGAATCATCAACTCCGACAAATTACGTGCGCCCGATCATTATAGCGCCGGGGAATCCCAAGGGGCCGTGCAAATGCCTGAAGGGTAGCACTACTAGCGAATGAGATTGCGTTGTGGGTGGGGCATAGGGTTTGAGGGTCTGATGGAGAAGCTGATCTTCGATAGAAGCCTAAAGTTTTTGGCTCAAATTCTGCTGGTTTTTGGCTCAAATTCTGCTGAGCTCATGTGACCGATTGACGCTTTGCTTGTACATACCAAACATGGGAAATTAGTATATAAGGAGGACCTCTGAGGCCAAACTGGACTCCCATCTTGTCCACTCCTGCATCTCGGACATAACCAACTCTCAGTACATATAACCAGCAGTGTATAAGTAGGTCATCATCCTTCTATTCCTTATTGGATGTGTCCTCTACAATGAGACAGTTTAGTGCTGCCCATTAGGGCTGGGGGATAATACCCCAAGGCATTACTCTCTCTCATTATTCTTGACACTAGTTAGTATATTAGTCTTGGGTTATTGTAAAGCAACAACCCTTGACAGCTGATATGAGGGACACATTCCCTGGAGAATGCAGTAGAAACTCTCGATCGAGTAGGCATGATTCGGCGGATACCAGATAACCGCTCATGTCATTCTTCCAATTTCAATGCTCACAGATTCTTCGTACCATATGGATGCCGCTTACAGTCACCCGCAGCCCGCTTCGAGCCTAAGTGAAGGTGGCAAAAGCTAGATAAGGCAACACCATATCGACCGAGTCCCAAACTCCCCTAAGCCATTTCTCCCATGGACGTCTGGGAAGTTGCCAAGCTCACGATTGATACCCTCCGCGGTCTGGGCATGAAAGATGTGTGCTTCATAGGTGGAGTAGCATGTTGTCTGTACACAAATCATCGGGAGCCCAAGGTAAGCCCAGTCACTCATACTCTGGATACTCTGGGGTTCGGCTGATTCAAAACTGGTGCTTATAGGATGTAGACATCCTCATCCTAGACCCTGCCGGTGATCAGGAGGCAATAAAACGCGACTTGGTCAATGTCACAAGCTCCTTCTACCTTCTGGATGCTCGTAAACCACGTGCTAAATACAAAGTATTGTGGTACCATCCGCGCGGGAGACGGTCCACTGGCTGGCCCCACCGCCGTGGGGCTGTCAAAGTTGATATTTTGCGGCCGGGAACCATGGACTTACCCGCTATCGATCTTGAAAGCATTAAATCCAACAATCGCCATCGATTGCCCACTGCACCGCTGTCACTAGTGCTACTCCACAAGCTTCGAGGGTGGCACGATCGCAAGCGTTCAAAATTTCCATATTACAACAAGAGACACCCAAAAGACGCTCTTGATGTGGCGAAACTCTTACCAATTGCCGCCGATGCCGGTGTGAAAATCCCTGATCTATGCCTCCCTCGCAACCTCGTCAACAAGGCTAGGAGATGGGTAAACCAGTTTGTCACAGAATGCCCCGAATACAACACGATAGATCACTGGAAGAAAATTGGGTTCAATGCAAAAATGAAATCGCAAGGAGTTTTGGCTTAACTTTTGACTTGTTGAAATAGGTGTATTCAAATCATCCCAAGGGGAAAGGTTTTCAAACCACGACCTGGGCTCGGTAGCAATCACTGCAAAGTGCATGAGGCATTTCCCCCCTTCCCCCGACAAACAAAAAATAAATAATAAAATAAATAATAATTCTGCAAACAGAGGGTTTGTAGAACGGCCCGGATAGTTCTGGATTTTGTCCACTATACATGGTTAATCCATGCCAAGCCCTGTATAGTGGAGAAAGGTTTTTCAAACCACAACCTGGGCTTGGTAGCAATACATGTTGGAGTCGTATATACCAAGCTCCAGTCATATGCTAATGCCGTCTACGGCTCTGATTGCTTATTTGTTCTTGTTTCATCTTTGGTTTTGTTTAGTATGCATGCCCTTTCTATGTGTATGTGTCTGGTATTCTGCCTTCGATGTCTTATGCTTTACCTTGGTACGCCTTTCAGGTACAATGTAATACATCTTGAGTTAGTTTCTGCTTGCTACGCCTTGTGCATTTCAGTCTCCAACAGGTCATGAGCCCTGCCCGTGCCATTTACATACGTTCGATAAGCTGTAGGGGTTCAAGAACTACACGTGGAAGAATAATCTGTGTACTGTGCTTCTTTTGCTTCACCAATAATGCGGTGTTGTAGCAGAAACAGAAACTGTCAGGTAACCGACCCCTGCAGGTGCGAACAACCCGACCGCAGAGGAGACCAAGGCACAGAAGACCTGGGATTTCAGTCATTTCGGCCCTTGTGGATATATCCTTCCGGGTTTCAGACTCCGCCAAGAAGATCCTGGTAAAACGCAGAACCCGAAGGTTGCTCGGGAGCCCTCGAGAAACGTTTTGGTGCTAACCAAAGGGGTTACAGTTGGCCCTAATCTCTTTCAGCTCATATCATGGGATGGCAGCGCACTCACCGAGACAACATGGTCGACTCGGACCAGGTCTTACATGATTCCTACTTCATCTAGTCCTGACCACCATCTCTTGACCTCTTCGTCGCTCTCTATGAAGACATCACCTACGATGTCAAACTCCTCTGCGACATATTTGCGATGTATGAGATGCACCAAATGCTGCGGGCAACCAAGTCCGGTAAAGTTGAGGCAACTTTGTCACCTAGTTTGACCAGCAGTCGTCCGACAAGGAGAAGGGCACTTAAGGGAAGGAGGCCGAATTGGGACTTAACGAACATCACGTGTTGTGGTTGTGGCAAGAAGGGGTAAATCTTGCCTCTCAACCAACCGTTCTCAGTCGTCGATAACGACACTGCGGGACACTTTCTCAACTATCGTCTCCCTTCAAGTCGATCTTCGTTGGCCTGGCCGCAGTTAATTAGTATTAAGTAGGGCCCCAAAGCAAAGAGGGCGTGCTACCAAAGGGAGTGGAACAGGTTCTTTGAGTTTCTAGGATAAAATAGGCCGGCGTAGCGATACATGTACGTACGTACGAACTTAAGTCGGAAAGGTAGTCGGAGACACGTCAGAAAAGAAAAATTTGGGATGAAAGATCGAGTAATAAACTGGGATCAAGTCCACCAAGGATGAGCCGAAATAGGAGAGTCGAAAGCTAGCAATAAATTACTCCCAAACTAGCTGGCCCTTGTCGTTGACGCTCGCGGACATCCCACCGCTCTGCTTCGACTTGGTTTTGAATTGTTCTGCGATTCTTGCCGCCTCCTGCTCCCTCCTGTGTTTTGCAAGGGCTTCCTGCTGTGCCACCTCATTCGCAGCCTTAACAGCCTTGACGGCGTCCTTCCTTTTGGCATTCTTTTTGGCGTTCTTCGACTGAGACTCGGATCCTGAAGCTGTTGTTGGAGCTGCTACAGTGACCGAGGTAGCACTTGCATAACCTGAGCCCCCAGCACGTGTTGATCCTGTTAAGGTAACGGTTTAGCTTGGGGTGGCAATCTCCGCATGAGACCTACGTTTGGCTTTCTCAGGCACAACGCTCCAACCATCATCTGTGTCAGGATCGGCTCCTCGCACATCCTCTGCATCCTCGTAGTCTCCCCATTCAGCGGTGCCAGATGGGCGGTCATAATGCAGAGGCACTCGTAGCACCCTTGCAATGCCGGGCTTGGGCCCTTCTAGCATACTACGAGTGAAATGAATCAGCAACCACAAGTACAATAATGCGGGGGGCACTGTATGTACGTACTCGTCCACGGAGGTCTCAGGAGGCGGGGGCAGTAACTTCTCCGCAAGCGTCAACTTCTTCTGTGATGCTCCCTTCCTCCTCAGTAACAGACGTAGTGACACCTGCATCACTTGCGCTCTCTGGAGCACCACTAGATGTCTTTCGTCGGCTCTCCACGCGCGTCCAGGGGGCTTTGTCAGTCTTCGACTCCTGAACAGAGTATTCTGGTGATAGTAGGTGTTGTTGTGTGGAGGCAGCCGCCGTCCCCGGTTGTATAGGCCCTCCAAGGGGGGTCCCTGTGGCACTATTCCCGGTGGCCTTCTTCACCGGCTTCTTCTTCTTCCTTTTGACAGACCCAGCGTTGGACTCAGAAGCTGCGGACAGCTCGTCGTTGTCGAGCGGCGCAAACCCCCCAGGAACAGTCGCAGCCGGTTTGGGTATTCGTGGTGCTGGAGGCGGGGGTAGTGGTTTCTCACGTAGGGAGTCTTGCAGAGCAGGTTTCTTCTTCTTGGGTTGCTTCTTCTGGGTTGTTGAGGGCAGGTTCTCGTCTGGCTGCGCTGGCGCAGGTCGGATGAGCAAATATGCAGCCACGCCAAGGGCAGCAACGATGGCAGAGCCAACCACAATCTCTGACGTATAACTACTCATCGTTGGCACCGCTGTCCGCGCGGGAGGTGTTTTAGGAGATTGAGCTGGCACGGGTCGAAGTTTTGAACGGCCGACTCCGGTCGCGCGTCTGCTCAGCCCACCACGTAGATCCACGTGAGGGCAATAGAAAAAAAACCCCCGAAAAAAGAAAAGAAAAAGGTATAAGTAACATGGGAGTGAACAAAAGCGATAAAAACAAATAAGCACAACAGATCACTCTCGCTCAGCTCGCGTGACTACGTACATACAAATACAAGAATCCTACAGGGTGGGTAGGGTCCAGGAGACCAGACCATACGAGAGCAAACGGGACAAATGAATGAACAGGACACGACCAACTCCATGTTTTGGATGTCCCTTGACGAAAGCAACAACCGGTACGAGCAGCCACTTCATGTGAAACGGCCGGTTACAAACCATCGGCTCTCCATATAACTTCAACTACTCTTCAGCGATGCTGATCGTGTCGCTCAACAACACACCACCCTCCAACTTCGCGGTCAACGTCCCTCCAGCACGATCACTCCTCGCAAGTAACGCAGCCCAACGATCCTCCCTCTCCTGCTCAGTGAGAACAGGTCTGGCGACAGGAGATTCGGGATTCAGCTCCCTGAACGCAAACGCTGTCGCCGTGAATGGCATAGGTGGTGATCCAACCTCGACATACGACTTAGACCGTTCCCTCTGTTTGCCCTTATAGCTCAGCCTCGCAGGTGCAGTTTTGGCCGATGAACTCGATTCCGGAGTCTGCAATGCGCCGCTGCTCTTAACACTCCTCGATCGGACCTTGGCCAACAAGCTATTGGAGGTGTTCAGCCGTAGCCTTTTGCCCTTCTCAACCGCCTCATCCAGCTCAGCCTCCAGGGTGTGGTCATCCAACGTCGGAAACGATTTGCGAGCCGAGGCCGAAAAGTTGGCCATATTCCCTTCGATGCGCCTCAATGTCGAAGAGTCGTGGTGCATAGAGCCGCTGGATTTGGCGACACGTCTCCGGACTGGGGGCGGTGACAACGCGTTGACACTAGACAAGCTACCCAATCTTGATCTCGGGGACAGCGAATCACCAGTTGAGGAACTGGAAGGGGACGACGGTGCAACGGAGCTACTTTGCCACACCGAAGTGGGTCGAGTGCTCTCAAGAAGCGGATGATCATCATACATATTCGCTGGACGGTCGTTTGTGAAGCTAGGCATGAGCGGAGACTCTGGCGATGAAAGTGGTCTGGGGATAGGAGGATACTGCGCGCTCTTTGCCCTTGATGAAGCTTGCTCTGTCTGCGCAGGTGATCCCTGTCCACGTGTGGCTTGCAACCTAACCTGTTCAAGTGGGGCATTTCCTAATGTTTGGCGTCTTGGTGGAGCAGGTAATGGATGCGCGGCCTATACAACCCGTCAGTTAACGTTGTTTGACACGAGACAGCAAAATTGGCGTACAACAGGTGAAATTGATGGTGGCGGTGGGGACGTCGAGGAGCAGAGTATTGACTTGCTGACGACAGGGCCCTTGTCGTTGTGCTTGACATGTATTCTCGGCCCTCTTGGTTGCACCCTCCCAGAAGAAGCCCCACCGTGCCCGACGTCTGATTGAGCCTGTCGTGCGAAAGGTTCCTCCTGACGTATTCTGAACAGTTCTTCGGGGGAGATGATTGGCCGACCAACAGCAACTGCCATGGTATGAAGCTCAGAATTCGATGATACGGAACTCCTTCTGGAATACGGCGAGGTCAAAAATTTCGAGCTCGTTACGTCGCTTGCCACAGATGACGAAAAGCCAGGCGAATTCGATCGGAAGCTGAACTCATTCCCGGATATAGAGGTGGACTTTCCAGAGGTTGTGATTGAGTTCTGTGAAGCTCTCGGTTCGTGGGCTGGCGATATACCGGCATGCTTGCTTCTGGGGGTGTATGGACTCAAAGCGTTGATATTAGCCACAATGTGCTGAGAGCGCACAGTCGACATTGTTAAAAGAGGTGGGGAGACCGGCGAGGTTGACCGCGGGGACGTTGGAAGGACGGGAATGGGCAACTGCTCAATTGTCGAAGATGGAATAGGTGAAGATTGCATGTTGAACGTAGAATGTGTCCTGGCTGCGCCCGAATTTTCCACTGGCCCCAGAGACGATGCATGCTGCTGAACAACCCACCTATTTGCTTGCGCATGTTCCCGACTATGTCCAGAGACGTATGCATGATGGTCGACCAGCTCAAAGTCTTCAGGCAGAGCAGGGACAGGCGGTATGTCTTCCACAGCAACTGACGAGTCGCCTCGCTCATTTGCAAATCGTTGCCTCAGAGCTCCATTACTCAACTTGCGAACTAACCTCCAAAGTTTGCCAGTGTCCCCCTCAACAGACTCGGCAATTGCACGAGACGGGGCGGGGCTTTTGCTGCGCATCCGCAAGGAAGCAGCGGGCGTTTGCGACGCTTCGGAACCAGGCACTGAGGGATGTGGGGAATGTCTGTTCTCGTTGTAATTGTCATCCATGGCTGGGCCAGTGGGCGTGAGTCGGGATTTATACGACCCAGACTCTGTGACCGTGGGGTTCGAGGCTGCGGTCAGACTAGATCCTCTGGGCTGTGGAATCACCAGGCCTTCTGCAGGGTGTTTGTCGATGTCGTGTTCGGTCCTCCGACGCTGTGGCACACCAAGTCTGCTCGACTCTGCAGGGTACGCACTAGGAGAGAAAGTACCCACACTCTCTGATCTCTTCTCCTTCCCTCTCTCCTTCTCCCTCTCCCTCTCCTTGTTTTTGACCTTTTTCCGACTGAACCGATCCGTCACTCGTCGTTTCAACTCCTTGACTGGATTCCCGCTGGTGGGGGTGCGAGCCGTTTGTCTCAGCTTCTCCTCCACCACCGCCCACATACGATAAGGATCTCCCGCTGTATCATCTGGGCCCCCAACAGCCACCACTTTTCCACCCCGCTCGGAGGAGTCAAAGTAGCCGCTTGGAGTTCTACGCCCGTATGGACTGTCGCTCCAGGCATCCGCACCGCTCTGGTTCGGTGCTGATGGCAGTGTTTTCCCAGGGTAGGGTGGAGGCAGTGGGAGGTGTGATACAGAGGAGTCCGAAGAAGGTTGGGACTGTCGTTGCGATCCGTTCCACGCGAGGGCGAGTGCAGAGGCCGGAGTCGGGTTGGTCGTACGTTGGAGGTCGAAACTCGCGGCTTGTCGAGCTCGCGGCATGGCCACATTGCCCGGAGTGTCCAACCAAATGGTCGTACGTTGCACGTGGTGGTCGGTGGAAGCAGCCGTCGCGTTTATAGTCTCCTCGGGATGAACTGTGCTGACCATGAGCGCCGTCGTTTCTCCAGTGGAGGACGGACCAGCCGCCTGGTGTTGTTGGAAAACACTGTCGTGCGTTGGAATCGTAGGTGTCGTGGGAGTCATCGCTGAACTAGAAGTCGGGTTCACCTGGGGCGGCCGGACAGGTATCGGTATGGAGTTGGTGAGCAGTATTTCATCCATCGTTCTGCTCCTTCTCATTCGTCGCCCTACGTTGAGAGGGTGTACACTCGCTTTCCTACCTGCAGTTTCATCGTCACTTAACGACGAGCTTGCCCTAGCATGCGTTTGAGAACCAGCTTGGTGAGCCGATACGGGTAGAATGGGATGAAATGATATACTTGAGGGTGGTTGTACCGCCCTCGGTTTGGACATTAAGCGTTTTACATCGACCCTCTGCACTCGACCTGCGGTCGAAGATGCGTGTAATGAGTCTGCCAGAATGACCCCTGGGCTTATTGAGCTGTTTTTACGCATAAGTCGCAATGGTAGAGCGCCAGGCGCGTTGTGAATATTGTCTGCCATTGGAGGTCGTGAGCCCGATGTGCTGCGAAAGGATGCAACAGGGTAATTGCTAGCGAGTGGTGGAGGGATACCAAGGGACGGCTGACGTAAGTAACCAGACCGAGTATAGGCCTCTGCGGCTGGGGCGTTGCCATCCGAGGAGCACATGGATGTGGAGTGATGGTGGGCGAGGGTCGAATCATTGAAGATTTTGACTGCTGAGATTGCATAGGAGCATTTGTCAAAGGTGACTGAGGTGAGTAGAGCAGGTGAATAGGCGTTGCTGTCGTTCCGTTGCTTCGCGAGTGGGCACCTGAGCGCCGGGAATGCGCGTGTTGGAGAACCCTCGTGGAGAATCCCGCAGCGTGTGCTGTGTGTTGGGTAAGCACTGCCTGGGTCGTAGAAGAAGAGATGGGTGAATGTGGGTTGGTCGAAAGCCACCAAGAATGGGAATGGGAATGGGAACTATCGCTGGCCATGTTCTAGTTAATGTGGATAAGGAAATCGGTCAGCATGCAGTTTAGAAGCGGCTATGGCGCAGCCAACGCCGTGTAGCTAGGGGGATCTGGCCGACGTTGAGAACTGACAGATGAGATGTGCGAAACCTATGCAGCGTCTCCTAAGGCTGAGACACAGTTCATGCCCAACGCTTGTCGTTCTGTGCAGTGCAGGAAGTTGCTCTTCGATGTACCGAGCGTTTAGCGAGTTAGCGTGTGTCCAGAGAGGTGGGACAAAATGGTGTACGGTGCCAAAGCTCAGGAGGAGAGCGCGGGTTCTTGTTTGAGAACGAATGGACGGTCAAAGGAATGGAATACGTTGCTAGATGCGCGCCAAAGCAGGCCCTGGGGTGGGGGTGTTTGGTCGTCTCGTCGTCGGGTGTTGGTAAACAGCGAGCAAGCGAGAGTCGCGAACGCGGCGGGCGACGAGAAAGGAAAAGGGTAGCTGAGATATAAGTGAACGAAAAGCGTGCTGAGGAGCACCAGATGTGGCGGAGGACGCGACCAAGGCGGCAAACAGACGAGCAAAGCCAAACGAGTGAGTAAACAAAGAAACAAAGAGAGCACAGGTCTTCCATCGCCATCGATTCGATTTGCATCGCATCACATCTCACGCTGACCATGTCGGTCTCGACTACCAATATTAAATAATTGAATGACATTCTTCCGACTCACCACCAAATATTTTCATCCTGTTCCCGTTTCCCGTGTTCCCGTGTTTGCTCGCTCCGCTGCTCCTTCTGCTTTTCCAATCAATCAAGCGTGGCTTATCACTCACAAAACAAATCATAATCTCAATTTGTCTCAATCCGGCCAGATTCGGAAGGAAGTCCAAGAACCATTTATGGTGCCGTCCCGTTGCGGCACTCGCTTCTGCGCTTCTGCATTCATTCACCCTGTACTCCAGATTGACCCCATACAATAGGCACATCTTCCTAAGAGGTCATCACTGCCCAGAGAAGTGACCCTGGAAAGCGTCCCGATGCACGGACCGGCAACGGTCGGCCCGAATGAAGAGAGCAACGGCGAATGTTTGGGTGCGTACGTCTACGCAACCTTCTAGCAGGCTTCCCGCGTCGCTGCCGCGAGAATTACAGAGATAGACCCGCCGCATAAACGGTCATCTCATTTCGGTTGTAAGCACAATTGACATATCTATATCCACACGTTACGTCTAATACCGAAAAAGAGAGAGAGAGATCTCGAGAGAGTCACCCACGCTGCGCATCATGCAGTCCAGGTTGATACGGGCCATAGAATCACGGAGTGTGTCGACATTTATACTATGGGTCTATCTATTTAGTATCCCTCTGAATATTTGCGCCGCTGGATTGCTTTATGATGGACAAGTTGAACTGCGACGCTCTTGGTCCTCACCGGCCGCGTGGTCTCGTTGTAGAGCGCCATGCTCTGACGCTCTGACATAAAGTACATCTGGGTGTTTCCTACTCTTTCAGCATTGAGCGTTGCACGCGCTTAATTGCCTAGATCGTGCACCAGTCCACAAATTAAATATAGCCTAGATCTAGACAGCCATGCGCGCCCAATTTCCAAGCCTCCCGTGGCGTATAGACTCTGGTGCCATGTCAGTCGAGGGTTGCGTTCATCCGTGCAGAGTGCATGGCCGGAAGACGGGGAGACAGGCCACTCAAGGATATGATAGAGTGACATAAACTGCTATGAATTCAAGATACATATGACAAGTCTGGGCACTTACTTCATGGGGACATCAATGCGCGCGCGGTGAGGCTGAAATTCATTGCCATTTTGGCTTCCCCATCTGTGTAGATCTGCTGTACGCTATGGGCGGGTGAGACCTTGCAGCGTTTGGAGCGCATTTGCAATATCCATACAGTATTCTGATCCCATTCTGCTATCCTCAATCGGGGCGTGTTTACGAACTGCATGCTAAATGCACGCTAACAGGTGATGGATAGTGATATTTATATAAGGCAAACACTGCGGAGCTGAGTCGAGCGGTTTGTTGGTCGGCCTTCGAGGGGTTCGTGGAAGAATCCGGGCAGAACCGGAATTAGATAATACAAGCGACGTCGCTAGGAGTCCTCTTCTTGCTGGATGATGATCCGCGTATCTCTCCTGAACCCGATGGGTGGAATGAGGGCCACATCCGAGTCACCTAGCTAGCCTACCGTAACTCACCTGGCAGCATTCTTTGTACACGCAAATGGGCGCCCAAATAATCGCGCTTCAAACCCCCAATAACACACATTTGGACATTTGAAGACTTAACCAATATGGGCGTGAAATTTTGCAAACGCGACTTGGATTCCTGGCACTATGAGGCACAGCTTCACCCATTAATCAGCCGGATATAATCCTTATGTAGCCATGTTGTCGCAACTTCGTCTCTCATACCTAGTACCTCGAAAGGTTGATGCAGTCCTGGGAGGGTCCCAGTGGACCCAGTGAGAGAACACCGACATAACAGCACCTGCGAAAGAGGCGGAACGAATTATTTGAAGACCGTTGATCATTGTGAGACAAATTGGTGTCAACAGAACCCCCACAATTGCCCTTGGACGAACCCCATTGCACATCGGCAAACTTTTCTTGGTCGCAGACTTTCCGGTGTCCGGACTTTTTTCCCAAGACCCCTCTCTACCCATCGACTTTCGGACCCCCCAATTACACCTATGCACAGAATCTTCTCCCGTACTCTATTTTTGCACCAGGTAACGTCCTCGACCTTGAGAATATTGCATTTGCAGACGCCGTAATAACCCTCTCCCGAAAGAAATACTACGACGTCCCGGACTTTTACTGTGAAGAACTTCATACGTGGTTCTTCCCGCCATTCGACACCGGTTTCTTTCTTGCCTTCAGTAAGGTAACGGGGGAGACTGAGCCATTGATTCCCAACTCTTTTTAGCATAGATAGCACAAATTACCATCACTTCTCATCACTCTCCACTCAGCCATGGAATCTGTAGTGAAAAATGATACAGTTTACTCAAAGTTGAATGATGCAGGGTCAATGCGTGGCGGAGCCTGCCAATCGTTGGTAACGGTACGGTGGGACGCGGGGGTGCCTTTTTGGCGTGAGGAGTAATTGTGTTGAGACTGGACAGACAGCCAAAATGGAACTCAATGTCGATTTCATGCCAACAAGGAGTGAAACCCACTGAAGAGCGTTGTCAGTCGAGGTGGCCGCTGACTGCACGAAATCATCAGAAATGAGAACTCGAATATCCCGCCCAAGGGGCGTGTACGAGACGCTTGAACTGCCGATTGATAGCCTTGAGGACGTTACAAAATGATGCCAGTCGTGAGCGCTGCTGCCATTGGCCGGCACGTCGGCGGTGGTTACTAGAGTGACCGTACGAAGCCGGTGTTCGAATAGCCATGCGCAGGATATAACCGATGATTTCGATGGGGAAGTCATTGAGATATCGAGATGCCATACCCTTATGCCTCGATGCACGGAGGTGCGTGCCCGTATTGTTATGTCAATGCGGTAGTTTTTGACACACGCTCACACCAGTAATAATGTCGCCGGGAGTAGCGGCGGTCAAAGCGAACATCCTTTGTGGATCGAAACCCCCCTCAACGCTGCTCACTCACCCCGACTCTCCACCAAGCGAGGTATATTGAGAGACGGTCGTATAAATATAGAGCAAGGACCAAACAGTATAAAAATCATAAATCGAGGTTTGTGAACAAAGATCGTGAGAATAATAGGCAACCCGACCCAGTCGAGAGCGATGTTGGGGTATGGGAGAGCAGTGGGTTTTGGGTACAGTATCGGGAGAGAGTCAGTTCAAAGAACATGGAGAGTACGGGCAGGCCCGGTCCACGTTCAACCTTCCTGCGGTTATTCCACGAAAATGTCCACATAGTGTTCGAGGATGGTTTCGATCGCCTTTTGTTGTATTCCAACGTCGCCGACGGTTCCAGGGTTGGTCCCGTTTTCGATGTGCGTAGCACCAGGCAAACCAGGAGCACCGAAGAGCGAGGGCGCGAAGACGATGGCAATGTTTTTGATGTCCATACTATTCTGGTCTTGATGGTGCACCACCCTGCCGTGTGACGGGTGTCACATTAGCATTCCTGAAGTAAGAAGAGGAAACGCACGTGTTCAGATGGCCCATCAGATGCTTGAGCGTGGCGTAGTTCGGGTCGGGGAGCTCATTGACCCTTTCGTGCAATCGGATATGTCTGAGCCGTTCGTTTTCGTTCCCTGGAAAAAGCGAGTTAATTTCTATCCCAAGAAAGAATGATAGGGGCCCTACGAGCAGCCTCCATGAATGCATGATATTGGTGAGGCGGCAATAAAGGCTCAGGCAGATCTCTAAGCCATAGCTTCAACAAACCAGCAACATTGTTAATGTCCTGTGTCCATTCGTCCTCGTCCATATTGACTGCGTCGATATCTATCACACATCATTATGGGTTAATCCCTTAAAAGTGCTTGCATAAGCAAAATAGCACTCACTGAGGTCCGCCCTTCGTTTCAGTTCTTGGATCTTCGTCATTGTACCAGGAATTCGGTAAATCCCTTGAAGATCAACCCCATACCTCTCGACCGCGTCACAACACTTGACTAGGATCTTCGGTACTTCGACCTGGTCGCGAATCATCTGGTCCCCAAGCGGCACGCCAAACGTTGGTATCCTGAATGCACCACCGTTGCCATGCAATGTGTTGTTGATCATGCGGTCATTGTATGGTACGTGTTGGGGTATCTGCAACGTGATAAGCATATTGAAGAATACCTACGCCAGAGTATGCTCCTCACATATCGCTCCTCCCTTGGATCCTCCCGTCTTGGTCCTCTCACTATCTCGCCCGCATGCGCGACGCGATAATTCTGGACGAAGTTTCTGAAGTCTCCCCGGTTGTCGATCGATTCCATCGTCGGTTTCAGGCCGGGCCCGTCTTCCGAGGAGTTGGGGACGAGAGTGACGCCATCGTTAAGCACGACCGTCTCGAACAGGAACGCATATCGCGTAAGATGGAACTGCATGCCCGTGTCAATCTCGTCCGCGCATTCTTTCAATGCCTAAAGACCAATAGTCGTGTGAGCAAATATTCACTTGGGTCAGTGACTAGGAATGTACCCGTATAATCCGGGGGAGTTGGTTCGTAAAGTAGTCCTGTCGGAGGACCTTAAAGTCGTTTCTTGCTTTCTCAAAGGCCGTACTAGCACTCGACATTCGTATGCGCACGTCTTCCTCTTGTCGTTGGACCGACCCGGGGTTCTTGCCCTTCAACAGCAGCCCACTCTTTGCCACAGCCCTTGTGAGTGGCGTGCGCTTGGGATTCCCTCCTCGCGGCGACATTTGTGCCTCCTTCATGGACTCGCCCTCCTTGGCGACGAGGATGCGTTCCAGTTCCTCGCTAGTGAGGTCAACTCGCTGTTTGGACTTTTCGTACGTGGTGTCCGCCTCCATGAGCTGGCGCTCAAAACGTGTGTGCAAGTCTTTGGTCTGGGGTTGGAGTCGAACGTAAGCTTCCGCGTCCTAGGTGAAACCCGTGAAGCACTCGCCTGTTTTCGTGTCTTATCGACTTCCTTCGCAAGGTTGTTGAGATCTTCGCTCATGTCATTGAGTGTCGAAGCGAACTTCATACGGTTATCTGCCATGACTTCGTGGATCTTCATAGATTTTTCCCAAGAAGTAGCAAACGATCTAGGAAAAGGGTCAGTACTTTGGCAACGTGACAGGGAAGGCGTAGACATGTGACGGTTCGTGATCAAAAGAAATCATAATATCTTCTGGACTGAGAAAGCGGGTAATGAGTTGTGGCCAAGCCGTAGCTCAGTCTAGAGTTCTTAATCGGAGAGAACCCGGGCTATAATGGGTATCACCCGACAATCGCAGCCGCTGAGGCGGGCACGCCTATGGTGTAGCTCAAGGAGAACAGATGGGGTGCATACATACCCAGCTTTACATTCGTTCGCAGTATAGGCCATCTGGCTGGTGGCTGCGAGCTTGTGCATTGTGCGACCAGAGTCTTCCTCGAGCACCGCTCGCTTCTTGAGAAATATGGAGGCCTCCTGCACTCGAGTCAGCCTTGATAGAGTCTAGTGTAGTACCAGGCGTACTCTACAGGACGCCATGCTCTGTTTGATACGATCGAGCATGCATTGAACGCCATTCTGCGCGTAACTGAGCCAGTGCGACGGGAGCATAAACCATAAGACGTACGTCCATTTCACATAGAACCCGTATCGCGCTTTCGTCAAATGAAGTGGGGACTAGTTCCTCCAGGGTACCCTCTCGGGTGTCCGAGATGGAATCGCGGCGGATGAGCTGAACATTTGGGAGATAATTTCTGGAAGGTTGCTGCGAGGACGACTCTGTGCTCGATCTGGCGATAGGTGGTGGGCTGTCTCTGTCCCGAGTGCGTGAGTTGTTGCCGACGCCAGACGACGACGACGACTCGTAGTTTGCCTGTCCAGCGGCGACGGATCCGGTTCGTTCTCGATAAAATGTCGGCGATTGTGACGATGACACTGCCGAGGGTCCAGGCTCGCCGTATTCCATGTGGCTTATTGGTCGTGGCAGTAGCCAGGTTATTTTCTCGTCTGGCTACCGACTGGAATAACTCATTTCAAACTCTGTCCAACATATATAGTACCCCCATGCAATCACCGCTGCACATGTTCTGTGCCACATCACGTCCCACGCCGACTCCTGAAGCGTCGCCATCTCAGTCCGCACCACGGAGTGCGTTGCCTGATCCAAAATGGCACTGTAACCGACCGAGGTAGGATAGCAGATGGGTGGTTCCAGTGCTGTGGTCGGGTACGAGCCCGGCCGACATTTGAAGACAGAACAGAAATGCACCGCGCCTACAGGGCCGGAAGCGGTCGTCTACATTGCGGACATATGTTCTGAGGGCGAAATATGAGTATTAATTGTCAACCAGGTGACAGAAATACACACCTTGATGTCGAGCCACTGCTCAAGACAACCAGTATGCTGTGATCCAATCATTGAATAACATTCTCGACCCGGATGCATAGAAGCTACTCACAAAGTTATGCCCACACGGAGCCATTGAATATGTCCGTTTCTTCCGTGCCACGCTGGCCATTCTCCACAACGACCTCCTCAAAACCGAACTCGTCTCACTCTCATCTACTGCACTAGGCTCCCGGTCTCCCTCCGTAACATCGATAGGGTCCATGCAGATCGAACAATCGCCGAGTGTCTTTGGTTCCGCAGATTCTTCGTCCCCAAGAGGAAGGAGTGGGTGGTAGTCGTGGAAGGGAGCAGTGCGCCACTATGCAGGGCGTCAATGCGAAGAGTCTGATCAGGGATGTAGTAATGCATACCGCGCTTGGGAGGAAGAACGACGGCCCTAAAGAATCCTGCAGGAAGAGTATGCTAATCTGGCTGACGACCCAACATGGAATGATCCACCACCAATCTGCCCAAGAATTAGCAGAGACTCAACATGGTCCTTCTTCCTACTCACGTGGTACATCCAGCTCGACCAAGTTCTTCGGGCATGCGAGTAGGTCTGTCATCCCATCAATGCCAAGAATCAACAGATAAAAGCACCACTGACACATCGGAATCGCCAACCTCCCACAACTCATTAGGAGGACTACCCACTTCTTGAACACCCGCCGACTACCGCGCATGACATTTCGGACGATCTGCCCGACCCAGGTGGACGAGGCGAAGATGAGCCAGGAGCCGTGCCACGGAAGAGATATCCGGATCCAAAGGTAGAGGCAGACAATCGAGGTCGTGAAGAACCAGATCCGCTCGTCTTCTGCACGGATCCAGGCTATTAGACGTCGGGCCTGGGCCTGAAGAGTGCGGAGGTGAGCGAAGATGGTTGGTAGTGAAAGTGGGATTGGATGAGTATCTGCTGAGACAGCCGGGGAAGCCGAGACAGCCGGTTGGGACAGCTGAGGGGGTTGGGTTGCTGGAGTTGTCGGCGTAGCAAATGCTTGGGTGCCACCTACGAGGATAAAGAATCTCTGTTCGAAGTCAGTGCTCCATCCGAGAGACTGAGAAAGACCTCCACACCATATCGATTATACCTAACGTGATCGAGAGGAACCCGGGAGCCATCATTGCCAGACTCAGCCGCCCATCTGACAGGTACGCCCCCATGATATGCTGTAAACGTAAAATCAGCTAGCTTATGGTTTTAAAAGGATGGTGCGCACGGAAATGGCAGAGTATGTATCCATGAAGAGCATAGTACCAACTACTGGCCTCGAGATGTTCATCATGGTCATAGCGGAGCGCATCTCCTCGCTGATGTGAATCATAAGCACGAGGAGGACGACATACACCGCGCACGCGAATGCAGTGTCTAAAACGAACTGGTCAGTCCTCCTTATTGATATATAGTAATAAAAAAAACTCACAATTTATGGCCCGTCTATACCACCGATCAGTTCTCTCCCCTTGCAAACCTTCGAGCTCAATAAGCAAACCACACTCCCGACTAACGAGCACTGCATCAATCAACAACGGTGGCACAACTGGTACGGGTACCCCGCTCGGCTCATTTTGCTCTTTCTCAACCGCATCTACCACCTCCTGCGATCGATCTACGGGCCGGACAAACCCATAGAGCCTGAACGGGCACGTGGTCTGCAGCTCGGATTCCTCACCCGCTTGCAGCGTGCCAGCCTCAAAGCTCAACTTGACCCGTTCGAAGTATGCTGTCATTTCGTCTGCGATGAGGTGGGCGGTTGTATTCAATGCCTCTAGTGGGACAAGTGCTGGGAGTTGACGGATGTCACGGGAGATACTGTAAGGATGTTTCACACTCGAATCATGACCAGAGAGAAAGCGAGACATACCCCTTTGGTTCCGCCAGCCCAAAGAGAGTGCCGTTTTTTGGGAAGTGGATCCCGTCTATCCGGAGGTTGACAGTTTGAGAGGCTACAAGCGCTCCATCTAGATTCTCGTGTTCCAGGTCTATCGATGCCTGTACTTCATATCAATACTAATCTGGTTGAGTCGTGTGAAAAGGGACGCGCCCGAAACCGGTTGACGTATCCCTCATTGACGTCTGAGACACTCTCGGGTATAAAATCAAACACTCCTAATATTGCCCTGGCAGATCCGGCCCAGTTCCAGGTGTTGACGCGGTTCATGACCTCCGTATTGTTCATGACCTTCATGTACTCTTCGGCGATAGTGAACCAGGATACACCAGAAGAAGGAGACGTAAGGTTGAATATTCGGATGTCTCTTGTGTAGAATGAGCCAGATACATTTTGAAAGTACCCCATGTCCTCCGAAAGCGGCGTGGGAGTGACGAGAGAGTCCAGGAGGTGTTTCTCGGTGGCATAGTCATTCTAGAGAAGTCAACAATCGTTAGTAACTCCTATGCACAGGCATTGCCCAGTTGGACGTGCCAACGTGAATCTGGTCTCTGTGCTATTAAGCCAGGCGGTGTAATTAGAGAGTTCATACTGTAGGTTGTGTATCGACTGTTCTAATCGGGTCGTAAGTCTTACCGTGCCAAATAACGCGGGTGCACATACCCATCTCGTCGGACTGGCCATCATTCGCATAGTTTGCACGCATCAATAAGATGAACATGAGCAACACAAGCCATGTGCTTGGGGATAGCTGTCTCCGGGGAGTCGTGCGTTCTTGCGGACTGCCATTCTCCTCCTCCATGAAGCGACCGAGTTCAAATTAGCTTACCCTCCTCCATGTTCAGGCCTTGCCTTCGTCGCTGCGCACTACGGCCTCAACATGTCCCAAGACGATGGAACACATCACCCGTCAAATCTTCCATTGTAGGAGAGCCAGTGGCACTAACAGTACCAATAGCACCCCAGCCGTACCAACCCATTGGTGACGCCCTACCCAAGCCACCTACCTGGAGACCCATTTTCGTGCGCGTATACTATACCCGTCTCCTATTCTGTCATCTTACTGTCCCACAGTTTTTCCTTGGTGTCTTCGGCGCGACCTACTACGCAGCCGCCAAGCTGACCAACGACGAGACTGAAAAGTGGTCGCTTAAAGTATACACAGGGGCTTGGTGGCAAACGCGATCACCGTCCAGTGAAGAAATGCAGCGTCTAGCGCGCCTCAATCTAACCGAAGTCCAGCTTTCGTTTCACTTTTAGAAATTTCGTCATACTCACAACCCGCACGCAGAAATTGACTGAAGATTTGCGAAAGCTGAACGAGAAGATAGCCAATCTCCCTGCTGGGACGAGAGCGGTCATCCAACGATTGTACATCACCACCGCACAGAGCTGGGTGAACATGCCGGAGGGCCGACAAGCCGCGTATGCCTTAGTCGGGATCTTTGTTGGTATACACCTGTTCAAGACCGTCGGTTTTGGGAAGGTCAAGGCGTTTTTTACCAAGAACTTCGTACACGACCCGCTCTCCGGACGATCGTTGACGCTCTTAACTTCCAATTTCGGGCATGACGGCTTGTTTCATCTGGCTGTCAACTCTATCGCTCTGCTTGGCTTCGGTGTGTGCGGACTATTCCTTGTGTTCGTTATCTAATAATTCTTCGCCAGGTCAATACGCTTTGCAGCATTTTCGCTTCAAACAAATAAATGACCCAGAGAGGATGATCGAGTCTCACACCACCTATCACTTTGTAGCTTTCCATATCGCTGGTTCGTCTCCCTTTGGCCCATCGCAAGACAGGCACGACTCACGCGTTGATAGCTGGTGTATTCGCCAGCCTTGTCTCCCATTTAATTGTGGCCAGAATACGATTTCCGAGGTTATTAGCAGCTCTTTCAAAGTCTAACTCTACCTCCCAAATGATCGCAAGAGCGGAACGCTTGATGAGACCGTCACTCGGTGCTTCCGGTGCAGTCTATGCATCACTTACCGTTACGGCCCTTGCGTATCCTCATGCGCAGGTCTATCTTATTTTCTTACCAATGATCCCTATTTCAATACCCGTCGGCTTTGGCGGTATGCTTTTGGCCGACGTGATAGGGCTGTGGAGAGGGTGGGGGTATGTGTTTGAATCGATTCCTGTTTATAGTAATTGTCTAACAATAGTTTCGATTAGGTACTTTGACCACGCAGCGCATCTCGGCGGTGCCGCTTTCGGCATGTGGTACTTCTACTATGGACCGGACATGTGGGATTCTACGCGGCGTCAATGGTACAAGCTGAAAGGGTTCTTTGAGGACGATGACGATGAGGAGGAAGACTCGAGCTCGGAGAGCGCCTCGTAGTCCTAGAAAAGTTAACACACAAACGTCTAGATAATCTCGCAAAGTCGTGCAACATGATATCTCTTATCCCCCGTTAATATCGTTCCAACCCATTTTGTGCTACAAGCTGGAAGCCCCGGTTTTAGACCCTCGCCCCACGGGCTCTGACGCGGGGAAGTCCTGCTCTTCCAATTTCCACCTCAACCTCCGTATGGTCCTCCATTCTCCTCGATGAACGATCGCGTTCTCTTTCTCGCCCGCGACCTTGAAGCCATTCTTCACAAACGTCCCGAGACTCGCCTCGTTGCACGGAAAGTTGGCGACCCAGATGGTTTGACAGTTCATCTTCGGTACCATCCATTCCTTTAGGAGTGCCTTCAGGACAGCGGACATGATCCCTTGACGGTGGTGCGAAGGGGCCAAGTACACTGCGAGGGGTAGGTCGACGAATTGAATAATGATAGAGATTGAAACAAGACCTACTCCCAATGGTCCACCAAATACCCGCATCACCGACAGGCCTCGTCAAATTATCTAACGGTTCGTCTCCATCCAACCATGCATCCCCGGGCGTGACCCTCGCAGCGAATATATCCCCAATACATTCATCTGATCCATCCTCTTTAACCTCCCGGATAGCCCTGAACGGACAGCCATCAAACCACGTATGTTTCGTCCCTGCCGTGTACTGGTTCAGCAAATCTTGTGCGAGTGCCAAGTCCCTTGCGAGTCTCTCCTCAGCAAGAGCGCGGGGGTATGGCCAGGGAGGATCCCGCAGAAGGTCAGAGATTTCGTTTGTGTTCAGGTGAATGAGCCGCGCTTCAAGGTCGGAGGGACGTGGGGATGTTACACGGATGTGTGAGAGTGGGGGTGGGAGGGGAATGTATAGTTCTGAGATTGAGCTATCAGGGTAGAT
>WNFL01077215.1_pt2 | contig 22863 bp, 23 predicted proteins | sample 5400361 | NCBI WGS metagenome assembly WNFL01 (sample SAMN13153351, study PRJNA577476) | soil metagenome | isolation source: 40 cm soil on Douglas fir-dominated hillslope | place: USA:California | collected 2013-09-17
AGGGAATCAAAGTATTCAACAGAACGACTATTGCAAAGTCGATAAGGCCGAGGAACGGAGACCACTTGGGCAATAAAAACCAGCATACACGTCGTACTCCCAACCAGCGATACCATCAGAAGCCCCGCCACATCCACGCCTGTTGCCTCCATTCCTCTTGGCTTTCCTCGTCGCGAGATCGACGTGGGGGAGCCTGAACAATCATCACTCCTGCACCCCCGGCATATCCTATCCCATACATGGGGAGGCGAGCATCTCTTCGTGCCCTCTCAGTTTCGGTTGGAGGCCAGGACGGAGGCTGGGGCGGAATCAGGCACCTGTCAAGCGTGAATGGTCTGGTACAGACACCGATGTGGAAAGCGGAAGGTTCTTCTGGGAAAGGTGGCAGAGCGCCAGGAACCTGCGGCGTCGAGACTTCCTCGACACCGCTATTGTGGCGACAGGTACCATCGGGTGTGATGGGAGGGTGGGCAAGGTGGGGCAGGTTGCATGACGTAATCATGGATGTATTGTACAGCTTCGAAGTCCGTGGAGAAGGCATGGTGATGAGTGTGGCAAATTGGAGTGTCCCTTGGAGGTGTGGAGGAGTCGCGGGGGAATTAGTTTGGGCTGTAGTAGTAGGCAAAATGGTTGGTGTTCGATGAAAGGCCATAAGTCGGCCTCGGAGTGTTCGTCTCGTGTTCGCGTTTGTCGCGTTTGTGGAAGCCGTTGGGTGTTCCACATCAAACGTGGACGCTGGATGGTCATTAACAGCCGTAAATCCCACTAACAAGGGCTAACCCCAGTGAATATCATATCAGACATCTCACCACGAGACTGCATAGACTGCGAGCAACTCACCAAATCGATTCCGTTATTTCCAAGCTCCGTTGAATTAACCCACACCTCGCACAAGTCCTTGATCTCGCACGGGTACATCACAGCCTCTGAGGGCCAACGAGGTTGCAGTGTACCACTCTCAAACGCGCGGCGGAGGCGCTTCAAGAACCGCCAGCGCTCGAGCGCGGCCAGGCCATGAGGAAGGGCTATGAAGAGGATCAACCCACAGATGAGCGCGTAGACGACCACGTTGCTGCCCTTGCTCATGCTTGCATCGTTAGCCACGGCTGCGTATTTCTACGTCGTATTGAACGATACAGTTCAGTGGTGGTCGATCGATATGTTGACGAATTGGGCGGTTTTCGGCGTGGTCGTGGTCGAGGCCAAGAAACCGTCAAGAAAGCAATCGCATTTGGTTCATGCGTGCCCGCTGACCTTTCGCCCATCCGCATCCGAGGTGGCGACGGGCTGGCCCAGATCAGGTGCGTGCCTCGCCCAGCTAACGGCGTTTGCCGCCACTTGAGCCATCCACGAATGTATTGTGATTATGCATGTCGGTAGGCGATACCAGTATATTTGGGTGCTTACCGTAAGTTGACAAGCACTAGGTACTGGGGCAGGCAGCAGGCAGGGCCAGATGAATGATAATTTACCGTATAAGGACATAGGAGCACAACATCATCAGGACATGCATCAGAGCATCAGAGAGGTAGGATTTGGAGTGGAGAGTGGTAATGCTGGATGACGAATTCAAAGGTAGATAAGAGTCTAACGGTTGACAAAGGTGTCTTTGAGGAACTCGTGAACTCGTGACCCCGGACACTGGCACACACCTGGTGACCCTCACTTGGTGCTGTTTCGCTTATGGCGAGGATAATATGTATTAGCTAAAAGAATAATATACACTTTGTGGAAAGGGCGAAACAAAAACAAAAATCACTTACAATAGAAGCCACCATTTATCTAATACCACATATGTACCTATTAGTGACCGACTATTCCCATTCCGCATTTACGCATTTAGAGCACGAAATACGGTACGACGTGGGACAATATTGGCCCTCGACACGGCAACGACTACGACCGCGCCTCACCACTCATGCAAGCGGGTGGGACAGGGATTCGACGCGTGTTCTATCGCGTAATCGCGTAAACGCGTAAAGCCGCGTGAAGAATGACTGCACCCCTGTGCGAGACGGCACGCTTTATGGTCGAGAGCTGGACTACGCCGTGGGCGCTGTATTACATGGTCTGTAAGCCATTCGACACTTACCTTGTAAAGTTTGACAGACGTGCCCCAGATCTGTTGCCGCAAACACGGGCTGAGAGCCAATTGGAGGGTGGCAATAGCAATAGGGACTTCCTCTGAGCGGTCCCAACTTGGTTTGGATGACCAAACAAGGCTAGTATTCGGCTCGTTCAATTTTAGGTTAACGTTATTGACTCATTTATGGGTATTCTATCTACATATCTATTGTAATATACACGACTCACACTCACACTCACACTCACAGATGAACACGGACTACTACTACCGAGGTGTCCGGGGTCCCGCATCGAGGGGGAGCGGAATGACCAAATATTTAGACATGTCCTTTTTAATATAGTCATGGCGCCCAACCAGGGCGCACGTTCCTAAGGCACCAATCAACAATCTAGGACCATTGGTGGGAGATAATCGTCAGACAGCAGTGGTACAGTAGTATTATTTGGGCAGCAGCGGACAAGATGTCAAACCCCTGAACAGAACAGAACAAGGTGATTCTGGACTCACGAAATGAATCATGATTCACGTAAAAGCACAGTAAGGGGTAGAAAATCGAAATTTCTAGCTGCGGATGATTGTGCGTCTTCCCAAGATAGATAGGGGTTTGCAGGAAGGGGCCAGAAAGGGGGCAGAAAGGCTGAGAAAGGTGGGTTGATCTCGGATCTCGGAATTAGGATCAATTAAGGCAACTCCGGTACCTGCGGTTGTCACTGCTCCCCTTCCTTAACCACTACCGACTAGGGTACCCACAACCGCTTTCGTCCAACTCTTCCCATCGAAACCTACATCACAAGCACACGATCTCCGTACTCCTCGTGTTTCCAAAGCACGGCCAAAAAAAATTTGGCATCCTTTATCAAACCTTCATCTCCGCCATGCCTCGTTTCCCGTCCCTTGCTCTCTCTATATTACTCTCAATCAGCACCCGCATCCATCTTGGCCACATGTACACGCCTTTGTGTGCTCTAAATCCGAGTCCCACCTTCATCCTCGACTCTCGGTTCAATCTCAACCAACATACTACACACTACACCAAGTCGGCTGTCCCACGTGTGGTGAGGCAGTAATCATCTGCTTTTATTTTGTCAACCTACCCGTACACACCTTTTGGATTAGACAACCACCGCCCCAACTTGAGGGTCTTCATTGGGCGGTTAAGGATTGCTGCTACCTTCACTCGAGGAGGTGGTGTATATCACACGTCAACAGGCTTCTTAGGAGGCAACGACTCGCTCGATCAAGAGGCATACAGGCGTCTTGGACAACTGGGTTAACAAGCTAGCGAGGGTTTGATCGCCTGGACCTTCGAATCGGTATTCTCCGTACTCCGATCCCATGGACTGCTCTCAAGAGTGTATTGCTCTCACTTGGCGGCTTGCGGTTTCTGCTCGCATGCACAAGAGTACGTATCGTTCTTCTTCCCCAATTGAACCACTACCAACCGTATATTGACCATTCTTATACAGTTTTATTTGTCCAACAGGATCTCCGACCGGCGTATTTCTTCCCCTGCTGCGACCCAACTTGGATTTATCAACCCCCCCCCCCAACCGAACGCGGTTGAAATTAAAAACCGACTTGTTTTGGTGGTTTTCCCCCTCTTTGGCGTTTGCAGAATCTCATGTTTACCCACCTCATCTCACAATCACCCAAACTCTGGGCAATTGTCTTCGTCACTGGTTCGGACGAATATAAAGAATCGAAGGGACACACCGACAACTCGTTACGTGCCTGAAAGAGACGCATCCAGCGCTCTCGCTGGCCTCAAGAATTGATTTAATGACTGGACCTGGACGCGATAAAGAGCGCGAAGGCGCGCGCTGCTTGGCTGGGGCATGGTCAGCAAGGGACCGTTAAATCTTCTTGAAGAGTTGGCGAAGATATGCGACGTGGAAGATGACGGCGACACCGACGGAGGGCCGTATAAGTCAGCATGACTGACCTGACCCCTCAGCCCTCTAGGGCTACCTACGATTAGGTCGGCGCCGTCCTCTCCCTTGTTCTGTCTTCGAAGAAGCCCTTGTGGCGCCTTCCATTTTTGAACTCTCTCCGACCCATAGACTTACTTTACATTTGTACGTGCGTTCATGCTGTTCTTTCATCTCGCACTCCCGCGTGGTCAAATATTGTTCAAACTTACGAACCCCCCTGACAGTTCCCTCTCACCCAGCCCTAATGTTTCAACCAATTGTACGAATAACAGCCCGTTAATTGAATACTTCTCAAATTTAGGTCTATCCATCTGTTTGTACAGAACCTGAGAGCACGGAACGAACATAACCTTCACTACCGGCGCGAGAGGAACAGCGTACGTGAGCTTCGGCTAACCCAAAAAGACGATGGAGAGAAAGAACTGAATCGCCCATGGGTGTTTCAGCATCATAAATATCATGCATGGGGGGAGGTCAATCACCAGCCCGATCCCTGTCCTTTTGATCGATCCATTAATGCCATAGGAACGTTGAGATGTTCCCTCCACTCGAATGGGTCTTCGCCCTCGCCGCGGACAAATGTAGTACCCCACTGATCGCGACTTGCTGGTGCCCAAATCATCACCACTTTAAGGTCCGTCAGCGTACCGCCGCCACCGTACACAGGTGCATCGTTCTTGTGCTTATCATTATCTTCGTGTAGGGAACCCGGGTCGGCGCGCTTCTTGAGCTTGCTCATAAAATCGTAGAGTAGGTTTGGTTGCCGCTCATCATCGTGGTTGCCTCTCAGTAGGATTTTCTCGAGGTATGTGAGCTTTGAGAGGACGTCGAGGAGTGCACTATTGTATGTGTGGCAAAGGATTGGCTCGTACATGGTGTCCTAATAGATTAAAAATTAGAGTGTGCAGAATGAAATGTCTATGGATACAGGATTTATATATGTGGAGAGAGTAAACGCACCGTAAAGACCCAGGGAGTGGCCAAGAAGCGGAGATTTGGCAACATATCTGCAAGTAAATAGAGAAACTCTGGGTCCTCCGGAAGGTTCTCCACGTCTAGCATTTGGAGCATGTTCCCCGTAATCCCACTGAGGTGTACCATCTGTGGATACCCGAACACCTTGTTCGATTTGTCAGTATACCGCCTCAACCACATCCCCTCCCGGATATTCATCATATGTTTGGCGGGAATGCACAGCCTCCTGAGGTTATGGTGATTCTCCAGTGGCAGTATGAGCTTTGCTGCCTCTCCCGATCCTAATGTCCGTCCATCGTCACGCTCTCCAAAGGACGCGGTGAGCTCCAAGTCTTCAAGGTTGAGACACTGTGCGACGAATTGGCAAATATCGCGCTCCGAATCGCGGAAATGGCAACGTAAAATGCGGAGGTTGAAGCACGTCGCGCGTTCAAAGATGTGTCCGTGGGCCCCATTGGTCGAGGACGGGAAGTAGACTTCTTCTAAATGTACAGCGAGTTCTAATATTTTTCCCACGCTATCCGCGGCTGCGCTTTCCACGGATTGCGTGCCTCGTTCCTCGTCCAAGACACGGAGCACACGTAAATGCACAGCTAGGTGTGGATAGGTCGTATAGTGGTGTGCATGGCGCGGTAAATGTCGTTTGGAGGCGCGGAGGGAGTGGTAGAGGATGGATTCGGCTAGTGCTCGGTACCGTGAACCGCAACGGGCGATCACGGCAAGGGTGCGCTTGTCGCCGATGTGGCAGATAACGAGTCGAGTAATTTCGGTTGGGAATGTCTCCATCAACGTCCTTGTCGTCGATGGTCGGTGGATCTGGGTGACGGGAAACAAAGGTGTGGGCTGGTTCTAAGAAGCAATTTCCCAAACTCACACAGCGCTGCCGCTATGTGCCGTCTGGTACCTCCCATTTAGCAAATTGTGCGGCACTTGCCTGAGCGCTTATGCTGCCGGGAAACGGCATGTCCGTCCGTAACTAAAGTCAGACAGGACCACAATTACACATTTGTTTTCAACCCAATCCTATGGCGTGTATGGCTGAAACAAAGTGGTAATGCACTTCCAGGAGTCATGAAGAAAGAATCTTGCCGTTTACCTTTGCGGGTGGAACCTTTGTCACCCACCTTTGCCGATCTGCGGGCGGTAGCATTATTAGATGTCACAAAACTAGTTTGTGACGTATGCATTGAGTTGGAGTCTGGGTGCTGAGTACTGTGTGTGGTTTTCGGGCCGCGTTCACAAAACTTTTATCACCAACGCTGCAAAGCGATGTGGGCAAATTGCATTGTCATTGCCCTAGTTGGCACATATAGGCTATTTTATGTGATATGAAGTGCTCCGTGAGGGTTGTTGCATGTCCTGTACGGTTCATTTGTCTGTACAACTCTCTCAGGGGGGCTCGGAATCATCGGCTTCGTCTTACTCCTGAAACATGGTAGCCCAACGGAGGGCAGAGCTGCAGTCGTCCTAGCGACTCGCTTATCAACGGACAGCCATAAGTCTTGCTTCTGCAGTGGCGAACGAAAAGTGTGGTCACCGACTATATACGAATGGACGGAATATAATAATCACCAAATACCAATGTAAGTCCATTGGCCTAGTCACTCTAGCGACTCCGCTCATCTTAGGTCGCTCCAGGTGCGTTTCTGCACTAGCAGTGCACCAATTCCTCATTTTTCTCCTGCTCGCACCAGGCTCACTACATGGATTGGACTTGGGTAAAATTTCACTGGGAATGGGATATCCGCTAGAACCCCCCGACTGTGTTCGTCACTCGAGGACACGGTTATATACATCGGCGTCTGAGAAACAAATAGTCCGTGGAATACCAATTTGCGAGGTAACGACGATCGGAGCAAGCACTTGGAAGTTGTGCCTCCCCGCCTCCGAAATCAGACATGAAGAAGCAAACACAACCATCAAGCAAAGCCATCAGGCAAAGCAAACTGGCATAAAGCACTGGTACGTGACGCGACCATGACAATTTGGCCGCACCGGCATTGAAGCGAACGAAGGCCACTAAAATTATAACCGTCCGGATGACAAGATGGCTCTCAGCATGAACACCACTTTTCGGTTGTTCCAAGGAGTCAATTTGACCTATAATACCTGAGGAAGAACAGTGGGTAAATGCTAGCTATCCACCCGCGAGCCTAAAAGTCATTAAAATAGAAAGGGGCCTGCCTCCTTTCTGCACCTTCGACCCCACCACGACTCAAACCACGGCCCGGAGCCTTCTATTCCACCTTTCTCCATCCTTCTCGGCCCACTATTCTCCCGCGATAACCCTACAATGTCGACTCCAATCACCCCCCCTACCATACGCCCAGGTGGCTTCAGCTCCCCACCGTCGGTACACCCCTGTGCGCTTCCACCACCGCCTGGTATACATTGCGTTACAACTTCGACTAGCGGATTCGAGCGCTTCAACCCATTCTTACCCCGACTACAGCGGTCAGAAGTGCCAGTATTTGGAGAGCTGGTCTTTCCACCTCAACTCAAACCACCCTCTCCGCGCAATAAGGCCAAATTCTTATCACCAGGCCCACCTAAGCCCGCTAATGAGCGTCTGTGGAAACGGGGTGGGGGGTTGCGGATTGTTTCCGTGAGTTTGCGTGTACGCTACAAGATTGTCCTTATACTTACGGAGTTTCACTTCAGATGCCTACTAGGCCTTCCTTCCCCGATCCACCATGTATGCCGGGTATGGTGGGTCTCGGTCTTGTGATCCCTCCTCCACAAGCCGCAAAGCCCGTCACTCCAGGAGATAAGGACCTTCCAATATGCCACGCCCATGCACAGCAAACCAGGGGTGGAACCGATATTCATCGTCCGAAGGAGCTGGCTCGATCGCTGCCGACGAAGGTCGCGCCTTCCAATGTGTTGACTTCGTATTCAGGCTACATTGAACCATTGAAAGAGACAGATACTACTCCATGCAAGATTCCTCTCCCCTCGCTCCACTCCACTTCCTTCCAGTCGACTCCTTATTTCTCGCAGGCACCGACTGTGATTACCTCGGGCCAGGCGCCAAAGCCTCCCCCCTCTGCCAGTAGACCGAAGCTCAAGCGGTTTGTTGCGTTACTGCCCAATGCCACACGCGTGCCGCCAGGGATAGCCTCACACCGGGAAACCGTTCCGGCAGTCCCATTCGCAAACCGCTCCAATGCGCGGGGACGACCTCGGCCCAAGGCGAAGGTCTTTGTGCCAAGCGGCCGCACTACACTTCTGTGTAGACGTGATATGCTGTCGTTTCGGGGCTCACGCTCTAGTGCCAGCTCTCGGATGGGCTCAGGCTCTAGCACAAACTCGTCTAAATCTTTGTCAATCTCAATGTCGAGCTCCTGTATCAGCGAAGCTGGATTGACCTCTTTGCCAATAGCCGCCCCCAGGCTGGTCCGCCATCTAAGAGTCAGCCTGGCAGGTTCTGCACGTCTTACTCCCGCCTCCTCAGTCGAGGCCATTTCAGTAGCCTCGTGGCTGGAATTGGGCGATAACATGTCGCTCCCCGGGGATATTGTCTCTTCTTCACCAGAGCCAATCGACCCGAACTTCACTACCATCATCGAGGAAGATTGGGAGGATGACGTCCCAAGAGCTTGCTTGCCACCCGACCGGACTACCGAGAGGGACGATTTCTCAGGAGTGGGGAAGAGATTGTTTCGCCATGGTGCAATTGTGCGCTTCACCCGGACTCTGAAGAGGGCGAGGAAGGCGAAGGCGTCGAGGAAGCGTATCAGTAGGAAGGGGTCGGTCATGGAATGCACAGACCCCAACGTAGAGAGATGGTCGCCCCAGGTTTCGCTCTTCCCTCATCTGGCTCAAATTCTCACTACTCCGCGTCCCGTGATGGCCACACTCGAATCAAAGGAAAGCACCTCGCCTCCGGTTAGGCAATTTGACCACCTCGATCCGGATGTGCAAAATGTCCTGTCCGGTTTGTGGTCTCCGCGTCGCGAAGACAGTCCCTGGGCCATGATGGAGTCAAATATCAGTAGAAGAAGACCTCACAGTTTGATATTAGGGGAAATCACGGCAGTTAGGGGTCCTCAGGGTGATAAACGCCTTGGCCAAGAGGCAATCTCGGACAACCGTCGGGCCCAGGACGACGAAGAGGACGTACTCCAAATGTACGAGGACATTAGTAGCTGTCCATCGGATAGTCGCAGCTCGGGTTTCTGCTCTTCTGCGGCAAGTTCAAGATTGGGATCGAGTACAAGTTCTGAGTCGATGTGGTAGGGCATGGTCGGCTGTGCTATATTAGGAACGAACATGATTAAACCGGTGCTAGGTGTATATGTTTTCCTAATCAATATGCCCTGAAAGAAAAATGTTGTTCACGGATTGCCCCAAGAAGAGAGTAAGAGGGTGTCAGGAATCGGGGGGGGGGGTTTTTTGGGGGGGCCATCCATGCGCGCCATGCCCAGATTGCCGAGCTCAGTGATTACAGATCTGATTGATTGGAGGCAAGATGTCATACCCTCCGCGTGTTAATTTAGGATGAATTGCTGGATAACACGCAGGTCTATCATGGACTTGTTTCGTTTTCCCGTTCATGATGTATTTAATGGGTTCGTAAAAGTCCACGAATGTAGTGAAGTTGAAGAGCCTGTTCGCAAAGTCTAAAGAGGGTGGCAACTGAGGAATTTTCATTCTAGAATGCCAATCTATCTAGATAGCTTCGTCGGTAGAATGTCCTGATATGAAACGAGGTTAGTACGATGCCTACCATCGAGGCGGTGAGTCCGACTCTTGGCAGAGAGGCGAGCCAGCCCACTACTCCGAGTACGCCAGGCATACCTTATGGACGCCCTTCCATTGTATCGATACTGGCGGTTACTCCGCATCCCTCAGCTACAAACGCACGGTTTTTGTCGGCGCGGAACGGGATGGCCCCCCGGAGGAAGGAATTCGGTCTTTTGGAAATCTTGATACAGCACCCATTGGATATTGCCCAAAAGCGGTCCACGGACATCAATCCTTTGGCGACCTCATGAATTGCACCGCCAGGCCGTAGGTCGTCCCGTACCAACTACCCTCTGCTTCGGGCTCATCAAAAAAAACCTCATCGCAGCAAGATCTTCCTGATTTCAGACGCCATCCCTGCGATTTTCAAACCCATGCCCGTGCTTGATTCCATCGATTGAATTTCCGACACACATTTCGCCAATAATTTTTTTTCGCTGGTAACGGAGCAGAGCAAGCACCACAGGACTTCCTCCTCGTAGCAACCGAGATCAGTGACTCAGCCTTCGAGCGGCTCCGGGTTCTCCACGCCGCGGTTGCGAGTGGCTTCAAAAAATGGGTTATGCCCCCATCGGGCCCGACGAGGCCGCTTCAGATTCTTGCATATAACCCATGGATTCCGCGAGCCCCTGATTGTGGTTTCACGATTCTGGACGAAGCAGCTTTCGGCAACTCCCACACTCACTTGGACCCAACGACCTTAGGCGGGTCCACCACAATCCTCAGTTACCTGCAAAAACGAGTAGATACTACATCTCATGTCTGCTACGCGTTCCAAACCACAGGGACCACGGGGATCGCGTCCTCCTCCGTCGCATTCAACGACTCATTCGGGCACGTCGAGTCCATCGAACACGAATCCTTTAGCAGAGACGCGAATCTCGATTCCATCTCCACTCTTAAAGACTGCCTATCACGCCCCAAGCCTCTTGCAGGCCCACTTGGAGGGTTCACAGTCTGGTTCTCTCTATCCATCAATCCCTCCCCCGCTCAACGCTCCAATACCTCAATCATCAAGTAGATCCGTCACTCCTACACCTCGCAAAATAGCTCTGCCACCTCTTGTTACTAGTCAGGGGGGAGGGTTTGGTGGCATAGGACGTGCCGATCCCACAGATGCGGATTACGACGCACTGGATGGGTCCTCCTCTTCAGGCGCACCAAGCCTCCCCCCACTGCCCAGTTGTGGCGGACTGGCCCTTAATTTTGGGGGAGAGGTGGCTTCCGGCAATCCGGATCAATCCTCCCAGTCAATCCGTCCCCCGCCCATCGGAGGCAGCCGTAATCGGCCAAAGCCTTTGCTGGGACTTGCTATCACAGGTGGCTCCGCCGCTGTGGGTGGTATTGGCGCCAATGATCCTGATGCTATTGATGAAACTGGTGCCGCGGAGGATGTCGACGGTGGCGGGATTACCATTCGGCCCCATAATCCCCAACCCCCCGGCGTGGAACCCTCTCTGGATGATTTGAACAATGTCCTCACGCCGCGCACCCCAGCCAACGGTCAAAGTTCTGCGGTCCCGACATCCCCACCCAACGCGGATGGTGGCACCTTAGACGAGACTGACTGGACAGAGGCCGAGAACTATCTTGAGGATGTTGAGCGCTTAGGCGAGGGAGCCGGTGGGGAAGTCTTTAAAGTCCGTGACAAGCGGACGAACAAGATCCTTGCAAGGAAAATCATCCAAGCACGTAGTACCCCTAAAAAACAGCTCGTCCGCGAGCTCAATGCACTTTCGACTACCAAGAACGAGAATATCATCCGCTTTTATGGCGCGTATATCTCGCCATCCAGTAGTGAGGTCAAGGTCATCATGGAGTTATGTGAGGGTGGAAGTCTGGAGGCCATCTCTGAGCGTATCAAGAGATTGGGAAATCGCGCTAGTGAGAAAGTCGTAGGAAAGATTGGTGAAGGGGTATGCCCGTTCCCTACTCTGTCAGCGGTGCTTTAACTCTCCTGTACTAGATTTTCCATGGCCTTGCATACCTTCACTCCAAACGCATTATCCATCGCGACATTAAGCCCTCCAATATACTTCTCTCTCGCGCCGGCGTCGTCAAGCTCTGTGACTTTGGCGTCTCAGGAGAGCTGGTAGATAGTGTTGCGGGTACATGGACAGGTACAAGCTTATACATGGCGGTGCGTCCGTCTCTTCAGGCTTCAACCTATTACACTGACAATCTCCTTCCCGAACCAATCGATCACGTCACCGCAATATACCGACCCCAACACCGCCGGACTACCGCGACTCTTTACAAAGCCTGAGCGAATTGCCGGTGCGACATATACGATCCGGTCCGATGTGTGGTCTTCTGGCCTCACATTGCTTACTTTCGCTCAAGGGCGGTTTCCATACCCTGATGACCTCGAGGGTATCATTGAGTTGGTCTCCTTCCTCCAACGGACTGATCCTCCCAAGCTGATGGACGAGGATCCGCGCGATGATGGAACTGGTGGAGTACGGTGGAGTCCAGCGATGAAGGACTTTATCGCGGTATGGTGAGCTCCTATTCTCACTTTAGCGCCCTAATTGAATTACACCCTCTTTGAATTACGCCCTCATTGAAAATGTTGCCACTCGCTGATTACATTCCGCTTTGTAGTCTCACCAAAGACGGACAAACGCGACCCACTCCGAGGGAATGTCTACAACAATTATGGATTATGGAATCATCCAAGCATAAAGTCAACATGCCCCAGTGGATCCGAGATGTCTGGGGATGGGACAACGCCAGGGGACGAACACAGTTAAGCGTCGCTGGTGCAGAGGGTTACCGTCGACCAAGTGTAGTGAGAGAGAATAGTGCTGTCCGCGTCGGCTCGTTGGATCAGGGAGCCTGATGGATTGGCACAATTGTGCTACTCAGCTGCGTTATAACCTGTTTGGGTTTGGAATATGGACAGCAGGTTCACCGGATTGTGCGGTTTCTGTGCTTCTGCCAGGCATGTGGACGCGGTTACACTTCGGCACCGCTTCCGCTTCGTTTCAAAGATATAGGACACCTGATCCGTCTCTCCCGTGGAGTGTTGACAACAATCTCCTTTCTTATCTCTTCTAGATTCATGCCTTCCGGCTGACTATTGAATCTATCAGCCCTTGTCTTGCTTTTCTCGCATTCTGCTTGTACGGCTGCAATCAGACTTTCGACAAGCTTACTGCAATGTCTCACTGTGTGTTAGGCCTCGTTTCCCTTACTATTTGTGATTGTAATACCCTTCTCAGTCCGCACACCAGAATAAACAAAACTAGGTTGTTTCAAGAAAGTTCACCAATGTATTCATACGTTTAACAGAGTCCTTGTGTGGCCGAAACCTAAACAACTCAGCATCAATCAGGAAAAAGGACAGGTCATAAACATCCATTCAATAAAGTTGCGGCTCAAGGAGTAACTGGAACTGTTTGGAGAGTGACCTTCGTGCAAGCAAGACCAGAAGGCGCCGCATCGACGGAGTTGTAGTATATCTGCATTCGAGTCAGTGCGATGAGGAGACGGCGAGGCACGAAAGAGACTAGGACGCCGCACCGACTGAGTAGGTCCACACGCCCAAAATCCGCCTTTCCAATTGTTGACGAGCTGCGAGCCTAGCGAGGACATTCGTGTGTTCGCCTGAAGGAAGAAGAAGAGGTGATTTGCGCATTTGTTGGATGAAGAGCCGGAGATAAAGTTGAGAGGGCCATCTGTAGTGCAGCCGGGCCCGTTGGGCGAGAATGAGATAAATGCACTAGGGGTAGGAGACGCCGCCGAGACGACTTTCAAATCACCTAGGAAGACGGGTCATGTTCAATCAGACTAGCGTTCCACATTATTAAAGTCTAAAGCGAGCCCACAACACGGAGCATTAAGACTCACCACCTTCAAAAAAGAATTGTATTGGGTCCCCGCCCCCTGTGAGGCTCGCTGTAAAGCCACCGCCATCGAACCGTAAGGGTTTGAGAGAAAATGCCGGATCGCTGCTCGTAGTGACGAAATAGAAGTTAGGAGTGTCTGCTCTAGTCGTCAAATGTGCCCCTTGAGCATCGGCAACTGGGGTAGCGACGACGGCGGCGACGGCGAAAAGGGCGGCAAGGGCAATTCTGATCATATCGAGTTGAGGAGGGATTGCACGGGAGGGTGTTGGTAGAGGATGCCGAGCCTTTATAGCAGCTCGGGCACACCTTCGGGGATATTAGAACCTTCTCCACTGGCATCACGTCGGGGTCATATGATAGGCCCAGACTTGAACTAAATTAATGAAAAGCGGTGCTATTGACGCTCATTGTTCAGTGAAGGGGGCAAACGGGTGCTTCGTAGATGCTCTACAGACTTGAGGCTGTCCAGCTATCGTAAGCACATTAATGGTTATGCAGTGTCCGACTGGTCCATCGCAAAGTGAGCAAAGTGAGTGAGTGATCCAGCCAGGGGATTTTGCATCTGCGCGGCCTCGGGGAAGCGGTTCGGGGATGCCGTGAAAGCCGATCGAACCACTTCAAAAGCGGGTTGAATTGAAAGCGAGTTATACGCGCATAAGGGAAGCCGGCGGCGGCGGAAGAAACGCTCGCAGAACGGAAACTCGAATCTGAGCGTTCGGGGAGGAGAACAAGAACAGAGGAGGGAGAAGACGGCAGAGGGCAGAGGATTACAACCTATCGACTGATCGGAATGGAGGGCTCGAATATCGGACACCAGCAAGTATTGATAGTGAGAGGCAAGAACATGAATCAATGGCGTGAGAATATTGGAGTCAGCTCGCGTTGATATGGACCAATATTCCTGAACACTCAACACTCAACACTCAACACTCAACACTAACAGGCCAACATCCACTCTCCGGTATTGGTTTATACTTTGAAGCAAAACGTGCTGCGGATCGTATCAGTGGCGCCGTCATCAAAGGAAAGTGATCGCCTTCACCTTATTAGAATCTCACACTTCGCAAGGTTGGCCCGTCTTCTCTCTACGATGAGAGGGTCAAAAAATGTCCTCGGGGAGGATCGAACTCCCGATCTTCGGATTACAAGTGCACAAAGCACTCTCATATGAGACCGACGCCATAACCAACTAGACCACGAAGACCAACTTCAAGGGATGGAAGTGCAAAATTATATTCAGCTTCACTTATAGTCTACGTTTCATGGTGGCCTTGTCTCCCGTAAAATGCACATTCGTGATTTCAGCCTCTCCAGGTATATACTGAAAAGTAAATACACAGGTCCACAGAGTAGATGGAACGTGGTCCCAGTGTTGATGAAGTACAGGTTATTTTGGCCATTTAATTGTATCCTGGCGGCCCTTCAAATTATAGTGGTAAATCTACATGTAAACCACCACATCAATTCGTAACCGACAAATGTTTACGCCTGTGCCGTCTTGGCTTGCAACGGATATTTCTCTCAGCCCTTTATGACCACATATCGAGCGGACGGTCTCAAGTCTTAGTATACCCGTTTGTGTATGTGCACCCTCTTGGTCCCCGTGTCTTGAGGGTGTAAAACCCGCTTCACTCAACACGCTGGTTTCATGATCACCATGACCAAGAACCACACAACTAGGGGTTAATTGTCAACTAGGCGAAAATTAAGTAGTAGGTGAAATCATCAAGAATTAAAGAACCGAGGCGCGAACCCAGTCCAGTGGCAAGCACAGCAAATAGAACGTTGAGTTGGAGGTTGACATTGCTTCGCCGCCGAGCGGGTCAAGAGATTCCGCAGTCGGGTGAATAGCACACCCAGATGTCTGACGTGCGACCATGCTTATCCGGGAACCTAGCGTTACTGCGCAAAATCAATCGGATTGTATATGCCCATTAATGTACTTGGCTGGAAGCACCAGTATGCGGACAGACAGGTCCACGACCACGTGTGTCGGCGCAGTACAGCTCAGCTCCAGCGCCTGGCGCATTCAACGGCCTGGGACAGAGCTATCGAGTGCCGGAATAGTAGGCTGGCTCTGATGGAAAATGTAATTTATGAGGAAAACTCTAGGTATTGTGCTTTTGTACCAGATTTACATAGCCAGTGGAGATCACCAAAGTAGTTGAGAATCCATCAGTCCGTAGAGTGATGAATACAAAGGTCCTCTACCGCCATAGACATGGGAAACGGTTGGATGGTAAAGCAGGAGTGGATGCAAAGTACCGACTGGTGTTCCCCCTGATAATCATTTATAAATTCCGAAATCCGCAGACGCGGATTAAAGCCCACATCAAGGTCGAAGTTGGGCAGTACTATCGCTCTTAAATGGTTCACCTGATCCAAACCTAATAACATGTGTCTATTGGTTGTTCAGTTCTATTCGGGGCCAGTCCCATTTGGATGAGGCGTCCTTTCACGTTAGGCATGAACATCTCATTTGTTATGCAATTCATCACTGCAAGTAGAGGGCACATAAACAGCCTGTATAGAGCTGACTTGGCAACTATTCAGGACTTGGTATGGATTAGCATATGTCAAGTCCTGTATAGTGCAGTGGCCAAAGTCAGCGCTATACCGGCTGTTTATATGACCTCTGCTTGCAGTGTGCGCATATAATCACAGTGTCAGTCCACTGGCTCACAGTTTTCTTTGAACCCATCAGGCTCAAACTCTTTGTCCCTTGAGTGGAACACATACCTGGAGCACATACTTGGCTATGGTGGATGACATGAGTAAGCTCTATTACGACCATACCACCTACTAAAGGTGCCTCCATAGTGACGCTAGCGTAACATTGCAGATTTTGATGACGGGACTGTTCATAACAATATTACTTTCACTGCGTATATGAAAGTAACCTTCATACTCCAGGTATAAGTGTCACTTCGTTTGTAGTGGAAGAGCTACAACTATGAACTGTGCCAACAGTAGTGGTTATCATAGAGATATGAAAGGCGATAAACATGCGAGAGAGGTATTAATAAAAGAAGTACTCTCTCAGAGTCGAAAGCCCTCCATTTGCTTTGACCTTTCTTAGCTTTCTTGCCACATTACTTGTTCCTGGCGGGCTTGGACTTGATATAATGTGGTTTCCACTTTACTGGAAATGGCGTATGTGTGTAATATATTGCCAGCATCAAATGAAGCCAACGATATATCACCCTCACCAACGAACACATATTTCTTCATGAAGGGACGGTACATGCAACATGCTACTTGCTCCACCCACAAGAAAGCTGGACTTAGACAATTCAAGTCCTGGATAGAATAAGGTGTCAGAGTAGGGAGTTAAACTCCTTTCTCTGCATATCTAGCAACACTAGTGCTCTACCCCGTAAACTACTTGTCCTGTTTGCACTCCTAACAGTAGTTTTAAGGCGTCAAATTTTCAATACCATTCTTGTATCATGTGAGGACCGGTAGTTCTGTATCCGATGTAATGCACCAATTGAATTTGGGTCACTTGGGCGAGGAGGTAAGCGAGAAGGACCCAATGGAGTACCATACTGGATGTCCATTGACCAACTAAGGGTATATTGTGCTGTATTGGTGCGTCCTAAGAAGATTTTCGATGCCCATGGCGGCCGCTCAAATTCATTTACTGGTCACCAGGCGGAGATCACAAGGTATTCGCGGCTTGAAGATGGTCTTTATTTCTTTGTCCACGTTCTAGAACCTAGCTCTTGTCGCATGCAAAGAGATCCTACCCATGCTCCTCTGGACCCTTGTCCGATTCGGTCCATCGGCCATACGCAGAGTCCATAGTTTTGATCGTTATGGAAAATTGACAGAATAAGGTTGTGGGATGCACTATTATCCCTCACTTCGCGACCGGATATTCGGCTTATGCCATTTCGTCCTCCACGAGTACTCCGCTTCTTCGCGATTTCGTTCGAAGGGCCCAAGGGTACGCTGACGGGCAATCATTTAACCCTTCAGGAGAGAAATGTTCCGCACTCACCGCCTTACCTAAATTCCCGGTTCCAGACCGTACCAGCACTGACCCCAGCCTCAAGGCTGTGCCGGATTAGATACGCGGCCTCAGGGCTTTCCACGCAATCCCAAGAAGGATATAGAGAGTGTGGGACTACTGGGGATACTTACAAATGCTGCAGAAATGCGAATATGGGACGCACTACCGGGCATCCGGTCCACGTTGACCGACCGAACAATGTGCTCAACCTCCGATCAGGTGGGAAAGACACGCTGATGCAATGTCATAACCGTAGTCAGTCAGGGACCATCTGACGTTCTTGCACCCCGCTGGCCACGTCTATTGACGCGAGGACGCGAGGGTTCGGCGCTCGGTCATCCCATAAATTCGGCGGTTGAGTAAACGTAGCGGTTTAACTTGGCAAAGTAGATAGCCTTGTCATTGCCCCGATGCGTCCGCTCCGATATCGCGGATCGGACGTAATTCACTCGGTGTAGCATATGGTGGAGACTGGAGCAGCGGCCATCCTCACACTTCATTTGTAACATTATGACAGCGGGATTACACTCTAGTGGCAGTTTCGCAAAGGTGAGCTCCACTTGGTGACTGGAAACTTTGCCAAGTCGTGGGTCAAATATAGCGCCCATGTGTGAAGGCATACGGATGATATCACTTCGTTACACTACTCCAGGCTTACGTAATGTTTCTCTGGGGGTATTCCACTCCATTTCTCGCTGACACCTTGGGTGTGCATATGAAGATTCACCGCTTCAGGTAAGCATATATACTAGGCAGGTCACATATAAATAACGATTTCTTGTCTCTTGGCGTGGCATGGGGCGTTTTTCCTCCCCGCATGGGATTTTAATTGTTGCAGACTGGGTTTGGCAGAAATTTCGGGCAACAAAATACACCTGTGCAATGCATGCCTCCTCATGGTAACGCAGAAAACCATGGGAGAATGTCGAATCTATTGGAGTGTACCGGTAACAGAGTGAATCCGAAAGGATCCACGAAAGCAAGGCATTGTTGCTTCCAAGGTGGACGATGATGAAACTTGTGAAACTGCTTTGGGGAGCTTGCTCAGAAGAATAAAACATTGCCTTGAGCATATTTCGGAGTGGGACGTCTATGTCCGCCGAATGGAGCTCAAAGGCGAGGCGGTACGTCACTCAGCTCTAAAAATATGTGAACAGTAGCATTTCTTGGCAACACAGGTTGCACTCGTCGGACTCAATTTCAAAATGTTGTCGCTGGTCTTCAAATAGCAAGAGAAAGGCGAAGATCTAAAAGCAACATGCATGCCAGCACTCAGAGATGACTGAAGGATACGTACCAGATTGTTGTGAAGGATCGGCCAAATCGCGCTGCTTGACATGAATGGCGGATCCTGTGCAGCCGGTCTAGTAATAGGAAAGGAAAGACAAGATCCATTATTAGAACCACTGGAAGCCATGTGTTATATTCGATATACACAAAGGAGCGCCCATTGCAACGAGAATGCTAAAGTTGCTGCGGGTTCCACGAACCCTGAGAAGGAACGGCGAAACCTTGCACAAATACAACCCGGTAATGCTATTGGGAGCACAAATCATGAATCTCGAGGGCCAGGAAGGTCAGTGTCTCGCGCAAATCCATGCCCAAAGCGCCGAATGCCATAGCAACTAGAATATTGCATAGATTCATGCGGACGTAGATGTTTTGCGGATGTACCCTACCATGTCGCTTGGTTGCAGGTACCGCCAAGGTCCCGGCCACCATGGAGGTCTCGGCGGTCGCTCTATCAGTCGCCCTATCAGTACCCATTCCAACACTGCAAGAAAGGCAGGGTGCCACGATGGAACCTGATTTTTAGTCTGTTGCTAGGTAGAGCAGGGATTCATCCTGTCAGTATCGCCATTAAGATCGGGGTCGCTCCTGCCTTGATATTGCGAGCCCGGACCAATACCCACAACGCAACATGCGAATTTTGCCCAAGTCGCATCGCTCAGAGTGTGGATTGTACCTGTATTTACTTTCGACACAGTGTACCGCCTAGCCTACCGCATCAGAGTGATCTATGAACGCCGTAAAGGCACCGGGATGATTCATCTGTATACGTACTGTTTGACCAAAATATTTGTATAAGGGGGTGTATATTTGCCCACGCGCCCTATAGGTCGAAAGAGTAGTGGTGGTGTTCAAGATCTTCCTTTTCTGGCACGCGAGTGAGCAAATGTAGACCGTGGCGGTAAATGGGAGTGCTTCCTGCAGCGGGCTATATTTCGTCCCAGAAACGTGTGAGTACTCCTCTCGGAGCTTGAATGGAGTCGCTATTAGCCAAGAGCCTCAGAGAATCAGAGGATGAAAAATAGACATGAGTTGTGTTAGAAAGCAGTGTTTGAGATTCGGGGCGTTTTTTGTGAGATTTCTTTCGGCGGGTCACTACTTCCAGAACTCCGCCGGCGGAAAGGAGAGCAAGGAGAGCACCTGACAGACAATTGGCAACTTGGAGAAGCCGTCACACCTCTATAACTATCATGGCCTTCTTTGAAGGCAGCAGAGTCGCTTTCGGAAATTGTTCGATGCCGACATAGATCATGGTACAATGAATCTGCATACTCCATATTATTGAGAGGTAGGTGTAGTGAAATCACACCGAGTGAGGAATGTGGACGCAATCTTGAGTGACCCATGTCCTGGGATACTCCCACACTCAAAGTGCCGGCGCCTTCTGAAGACTCTCTCTGAACCCGACCACTGAGACGTGCAGACAAACCTTAATCGATGGGTTGTGTCCTGCTTGTGAATCATTGGAGTGTTTCCTCCACAAATTGATGTCATACCTCAGTTCCCACGTTGAACTACTCCGAATGGGCGGTAACTCCACGAGCGGACACCCTCGGGAACAAGGTGCTCTCCTGGCTGGAGGAGTATATACCAGTTTGGTGTGGAGGGAGATTGGCTCTCAAGGTATTGCGCTATTCCGTCCTCCTCGGTCGGGAGTTCTCGTCCGTGTAGTATACCATACCCCTGCAAACCCTAGCCGTGAGACTGACTTGTGGGTCCACGTCCCTACCCCACACCTCACAGGGCTCCAGCCCGCAGTAGCAGGTCCTTACTCCGCACAGGGCGGTCTGTCCGCACTTCCGCATCGGGACAGTAGCCTTGTTTCGAGACTGACGGAGATACATGTCTCTCAGCATCGCCCGGTGTCTCCATCCTTCAAGGTCAGGGATGACCACCTCGAAAAGTAGAGTCGAAGCTATGGTCAACCCTGCGTGAGGCCAGCACCAGTCCTCTAGCTCAATTGAGTGGGAGTAAATCTTAGATCTATTGGCCGTGGGCTGATTTGTGCCGGCGCGGAGTGCCACACGTGCAAGAAAGCCTTCCCGTTCGAGGGAAGTAGCATTCAAGGCTATATTGAGAATGTGTAACGCTTCCAGAGTCGTGGCAGTACTCTTAAGGGTCGTAGATGGCCTCCCCCTCGTTAGCTGTACGGATTCCCGCATTAATATTAGGGACGTCCGTCAAATACGGACTGTCGGCCGGGTGTGTGAACGATCGGCGATCATCATTGGTCACATCAAATTGCATCCGTGGGGATACGGGGCTACGGTGCCGAGTTGACAGAGGTGCTGGAGCAAGGGCCAATTGGTGTTCGAGGATGTGTGTGGAGGTACACAGACGGCAATAACCATGCCACGAGCTGTGGGTGTCTTCTCATTGACGGCAGCTCCTTGTAAACTCCTTGAGTGGTACAAGCAAACCTTTTGGACGGATTCAGGTAGCAAGGGGATTTGGCCTGGAAGTCACGGATTATTGCATTCCCGAGCTTCCATAAATCAGGAAGGTCACATATCCTAGCGACAACATAGGGCACGGAAATTATTCTTGGCAGGTGGCGGAGTTGCAGCTCGAGCTTGGCACAGCACCGAACCAATAATGGGCGAAACCCCGATTGGGTTCTCACTCTCACTCAAATGTCTAATGGGGTTTCACTCGACCCGCTTCGACTGTAGCCAACTCGACCTGCTTCGATTGTAGCCAACATCGCCACTACTCCATCTGGTTGCTCGAGATGGAAAGTTAAACCAAGAACAATTGACTTCAAAAATAAAACCCCGTCCTTCGTCCTATAGAATCGTACTCGTAAACGAGTTCGATTGGTTGTTTGTCTCACGTAGTCAGCAAGATGATACGAAACTTTATGACGTCGACTGATCGACCTCGACCACGCTAGCGTCCGGGCTGTGCAGGGGTTGATTGCGCCGCTTCCTCTTGACGTGGACGTAGGTACACTTTACATTGTAAGAGAGTCCAGAGGGGGCTGGACCCCGCCTCCGGCGTGGGGAACTTCCCATACGAGGCCGCGGGCATGATCCACTGATCCACTCAGAATTCTATCTATCATGAATGTTTCTCAGGTGGGAAATGTGGGGCGCTCGATTGGACAGAAGATTTATTAATTTAAATTTAATATAGCCCTGTGAGGACGATCACGATAATGCGCTCCGGGGAATTCCAATCGGCGGAAGGCCACCCTACAGGTCAAAGAACTGGTTTCACCAAACCGCCCCGACCGCGGCTGTGCGCTCAACCTTGCTTTCGGCAGTGTGACTGCGGGCGGAGTTGCCCGCTCCGCCGACTTATAAACAGATTCGTGATCTGATATACTTTATTTATTTATTTACTATTTATTTACTTTATTTTTAATTTAATTTTGGCTCGCAGGGGCCTTGCCAACACGCCCGCGTTGAATTCAATGTCGCATACGCATGTGAATGCCGAAGCAGAGAAGCAGAGAAGCAAAGAAAGGACAATAAAGGACCACCACGCGGGACGTGGCACTTATGAACGGGCGCTCCTTATCTTCCATCTTCTCGCCCTTCTCTCAGAGCACATGCAAGCCCAATTAAGTAAGGGCTACAAAGTGTGGCTATTACCAACGAAGCAGGTGTGTTTGTGTGTTTGTGTATTCGTCGATTGTGCGCACATCGGAGCGAGCGGAAGTAATCCGACCGATCATTGATTGCTATGGTTCTGGTTCTAGGCGTTGGGATGGTGATCGGTGATTCGAATGTGATTTGAATGCTCCAATCCAATGCAAATAACCTCACTTTGCCATGACTATTGACGTAAAGCGCAAACTCCCGTACATTATTCGATTTGTCCCTATATTATTTGTTTATCCGATGATGGCCCGTGGACCGTGGCGGAACCGGTGGGTTGTAGGCTGGTGAGTCAATATTAGTTTGACTTTCTCTGCCACTCCTCTCACGCCTGAAGGCGGGTAGGGTGGGTGCGGCCCTTTCGGAG
>WNFL01283326.1_pt1 | contig 22835 bp, 23 predicted proteins | sample 5400361 | NCBI WGS metagenome assembly WNFL01 (sample SAMN13153351, study PRJNA577476) | soil metagenome | isolation source: 40 cm soil on Douglas fir-dominated hillslope | place: USA:California | collected 2013-09-17
CAACGGATAACTGCGACACCAATCCAACCGTGGTCGGTACGCGTAGTGATAACCAGCCATTGAATGCGCTGTATCCGAAAGGCACGACAACGATCACCTGGACCGCGACTGATCACGCGAGTCCAGCCAACCAGTCGAGTTGCCAACAGACCGTCACGGTGCAGGACCACGAGCCGCCGACGATTAGTTGTCCGAGTAACATTACGAAGGATAACGATCCCGGTATATGTGGCGCCGTAGTCACCTACACAACGCCCGTCGGTTCAGACAATTGCCCTGGCGCAACGACGGCACAGACGGCAGGTCTTTCGAGCGGCTCCACTTTCCCGGTGGGAACCACCACCAACACGTTTGAAGTGACTGACTCGAGTGGAAACAAGACCTCCTGCTCGTTCACCGTCACGGTAAACGACGTGGAGAACCCGGTCATCAGCTGTCCGTCCAGTCAGACGTTAGAGCCAACGTGTCCGTCCGGTGCGGTAGCCACCTGGACGCCGCCGGTCGGCACCGACAATTGTCCGGGAGCAGTCACAACTCGGACAGCAGGTCCGGCACCCGGCTCGGTCTTCCCGATTGGGGCGACGACGGTCACCTATACTGTGAACGATGCTCACGGACATTCATCGTCGTGCAGCTTTACCGTGACCGTGTTGACGCCTCAGGCGGCTCTCCAGAACCTGATCAACAGCGTCAACGCTTCTTCGCTAACCGGCACCCAGAAAAATGGGTTGCTGGCTAAACTGAATGCTGCGCTCGATGGCTTAAATAACGGCCAAACGAATGTGGCATGCAATAAGCTGGACGCCTTCGTTAATTCCGTTGGGACTCTGATCAGCCACGGGGACATCACGGCGGCCCAAGGCAACGCGTGGATTAGCTCGGCCAATCACGTTCGGAATACGATTGGTTGTACGAACAATCCTTGTACGTGAGGAAGCCAAAGCCCGCGTGGGCCAGGACCCTCCGTAACACACAACAGTCCCGTCCGTCTCTTAAATAGAGACGGACGGGATTTTCACGCTCATTCAGTCAAAGTGTTTTTGCAGAGGACAGTCTCAAAGCTCACGTATCAGGCGAAATCTGTGGCGCCTGATTGTTCTCTGGGTCGGTCTTTCGCTTCAGCACTAGGTCAAGCAAGGACGCCGCGACTGTGGACATTAGCGTCGTTTTTGCTCGGTTATGTTAAATCCCGCACGCGTCGGCGAAATTTGTTTTGTTGGACAAAAACGGCTGGCCCGGATGATAATGTTAGAGACCGAGATAGGTTTATAGATGAATAAGATAGTCGTCTTTAGCATGGTTTTATCGATAGGCGGAGCTTCGTTAGTAACGGGGGCGCGCGACACGCACCATATGAATGACTTCCCGGCTTTCTGGCAAAAATTCAAAGCAGCGGTAATCAGCAGGGACAAGAAGGGTGTCGCGGCGCTCTCAAGATTTCCGATTGGAATGTCCAATGGCGCTTCCGACATCCCTAACAGAGCGGAACTGAATCGTCGCTTTGCGGAAGTTTTTGATCAAGACACAAACGCGGCCCAGTGCTTTGCCGTGAAGGAACCGGCGTTGGACACGGAAAGCGCGGACCGATACACAATAACCTGCCCTAACGTAGCGGACAATTTTGTGGCCTATGAATTCGAGCGAACCCAGAAAGAATGGAAGTTCGTCCATCGCCAGTTTCCCACGAAATGCGGTTGTAGATAAGAAGAACCGGTTGACCCATCCGCCGATACAATACCATCTAAGATTCAACCCGCCTCTGTATCACCTCTCGCGTGAAGCCGATGAGCTGCGGTTTTTCGCAGTGCATTCGAAGCAAGTACCCCCAACACAAGCATTCTTCTTTATGCACGGATGTTCCTGGCAACGTTGTGCGCATGGCTAGACTAACCCCTTTTCTTTGGGTATTCTTGTTTCTCAAACAGGCCTAAATCAGATCCAGAATTTCCCTTCATAGATGAGCACTACTACCAGCGACAGAAGATTCGCGCTTAAAACCGACGTGGCCTCACGCTCAGCCTATCAAGTGCCGGATAAACCTCTGGTCGTAATTCAACCGAACAAGTCGTGGAGCGCATTTGACGTCCATGAGTTATGGGCCCACCGCGAGCTGCTGCTGATCCTCACTTTGCGAGATCTGAAGGTCCGTTATAAACAGACACTTCTCGGTGTGGTTTGGGTGGTGTTACAGCCCTTGTTATTGACGCTGGTCTTCACCGTTTTCCTGGGACTGGTAGTGCGCGTAACGACTCCAGGTTTGCCGTATCCGATTTTTGTGTATACCGGGCTGCTTCCCTGGATGTTTATTTCGGGAGGCATACTCGGTTGCAGCACCAGCCTAATCGGGAACGCGAATTTGCTTACCAAGGTTTATTTTCCCCGAGTGCTTCTGCCGACGGCATATCTCGGAACACGGTTGGTCGACTTCGCGATCTCATTTGTAATCCTGGGTGCCTTTATATTGATTTACCGGTTCGGGTTGCACTATCAATTAGTGCCCACGTGGAAACTGGCGGTGCTGCCGTTAATCGTGGTTTTGATGACTCTGTTTACTCTTGCCGTCGGTACTTTGTTTTCGAGCTTGAACGTCAAGTACCGCGACGTCACCGTGGCTTTGCCGGTACTGATTCAACTCTGGATGTTCACCTCGCCGATACTCTATCCTCCGAGTGTGGTGCCTGAGAAGTGGCGGACCCTGTATTCGCTGAATCCAATCGTTGGCCTGATTCAGGGGTTCCGAGCATCGCTTCTGGGAACGGAATTGCCGGTGTTGTCCCTCGTAGTTTGTGCGGTTGTTACTATTATTCTTTTGGTTTGTGCTGCTTTCCTCTTTCGACAAACGGAAAAAGGTTTTGCTGATACAGTTTGAAAGAGTCCGGTGCAATGAAACCAATTATTAGAGTCCAGAATCTGTCAAAAGAGTATCGCATCGGCGCGATCCAGCCACCCTATCAGACTCTGCGCGAGTCTCTCACGGGAGCAGTCAGGATACCGTTTAGTCGGCGTCAAGATAGAAGGAAGCCACGCTTCGAAAAGATCTGGGCTTTGAGAGACGTGAATTTTGAAGTCGAGCCTGGTGAGGTGGTGGGTATCATCGGACGTAACGGCGCCGGCAAATCAACCCTACTAAAGATTCTCTCGCGCGTGACCGATCCCACGGGCGGGAGAGTGGAACTCTACGGACGCCTGGGAAGTCTCCTGGAAGTTGGCACCGGTTTCCATCCCGAACTTACAGGTCGCGAAAACGTGTTTTTGAATGGCGCGATTCTGGGAATGAGGCGCGCCGAAATTGCGCGGAAGTTTGATGAAATTGTGGCCTTCTCTGAAATCGAGAAATTCATCGATACGCCGGTAAAGTGGTATTCCAGCGGCATGTATTTACGTTTGGCCTTTGCGGTGTCTGCTCATCTTGAACCTGAGATCCTGGTCCTTGACGAAGTGCTCGCCGTGGGTGACGCCTCTTTCCAACACAAGTGCATGAATAAGATCGCTGATCTCAAAAAAAATGGCCGTACGATTCTATTCGTCTCTCACAGCATGCAATCTGTTACCCGCTTGTGTCAGAGAGCGGTATATCTTTCCGAGGGGTTGATGCTGGATGACGGACCGGCTCAGGAAGTAGCCACCAGTTATCTCGGCGCACAAATAAAGCTCCGGGCGGAACGCGTCTGGGCGGACCTCGACCAGGCTCCCGGAAATGAGATCGCTCGCTTGCGCGCTGTCCGCGTGCGCACAGAGAGCGGAGAGATTACGGATACCATCGACATCCGGCGACCTGTAGGCATTGAGATGGAGTATGAAGTGATTGAAGAGGGGCACGTGCTGGTGCCCAATTATTACTTCGCGAACGAGGAAGGCCTCTGCCTGTTTGCCACGGCCAATCATGATCCAGTCTGGCGCAAACGCGCGCGCCCAACAGGGAGACACACCAGCACGGTATGGATTCCCGGCAATTTTCTGTCGGAAGGGGCGGTGCTGGTGGGACCGGCTTTGAGCACCATGGCCCCCGTGAAAGTGCATTTTTTCGAGCCCGCGGCAATTGCTTTCCACGTGATCGACAGTCTGGACGGAGACTCCATGCGCGGCGATTACGGCGGCCCAATGCCGGGCGTCGTCAGACCCAATTTGACATGGACTACTCAATTTGAATCGTATTCCCAGGAAAGAGCATGGCGAGATGGAGAGGCTTCCGCAGCGGGAGGCTTATGATTGTCGCGAGTGCCTCCTGCCGCACTGTCCAAATGCATGGCTTTGATCCCAGGCCACCATTCACGTGGCGCTTCTGATCCGGCGGCTATGAGGTCAAATTTGATGAAGATTGTAATTCTCGCGGGCGGCCTGGGCACCCGCCTGGCGGAAGAAACAGAAATCAAACCAAAGCCAATGGTCGAAATTGGCGGTAAGCCCCTGGTCTGGCACATCATGCGCCACTATGAGCACTATGGCTTCAAAGAATTTATCATCGCCTTAGGTTACAAAGGCGAAATCATGAAACGGTTCTTCCTCGACTACTCCAGTTTGAGCGGCAACATCACTATCGATTTATCCCGCGGCCGGATCGAGACGCAAGATATTGAATGTGAAGACTGGCTGGTTCATTTGAAGAACACAGGAGAAAGAACCAATACCGGCGGACGCATCAAGCGACTTAGACAGGATCTCAACGACGCGCCCTTCATGGTCACCTATGGCGATGGGGTCTGCGATGTAAATTTACGGGACCTAGTTGAATTTCATCGCGCGCACGGGCGGATTGGGACTCTGACGGCAGTACGTCCTCCCTCGCGCTTTGGTGGATTGATTTTCGATCGGCAAGGCATTCTGGTTGATTTCACCGAGAAACCGCAGATCGGTGAAGGCTGGATCAATGGCGGCTTCATGGTCTTCGAGCCCGAAATTTTTGACTATCTCAAGGACGACGACAGCAGTCTCGAAGCTGATGCGCTGGAGGCGCTGGCAGTCGACCATCAACTCGCAGCGTATCGCCATGAAGGGTTTTGGCAGTGCATGGACACGCTGCGCGACAAGCGTCTACTGGAAAATTTATGGCACGAACAGCGCGCCCCTTGGAAAGTTTGGGAATGACCGCTGAAAAAGGATCGTTGGCGACTAACGGTTCGACCTCTTTCTGGCTGGATCGGTCCACACTGGTCACGGGTGCGACAGGCTTGATCGGCGGCTGGCTGATTAAGAAACTGCTTGCTCGCGGCGCTGATGTGATTTGCTTTGTGCGTGACTGGGTTCCCCAAAGCGAGTTAGTGCGCGCAGGGTTGCTGGAACAAGTCACGGTGGTTCGTGGCGACGTCCGACATCAGGCCGAGTTGGAACGAACCCTGGGCGAATACGAAATAGATACGGTCATACATCTCGCCGCGCAAACGATCGTCGGCATCGCTAATCGAAATCCTGTTTCTACCTTTGAGACTAACGTGGCCGGTACCTGGTCGCTTCTGGAAGCCTGTCGCCGCAGTCCCACAGTCAAGCAGATCGTCATTGCGTCGTCGGATAAAGCCTACGGCGATCATGACTCTTTGCCCTATACCGAGGACGTGGCGTTAAGAGGGCAGCACCCATATGACGTGAGCAAATCATGCGCGGATCTAATCGCCCAGGCATACGCGGTTACCTACGATTTGCCGGTCGCAATCACGCGCTGCGGAAATTTCTATGGGGGTGGAGACCTGAATTGGAATCGTCTGGTGCCGGGCACTATTCGCTCAGTGATCCGCGGGCAGCGTCCGGTGGTTCGATCTGACGGGCAATACGTGCGCGACTATTTCTATGCCGAGGACGGCGCCATGGCCAACATGTTACTGGCCAGAAGCCTCGCGGAAAATCCACAGTTACGGGGCGAGGCCTTCAATTTCTCAAATGAGAAGCAGGTAACCGTACTCGAACTGGTCACACGCATTCTGTCGTTGATGGGCTCGGACCTTGAGCCGGAAGTTCGAAATGAAGCGATCAACGAAATTCGTCATCAGTATCTGGACGCCGGCAAGGCCCGGCGGGTACTGGGCTGGGAACCTCAGTTCACGCTCGATGAAGGATTGCAGGAGACGATCGGTTGGTACCAGAACTTCCTGGGTGATCGTGTATGACCGCGCTACTGGAATGTCGATCCTGCGGTCATCGGGGACTTGAGCTCATTTTGTCGCTGGGCAACACGCCCCTGGCCAATGCTCTGATTGATGAGGACAAGCTCCATCATCCCGAGCCAACCTTTCCACTTAATCTGGCACTCTGCTCAAACTGCTCGCTGGTCCAGATCACGGAAACCGTACCACCCCAGGATCTCTTTGGCCGGTATCTGTATTTCTCTTCGTTCTCGGACGCCATGCTCCTGCACGCGCGCGAAATTGCTGGGCGAATCCTGGAATCCCGCAAGCTAAACTCAGACAGCCTGGTGGTAGAGATTGCCAGCAACGATGGCTATCTGTTGCAGTACTACCGTGAGGCTGGCGTACCTGTCCTCGGCATTGAGCCGGCCGTCAATATTGCTCAGGTGGCGGAGGAAAAACGAAACATTCGCACTTGGGCAGAGTTCTTTGATGCGACCCTGGCGCGGCGTCTCGTCGCGCAAGGCGATCGAGCGGACGTAGTTCACGCAAACAACGTTTTAGCCCATGTGCCGGAACTAAATGATTTCGTTCAGGGTTTGCAAGTACTACTGAGAGACGACGGGGTGTGCGTAATCGAGGTGCCCTACGTCAAAGACCTGATCGATCGATGCGAGTTCGACACGATCTACCACGAGCACCTCTCTTATTTTTCGCTGACTGCCCTTAAGCGTCTTTTCGATCGACACGGCCTGATAATTGAAAATGTCGAACGGCTGGCGATTCACGGAGGGTCATTACGTGTGTTTGTAACGCAAGCCTCCGATAAACAGGATCGTGCCGTCTCTGACTTGCTGGAAGAAGAAGCTGGTTGGGGTGTGGGCTCGATCGCTTTTTACGAGGGCTTCGCTGAGCGGGTTGAAAAGTTGAAAGCTGAACTGCGAAGTCTGGTGTTTGAACTGAAGGAGCAGAACCAGCATCTGGCTGCATATGGCGCCGCCGCAAAAGGAAGCACGCTCTTGAACTATTTCCAGCTGGGCCGGGAATCTCTCGATTTTGTCGTCGATCGCAGCACTTACAAACAGGGGCGCTACATGCCCGGCGTGCACCTGCCGGTATTTTCTCCGGCCCGGCTGCTCGAAGAGATGCCCTCGCACGTTTTATTGCTCACCTGGAACTTTGCCGACGAGATTCTCGAACAACAGGCGGAATACCGCCAACGCGGCGGCCGTTTTATCATTCCGATTCCGGAGTTACGGATAGTCTAAGGCACGGGACCAGGCGAGGGATGATCTTTACGGAGACAAAACTCAAGGGAGCATTTATCATCGAGCTGGAAAAGTTCGAGGATGAACGCGGCTTCTTTGCTCTTAGTTGGTCGGAGAAGGTGTTCGCCGAGCGCGGCCTGGAGGCCAGGCTACTCGAATGCAATGTATCTTTCAATCGAAAAAGAGGAACCTTGCGCGGGATGCACTATCAACAAGCGCCCTATGGTCAGGCCAAGTTGGTGCGCTGCACGATGGGAGCGATCTATGACGTCATCATCGACCTCAGACCCGCATCGCCGACCATTAAGCAGTGGGTGGGAGTCGAACTAACGGCGGCGAATCGCCTTATGCTTTACATCCCCGAAGGGTTCGCGCATGGCTTCCAAACTCTCGCTGACGACACAGAGATTCTCTACCAGATGTCTTCAGTTTATGACCCCGAAAGCAGCCGCGGTGTTCGCTGGAACGATCCTGCTTTCAGGATTACCTGGCCGCTCATGGTGGAGGTGATTGGTGAGCGGGATAGTCTTTATCGGGACTTTGAGGTATGACGCGCGCTCGAAGGTAGATTCCACGGAGATAGCATGCAAACAGACAAAATTCCAGTTTTCAAACCATTAATCGAGCAGGAAGAGTTTAACGCCGCGCGCGAATCTCTCGAGTTGGGCTGGCTCGGAATGGGCAGTTACGTCGGTAGATTTGAAGAGAGTCTGAAGAATTTCCTGGGCGCCACGGATAGATACGTGGCCGCCGTAAGCACCGGTCATGCGGCAATTCATTTGGGACTGTTGGTGATTGGCGTGGGTGCGGGTGACGAAGTCATCACGCCTGCTTTTAATAACGCCGCCGACTTTCAGGCGATTCTAGCTACTGTGCCTCGACCTGGACAAAGCTGAAGAACTCGTCTCGCCGCAAACGAAAGCAATTATCGTCATGGATTACGATTGCGTTCTGTGCGACCACGAGCGCGTCGCTGAGTTTGCGGCAAAGCATAATCTGCGCGTGCTGCATGATGCGGCGCATTCGTTCGGCTCGAAATACAAAGGGAAGAGGGTGGGTAGTTTTTCGGATGTTTGCATGTTCAGCTTCGATCCAGTTAAGACCATTACCTGTATTGACGGCGGAGCGCTGGTCGTTAAGTCGGAAGAGGAGTTGAAGAAGATTCAGGAGATGCGCTTGATTGGGATGAGCCAGCCCACCAGCATCATGTACACGAACGCGCGGGCTTGGACCTATGACATGCAGACGGTCGGCTTCCGGTATCACATGGCAAACCTGCATGCCGCCGTGGGACTCTCGCAATTGGCCAAGATTGAGAAGATTGCCGAAAGTCGTCGCGCCTCATGTCGCTACTACAATGAACACCTCGGTCGCATTTCCGAGGTCGTCGTTCCTAAAACAGATTTCAACGACATCACGCCCTTCCTCTACTATATTCGCGTTCCGCGAGACGATCGGGATGCGTTGCGCGCACATCTCGGCGAGCAGGGTGTAGACACAGGAATTCATTGGCAGCCGGGGCATTGGTTTACACTGCTCAAGAAATGCCGGCGCGGCGACTTATCAGTTACCGATAGAGTCGGGCACGAAGTAGTGTCGCTCCCGCTCCATTCGATGATGACCAGCGAAACTCTGGATCGCGTGATCCAGGGTGTGCGTTCTTTCTTTACAAACTGAGGGGAGGTTCTCGATGAGCGTTGTCAAGAAAGACAAAATGCTAATGGTTACTCAACCAGCAGATTGGCCAAGTCGAATCTGCAGTCCCGGTTTACGGGTGTAGACATAAACCCGGACATGATCGATGTGGCCAAGGCCGGCTCTGACCAAGAGTCTTTCACCAATCTCGACTTTAGACAGCTTCATGTGCTGCAAGACCCAATCACGGACAAGTATGAATTCACCCTCTCCGGCCCGTTGCCTCAAGACAAAATCTACTCGAAAGGTGGTCGCTTGACATCGTCAAACAAACAAGTAATATGGTTTTTTTCCGAGAGCCTGCTCCGGTAAATGGGAGACAGGTTCTACACATTTTCGGAGGCAATTTACGAGGTTAATGGACATGAGCGTGGTCGAATCTAGCCGTAGGCACGACAAATGACGAACACAGCTTCGGCCGCTGATAATAAGATTTCGGTGCTGATAACAGGTATCGGGGCCGGCAGCTTGGGTCTGGAAGTCTGCAAGGCTTTGCGACCCACAAAAGCATACCGTCTTATCGGCACAGATATTTCCGCAATGGCCTACGGTTTTTACGAGGAAGGCTTTGATAGCACCTACCTTCTTCGAAACATGCCGTCAAGAGAGTATGCCGAGCAACTCCTGGCAATAGCCCTCAAAGAGAAGGTAGATGTCATTGCACCGGGCGCCGAAGAGGTTCACCGTATTCTTGCCGCCAACAGAGGAATGTTTGAAGAGCACAACATCTTGCTCATGCTCAACACGCCGCATGTCATTGAGCTGTGTGCTGACAAAAGCAAGACCATGGCGTTCCTTAAATCTCATAACATCTCGGTGCCTGTCACTCAAGACATCTCGTCGGAGGATGATGTTAAAGGGTTCTCCAGTTATCCGTGCATCGTCAAGCCTGCGTCCTTATCAGGTGGTAGCAATCTCGTCTGTATTGCCGAAGACGAAGAAGAGGCAGTCTTTTTCATCAGGTATTTGAAGAAAAGAGGGTACGATTCAACACTGCAAGAATATATACTGTCGCTTCGAGAGTTCACGGTTGGCGTTCTCACTGCGCCCACGGGGGAAATTTTGGGATCAATCGCCGTTGAAAGAATGCTTGAAAACAAGCTTTCCTACAGCCTCCGTTACAAGGACCGCGTGATTTCCAGCGGCTGGAGCCAGGGTCACATTGACGAGTTTCCAGAAGTAAGGGAGACGGCTGAGCGCATCGCAAAGGCAATGGACAGCAGATGGGCGATAAATATTCAAGGACGCCTCGGCAAAGACGGGGTCTTTTATCCGTTTGAAGTCAATCCACGCCACTCCGGTACGACGTTTTTGCGCACGTTGGCTGGTTTCAACGAACCGCACACTCTACTGCAATACTGTTTCAAGAAACCTATACCTCAACGAGAAGCTCTCAAGAAGGGGTACTACTTTAGAAGCTTGGTTGAAAAGTACGTCTCCAATCAAGAATTGAAGACTTATGATTAGATGGATCACTGAGAATCTCGGAACGGCTTCCTACTATCAATTCAATCAACTACTCGCGCCGGAAATCGTGCTGATTGATGTCCGAGAACTGACCGATAAAGAGGGTAACGCCAATGGTGCTTTAAAGGCGAAGATTGACCTATCATTAGACGCGCTGCGGGCTGCCAAAAAGGTCGTTGTATGTTGCGATATGGGTATCTCGCGCAGCAATGCTGTGGCCGTCGGAGTCCTCATGGCGTTAGGGCAAACATACGATGAAGCAACACACGTTCTCGCTCAAAAAGCAGATGTCTCAGAGATCAATCTGCCGCTCCTACATCAGGTGCGCTCACTCTTTCAAGAGAATAACAGAGACACGGCGAAAGCTGCCAATCTCTTCATCACGGGCGCCGGCGGCTATGTGGGACAAGCTCTGAGGAACAGACTAGGTTCGGAGAGCAACATCTTCTGCCATCGCCGGGAAGAGTTGGACTTGAGCCACGACACTACTCTGCTTGATTCCTACGTTAATAAAAGGGGCATTGACACAGTAATTCATCTCGCTCATCCCCACAGGCGAAATAACATTTCGGCGCTTGCAGAGACAGTGGCGATGACGAAAACCATTCTCGAAGTTTGCCGCGTGAATAGTCTGAGCATCGTTTACCTCTCAAGCTTGGCTATTTATTCGGGATATGGGCGCGATGAAATCCTAAAAGCCAATTCGCAGTTGCAGCCCTGGCCGAGAGGCGCATATGGCGAAACCAAGTTGTTTTGCGAAGAATTGATCGGACTCTACCAACGGAATTATGGTTTGAAGGCCATAGTGCTCAGGCCTTCTTCAATATACGGCCCGAACATGCCAAGGTGGACGTTCTTCTCAAAGTTCTTTGAAGCGGCAATGCAAGGCAGCACCATCCGTACTCATCGCTATCGCAACGGCCTACCCGTCTTTGATTTCCTTTATATCAGCGATCTGCTGGACGCCTTTCAACTCGCCCTTCGCATGAAGCCGGAAGCCCCCCTCCATCTGGGGACGGGTCAGGCCACCTCAACCTACGAACTGGCAAAGGCTATTAGCACAATCTCAGCGCGCGGCTCGATGGTCGAAACCGTTGACATAGACGACAGAGCGTCCAAGGTGGTTGTAGACCCTTCTGAAGCCAGAGCGCGATTGGGCTGGGAGGCCAAAGTCGCTCTTGAGAGAGGGCTGAAGGAGTTATGGCACCATCACACGGACGATGAAGCGAATAAGAGTTAGAATCAAGGATAGAAGTGGCTGAGCATCATAAGGATTAAACGAGAAACCGGCCAGGTGATAGTGGAAGTTGAGCAGACCACAGGAACGATGGGGCAGTAGTAACATAAGTTGAGTATCAGACGCCTGTGAGTAGGTGAGGATCACCTTTGGAAGAGTCTATGATAGACCCACCGCGTTTTCGTGACGCAGCCAGAAACCCGAAGGCTTAAATCGAATACCACGAGCAAATGAACGAGTACATCCAAGAGAGCGTCGGCACGTTTTATGAGAAGCCGGAGAACTTTCCGAAGTACACCTCGCGTCAGACGCTGGCACGTTTCTTAGGGCTCTACGAAATTTTCAAGCAGGCTCTGCATGTTCAAGGGGACGTAATAGAGTGCGGCGTCAACTGGGGAGGCGGCCTGATGAGCTTCGCGCTTCTGAGCACAGCCCTGGAGCCGGTCAACCTGCAACGCCGTATCACTGGGTTCGATACATTTTCGGGATTCGCCGATCCCTCCCCCCCGGATACTAAAAGCGTTGCCAGCGCCGAACTGATGAGGGAAGGCGGACTCAAGGCTGAATCTTATGAAGACCTTCAACGCTGCATCGAACTCTACGATGCCAATCGCTTTATCAATCATCTTGAAAAGGTCTTGCTTGTTAAGGGCGACGCAACTCAGGCAATTCCAGAATATCTTGAGCAACATCCGCATACGGTAATATCCCTGCTGCACCTTGATTTTGATCTGTACGAGCCAACCAAATCGGCGCTCAAACACTGTGTGCCCCGAATGCCGAAAGGCGCGGTCATCGTCTTTGACGAGATAAATAATCAGGCCTGGCCCGGTGAAACCGCTGCGGTTCTGGCGACGTGCGGCATACGCGGTCTGCGCATTGAACGTTTCCCGTTCGAGCCGCACGTTTCATACGCCATCCTCGATTGAGATCGGAAGCCAGGAGACATCAGTTAAGATCTAAGCGGAGGGACAGGGACACCAAAATTATAAAGATAGATTTAAAGGCAGGCCGCGTGATTGTGGAAGACGAACAGAGTACGGCTGAGTACGCTCTAGGCACGCCGGAAGCCTTTGCTCTAATTTCTCAAGTCTGGCTGCGTTGCGGCTGGGACAATAAATACGTTTATAGCTTTACCTGGATGGGGCGGCCGATCATTCAGCTTCCTGATGACCTCGTCCGTCTTCAGGAAGTGATCTATGCGCTCAAGCCCGACGTCATAATCGAAACGGGAATTGCACATGGCGGTTCGCTTATCTTTTACGCCAGCCTCTGCAGCGCGATGAATCATGGCAGAGTCATAGGTATTGACATTGAGATCCGGCCACAGAATCGGGAGGCGATCGAACAGCATGAGCTTTTCGAATACGTTACTCTGATTGAAGGAAGCTCAGTTGATCCCCGGATTGTCGGGCAGGCAAAAGCTCTGGTTAGTCCAGGAGAGTCGGTGATCGCCCTGCTGGATTCATGCCACACTAAGGAACACGTCCTGGCCGAGTTGAAGGCTTACTCTCCGCTGGTGACCCGGGGATCGTACATCGTCGCGATGGACGGCATAATGGAGCAGGTCGCCGGCGCTCCCCGTACCCAGGCTGACTGGTCCTGGAACAATCCCAAAGCAGCAGCGATCGAGTTTGTTGATGCCAACCCGAACTTTCTGATCGAAGAGCCAGCGTTCGTTTTTAATGAGAGTAACATTGCCAACAGAGTGACCTATTGGCCGTCTGCTTTTATCAAACGCATCGCCTAAACGATTGTTAGTTTATAAGTAAGGCTGTCATCGGGCAGACAATCAATGTATCTTCGAATTTCAGTTTTCATAACTCAGCTCTAATAGAGAACCAACCCCAACCGGCAATTCCGGCTGGCCAAATTTGAGAAGATATATGATCCGCAAACCGTTTTTTTCAATTGTTATTCCTACCAGAAATCGCGCCAGCCTTCTTCGTTATGCGCTGCAGACCGCGCTGGTTCAGGATTTCGACGATTATGAAATCGTCGTCAGTGATAATTGCTCGCAGGACGACACCGCGCGAGTAGTTAAGGACTATCAAACCTCCAGAGTCCGATATGTGCGGGTGGACCACCCACTTTCCATGCCGGATCACTGGGAGTTCGCGTTGGGCCAGGCGCAGGGCCGGTTCGTTAATTACCTCAGCGATGATGACGCCTTGACCAGAGATGCCTTAGACAGAGCCGCCGCCGCAATCGAGCGTCATAAATCAAAGTTGGTAGTGATGCAATCGGCCGAGTACTACAGTCCCGACTGGTTCGACGACAGCCTTCGGAACGTTCTCACCATCCTTCCGCATACCGGCAAGGAACTGGAATGCGATAGCAGCGACACGCTTAAGAAAGTGTTCGAGTGCGGAATCCTGCGCAAGGCGCCGCGCATGCTCAATTCATTCTGCGAGCTCGAGACAATGCACCGCTTCCGAGCCCAATTCAAAAGGCTTTTCTTGCTCTGCCCCGACTATTCGTTCGCGGCCTCCATGCTTACCGAGATTCCCAAGTGGATTTTTATCGACGAACCACTCCATATTCAGGGAGTCACGCCCCTCGGCATCGGCTCGACCGGCGTCCACAACCGGGGCGAGCCGACACAGGAATTCCTCGCCGAGTTTAATGACGCCAAGTTATTGAAGCGCGTTCCGCTGGACCTGCAGATTGTGACCAGCAACATCGCCGAGACATTGTTGATGTGCAAGGAGCGACTGACTTCCAGGCTGAGCGATTATGAGATCGATTGGAGTAAGTATTTCATCAATAGCTGGCAAGACATCGTGACACATGAAAGCAACGGCGTCGACGTGGATGCGGACAAAGCTGAATTTCATCGCGCTTTGGCGCGGCAGCCTAAAGAGGTTCAGCATACGGTGCGCTCTGTAATCGAACCCGATACTACCCGGGTAGCTGAGCCTTCTCCGGTATTGTCAAATCCGATAAAGAGGGCAGCTCGAAAAGTGGTTAATAGTTCGTCTGTCTTGATGAATCTTGAATCGCTCGTGCGTAAGCCAAGAACCGTGGAGTCCGCTGTTGTCGAACCGCCGCCGGCTGCTGGCCCTGAAATCATCCGGGGTGAGGACGCAGGATTCAGCAATATCCTGGAATGTGCGCGACAACTGCCTGGCCTTACACGCGCAGGCGATATTCGAAGGGGTCTTAGCGAGGCGGTTGGCTCTGTCAGTCGGTGATCTTTAACTCGTCATGGGTTTAACTTCAGGAATAAAAGCTTTGCCTGGGCGATTGCTATTACCTCTGGCTGAACGAATGAATCGTTTGGAAAATGAAGTCGCCGCCTTGCGAGGACAGGTGGAGACAATGGGGCGCTCGTTGGAACAAGAACTCGAACGAACTCGGGAGGCACTGGGTAGAATTGAAAAGAGACAATTAGCAAACAGCGATAGCACAGTCCTTGCCGATTTCGAATTCACAGCGTTTTCTCAATGGGGCGAGGACGGCATCATTCAGCACTTGATCGAACGCGTCGCCATCGATCAGGAGACTTTCGTCGAATTCGGCGTGGGAGATTACCGCGAGTCCAACACGAGGTTCCTGCTGGCGAACAATAACTGGAAGGGACTCGTCATGGACTCCGGCACGGATAATATTAATCATGTGCGCGAAAGTGAAATTTGCTGGCGTCATGGATTGCAGGCCGTCCAGGCCTTCATTAGCAGGGACAATATTAACGAGTTGATTGCCGCTAATGGCATAAAGGGCGACATCGGCCTGTTGTCTATCGACATAGATGGGAACGATTACTGGGTTTGGAAAGCGATTGACGCAGTCAACCCAGTCATCGTGGTGATCGAATACAACCATAGATTCGGGTCTGAGCTGGCGGTTACGATTCCCTACGACGAAAACTTCCGCCGCGGCGAGCAATATCCCGTGACTTATTTTGGTGCTTCGTTAGCTGCGCTGTGCGCGTTGGGAAATCAGAAGGGGTATGCTTTTGTCGGATGCAACCGGAATGGCGTGAACGCGTTTTTCGTACGTCGCGATAGACTTCCGGAAAGTCTCAGAGAGTTAACGGTTGCGACAGGTTATGTCGACGGACATTTTACCGAAACGCGCGACGAGTCCGGCCGTTTCATTCCGGTACCGGGTAAAGAAGAGCGGCAGGAATTGTTGAGCTTGCCGCTCATCGATGTAAGTGGGCCCAATGGTTAAAGGCCCTCGTTAGGATGACATGCGTATTCTTTACGATGGTGATATATACACGCTGCAAGCTGCGGGTGGAATAACCAGATACTTTGAAAGCCTGATTAGCCGTCTGCCCGCGGATTTCGATGTTTCTTTACTCGTCGGAAACTCAATTAATTCTCAGTATCCGCCGCACCCTAACCTGAAAATCCTGGAGTACAACGGGTTTCACACCACACCCGTTCCTGACAGACTTGGCCGCTACTATTCAAGACTCAGGAGTCGTTGGCAGCGTGCCGCCCTGGCCAGAAAACATTTCGACGTCTGCCATCCGACCTACTACACGCGCCTGAATCGAGAGGGGCATCGCTGTCCCACCGTGATTACGGTATGGGACATGATTCATGAGCTGTTTCCGGCCGGGCTGGATCCGAACGGAGAGTTCGCGGCCCGGAAAAGAAAAGCAATCACCGCGGCACAAAGAGTTATTTGCATCTCTGAAAACACAAAGCGAGATTTGCTCGAGCGATGCCGAATTCCGGAGGACAGAGTAACCGTGACGCATCTGGCGCCCGAGCTCGACGAGAGCATGTCCCATGGCCCGGAGATTGTTCCTTCGCGTCCGTATTACCTGTATGTGGGCAGCCGCACCGGCTACAAGAATTTTGATCGTTTGCTGAAGTCGTTCGCAGAAGTTGTCACAGAGTCGCGTGAACTGGCACTCTGTATCGTGGGCAGTGCTTTGAACAACGATGAGAAAACAATAATCGCGGATCTTAAATTGAGCGATCACATTGAATTTTATGGCCAGGTCGCCGACCGTCATCTCGCGAAGCTGTACCGTTGCAGCATCGCGTTGGTTTATCCTTCGCTATACGAGGGCTTTGGTTTACCACCCCTTGAAGCCATGGCATGCGGAACGGTCGCGGTTGCTTCAAATGTTTCCAGCATTCCGGAAGTCGTCGGAGACGCCGCAGTCTTGTTTGATCCGACCTCGGAAGACGAGTTAATAGACATACTGCGCACTCTGCCTGAGGATAAGACGAAACGTGAGGAATTCATTACTCGGGGCAGGCGACATGTCCGGAATTTCACCTGGGAGCAAACCGTGGCCCGGACCGTCGACGTTTATCGCGCCGCTGTTGGATAAGCAGGTAAACCTAGATCAGTCGGCCAGGTTCAGGCCCGCACGAAATCCTTTTTCGGACTCTGCCGTCTCGGAACAGTATGCTGCCTAAGATTTCAGTTATTACGGCCACGCTAAATCGCAGGGACTATCTCCCGCGCTGTATCGAAGCCGTGGCCAGCCAATCCTACCCGCATAAAGAACATGTGATCGTTGATGGCGGATCGACGGATGGGACGGTCGACCTGCTCAGGGATTATGAGCAGAAGTACCCGCATATCAAATGGATTTCTGAGCCCGACAATGGTATTTCAAGCGCTCTGAACAAAGCGATCGGATTGGCGTCCGGCGAAGTCATTGGGGTTAACGGCGACGATGACTTTTATCAGCCCGGTGCGCTTGAGATTGTCGCGACTGAGTTTGAGCGAGATCCCTCGGTTGCTGTAGTTTCGGGTGACTGCGACCACATTCGGAATGATGGTGCGTTCTGGTTTACTTTGAAGGCTGGTTTCACCACGAATCGGGATCTGGTCGAGTACTGGAGGCACTGGTGCCGTTCCGTGGCTTTACCCGCTCCGAGTACATTTTTCAAGAAGGAAGTCGTGGCCGTGGTCGGCGGGTTCGAAGAAGCGGATCGCTATGCGATGGACTATCACCACTGGATCAAGATTACCCGGAAATTCAAGGTCAAGATTGTGAACCAGACGTTGGCCAACTTTCGTTGTGATGAAGGAACGGTATCGTGGTCGCAGGGGAAAGAGCAGTTAGACGAGATGTACGTGATTAGCCGGAAGTACTGGGGATCTATCGCCGGCCTGAACTTCTACCGAATGGCCTTTTCATATCTTGAGTATCACAGATGGCCGCCGTTCAAGATCAGAGTGCAAAATGCTCTCCGATACCGTTTTCGTTGGCTTTTGAAGAATTAACGTCAAAGCTCGCAAAATCGTTCGGATTCGCACGTGCTCGAAGCCCCTTAAGTACATTCTGAGCCCTCGCATTCCGGCATAATCAAAGCGTCCCGGCGAACCATGCGCATACTTGTCATTTCGAATTTGTGTTATGAATTGGGCTGCCGTGATGTAGTTGAGAAACTGAAAGCGAGGGGTCACGAGGTAAAGGTTCTGACCAGCGACTACGGAATTGGGGCGCCCCGGGAAGACGGTGAGGTTTATCGGTGGTTGGTCTGGAACTTGGGCAGTGACCTCCCGCCATTTCCGCGGAACATCCCCAGCTTGTTGAGCAGAGAGCGGCAAAATCAGAGTGCATTCAAACGTGTTTCCAGACGATTTCGCCCTCAGGTTATCTATCTTTGGAATCTGATCCACCTTTCTACGTCGTTACCGTTGATCGCTGAACGCTCCGGCGTGCCGGCATTCTATTTTGTTTCTGACAAAGAGTGGACAAGAACCGGAACTCATGAGAACGATCCCTGGTATGACATCCTCGCCCGTAGTTTTCCTCAGCCCAAACGATTGGTGCGGGCCGGCGTCAAAATACTCGAATACGCACTCGACGTTCTGGGTCTGGTTTCAACGGGCACTCTGAAGTTTCCGCATATTCACTTCGTCAGCAATTTTCTCAAGCAGGATGCCCTGAGCAAGGGTAGGCCGGTGTCCCATGGCGAGGTGATCCCCTGGGGAATCGACCTCGATCTTTTCAGCAAGAAGCCGCATAGCCAAAAACCAAAGCGCTTGCTTTATGTTGGGCAAATCACGCCTGGTAAGGACACCGCAATTGCAATCGAAGTTACGAGGAGTATCGTAGCGAGTCGAGGGCCGGATTCGGTTACTCTGACCTTGGTCGGTGGCAGTGTCATACCGGCCTACGAGCGCGAGATGAAAGAGTTGGTTCGATCCTATGGCTTGGAAGAAAACATTCAGTTTACCGGCCCCAAATCGCGAGAGCTCTTGCCTGCTATTTATGCCGGTCACGACATTCTGCTCTTTACTTCACTGCTCGATGAAGCATTGGCAATAACGACATTGGAAGCAATGGCCTGCGGCTTGCCGGTGGTTACGACTTCTGCGGGAGGCAATGTCGAGGTGTTGCGCCATCAATTTAACGCGATGATTTTTCCCAAAGGTGATGCCGAGACTGCCACGTCTTATGTCTTGCGCTTGATGGACGACCAGGATCTCTTTGCACGACTTAGACGAAATGGGTGCCGCACAGTTGAGGAAGACTATGCCCTGGACAAAATGGTAGACAGGATCGAGCAGTCATTACTGTCCGCGCTTCCTAACCAGGACTGAGCCGCCTTTGTGCGTCTATTCTTGGCATCCGAGAAGAAAGCCGGCCGTTGCCTTAGTCTTTCGGTGCGGTGTAATTTGCTCTCAGCGCGTGATCGCGGCACTTCTTCGCGACACGATCCGCGCGACGTGCTTGAATCGATTCGTCGGTGTAAGGCGAACGGAAGTGCATTTGTCGTTGCCGGAATATATTCCAATCCTGCTACTGCCGAGATGTTGGAATATTTCAGCAGAAAAGGGACTATGACGGTTGATATCTCAGTAGATTTGAGTATGAAGGGAAATACTAATCTGCCTTACGAACCTCATCCAAGCGCCATTGCAAATGAACAATATGAGTATAAACTAGAGTCGTTTCTATGTGAGTTCGCTAGCTTTACTATCGTTGACCTTCACCTTTAAGACGAATTAAAAGGAAGCTTGGCTGTTCCGATCGGGTCGTGGCTAAAGCCGGTATCAAAACGTCGAGTTGGGTGGCGGTCCTAGCAGGGCTAACGCGGTTATGAGTGCATCGGAATACTAGGAAAGGCCTCGGTAAAAAAAGTCCGCGGACGTCTTGAGAGGGCCAGCTCTATGCCAGTGAGCACAACTCCGTCTCCCGTTTTTAGGGGCCATCTTCCGGCCCTCGACGGTCTGCGCGGTATCGCGATCCTGCTGGTCATTTTCGTGCACTTCGCGGTTTTCGTTCCAGTAGGGCGGCTTGAGCACTGGTTCAAACACGTTTCACTCCTGGGTCTTCACGGTGTCGATTTATTCTTCGTACTTTCCGGCTTCCTGATCACCGGCATCCTGCTCGACAGCAAGGGCATGCCCCATTTCCTCAGAAACTTCTACGTCAGACGCTCACTGCGCATCTTTCCCCTCTATTACGCCGTTCTTTGCATCTGCTTTGTTGCCATTCCTTCGATTGTCGCGTCGGGCCAGTGGGTGTGGTATATGCTCTACGCCTCGAACCTTTTGTTCGTGACTAAGCACTTCATCCTGGTGAGCGAACTCGGTATCACATGGTCGCTGGCGATCGAGGAACAGTTTTATCTGGCGTGGGCCGTTGCGGTGATCTTCCTGCGACCTGAGACTCTATTGCGCATCTGTGCCTTTGTGGTGTGCGGGGCCTTCCTCTTGCGGGTAGGAATGTGGCTAACGGGATTTTCAATGAATCAGATCTTCGGCTTCACGCTGTGCCGGGCGGACACTCTTGCTTGGGGGGCGGGGCTGGCCGTATACGTGCGGTCCCCGCGTTACCGGCCGAAAAAAATCTACCGCGTTGCGATAGTCACGGCTCTCGCAACCGCGGCCGTGTTCGTAACGCTTTTTTTCTTCCGCTTCTTCCTGGAACTCGAGTCACCAGTGTGGTACACGGTCGGTTTTTCATTAGTCGCGGCGTTCTTCGCCCAGGTGCTTGTCCTGGCGTTGCATGCCACCTGGGCTAGCCGCGCACTCGTTTGGTGGCCGCTGAGATTCTTCGGCAAGTATTCTTATGGCATCTATCTCCTCCACCTACCTGTGCGTGACTTTCTGCTTCGCGGTGTCTTCAGCGGCGGGCAATTGGAGAGATGGTTCAGTTTCCCAATGGGGAAATATTTGGTCTTCTACGCCGTTGCGACTCTGGCAGTCATTCCGCCGGCGCTCGTCAGTTGGCATCTCTTCGAGAAACAATTCTTGAAGTTGAAATCCTTCTTTCCAAGCGGGGCGAGGGGCAGGACGGCCAACAAGTTCGCTGAATTGCATGGGAAAGCCCAAGGCGCGTGACGAAGTGTCGGAGGCAGCTGCGTGTTTCGTCATCCAACCGGCGAAGATCAATGAGCCTAACTTCAAGAGTTCGGACGAAGCGCTCGCTTATGCCCCTGGATTTCCGCCCCACCCCGTTTGCTCTAAGTCCGTAAGCAGATCGGCTGAGCCTACATTACTTTTTGTTGCGGTGTAATCGAATGAAGATTGCAGTTTGGTACAACTTACCCAGCGGTGGCGGGAAGCGAGCGCTTTACTATCACGTGCGCGGGCTGGTTCAGCGAGGACATTCAGTCGAGTCGTGGTGTTCTAACTTGAGCGATCGCAACTACCTGCCTTTGAGCGAGTTCGTGACCGAGCATGTAGTCCCGTTGGAAATCTCACCTGGTCGCTTGGGCCGGATTTCCTCGAGCAGCTGGATGTTTCAAGGCGAGCTGCGAAATCAGAACCTCCGCGAGTTGCGCGCCCTGGACGAGCATTGCCGACGGTGCGCGGAAGAAATCAACAGTCAAAAGTTCGATGTTCTGTTCGCCAATTCTTCGTCGATCATGGGTGCGGCTCCGATTGGCCGATACGTGGAATCAGCAAAGGTGCTTTATCTGCAGGAACCAAACCGGGGCCTGTATGAAGCAAACGCAAACGGCCTGTTATGGGCGGCTCTTGCGCCGGCGCCGAAACCGTGGATTCGGCCTCGATATCTAATGCGATCTTTGATGAACGCGATAGGGGTTCATCAGCTAAGGATCCTGGCCCGTGAGGAGTTGGCGAACGCGAAAGCGTTTGATCGAGTTTTAGTGAACTCCTGCTTCAGCCGGGAAAGCCTTCTTCGTGCGTACGGCCTGGACGCGGTAGTGTGCTACCTGGGCGTTGATTCGCAATTATTTGTCGATCAGCATCGGCCAAGAGAAGATTTCGTCGTGAGCCTGGGCGAGTTTGCCCCGCATAAAGGCGCCGAATTCGTGATCAGATCCGTGGCCGAGATTCCGCCGCCACGACCGTCACTGGTTTGGCTTGGTAACAACCAGAATCGCGCTTATGGTGCAGCCATGGAGTCCCTGGCTCAATCGCTGGGAGTGAATCTTGAAGTTCGAAACAAGGTTTCTGATGGCGAACTCGTCGAGGCTCTTAACCGATCGGCGGTAATGGCCTATGCTCCGCGCCTGGAACCTTTCGGGTTCGCTCCATTGGAAGGCAATGCCTGCGGTTTGCCGGTCGTGGCAGTTGCCGAGGGAGGAGTAAGGGAGACCGTCCAGCATGGCGTCAACGGCCTGCTGGTCGAACATGATCCCGCGTCTATGGGCAGCGCGATCGAACGACTACTGCGGGACCGAGCCTATGCCGCGGACCTTGGTAAACGCGGGCGCCAGATGGCCGAAGGGCAGTGGTCCCTGACTGCGGCTGTTACTCGTCTGGAGGATCAACTAAGTTCCGTGACAAATTCAGCCGTCCGCTTTGCGGACTGATTCGATCGCCCGCCCTAACCCTCAGCGATAAATCGTGGGCTGTTTTCACTTGGTTTGCTCCGTGGACGACATGCCTGCTTTTTTGGGCAAAACAATTCGGCGCGTACAGCTTTGAAAGCGCGATGATTTAATCTGGATCGTCCGGACGGCAGAGTGGCGAATCTGAACCTGCCTGTGTATAGTCTTACGCGGTCAGCCCATTCTAAATAAGTAAACAAATCCTGTCCCAATGACTGGAAAAACAGCACTTATTACCGGCATTACCGGCCAGGACGGCAGCTACCTCGCAGAGCACCTGCTCTCGCTGGGTTACGAAGTCCATGGGATCGTGCGTCGCGTGGCGTTGGAAGATCCCGAGCGTCGTTTTACGAGGCTCACTCACCTGCTCGACAAG
>WNFL01391014.1_pt5 | contig 22823 bp, 22 predicted proteins | sample 5400361 | NCBI WGS metagenome assembly WNFL01 (sample SAMN13153351, study PRJNA577476) | soil metagenome | isolation source: 40 cm soil on Douglas fir-dominated hillslope | place: USA:California | collected 2013-09-17
GGTCGATTTCGTCCGCCACGACGGCGGCCCGATCGGCGCCGCCCGGCGAGCGTGGGCCGCTCGATGATGCGGCGGTTCCCCGCACTCGCGGGCCTCGTGCTCCTCGCCGCGACGTTCGTGGCGGCCTGCGGCGCCGGGGGAACGCCGAGCCCGGAGGCCAGCGCCGAGCCGAACAGTCCGACGATCACCTCGAAGGACACGCAGTTCAATCGGACCGACCTCGACGTCCAGGCCGGCCGCCCGTTCACGCTCGTGTACGAGAACCAGGAGTCGACCCAGCACAACGTCGCGATCTATGCCGACCAATCCGTAGCCACCGCCCTGTTCAAGGGGGCGATCTATGGTGGCCCGGCGACCCATGTGTACTCGGTGCCGGCGCTCACGGCCGGGACGTACTACTTCCGGTGCGACCTTCACCCATCGATGAGCGGCGCGCTGATCGCGACACCCTGAGCGCCGTTCGGCAACTCGGCTACCAGCCCGCGGTGCCGGGCTCGGGAGTGTCGCGAACGGTACTTTCCGATGGTGTCATGAGGCACCAGCCTGCCGGCGCAGGCGTTGTACAGTCACGCAAAGCGCCGGACCCTAACCACGGCGCCGACGGGAGGTCGCCCGTCGCACATTGGCAACGCGATCCCGGAGGATGGTCATGACGGTTCGGCGGCAACGGTTCCTCGCCCTCGGTGTTGGTCTCGGTCTGGCGCTCGCGAGCGTCGGCTCGATGTCGGCCAGCTCCGCGAGCGTCCCCGGGCGCGAGATTTACATGTCCACGCGCGGAATGGCCGAGGCGGCCCTTCACGCCGCCGGCCACAGCCGGCCGGTCAGGAGCAAGAACCTGAACTTCCACGGCGGCAATCCGGGCGTCGTGACGGGCGGCGACAAGGTCTACCTCGTTCGTTGGGGCGCCGGTTGGTCAACCGACCCCTCCGGTGAAGTTGCCCTCCTCCAGAGCTTCTTCGGCAAGGTCGGCGGCAGCTCCTGGAACAATTCCGTGACCCAGTACTGTCAGGGCGTCGCCGCCGGGACCGTGACGTGCGGGACGAGCGGCGTACACGCCGTGAACCCGACCGGCGTTCTGGGCGGCACCTGGCTTGATACGACGAATGCCGCTCCGGCTCACCCGTCGCAGGGCGACCTGGCTTCAGAGGCCGCCCGCGCCGCTGCCCACTTCGGCAACACCACGGCCTCGGTCAACCAGACGGTCCAGTACGTGATCCTCACCGCGACCGGCAACAACGCGTCCGGCGCCGGAACGCAGTACTGCGCCTGGCACAGCTCTACGAGCTCGGCGTACGGCACCCTCGCATACACGAACATGCCGTACGTGACCGACTTCGGTCAGAGCTGCGGCGCGGACTTCAACGGCCTTGGATCCAAGGCCGGCATCACGATCGTCGAAGGCCACGAGTTCGCCGAGACGGAGACCGACATCTTCCCGAACGGCGGCTGGCTTGACAGCGGCGGTGCCGAGAATGGCGACAAGTGCGCCTGGATCAGCTCCGGGCAAGGCGCGTCGGCGAACGCCAACCTCGGCGGGACGAATTTCCCGGTTCAGTCGCTCTGGAGCAACGCGTTCAACCTCGGCGCAGGCGGCTGCGTCGTGTCGTACCCGTAAATCGACGCCTGACCTAGCAGCAACGAAGGCCGCCGGCGAAAGCCGGCGGCCTTTTCATATCCGGCTCCGACCCACTGCGGTACCTTCACCGTCGAGAGGAGCCCGGGACCTGACCGATCGATTCGTGACTCGAGGCTTTGTTGGCCGTCGTGACGAGGAGGACTCGGGGGGCGATGCGCGCTCGCGGACGCCGCCCGGCCAGTACCTGACCCGCGACTTCCCCGTCCTCTCGGCCGGCCCGACCCCGCGGACGCCGCTCGATCGGTGGTCGCTCACGATCGAGGGCCTCGTGGCGGCGCCCGCCACCTGGACGTGGGACGAGCTCCTCGCCCTGCCGGCTCGCGACTGGACCGTCGACATCAGCTGCGTGACGAAGTGGACGAAGCTCGACATGCACTGGCACGGCGTGAGCGTCGACACGCTCCTCGAGGCCGTGGAGCTGCAGCCCGAGGCGGCCTTTGTCATCGCCTACTCCGACGGCGGCTACACCACGAACCTGCCGCTTGGCGACGTCCTGAACAACCAGGCGTTCGTGGCCTGGGAGTACGACGGCAAGCCGCTCTCGCCGGAGCACGGCGGCCCGGCCCGCCTCGTCGTTCCAGGTCGGTACTTCTGGAAAAGCGCGAAGTGGGTTCGGGGCCTCCGGATCCAGGCCCGCGACGAGCCCGGATTCTGGGAGTCGCTCGGCTACCACAACCGCGGTGATCAGTGGCAGGAAGAACGCTACTCGGGCGACTGATGGGTCGCCCCGCATCAGCCTCGACCCCCGCGACGCAGCCGGCGGCAGCCCGCCCCGCGCCCGCGGTGTCCCGGGTTGCCTGGCAGGTCGGGACCGTCACGGCGGTCCGCGACGAGACCCCGACGGTTCGTTCGTTCACGCTCGGGCTCCCCGGCTGGGATGGCCACCGGCCGGGCCAGCACGTCGACGTCCGGCTCACGGCCGAGGACGGCTACAGCGTCGAACGCTCGTACTCGATCGCGTCCGAGCCCGAGCGGCGCAGCGAGATCGACATCACGGTCGAGGAGATCCCCGGCGGCGAGGTCTCGCCGTTCCTCCATGAGGTCGTGGTGGTCGGCGACCGGCTCGAGATCCGCGGCCCGATCGGCGGCTACTTCGTATGGGAGGCAGCGCTCGGCGGCCCCTTGCTCCTGATCGGCGGGGGCTCGGGCGTCGTGCCGCTCATGGCGATGATTCGTCACCGGGCCAGAGCCGGCATGACGGTCCCGACCCGGCTCCTGTTCAGCTCCCGCGGGCCCGAGGAGATCATCTACGGCGCCGAGCTTGACCGGCTCGCCGCGGCCGGCGACGGTTTCGAGGTCGTCCACACCCTCACCCGCCAGCAGCCTCCCGGCTGGACCGGCTATGCCCGGCGGATCGACGCGGCGATGCTGGCCGAGGTCATCGAGCCGCTCGGGATCGGCGCCCGAACGTACATCTGCGGGCCGACGGCCCTCGTCGAAGTCGCAGCGAACGCACTTGTCGGATTAGGCCTGCCGCCGGACCGCGTCCGGACCGAGCGGTTCGGGCCGACTGGCACGTAGGGAGACGCGATGGAAGAACGGATCGCGTTGATGCGCGACGACCCAGCGGTCGAGCTGACCGTCGACGGCAATGGCGCGGCAGGTCTGTTGGCGGAGCTGTTCGGCGCCGACATGACGGCCGCGCCCGGGCAGTGCGCCCATTGCCACACGGTGAGCCTGGTCGGAACGATGCGGGTCTACATGCGCGGGCCCGGCGTGGTCCTTCGCTGCCCGGCCTGCGCCGAGGTCGTCGTCCGCATCGTCCGGACCCCGCGGGCGACCTATGTCGACGCCCGCGGCGCGGCCTACCTGGCCTACGAGCCTTAGGCGGTCGCGGCGGACGTCGGCGCGAGGAGGTCAGGCGCTCCGCGCCGGTACGGCACAGTGACCGTCACGGTGTGCGGCCGGCCGAGGAGCGCCGCGCGGAGACGCCGGCCGGCGTAGTTGTAGAGCAGGCGCTCCCACCAGCTCCGGCCCTGGTACTCGGGGATCACGACAAACGTGATCGGAGCGGGCTCGCCCTCGGGCCAGGCGTCGTCGAGGACGTCGAGGTACGCCTTCATCGGCCCGACGAGGGTCCGGTATGGCGCCTGGACGATGACGAGGTCCACCTCCGGCAGCTGGCGATCCCAGCGCTCGCGAACCGCGTCGATCTCGGCCTCGTCGTCCGAGACGAGGACGGCCTGGATGTCCTCCGAGATCGAGCGCCCGACGTTGATCGCCTGGATGACGGCCCGGTCGATGCCCGGCACCGGGACGATGACCCGCTCCTGGCGCTGGGGCGCCGGGAGGACGATGTCGGGCCGAACCGAGAGCTGCGCATTCGAGGCCCGGTACTGGCGCTGGATGAACTGCATGATCGCGACGAGGATCGGGATGAGGATCGCGACCAGGAGCGACGACGGCGCCTTGGCCACGATGACAACCGCCGCGACGATCGCGGTCAGGACCGCCCCGGAACCGTTGATCCCGATGCGCCAGCGCCAGCCCTCCGATCGCTCCCGGAGCCAGTGGACGACCATGCCGCCCTGGCTGATCGTGAACGAGATGAAGACGCCGACCGAGTAGAGCGGGATGAGCGCGGTCGTGTTGCCGCCGAAGAGGACGAGCAGGCTGATCGCGACGACGCTCAGGACGATGATCCCCTGGGTGAACGCGAGGCGATCGCCCCGGAACGAGAACTGGCGGGGCATATAGCCGTCCTTCGCGAGGATCGCCGCGAGGCGCGGGAACGCGTTGTACGAGGTATTCGCGGCCAGGAACAGGATCAGGGCCGTGAACGCCTGGAACAGGTAGAAGAAGATCGAGCCGTCGCCGTAGATGCGGCCGGCGACCTGGCTGATCACCGTCTTCGTCGTCGGCACGTCGATCGCGACGATCCCGAAGCGGTCGGCGACGAACGTGATGCCGACGAACAGGACGCCGAGGAGGAGGGCCATCGCGGTCAGCGTCTTCGCGGCGTTCTTCGCTTCGGGCGGCTTGAACGCCGGGACACCGTTGGTGATGGCCTCGGTCCCGGTGAGGGCCACGGAGCCCGAGGCGAATGCCTTCAGGATCAGCAGCAGCCCCAGCGGCTGCAGCGTGTTCGTCGTGCCTGCGACCACTGCCGGCGGCGGCGTGGTCTCGCCGAGCACGACGATCCGATACATCCCCAGCCCGATCATCAGGAGCGCCGAGCCGACGAAGAGGTACGTCGGGATCGCGAAGATGTTCCCGGACTCGCGGAGGCCTCGGAGGTTGCCGATCGTGATGAGGACGATCGCAGCGACGCCGAGCTGGACGCGGAAGTCCGCGACCGCCGGCGCGGCCGAGATGACCTGCTCGACGGCAGACGACGTGGAGACGGCGACGGTCATCACGTAGTCGACGAGGAGCGCGCCGGCGGCGATGAGCGCCGTGATCATCGGCAGGTTCGCCCGGGCGACGGCATATGCCCCGCCTCCCGATGGGTAGGCCGTTCCAATCTGGCGGTAGCTCGTCGAAACGACGGCGAGCAGGACCGCGATGGCGACGGCGATCGGGAGGCTGAGGAGCAGCGCGCCCGTGCCGGCGAGGACCAGGACGCGGACGATCTCCTCCGTCGCGTACGCCGACGAGGAGATGGCGTCGGAGCTGAAGATCGCGAGGGCCTTCGGCTTCGAGAGCCGCTCGCCGATGTCGTCGTGGATCGAGAGGGGCCGCCCGAAGACGATCGCCCGGAACCGGGCGAACGCCCGGCCGGCCTTGGTACGGGGAGCCGACGCCGCTTCGCGCGCGACGAGCTGGCCCTCGGCGGCGTACCGGAAATACGCGGCATAGGGCCGATCGACGCGAACGCGTCGATCGCCTGGCTTGCGACCCTTGATGACTGGCTCGGGCATCTCAGCCCGAGCGTGGACCGGGCCCCCAAGAAGGAATCAGATCCGCCGTGGCCGGTCGGCCTTAAGTCTGCCTAAGGTTCGGGGCTCGCCTCGGCATCCCGGATCCGGTAGCCGACGCCGGGCTCCGTGACGATCAGGTCCCGAAGCGCGCCCGACGGGTCCGCGGCCGCGAGCTTGCGCCGGAGCTGGCTCACGTGCACGTAGACGTAGCTGTCCTCGCCCCGATAGGCCTCGCCCCAGACCGCACGCAGCAGGCGGCCCTTCGTCACGAGCCGGCCCGCGTTGGTCAGGAGGACCCGCAGGATCTCGAACTCGCGCGGTGTCAGGACGACCGGCCGGCCTTCGACGGTCACGGTGTGGGCGCCCGGGTCGAACTCGAGGGAGCCGCTCGTGATGCGCCCGTCACCGCCTGCCGCGGGGCCGGCCGCGTGCCGGACCGCGACGCGCAGCCGGGCATGGAGCTCATCCACCCCGAAGGGCTTCGTCACGTAGTCATCCGCGCCGCGCTCGAGGGCCTCGACCTTCTCGCGTTCGAGATAGCGGCCCGACAGGATGACGATCGGGGTCGTCGCCTCCCGGCGAATTCGGCCGATGATCGTCAGCCCGTCGACGTCCGGGAGCCCGAGGTCGAGGAGCACGACGTCGGGTCGGCGTGCTTCCCAGTGCGCCAGCGCGGTCCGGCCATCCGCCGCCTCGTCGACGCGGTAGCCCCGCCGGCTCAGCTCACGGACCAGGGCCGCTCGGGTCTCGGCATCGTCCTCGACGATGAGGACCGTCGGGCCGGTGCGTCGAGCTGCCGGGGTCGCGAAGGTCATGCCGGCACGGGCGTCAGGTCCGCCGGGAGCGTCGCCGCCGGGAGGTCGAGATCGATCGCGAGGCCGCCGAGCTCGCTGGTCCTCGCGCTCGCTCGCCCGCCCATGGCCTCGCTCAGCCCCCGCACCACCGCGAGGCCGATCCCGGTTCCCGCTCGCGAGCTTCGCGCCGGCACGGCCCGACCCGATCCGCCCGTCGGGCCCGCTCGATAGAACTTCTCGAAGAGGTGGGGCAGCGCCGCGTCCGAGACGCCCGGCCCGCCGTCCTCGACCGTCAGGCGGACGAAGCCGTCGGTGGTCGGCGATGACGACACCCGGATCGGGGTGCCGGCCGGGGTATGGCGGACAGCGTTGTCGACGACGTTCGTCAATGCCTCGTCGAGGAACACCGGATCGACGAGAACCGGAGCGCTCGAGACGTGAACGGTCAGGTCGTGGTCCGAGGTCCGTGCCGCGAGCCGGTCCAGGGTCCGATCCGCGAGATCGTCGAGCTCGAAGACGTCCCGCTCCGCGCGCAACGCGCCGGCTTCGATGCGGCTCAGGTCAAGCAGGTTCGCGACCATCCGATCGAGGTACGCGACCTCGCGATCGATCGCCTCGGCGCTCGCTCGACGGTCCTCATCGCTCACGCCCTCGGGTCGGAGCGTGCCGGCCGCCGCTCGGATCGTCGCAAGCGGCGTTCGGAGGTCATGCGAAACGGACTGGAGGAGCGCGGACTTCAACGCGTCGCTCTGGCGGGCGATCTCGGCGGCCTGGGACTCGGCGGCGAGCCGGTCGTGGCTCAGGACCTGGCCCAGCTGGTCGGCGGTTGCCGACAGGAGTCGCGTCGTCGTGCCGTCCGGCTCGCCCCGATCGCGGCTGCGGATCGCCCAGATCGAACCGAACGAGGCGTCGTTCGCGACGATCTTCACCCGCAGTGCATCGACCCCGGCCGAGCCGGTGCGGCGGGAGCTGCCGGGCTGATGGACCCGGAGCCACGTGGCCGGCTCGTCGCCCGGCATCCGCCGGAGGCCGCTGCCCTCGGCCGCCGAGTCGGCGGCGATGCGCTCGCTGGCGTCGTCGCTCCCAAGAGCGATTGCGACCCGATCGAGGCGGGCTTCGTCACGCAGGATGCGGGCGAGCTCGGGCAGCGCCAACGGCGTGGATTCGCGCGTTGCCAGCGCGCGGCTCACCTGGAAGAGGGCCCGCGCCTGGCGCTCCCGCGCGCTGGCCAGCTCGGCCCGCGAGCGCTGGAGCGCAGCGAGCTGTCCGACGACGATGGCGACGAAGAGCAGCAGCGCCAGGCTCACCCACTCGTCGGGGTCGTTGATCGCGAGCGTATGCAGCGGCTGGGTGAACAGGAAGTCGTAGAGCAGGATCGCCACGAGGGCCGAGGCCACCGCGCCGCCCGTGCCGGCAACGATCGCGGTCGCCACGACCGCGGGCAGATAGACGACCGACGCGTCAGGGATGCCCACGGAGTTCTCGAGGGCCGCGACGACGAACGTCGCTGCGGCCAGCGAGACGAGGGCGACCCCGAGCGAGCGAATGAGACGTGGGCCGTCGATCGAAGGCACGCGGAGATCGTAGGCCCTACTTCGGCGGCTGCTCCACTGCGTCGGCCGGGTCCGGATCCTCGCGTCGGTACGGGACATTCACCACGACCGTGTGTGCCCGACCGAGCAGCGCGGCCCGGAGGCGCTTCGCCGACTGGTTGTAGAGGATCCGCTCCCACCAGCTCCGGGCAACGTATTCGGGGATCACGATGAACGTGATCGGCGCCTCGACCTCGGACGCTCGGGCCCGGTCGAGCACGTCGAGGTAGGCGAGGAGCGGGGCCACGAGGGCGCGATACGGCGACTCGACGATGACGAGCGGGACGTCCGGCAGCTGGCGCTCCCAACGCGTCCGGATCGCGGACGCTTCCTCGGGCTCATCCGAGATCAGGACCGCGGTGACGTTCGGCGCGATCGAGCGACCGACGTTGATGGCCTGAACGACCGCCCGGGTGATGCCCGGAACCGGCACCAGGACACGTTCCTCACGATGCGGTGTCGGGACCACGATGTCGGTCCGAACCGCGAGCTCCCGGTTCGAGGCCTGGTACTGGCGCTGGATGAACAGCATCGTCGCGACGAGGATCGGGATGATCACCGCGACCAGCAGGGATTCGGGTGCCTTCGCGATGAGGACGACGACGAAGACAAAGCCCGTGAGGACCGCGCCGAACGCATTGATCGCGAGCCGGCGTCGCCAGCCCGCCGGTCGCTCCCGACGCCAGTGGAGGACCATGCCGGTCTGGCCGATCGTGAACGCAATGAAGACGCCGACCGAGTAGAGCGGGACGAGCGCCGTCGTTCGCCCGCCGAACAGCACGAGCAGCGTGATCGCCGCCGCGCTGAGGATGAGGATCCCGGACGTGAACGCCAGGCGATCGCCCCTGAACGAGAACTGGCGGGGCATGTAGCCATCCTTGGCGAGGATCGCACCGAGGCGCGGGAACGCGTTGTAGGACGTGTTCGCCGCGAGGAAGAGGATCAGCGCGGTGAACGTCTGGAACAGGTAGAAGAAGATCGAACCATGGCCGTAGGTGATCGCCGCGACCTGGCTGATGACCGTCCTCGGCGGGTTGTCGAGCGGGACCACGCCGAATGTGTCGGCGATGAAGGTGATCCCGATGAACAGGATCGCGAGGATGATGGCGACGGCGGTGAGGGTCGTGGCCGCGTTCTTCGGCTCGGGTGGCTTGAACGCCGGCACGCCGTTGGCGATCGCCTCGGTCCCGGTCAGGGCCACTGACCCTGACGCGAAGGCCTTGATGATCAGGAGCACGCCGACGAGCTGGAGCGAGCTCGGGGCTCCGGGCAGCGGTTCCGGCGGCGCCGCGTGCTCGCCATTCACGAGGATCCGGAAGAGCCCGATCGCGATCATCAGCATCGCCGAGCCCACGAACAGGTAGGTCGGGATCGCGAAGAGGTTGCCGGACTCGCGCAGGCCGCGGAGGTTGCCGAGGGTGATGAGGATGATCGCGCCGACGCCGATGACGAGGCGAATGTCGGCGGCCTGCGGCACCGCCGAGATGACCTGCTCCACCGCCGAGGCCGTCGACACCGCCACGGTCATCACGTAGTCGACGAGCAGCGCCCCGGCGACGATGAGCGACGTGAGCATCGGCAGGTTCCGACGGGCTACGGCGTAGTCGCCGCCGCCGGACGGATAGGCGTAGACCTCCTGGCGGTAGCTCGTCGAGACGATCGCGATGAGGAGGGCGATCGCGATCGCGATCGGGATGCTCAGGAGCAGCGCGCCGGCCCCGGCGAGGACGAGCACCCGCAGGATCTCCTCGGTGGCGTAGGCCGACGAGCTGATCGGGTCCGAGCTGAAGATCGCGAGGGCCTTCTTCTTCGACAGGCGCTCCGTGATCTCCTCGTGGATCGAGAGCGGCCGTCCGAAGAGGATCCCTCGGGCCCTCGCGAGGAACCGTCCGGCCGGCGTCCGCGGCGCCGAGGCCGACTCCCTGGCGACGAGGTCGCCTTCGGGCGAGTACCGGAAGAACGCCGCATGCGGACGCTCGACGCGGACGCGCCGGTCGCCGAGCTTCCGGCCCTTCAGTGGCCGGCGGGACTCGGTCACCGGGTCCGACACGCCGTGGCGACTCGTTCGTGCATCCGTACAGGATCGCACCCGGGCGGGGGCGCATGCACCTTCGTTCGGAGATTCAGCCGGCCACGCGCAGGTCGAGCACCCGGCCCCATCGGAAGACGCGGACCGCGATGAGGACGCCGAAGGCCGCGACGACGAGGATCGCCGCGGCGGCGATCGAGCGGTCGAGCTCGCCCGCCTGGAACTCCGCGTAGACGACGAGCGGGAGGGTCTGCGTTCGGCCCTCGATGTTGCCGGCGAACATGATCGTTGCTCCGAACTCGCCCAAAGCCCGGGCCCAGCTCATGACGAGGCCCGCCGCGATCGCCGGCGCCGCGAGCGGCAGCGTCACGTAGCGGAGGACCTGCCGCTCGGAAGCGCCGCTGGTCCGGGCGCTGTCCTCGAGCTCGCGATCGATCCCGGCGATCCCGGTGCGCGCGGCGCGGATGAAGAACGGCGCCGCCACGAACGTCTGGGCGAGCACGACTGCCGCCGTCGTGAACGCGATGTCGAGACCAGCCGCCTGCAGCGGCCCTCCCAGGACGCCCCGTCGGCCGAGGACGAGCAGCAGCGCCAGGCCGGCGACCGACGGCGGCAGGACGATCGGCAGGTCGACGAAGGCCTCGATGAGCGACTTGCCGCGGAACGACCGGCGGGCAAGGAACAGCGCCAGTGGCAGGCCGAACCCGACGGTGAGGACGAGGCTCACGCTCGTCGTGGCCAGGCTCAGGGCCAGCGCGCCGACGACGGCGGTGGTCGAGCCGACATCGAGCAGCGCGCCGTTCAGGAGCGACCGCGCGACCAGCGTCGCGACGGGCAGCGCGAGGAACGCCACGAAGAGGCCGGAAACGGCCGTCAGCGAGCTGCCCCTGAGCCCCCGGATCACGTGGGCGGAAGGAACCCGAAGGTCGCGAGGATCGCCTGGCCGTCCGGGCCCGCGAGCCAGTCGAGGAATGCCTGGGCGGCAACCTTCTCCGTCGAGGCCTTCACGACCACGCCGGCATACGTGGCCGGAACGTTTGCCGCCGCGGGCGGGTCGATCGCCTCGACTTTCGTGGAAGCCTTCGCGTCCGTGACGTACACGATCGCGGCGTCGCCCTGGCCCAGCTCGATCTGGGCGACGATCGCCTTGACGTTCTCGACCCGCGTAACGATGTTCGCGGTATACGCGGGTTCAAAGCCGGTCGGATAGCCGGCGACCTTCGCGAGATTCCCCACGAGCAGCCTGGCGTACTTCGTGATCGGCACGGCGTCGCCCGCGGCGATGATCCTCACGCCCGATCTGGCCAGTTCGGCGCCCGTGACGATGCCCGCGGGATTGCCGGCCGGGACGATGATCGCCAGCTTGTTGCCCGCGAACACGACCGAAGCACCAGACGCGAACCCGCCGTCGACGAGCTTCTTCGGGTTCGAGGTGTCGGCCGACAGGAAGACGTCCGCCGGCGCTCCCTGCTCGATCTGCGTCTCGAGGGCGGCGGACGAGTCGGTCGAGATCGTGAGGGTCGTGCCGGGGTGGGCGGCCTCATAGGCCGTCTTCACCTGATCGAGCGCGTTCTTCAGGGAAGCCGCGGCAAGGATCGTCAAGGCGGCCGGCGCCGACGAAGCGGTCGCCACCGGGGCCGGGGTGCCGGACGCGAGGGAGCTCGTCGCGGCCTGCCCCCGCGAGCAGGCCGCGAGAGCGCCGGCGAGGAGGAGAAGCAATATCGGAGCACCTTCGCGCCGAGTCATGAGTGGGCGCCTCGGCGTCCGGGGACCTCGACGATGACATTCGTCGCCTTCACGACGGCGACCGCGTCATCGCCGACCTGCAGCCCGAGATCGTCGACCGCTTCGGCGGTCATGAGCGACACCAATCGGTGTGGCCCAGCCTGGATCTCGACGACGGCGGCCACGCGGTCCTTCTCGATGCGGGTGATCACGCCCTCGAACCGGTTTCGGGCTGAGGTGGCGATCGAGGTCCGCCCGGCCGCGGGTCCGCCGGCCTCGCCGGATCGACGGCGCTCGGCGAGGAGGTCGCCAAGGGGCCCGAGTCGGACCCGGCGCTGGCCACTGATCGTCCGGTCTGCTTCGAGCTTCCCGGCGTCGATCCAGCGCCGGACGGTATCCACCGAGACGCCGAGCATTTCCGCGGCGCGGCCGATTCTCACTGAGGCGGAGGGACTGCCGTGCGGTGCCATACCGAGGCATGATCGCCTCGATGACGTCGGTTGTCTAGGTAGTCCCTCGCAGACGACCGTACTGGCGCATGACCTCGACGAGGCGATCGTGGGGCAGGCGATGGGCCGTAATGCCGTCGCGGCCGGTCATCGTCTCGGCGGCGACGAGGGCGTTCGCGATCGCCTCCTCGGTCGCCTCGACGGTGGCCTCGAACAGCGATTCGAGGCCGGGATCAGGCAGGGCTCGGAGGTCCAGCGGCGCGAGCGAGGACCGATCCTCGGAGCCGGGCATGCCCCGGTTGCCGGTCGCGAAGGCCAGGAAGATGTCACCCGACGAGGGCGCGCCGAGGCCGCCGGTCCGAGCGACCCCGAGGCCGGCTCGCTGCGCCAGACGGGCGCAATGCCCGGGCAGCAGCGGCGCGTCGGTCGCGACGATCCCGATGATCGAACCGGCGCCGGCAGGCAGCTCGGCGAGTCCCCGTCGGGTTCGCGAGTGGGGCGACGGGATCTCGCTGAGCGGGATGGACTCGCCCACCGGCACGCCGTCGATCCGGAGGAGGCCGCGACGCCCGTAGTTCGCCTGGACCAGGACACCGACGGTCCAGCCACCCAGGTCGCTCGGGACAACCCGAGATGCGGTGCCGATGCCGCCCTTGAACTCGTGGCAGATCATGCCCGTCCCGCCGCCAACATTGCCCTCGGCGACAGACCCCCCGGTCGCGGCGGCGAGGGCCATATCGACGTGCTCCTGGCGCACGTGCTGGCCGTCGATGTCGTTGAGCCGGCCGTCCCAGGTCTCGCCCGCCACCGGTAGCGCCCAGTTCGTCGCGCCGTCCAGGCCAGCTCGCGTCGCGGCGTGGACGAGGGCATCTCGCACGATCCCGACCGAGTGGGTGTTGGTCAGGCCGATCGCACCGTTGAGAAGGCCGGACTCGCGTATCCACTCGAGGCCGGTCAGCTCGCCATTGCCGTTGAGCGTGTGCGACCCGGCGAAGACGGGCTCGGACCAGACGTCGCCATCGTGCGGAACGATGACCGTCACGCCGGTGCGGACAGGCCCCTCGCCCACGACCAGCGGGCCATCGCCGCGGATGATCGTGGCGTGCCCGACACGCACGCCGGCAACATCGGTGATGGCGTTGAAGGCGCCGGGCCGGCCCTCGCCGATGACGATTCCGAGGTCGCGCGACCGAACGCTCATCGGGTCAGCGTAGCCGCCCGTCGCGGCCGGGCGTCAGTCGCCCAGGCCGGTCGAGATGACGTCCACGCCGGGGACGCCGCCGAGGGCTTCGAGGGCCTCGGTGATCGCGGACGTTCGACGGCCGCGCAGCTCGAGATCGGCCTGGTAGCTGCCCCGACCGAGGCGTTGGGTCGTGATGCCCACGATCTCGACCTTCTGCTGGAGCAGCACGTCCGAGACCCTTCCGACGAGGGCGATCGAATCGAGCTGGAGACGGAGGTTCACCTCGGGGATGCTCCCGCCGTGAAGCCGCTCGGCAAGGGCGTTGATCGGCCAGAGGCTCACGAGAATGACGCCGGCGGCGACGATCGCGATGACGTACTCGCCGGCGCCCGCCGCGAGGCCGACCGCCGAGGTCGCCCAGAGGCTGGCCGCGGTGGTCAGGCCCCGGATGACGATCCCGTCCTTGAGGATCGCGCCGGCGCCGAGGAAGCCGATTCCGGACACGATCTGGGCCGCGATCCTCGTCGGATCGGAACGGGTTGGGTCGACGTCCTGGCCGAAGCCGTGGATCGACATGATCGTGAAGATCGCCGAACCGAGGGACACGAGCATGTGCGTCCGGATGCCGGCTGGGTGGCCGTGGATCTCTCGCTCGGCCCCGATGATCGCGCCGAGGGCGGCCGCGACCACGATCTGGACGGAGAGCTCCAGCTGCGGCCCGAAGTCGATCATCGTCTGTGGTCACCCATTGTTAACGGCCATGATCGCGCACGCCGAGGCACCGCGTGCGGCGCATCATGCGGGGCGCCCACTGCAGGAGGTGCCATGGCCGCGCGTCGCTCCAAGCATCCGGTCAATCAGAAGGTCTTCGACGAGGCGCCAAGGGGCGCCCGGATCGCCGACCGGGTCACCGGATTCATGGGCAGCTGGAACTTCATCGCGATCCAGACGGTCATCGTGGTCATCTGGATCGGCGGCAACCTCTTGCTGCTGTTCCACTTCGACATCTTCCCGTTCATCCTCCTGAACCTCGCCTTCTCGACCCAGGCGGCCTACGCGGCCCCGCTCATCCTCCTCGCGGCGAATCGACAGGCGCTCCGGGACCGGCTCACCCTGGAGCACGCGGCGTCCGAGGCGGACATCGAGGACGCCCAGAACGAGCGGCTGCTCGAGGGCAATCGCAAGATCCTCGAGCACGTCGATGCGCTCGAGCACCGGATCCTCGATCTCGAGACGTCGATCCTCGGGCGGCTCGACAAGACGAGCTGACGAGCGGGTCGGCTGTGGCTCAGGCGCTCGCGGGAACCCGAGCGGCGATCTCGATCCGGAGGCGAGCCTCGGCGGCTGCCCGCTTGGCCGCCGGCAGCACGATCGCGTCGAGCCCGAGCAACGCTGCACCAAGGACCGGCGGCGCCGCGAGGCGGACGAACCGGGCCGCGGGTGCCGTGGCCCGGATGCCCGCGGGATCCGTCCGGGCCATCTGCAGCCGGCGGATGAGCGCCGTGCCCATGAGCCCAAGCTCGTCGGCGAGGCGGTCCACGATCGAGCGCGCGACCGGATCACCCGCGCCGGCCGCATCGAAGACCACGGGTGACAGCTCCGCGAGCTGCACCTCGTCGATCTGCTCGAGGTAGAGCGTCTTCGTCAGCGCCGCGGGCGAGCGCAGGCCGAAATAGGCCGGGACGATCCGCTCGAGCGTCGTCCGCGGGCCACGCCCGTCGGCACCTCGCGCCGCAGCGGCAACTGCCGCGAGCCCGACCCCGCGGCCCCCGCCCCAGTCGCCCGAGTACGCGCCGACAGCATCGAATCGAGCGGATCGACCATTCGGTGCGACCGCGCAGGCATTGATGCCCTGGCCGCAGATGAGCGCGACGCCCCACGGCCGCCGGCTGCCGGCGCGAAGGGCCGCGAAGGTGTCGTTGAGGACCATCGCCGGCGGCGAGAGCCCCAGCCCTCGGCGCCGGCGAGGCAGTAGATGGCGCGCTCCGCAACGCCCCCCGATGTGTCGATGCCGGCGACGCTTGCCGCCTGCGTGACCAGCGCCCCGAGCTTCGCCATTCCCGGCCCCAGCCCGACGGCCTGGTGAGAGATCGTCGACCCGCGAACGAGGCCGAGCAGCGCCCCATCGCCGTCGACGAGCGCGACCTCGGCCTTCGAGTTGCCGCCGTCGACCGCCAGGACCGCCGCGGGACCCCTGGATTCGTCGCTCACGCGGCGTCGATCGCGTCGGTCGCGGCGCCGGGCGTCTCGAGCACGGGCACGAGCTCCAGCGGGAGCAGGTCGACCCGGATGAACGTCGCGCCCTCGGCGCTGAGACGCTCGACGATCCCGCCGAGCGCGCCCTCGGTTCGGTCGGGCCAGGTGTGGAGCAGGACGACACAGCCATCGCCGTGGGCCATTGCCCAGCGGACGACAGCCTCCTCGACGTCGGCGGGCGTCCGGTCGGCCGGCCAGTCCATGCCCCAGACGTGCCAGCCGACATGCCGATAGCCCGCCTCTCGGACGGCACGCTGGACGCGCTCATCCCCGGCCCCTGAACCAAACGGGCAGCGGAACCACGGCCTGGGATCGACGCCCGTCGCCTCGATGATCGCCCGCTCCCCCGCCGCGATGTCGGTCCGCAGGCCGCGGGCCCCGAGCAATGGCATGCGGGCGTGGTAGTGGGAGTGATTGCCGACGAGGTGACCTTCGTCAGCGATGCGGCGAGCCGTGTCCGGGTAGGCCTCGGCCCAGCGACCCTGCACGAAGAACGTCGCCCGGACCTCGAGGCGGGCGAGCCCGTCGAGCAGCCGCTCCTCGGCCCCGGGCATCGATGGTCGATCGGGGTGCTCGGCGTCGAACGTCAATGCGACCCGGAACGACGAGCTCACTTTTCCACGCCCGTGATGACGATCCCCTTCACGAAGACTCGCTGGAAGAGCAGGAACAGGATGATCGGAATGATCATCGTCATCAGGGTCCCGGCCTGGATGTATGCCTGGTTCCGGTAGTGGAGCGTGTTGAAGTGGGCGAGGCCGACCGCGAGCGGCTGGAGCTCGGGCTTCGTCGTGAGGTAGATGAGCGGCCCGAGGAAGTCATTCCAGGCATAGACCACATGGAAGATCGCCACGGCCACGATCGCCGGCCATGCCTGCGGGATGATCACCGACACGAGCGTCCGGAACGGGCCGGCACCGTCGATCGCCGCGGCCTCGTCCATCTCCCGCGGGATCGTGAGCAGGTACTGCCGCAGCAGGAACACGTCGTACGCGTTCGCGAAGAAGGTCGGGATGATCAGGGATAACCAGGTGCCGACCCAGCCGAGCTTCAGGAACACGGCGTAGGTCGGGATGATCGTCACGACGTAGGGCAGGAAGATCGTCGCGATCAGGAGCGTGAACAGGATCGCCCGCCCCGGGAACCGGAACCTCGCGAAGCCGTACGCAACAAGCATGCACGACAGGACCGTCCCGATCGTCTCGAGGAGCGCCAGGGCCGCGGTGTTGAAGAGCAGGCGCGGATAGCCGATCTGGTCCCAGACGACCTGGTAGTTGTTCCAATCTGGCGCGAACGACCAGGCCCGGCTCAGGTTTCGCCACGAGCCTTCCCAGGTCACGAGGCCGGCCGCGGCGTTTGCCGGATCGACGAACTGACTGGCTTCCCGGCCCTTCTTCACGAGCGCGAGTGTTTCGACCTTCCCGTCGACCGGCACCTCGTACACGTCGTACGTCTTGCCCTGGTAGTCGAACGTCGCATGGACGGCGGGCCACTGCGGGGAGTCCAGCTGGCCGACCTGCTCGGGCTGACGGAGCGAGACGGCGAGCGCCCGAAGGAGCGGCGAGAGGAAGCCGGCGAGGATCAGCCCGATGACGAGGGTGAAGGCGACGGAGCGAGCCCAGTCCGCCGCCCGTCGCCGCCTGCGCGGAGAGGTCTTCGTGACATCCGCCGGGAAGGCACCTGGGAGCCCTCCCATCTGCAGGTCCGGCGCGGACTCGATCACGACCGGCGATCTCCGCCGTAATAGACCCAGTACCGGGCCGTGCGGAAGACGAAGAGCGTCACCGCGAGCGTGATGAGGAACAGGAGCCACGCCAACGTCGCCGCGTAGGAGAAGTTCTGGAACGCGAAGGCGTGCTTGTAGAGGAGGAGGTTGAAGAACAGGGTCTGGCCGCCAGGCTCGCCCGAGCCGTTGTAGAGCACGAGCGGGACCAGGAAGTACTGGAGCACGTCGACGATGCCGAGGATCAATGAGTAGAAGATCACCGGCGACATGAGCGGGAGTGTTACGTGTCGCAGGCTCGACCAGAAGCCGGCGCCGTCGATGTGGGCCGCGTCGTACAGCTCGGTCGGGACCGCCCGCAGGCCGGCCAGGTTGACGATCACGCCCGCGCCGATCCCCCACAGCCCGATGAACGCCAGGCTCGGGTAGATCGTCGCCGTGTCGCCGAGCCAGTCAGGCGGGTTCTGGACGCCGAGGAAGCGCAGGACGACGTTCACCCAGCCCGTCTCCAGGTTGAGCATCCCCTGCCAGGCGAGGACGCCCGAGACGAACGGGATCACGTACGGCATGAAGAAGAGCGTCCGGAACAACGACACGCCGATGAGGTACCGGCTGTTCAGGATCAGGGCCACCACGAACGGGATGACGATCGCGATGGGCAGGTTGAATGCGGCGAACCGGAGCGTGACGCTCAGCGAATCCCAGACGGCCCTGTCGGCGAACATCGCCTGGATGTTGGCCAGGCCGACATAGCGCAGCGGCTGGTCCTGCGAGAGGCTGAGGTCGAAGACGACGAAGACGAGCGAGGCGAGGAGTGGCAGCAGGGTGAACGCCAGGAACCCGATGATCCACGGCCCGATGAACAGGAGGCCCCAGCGCGCCTCGCGGCGGGCGAGCGCCGACCGGCCGAGCGAGAAGCGCCGCGGCCATCGACGACGCGCGGGCTGCACGGGCTGGACGGGGATCGCCGCCACGAGACCTCCTGCTACGTCACTCCGCCCGCCGTTGAGCGGCGGGCGGAGTGTCCTCCATCGGTTGCCGTGGCCGGCTCAGCCGGTGGCGCGATCCCAGATCGCCTGCACCTCGGCGCGCAGGCTCTCGATCTCGGTGTCCATGTCGAGACCGTCCTCCTTGCCCCACCGCGTGAGGTACTTGCCGCCCGAACCAACGAGGCCGAGGGTCTCGTTATAGGCCGGCATGAAGGACTCCGAGTTCGGGTTGTCGGGGTACTGGAGGCTGTCGACGGCGACCTGCCAATCGATGGTGTTCTTGAACTGGGCCTGGAGAGCCGCGATGCCGGCCGCCTGCTCGGACGTCCGGGCCGGGAATCCACCGTACGCGGTGAGCAGGTCGGCGGCGGCGTCGCCGAGGAGGTACTGGAGCACCTCGAACGCCTCGTCGGGATGCGCCGATGACTTCAGGATCCGGAATGTGTCGGCGTTGAGGGACGAGGTGTAGGTCCCGTTGTAGGCGGGGACGGCCGCCATGTCCCAATCCGCGAGGTCGCTGAGCCCATAGGTCGACCACAGGAAGTTCGTGCTCATCGCGAGGTTGCCCCCGAAGAACGGGTAGTCGTTGGGGACGATGTCCTTGCTCTGGAACTGCGACTCGGTCAGGTCCGTGTGGTCGGTGTGAATGCCCTGGTAGAACGCCTTCCAGGCCGCCTTCCAGGCATCCGGGATGACCACGGTCTTGCCGTTCGGCCCACCCGCGAGCTGGCCGGCGCCGAAGTAGGAGCCGGTGCTGCGCAGGTCATCGCGCTGGGGCTCGAAGCCCCACTGAGCGATCTTCGTCAGGTCGAATCCGGCCTGTGTCGCATCCTTGCCGGCCTTGTCGACCGTCAGGAGCTTCGCCAGCTTGCGGACCGTGTCGTAGTTCCAGTCGACCATGGTCCCGTCCGGCATCTTGTACTTGTCGCCGTACTTGTGGGGCGGCTCGGCGAGCTTGGCCTCGTCGAACAGGCTCTTGCGGTAGAAGAGCACCGACGGATAGACGGCGAACGGGATGCCGACCTGGCCCTCGCTGGGCAGCTTGTAGATGTCGACGACGTTCGCCGGGAAGCCGGACAGGTCGTAGTTCGTCCGGGCGATCTCGGCGGAGAGGTCGAGCCATTGGCCATCGAACGCGTTCGCGCCGCCAATGCCGACCGGCCCGACGATGTCGGGACCGTTCTTGTTGAGGAGCTCATTCGCGAGCGTGTTGTTCGCGGCATTGCCCTCGTACGTCACGACCTCGAACGTCAGGTGGATGTGCGGGTGCGATGCATTGAAGTCGGCGACGACCTTGTCCTCGACCGTCTTCTGCTCGGGCGCCTCGCCGCCACCGAGGCAGCAATACCAGCGAATCTCGACGGGCGGCCCAGCGGGCGTGGCTTCGGCCACCTGGCTCGGCGGCGCGCCGGCGCTTCCGGCGGGCGTCGACGGCCCGCAGGCTGCGGCGACGAATGCGGAGCCGACGAAGATCGCGAGGACGCGATGTCGCAGGCCGGTCGATCGCGGGTCCATGGGCTGGCTCCTCCTTCCGCGCCCGTCGGGCGCATCGCTCACAGGTGGAAGCCACCGCCGTCGGGTGGTGGCTTGCGCTCGGCGCCGCCATTGGCAACCTTCGGGCGGCGCTGACTGACGTGGCCGGTCCCGTGGCGGGCGACGACCCGCTCGACGGAGTACCGGGTCCGATCTCCCCGGACGAAGCTCCGCGTGTACTCGACCGGCTTGCCGCCGGCGGCGAACGCGACGCTCTCGATGAGGAGGGCCGGTCGCCCAGCCGGGACCTCGAGGAGCCGGGCTTCGTGGGTGCGGAGCAGCACCGGCTCAAGGGACTCGCGGGCCCGGACGACCTGGACGCCGTAGCGGTCGGCGAGAATCCCGTACAGCGACTGGGTGGCAAGGTCGGAGGTGAGCAGGCGCGGGAATCGGATCGCCGGCAGGCTCGCCTCCTCGAGGATCAGTGGCGTCCCGTTGGCGAGCCGGAGCCGCGTGATCACGTAGATGGGCGCGTCGAGCGTCAGTCCGAGCGCCGCTGCGGCGACCTCCCCGGCGGTCTCCTCGCGAGCGTCGACGAGCCGCGTCTCGGGGGCGTGGCCGCGTTCGCGCATCTCCTCGGCGAAGCTCATCGTGCCCGCGCCGTCGAGCTCGACCCGCGGCGCGAGTACGAACGTGCCACGGCCGCGCGTCCGCTCGATGCGCTGCTCCCTGGCGAGCTCGTCCAGGGCTCGCCGGACGGTGATCACCGAGCACCCGTAGCGAGTCGCCAGCTCGCGCTCCGGTGGCACCCGATCGCCGGCCTTCAGCTCGCCCGAATCGAGGGCAGCCTTCAGGTCCAGGTAGACCTGGTGATGGAGGGGAACCGGACCGAGCTCCAGGCGGTAGTGCGCCAACGTGCGGGTCGAACCTCGGGGTTGCGGCCGGCCGGAGTGCTGATAATGTTATAAGCAATCTGGCCCATCCGGGCAACGGTGTCAAGGGAGGTTTCGTGGGCCTGAAGGTCTCGGTGGTCGGTGGCGGCAGCACGTACACCCCGGAGCTCATCGAGGGCTTCGTGAACCGGGCTGCTCGTCTTCCGGTCGATGAGCTGGTCCTCCTCGACATCGATCCCGTGCGGAGAGAGGTCGTCGGTGGCCTCGCCCGCCGCATGCTCGAGCGGATGGGCTGGCCCGGGCGCCTCGTCGTGACCGACGATGCCGACGCGGCCCTGGACGGCGCCAGCTTCGTCCTCTTCCAACTCCGCGTGGGCGGCCAGGCCGCCCGTTTCCTCGACGAGACCGTACCGCCCCGGTTCGGGACCGTCGGCCAGGAGACGACCGGCGCCGGCGGGTTCGCGAAGGCCCTCCGGACGATCCCGGTCATCCTCGACCTTGCCGAGCGGGTCGGACGTCGATCGGCACCGGGCGCCTGGATCGTCGACTTCACGAACCCGGTCGGGATCCTGACTCAGGCCCTCCTCGACGAAGGTCACCGGGCGATCGGGCTGTGCAACGTGGCGATCGGGCTCCAGCGCAGCTTCGCCGAGCGTTTCGGCGTGGAGCCGGAGCGCGTCGCGCTCGAGCACATCGGCCTGAACCACCTGTCGTGGGAGCGCGCGGTCCGAGTTGACGGGGTCGACCGCCTCCCGAAGCTCATCGCCGAGGACGCCGACGCGGTCGGCGCGATGCAGGGCTTTCCCGGGGGTCTCGTGCGGGCGCTGGGCATGCTCCCGTCGTCGTACCTCCGCTACTACTACGACTACGAAGGTGTCCTTGCGGAGCAGCGCAATGGCCACACCCGGGCCGAGGAGGTCATGGCCATCGAGAGCGAGCTCCTCGAGATGTACCGCGACCCGAACCTGAACCAGAAGCCGGCGCTGCTCGGGAATCGGGGCGGGGCGTTCTACTCCGAGGCCGCCGCGCAGCTCATCGCCTCGCTCCACGACGGCGCGGGCGACGTCCAGGTCGTGGACGTGCGCAATGACGGCGCGATCGCGGACCTGCCGGACGACGCGGTCGTCGAGGTCCCGGCGGTGATCGATCGCGACGGGGCGCATCCGGTTCGACTCGCTCCCCTGCCGACCGAGGTCGTGGGGCTGGTCCAGGACGCAAAGGCGTACGAGCGCCTCGCGGCCCGTGCGGCCATCACCGGCGACCGACGGATCGCCCAGCTGGCCCTCCTCGCGAACCCACTCGTCGGTCGCTGGAGCATGGCCGAGTCCCTCCTGGCGGCATTGCTCGAGGCGAACGAGGCACATCTGCCGAGGTTCTTCCCGGCCTGACCCGACATACCATCGCCGCGGTGATGGCCAGCCGGTCGAACATCGATCTCAACGCGGATGTCGGCGAGTCGCTGGGTCCCTGGCCAATGGGCGAGGACGACCGGCTGATCCCGCTCGTCAGCTCGGTGAACATCGCCTGCGGGTTCCATGCCGGCGATCCCGCGACGATCCAGCGGACCGTCGGCCTGGCCGTCGCGGCGGGCGCCGCGATCGGCGCCCATCCCGGCTATCCGGATCTCGTCGGGTTCGGCCGCCGCGACATGGAGATGACGGCCACGGACCTCGAAGCATCGATCGTCTACCAGGTGGGAGCGGTCGCGGCCTTCGCCCGTGCCGCCGGCGTGGAGCTCCGGCACGTCAAGGCCCACGGCGCCCTGTACAACCGGGCGGCCCGTGACCCTTCTGTCGCCGAGATGATCGCTCGCGCGATCCGACGCTGCGGGCCCGACCTGGTGCTCGTCGGCCTCGCCGGTTCGGCCCTGCTCGGCGCCGGACGGGCGGCCGGGCTGCGCATCGCGGCCGAGGGATTTCCGGATCGCGCCTACGAGCCCGATGGATCGCTTCGGTCACGCCTTCTCCCCGGCGCGATGCTGTCGGACAGCACGGCGGTCGCCGAGCGAGCGATCACGATGGCGCGAGACGGGGCCGTCCTCGCCGTCGATGGCTCGACGGTGCGGGTCGCGGTCGACACGCTCTGCCTCCACGGGGACACGCCCCGAGCCGCCGAGCACGCCGCGGCAGTGAGGGCCGCGCTCGAGTCGGCTGGGATCGGGATCGCCCCGCTCCGGGCATGAGGCCGTGATCGAGCACGGGTCGAGTCCCGGCCCGGCGTC
>WNFL01319499.1_pt4 | contig 22819 bp, 17 predicted proteins | sample 5400361 | NCBI WGS metagenome assembly WNFL01 (sample SAMN13153351, study PRJNA577476) | soil metagenome | isolation source: 40 cm soil on Douglas fir-dominated hillslope | place: USA:California | collected 2013-09-17
GGTGCTGAGCAAGCGGTTCTTCGAGGGCACGAATTGCCGCGCGGTATTGAGCACCAAGAACGCGCCGGTGCCATAAGTGCTCTTGACGTCGCCCGCTGCAAAGCAAGCTTGTCCGACGAGCGCGGCTTGCTGGTCGCCGGCGACTCCGCAGATGCGCAATGATTGGCCCAGTACCGCCTTGTCAGTGACGCCAAATTCTCCCGCGCTGTCGCGTACTTCCGGCAGAACGCTCATGGGCACGTTGAAAATGCCGCACAGGTCCTCGTCCCAGCGGCTCTTGCCGATATCGTACAAAGCCGTGCGGCTCGCGTTGGTGGCGTCCGTGACGTGCAGCCTGCCGCCGGTCAGCCGCCATATGAGAAAGCTGTCGACGGTACCGAATGCCAGGTGCCCCGCCTTCGCGGCCTCGCGCGCACCGGGCACTCGGTCCAGAATCCAGGCGACTTTGGTCGCCGAAAAATAAGGATCGAAGCGCAGGCCGGTTTTGCGGCCGATTTCCGTCTCGCCATGATCGCGAGCCAATTCTCGGCACCGATCGGCGGTGCGGCGGCCCGCAAACCCCGAGTCCACGGCGTTCGGCGCCGCGTGTTTGGCGGGACTCGGCTGCGGCATCTACCGATCGCTCGAGGACGTCGCCGCGCTGCATCGGTCCGAGACTCGTTTCGAGCCGGCATTGGACGCGGCGGAGCCACCCAGCCCGGGCCCGGGTAGATTTGTTCGAAACTCTGCTGTTCGGTCGCCACGACATCGCCGGTGGCGGAGAAGCCAATGGCGCGCGTGGAACTCGTTCCTTGATCGATCGCGAGTAAAACGTCGTCAGCCACGTAGTTCATCTTATTGAATGGACGAAGGGTGGGCAAACATTTCGACTGTATCTCTTGGAGCTGTTGACGCGCGAGCTGTCCCGCCAGGAGCTATGCCGTCAGGAAGCGGTGACAAGACAGGGGCTCAGCGACTATTCGAAGTCGGCGGGCAGGCCCGGACATTCTGCGTGCTGAAACATTCTGTCGATCTGCGCGGCCGTAGTTCGCCCCAGCGATAGCGGCGGCAGCTCGTTGCGCGGGAAAAAAGCCACCTCGCTGGTCTCGTCACTGGTGCGGGCGGCGCCTCCCGTGATTTCGCAGACGAAAAACAGTTTGTAGATCGAGTCAATGTGACGAACCGGCCGATTGCTCCGTTGATAGTCGTGCACTGCCGCGAGCTTGAGGATCCGAGCCTCGAATCCCGATTCTTCTCTGATCTCTCTCACCACGCATTCGCCGGCGGTTTGATTGACATCCGCCCAACCGCCGGGCAGCGTCCATTTGCCGTCGCTGATTTCCCGCACCAGGAGCACGCGGCCATCGGCGAAGGCGGCGCCCCGCACATCGACCTTGGGTGTCGCGTAGCCCTTATCCTCGCGCAGGATGCCGAGGATGTCGCCGTAATCCGCAGCTGATCCCAGCGCCAGCATCGACGCCGCCAGTTCGCGCACGCGCTCGTAGCGTTGCCGGTCGAAGCGATCGGCGGTGAAGGTCAGGCCGGTCTGGGCGATGGCGCGCAATTCGCGCGCAATATTCAGCCATTGCGGATCGCCGGCGGACATCAAGCTCAGCGAGGCGCGAAAAACTCGGTGTAGTTCAAGATGCGATCTTCGCTCAGCTCCACGAGATCGACGAGCTCCGTAGGGACGGTGACGCCGGTGACCTTGGAGTAGATGTCGGCGCGCCAGTGCGCGGTGGCCCGCGGCCACTCGACCACCAGCGACAATAGGGTGTAATCGCTGAGCCGAAACACTTTGACCATCATGGCGAGCCAGGGACGAAATTCCGCAATGCCGCTCGTTCGTATCGCGATGGGCTTGTCGGCGCTGGCGCCGACGATTTCAAACCGGCCTTGGTCCGCAAACAGCCGGCACAGGCCGGCGAGATCGCCGCCGACACGCGCCGCATGCAGCCCCCGAATCATGCGTTCCGCAACGACGCGCTCCGCCACTGTAATCTCCTTCGATCAGGCCAACGCAGCCCGGATTTCACCGCCGATCTGTTCGAACGCGGTCCGGGCATACGGAATCACGGCCCCCAAGCCGTAGAAAAGATGAATCATACCTGGGTGGCAAGTGTAGGACACCTCAGTATGCGCGCGGGCCAGGCGGTCGAAATAGTCGCGGCCCTCATCGCGCAGCGGATCGAATTCCGCGGTGTGAATGAGGGTGCGGGGGAGGCCGGCAACATCCTCGGCGCGCAGCGGGGATATCCGAGGATTGGCCGGGTCCGTCCCCGGCGGCGCGTAGTGCAGGAGATCGTGATCGAGCGTGGCCTGATCGACCAGATAGCCGCGTGCGAGGTCCCGTTTGGAATCCGTCGATCGGCTGTAATCGAGAATCGGGCAAATCAGCAATTGCAGCGCCAGCCGCGGGCTGCCGATTCGAGCGGCCGTCTGGGCCGTCGCTGCCGCCAGCGTGCCGCCCGCCGAGTCGCCGCATATGCCGAGGCGCATGCCGTTGATACCATACTCGGCGGCATGAGCGCCGATATGCCTGAGCGCCGCCAAGGCGTCGTCCAGCGCGGCAGGAAATGGGTGTTCGGGAGCTAGACGATAGTCGACGGAGACGACCCGGCAGGCGCCCGAATTCGCGAGCGCCCGCCCAATGGGGTCATGCGTCGCCACGGTTCCCGCCACCAAACCGCCGCCGTGGAAGTAGATGAGCCCCGGCAGCGGCTCGGGTCCCGCGCCGAGGGGGGTATAGATCCTGATCCCCAGCGCCCCGGCCGGGCCGGGCAAGGTTCGGTCCTCGACGCGGCCCACCGGCACTTGGGGGCCCGCCAGCTTCATGAGCTCGGCGAGGCCCAGGCGCCGCTCCTCCACCGTTGTTTCGAGGGCATTGGGCGGCTTGCCCGCCGCCAGCGCATCCAAGAACCGTTTCACGCGCGGGTCGAGCGGCACGGTGGCATCCAGGTCGGTCTAGAGAGCCAAGGCAGCCCGTGTTACCGCCGGCCAGTTCCGAAGATCCAAACCGTGATTGGCGAATAGCGCAACCGTCAGGCGGTCGATTCCAAAGGCGACGCAGCTCGTGTGCGCCAAATCGCCCTTGTCGTCATGGATGCCCCACACCTGGCCGAAGTGCTCGCGGTGATAGTTGAAGCTCATGCACGCGGTGGGCGAAGCTCCCGGGTAGTACGGAATCAGCAGCTCGAATTTCAGTGCTTGCTGCCGCTGACTGACGGCCATGACTTGGCCGACGCGCCCAAAAAACGGATCGTTCGCGACGTCTATCTTGAAGGGCAGGCTGAGATCGGCCGCGAGCTGCGGGGCTCTGGCCATCCAGCTCTCGCGAAACTCCAGGATTTCCTGCGGCGAACCGATTCTCACGAACTCGCGCATCCGAAAGGACTGCAGGCGATCCAGGCTGCGCGACGGCTCATGTCTGAAGACGTCGGCTTCGATGTCGAATTGCAAACCGCCGGCCGGCAGCTGGCCGCGGGTTGCCACGATGGGATACACGGGATAGCACGCCGCGGGCGAGAGTACGAGGTCCGACGAGGTCACCGAAGTGGTCCAGTCGCCGCCGTTGTCCGCTCTTTCGACCGCCGACCGGATCGAGGCCTCGGAGCCATGCAAGGCGCACACGCAACCCAGCAGATTGGGGAAGCTTTTGAGGTAGCCGGATTTCTCCAATTGCCTGCGGCTCATCACCGGCGGGAAGCTCATGATTTCCGCTTTAGGGTCCCGTTGCCGCGTAATGTAGGTCTCGAGGCGCTCGACGACCTGCGTGTAGAGCGCAGTGCGCGCGTAGACGCCATCGACGCCCATGGATCGAAACAGCCCTTCGGCGATATGAGCCAAGGGATCGGCCGGGGCATCGACCGCGGCGGCGGAGCCCGCACTGCTGACAGTAGTCATAGGAGTATCAGCCACTGATTGAGGTAGGCAACGGCGTCATCAGCGACGTCGCGGCGAGATTGGTGAGGATGCGGTCATTGTTGATCATGAGCGGCGCCGAGAGCACATCCCGCAGCAGCCGGCCGATGGTGAACTCGGTGTCATTGCGGTAGCCGGACAAGCCGCAGGCGCGCAGCGAGCTTAGCACGGTCGTCACCGCGAGTTCCGACACCTGCACCTTGGTCAAGGTGATCATGGCCTGAAATTCCAGAGACGAGATCGCCTTTTCATCCGACATGATCCCTTCGTAGCTGCGAAGACTCGCCGCCAGCACGCCTCGCAAAGTCCGCAGCGAGGACACCGCTTGGGTGAAGTGAGGGGCGCCCGGCGGCATTTGGCCATTCGAGCCGCGGACCGCATGGCGGATGAAGGCCTGCGCTTTGCCGGCGGCCGCCGCCGCGATCCCCGCCCATACCGAACCCCACAGCAGATGGGCGAAAGGCACCATGGTTTGCGCGTGAATTCTTTCGTAGGGCTCGGGCATGATTTGCTCGGCCGCGGCGCGCGCCCGCAGCGTGAACCCCTCGCTATGCGTGCCGCGCATGCCGAGGGTATCCCATGCCTGCAAGCGCTCCAGAGTGTAATCGGCCTTCAGCAGGACCAACAGCACCTGGTCGGAACCCGCGGCATCGGCCGCGCGGCGCGCAGTGGTGACGACGCCGTCCGCCTCCACCGCATAGGAAATGACGGTTGCCTTGCGCTCCAGGGTGACTTGCGCGCCGTCATGCTCGACGGCGGCCTCGCTGGAACGAACGTTGCCGCCGGCCTGGCCTTCGGTCGTCGACGACGCCATGAGCAGCTGCTCGGCCGCTATGCGGCCCAGAATGCGCTCGAGCACGGCATTGCCCTTGGAATGGCGCGTGATGCACGCCATCTTGATCTGGTGCATGGCGTAGATCAGCGCGGTCGACGAGCAGGCGTGGCCGAGGATGTAGCACACGTCGGCGATTTCCGCGATGCTCGCGCCTTCACCACCCAAGGCTGGGGGGACCTGGATGCCGAGCAGCCGCTGCCTGCGAATCTCGGCGAAGGCCTCGCCGGGAAAACGAGCGTCCGCATCCACCACCGCAGCGTTCACATTGGCCACATCGGCCGCAGCGCGGGCGCGCGCCGTCAGGTCATTCTGGCGAACACTGATCACGCGGGCGGTACCCGCCATTCGTTGAGGTTCCATTGGATATCCCTAATCACCGGTAAGTATGCGGCATTCTTGAGCGCATTATGCGGAGAGTCCCCCGGGCGGACAACCGGTAATTAGCCGCTGAATCGGGAGTTAGCGACGCCCGGCTCAAGATCCATAATCATATGTAAAACTTTGGGCTCATTGTGTGACAGGCTGAGCAAAGTATCTTGGTCCTGAGGGAAGTATCCTTGTCGATCTTGTCAATCTCATGTCAACGCCGTGCCGCGCCGCACGGTATGATCGGCCGGGTTTTTCTAGGAGTGGTATCGAGTGGATCCGAAGACGCTTGAGGGGGTGGGCGAGCAGCTCATCGCTCTCGTGAAACAGACGCTTGGGGCCAATGCGGTCATCCCTCACCCGTTTCCGGCTGAACAGCAGTTGAGCGACTTAGGGATAAGCTCGCTGAAAATGGTGAATCTGATGCTGGCAGTCGAGCTGGAGTTCGATATCGCCATTCCGCAGTCGGATATCACGCCGGAGAACTTCCATTCGGTGGCGGCAATCGAATCTCTGGTCGTTCGGACACTCTCCCAGCGCAAGTCCTAGCATCGCTCGTTCAAGTCCTAGATTCGCTCGTTGAGCGCGGCGATCAGGGCATTCACGTCCTCGATGGTCGTTTCGCCATTGGTGGCGCAGATCCGGACCACGTCGCGGCCCTCGAACGTGGTGGGTGCGACCCACGCGCGGCCCCCGGCCACGACGCGGCGCACCAATTCCCGTACATCCCCGAGGTCGGCGGGCGGCACCGCATCGAGCACCGCCAGCTCGGAATCGTTGGCGACCGTCCACCCCAGCGCGACCAGCCGTTCCTTGACTCTTGCCACCACCTCGACGCTGCGCTCCACGTGCTCGCCAAGGCCTTCCCAGCCGGCGGAGGCCAGCGCGAGAAACAAGCGTAATCCCAGGAAGCGGCGCGACCACTGCACGCTGTTGAGATAGGGATCGACGCCCGAAACACTGGACGGCATGAAGCTCGTCGAGGCGTGAAATGCCTCGGACAAGAGATGGCCATGACGCGTGATGAAAATGGCGCAGCCCATGGTCGTGGCCAGCCATTTGTGGGCATCGATGGTGATCGAGTCGGCGCGTTCGATTCCCGCGAGCACGGGGCGCAATCGATTCGACGCCAGCGCGGCGCCGCCCCAGGCGGCATCGATGTGGTACCAAAGATGTTCCTGCTGCGCGATGTCTGCGCAGGCGTGCAATGGGTCGATCATGCCGGCGCCGGTGGTGCCCGCAGTGGCCACGACCATTACCGGCACGGCGCCGTTGACGCGATCGGCGGCGATGGCTTGCGTCAGCGCGCGCGGGTCCATGCGGCCCCGGCCATCGGTATCGATGAGCTGCAGCGCAGCACGACCGACTCCCGCCTGGTGCGCGACCTTCAGCCAGGCGATGTGGCAGTCGCGTGAAGTGTAGAACTTCGCCGGGCCCGCAAAGGCACGCGCGCCGTCGCTGGCGAATTTAGGGTGGGCGCCGGTCAGCGCGGAGAGCAGGGCGGTGTAATTCGCCTCGGAGCCGCCGGTCGCAAAATGCCCGGTCGCCGCATCGCCCAGAGCTGCACGCTGCGCAACGGCGCGTATCACATGCCGCTCCAGTTCCACCGGCACCGGGGAAGACCCGGAACTTGCCAGCTGCGGATTGAACAGGCCGGCGATGCGATCGGCGCACTGCGCCGGAAAGCTTGCGCCGGGGTTGAACAAGCCGAAATAGCGCGGGTTGGCCATTTGGACGATGCCATGCTCCATGCGCTCGAGAGTCCAGCGGAGCAGGTCCTCGAGCGGCCGCGGCTTGGCGAAATCGTAGGTCTCGAGCTCCTCGCGAAAGGCGGCCATGTCGATGGTCGGCGTGACCCGGCCTGCTTGAATGCGCTGCAATGCGCCCTGCAGTTCGCCGCTCAGCCATTCCTCGACCCGGTTGCGCTCCGCCGCTCTCGGGAATAAGGCTGGGGCGGCGCCCGGCAGTGGATTCTGGTTCAAGGGTCGCCTTTGGCTAGGGCGCCCGGCCTAGCCGACGGACAGGGCGAGCGCCTGGTCGAGGTCGGCGAGGATGTCGTCGATGTGCTCGATTCCGACGCTCAAGCGGATGCCGCCGGGTGCCACCCCCGCGGCCAGCTGCTCTTCCGACGTCATTTGCCGGTGCGTCGTCGAGGCCGGATGGCAGGCGAGCGACTTCGCATCTCCCAAATTCACCAGACGCTTGAAGAGCTTGAGTGCGTTGTAGAAGCGCATGCCGGCTTTGAGGCCGCCGCGGATCTCGAAGGTCATGAGCGAGCAGGCCTTGCCGCGCAAGTACTTCTGCACCAGCGGATAATAGGGACTGTCGGTGAAGCCCGCAAAATTCACCGACTCCACGCGCGGATGATCGCGGAGGAATTCGGCAACCTTGCTCGCGTTCTCCACGTGCCGCTCGACCCGCAGGGCGACCGTTTCGATGCCTTGCAATAGTAGAAACGCATTCATCGGCGAGAGCACGGCGCCCATGGTGCGCTGGTATACGCTGCGGCAGCGGCCGATGAAGGCGGCGGCACCATAGTGATCGGTGTACACCAGTCCATGGTAGGACTCGTCGGGTTGCGTGAACATGGGGTAGCGGGCGGCGTTGTCCTTCCACGAGAACGTGCCGCAGTCGACGACGATGCCGCCGAGCGTGGTGCCATGGCCGCCCATGAATTTCGTCAATGAGTGGACGATGACGTCCGCACCGTAATCGACCGGGCGCACCAATATCGGGGTCGGGACCGTGTTGTCGACGATGAGCGGCATGCGATGGCGATGCGCGACGGCGGCGAGCGCTTCGAGGTCGCACACGTTGCCGGCAGGATTGCCGACGGTTTCGCAAAATATCGCGCGCGTGTCGTCGTCGACCAGGGACTCGATATCGGCGGCACGGTCGGATTTCGCGAAACGCACCTGCACGCCCATCTTCGGCAGAATATGCGCAAACAGGGTGTAGGTCGTGCCGTAGAGCTGCGGCACCGAGATGATGTTGCGGCCCATTTCCGTGACGTTCAACGCCGCGTAATACAGCGCGGTTTGCCCCGAACTCACACTCAAGGATTCGACTCCGCCTTCGAGCTCGGTGACGCGCCGCTCGAGAATATCGCTGGTCGGATTACTGATTCGGCTGTATCGATAACCCGGCACTTCGAGGTTGCACAGCGCGGCGCCGTGCTCGGCACTGTCGAACGAGTACGCGGCCGTCTGGTAAATCGGCACGGCCACCGCCTTGGTCGTCGGGTCCGAGTCGAAGCCTGCGTGAATTGCGATGGTTTCTAGCTTCATTGCTGCGAGTTTTCGTTGCAAAAGTGCCGACAGTGTAACTCGAACGCCGTGGGCAGTCGTGGTACGGTTCGCAATTCCCGAGATGGCGGCCAAATGAATATTCCTGTGACAGAACCCCCGGAAGCGAACGCAAAATTCGCGCGCGAGGCGTGGATCCGCGCCCTGGAAAGGACGGCCTCCATCGACCGTCTGGGGGTGACGCTGCCGGCGTTGATCGGCCGCCTGGCGCTCGAATTCGATGCGGCGCCCGCGCTCGAGTCGACCGAAGCCACCTTGAGCTATCGGGCGCTCGCGATCCGCTGCAATCAGTACTCGCGCTGGGGACTCGCGCAGGGCCTGCGTCCCGGGGACACCGTCGGCTTGATGATGCCGAATTGGCGCATCGGCGTCGTAGTCGCCCTGATCAACAACAATCTGGCGGGCGACGCGTTGATTCATTCGATCAGCATCGTCGCGCCGCGAGCGGTCATCGTCGGGAGCGACTTGGCTTCGCGGTTGGTGGCTGCGCGCGCGCGCCTGGAGTCGGATCTGTCCTGCTGGGTGTACGGCGACGGCACTCGAGATCTCGCACCTCTGGCGCCTGCACTCGCTCGATTGTCGGGCGACGAATTGCGGAATTCGGAGTACATGCCGCCGCGGCTCGATGCCACCGCGCTCTATATCTACACATCGGGCACCACCGGTCTGCCCAAGGCAGCCAAGGTCAGCCATTACCGCGTGATGCAATGGAGCCATTGGTTCGCGGGCTTGATGGATACTCGGCCGACCGACCGCATGTTCAATTGCCTGCCGCTCTACCACAGCGTGGGGGGCGTGGTCGCGACCGGCGCCACCTTGGTGAGCGGAGGCGCGGTGGTGATTCGCGCCCGGTTCTCCGCGTCTGACTTCTGGCGCGACGTGCGCGATGAACGCTGCACCTTGTTCCAGTACATCGGCGAACTATGCCGCTACCTCGTCAACGCGCCGCATCAGGAAATTGAAACCGCGCACCGGCTCCGCATCGCCTGCGGAAACGGCCTGCGGCCGGAAGTCTGGGAGATCTTCCAGAACCGCTTCAAAATCCCGAGAATCCTAGAGTATTACGCTTCCACCGAAGGCAATTTTTCGCTCTACAACTGCGAGGGACGCCCAGGCGCGATCGGCAAGATACCGTCGTTTCTCGCGCATCGCCTGCCCGTGGCGCTGCTGCGGTTCGATGTGGAAAGCGGCGAGCCGTGGCGCAGCGCCGACGGATTCTGTGAGCGTTGCCAACCCAACGAGATCGGTGAAGCGGTTGGTTTGATCCCCGGCGCAGGCAAAGAGCTTGCGGGCCGATTCGAAGGCTATGCGGACCCGGAAGCATCCGCGCGCAAGGTGTTGCGCAATGTCTTCAAGGACGGGGATTCTTGGTATCGCACCGGCGACCTGATGCGCCGCGACGAACGCGGGTTCTACTACTTCGTGGACCGGGTCGGCGAGACTTACCGCTGGAAGGGCGAGAACGTCTCGACCGCGGAAGTGCTGACCGCGCTCACGGCGAGCCCCGGTGTCCTCGACGGTGTGGTCTACGGTGTTGCCGTGCCCGGCGCGGATGGCCGCGCGGGAACCGCTGCATTGGTGGTGAATGCGGAGTTCGATCTCGCGGCTTTCCGCGCTGACTTGAGGCTGCGCCTCCCCGCGTACGCACGGCCGGTATTCCTGCGGCTGCTGGACAGCATCGAGTCCACGGGCACGTTCAAGCCGCGCAAGCAGGACTTGATCGATGCAGGGTTCGATCCCGCTCGCATCAAGGACAAGCTTTATTTCGACGATCCGCAAAGCCAAGCCTACGTACCTCTCGACGCTTCGCTCTATGCGGCGATTACGGCCGGGGCTATCCGCTTCTGATCAGAAAGCGCGCGGCCTCGTCCAGGCTGAAGGTGCCTCACTAGTGTCCTGAATCATTAATACGTTACTCGCTGCGGCGCGTCTTTTCGCGCCGGGCGGCGTTGCGCCTCCTCGCCATAGTGCCCACTATGCCTCGTCGGCGCGCCTTGCCCGGCACGAAAATCCGCAGGCGAATCGAGCAACGTATTAATGATTCAGGACACTAGGCGTTGGGACGCACCAGCTTGCCGGCCGCCGTGAATTCCAAGGCGGGCACGAAGCGCAACATCGCCGGCACCTTGTGGGGCGCAAGGGTTCGACGGCAGGCATCGAGCAGGTCGTTCTTGACGGCATCCGGGGTGTCCGAGCCCGCCGGATTTGCCAGCACCACGTCGGCCACCACCACCGCGCCGGTGATGGGATTGCGCCGCGACCGGACCAAGGACATGCGCACCCGGGGATCGGCGTTCAGTACCGACTCGACCTCTTCCGGATACACCTTGAGGCCGCCGACGTTGATGACGCCGCCCACGCGGCCCCGGAAATAATAGCGTCCGTCCTCGAGCTCGACCATGTCGCCGGTATCGACGTAACCGTCGTCGCTGACGAGAACGCCCGGCTCGGCGCCGAGGTAGCGGGCCGCGTTGCGGCGGGAGCGGATTCGCAGCGTGTGATCGACGACTTTGAGCTCGATCTCACCGGAGGGATTGTCCACGAACGCCAGCGGAAATCCGGCGAGGCCATCGTTCACGTCAAAGGCTACTCCCGCTTCGGTCGACGCAAAGGCGTGTGCGATCCGCGCGTTCGGGTAGACGGCGCGAAGATTGTCCAGCACCGCCTGATCGGCGACTTCACCCGACAGTCTGACGTACTCGGGCTTCAGGATGGCGGCGTGGCCGCTCATGAGCGCGCGCCGCCAGTGTGATGGGGTGCCGGAGATATGCGTGACTCCGGCCGCAGCGGCGCGCGCGAGGAAGTCAGGCGTCGGCTCGCCCGAACTCGAGAGCACCAGCGGCGAGCCTGACAACACGGCGCGCAAATAAATCTGCAGGCCGCCGTAGCGGCGAATGTCGTAGAAGGTACTCCAGATCGATCGTGCACCGGACTGCGCCTGCGTCGGCAGAGCGCCGCCGAGACTTTGCAGGGTATGGAGGACGAGCTTCGGCGTACCCGTGGTGCCGGAGGTCAGCAAAATCCACTCCGTCGCGAAGCCCGCGGCCCGCTCGACGGGTCCTGGAACAGGCTGCGGCGTCACTACGTAAGGCGCCAATGAGTCGAGGGCCGCGGAGCCGGGCGTTCGGGGCGCTTCCAGGACGATGGCGTCGGCTTGCGCCGTTGCCGCGACCCCGGCGAGCTGCTCGGGCGTGAGGTCGGGGGTGCACAGGACCATTCGCCGTGCGACGCCGTCGAGCTCGATCAGCGCGAGCGCCGTCGGCAACTGCTCACGCGTCGCGATGAGCACCGAGCGGCCGCGCAGCGATTCGAGCGCAGATCCGAAGGTCGATCCCGCCCTCAGTTGCTCGAGCGCGACCAAGGCGCCGCGGCCGTGGAATTTGCCGCTGACCGCTGCGCCGGACGGCGCTATGAAATCCCACAGAGAGCTCACTTCAGGCTTCTTCCTCATCCCGTTGAAGGCAAAGTCTATGGCAACACGGGGCTCGGGAACAAAGAACTGCGTCATCGATATTGCAAATACGAATCATTCTCGATAGCATTTATACTCGCATTTCGCGCGCGGGCGACGAATTCGCCGGGCGGGACCAATGATTTCGAAGAACGAAGGCTCCACACCATGATTCGCATTTCATCCGCTCGCATCACGACTCCGAAGACGGTGCGAATCGCCGTGCTGATGGCGGCGGCACTGTGCACGGCGGCAACCGCCGCCGCCGCGGACTCCGGCGGCAAGCAATCCAAGGAGCAGCGGCAGATTCAGGCATTGCAGCAGCAGTTGGCGGCGGTGCAGGCGCAGATGAAGCTGCTGGCCGAACAGAATCAGACGCTGCAGCAGAAGGAACTCGATCTCGAGCGGCAAGTGGCGCAGCAAGCCGCTGCCACGCAGGCGGCTGCCGCGCAGGCGTCAGTGGCAAGGGCGCCGGTACCGCAGGCGTCCGCGCCGGTGCCGCTTGCGCAGGCGATGTCCGGCGTAGCTCCCGCCGCCGCGTCTGCATCAGGCGCGACGGCGCCGGGCGGCACGGCGCCTGCTTCGGCCGGTTCGGCGTTTTCCAACGTGCGGCTATGGGGTTACGGCGAGATCTACTACACCCGTCCGACCCGCGACCCGGGCAAGGCGCAGGCGGATCTCGCGCGCGCGGTGTTCGGCATCGGCTATGCGTTCGACAGCCGCACGGAGTTCAATTCTGAGTACGAAGTAGAGCATGCGATCGCGTCGTCCACGGACTCGGGCGAGTTCGAGGTCGAGCAGTTCTATGTCGATCGCCGGCTGAGCGATGCGGCGACGCTGCGGGCGGGACTCTACTTGATGCCGTTCGGCCTTCTGAACGAGCACCACGAGCCGACGAATTTCTACGGCGTGCAGCGCAACTTCGTCGAGACCTTGATCATCCCGAGCACCTGGCGCGAGGGCGGCTTCAATGTCCACGGCGACATCGCGCAGGGCTTTAGCTGGAATGCCGGGGTCACCACGGGGTTCGACCTATCGAAGTGGAACTACACCCCGGAGTTTCCGCTGTATGCGACGGCGCTCGACATCGTGCGCAGCGGCGCTGCGCCGTTGCAGGCGACGCATCAAGAGCTGCAGCTCGCCAATGCTCACGACTTGAGCCAGTACGTCGCGCTCGGCTACTACGGTGTGCCGGGACTCAACCTGGGCGCGGCGATCAGCAGCGGCAAGGCGGTCAAGGTCCCGGCTGCGCCGAATGCGCCGCTCTTGGGAAGTCAGCGCGTGACTCTCTGGGAAGCGCACGCACGGTGGACGCCGGCGAAGTTCGACCTATCGGCGTTGTACGCCCATGGCTCGATCAGCAACTTAGGGAATGCGAACGCCGCCAATCCGGGATCGCCCAATCCGATTCCCTCGGAATTCTATGGGTATTTCGCGCAGGCGGCGTACGGGCTGTGGGAGCACGGCGACTACCGGCTTGCTCCCTTCGTGCGCTGGGAACGCTACAACATGGGCTCGCGCTATGCCGGCACCGCGGGTCCGGTGGTGCCCACCGGGTTGGTCCCGCTCTCGGCGAGCCCAAGCGACGACGGTTACTGGCCGCGCAATCAAGACCGCGTGTGGACCGTGGGGGCCAACTTCTACACCACGCCTCACGTCGTGTTCAAAGTGGATTACCAGTGGTTCGACCTCAACAGCGATCTCAGCCGCTTCGACTTAGGATTGGGTTTGAATTTCTGAAGGGGAACCTTTCGGTTGAGCCGGCGCCGGTTCAGCGGCTCGCTGCAAGGCGTTCGCCGCGGGGATTCGTACCAGAAGGATGGTGCTGCCCGAGGCCGGACTTCTCACCTCCAACCGGCCGCCGAGGGCGCGGACGCGGTGGCGCATGGAGGCCAAGCCGTGCGAGCCGATGGCGGTAAGCCGGTCGGCGGGGATGCCTTTGCCGTCGTCCGCAATCCGCATGACGATGGCGTCTCCGTCCAGTCCCAAAGTGAGGTCCACGGACGCCGCCTCCGCATGCTTCAGGATATTCGTGAAGGCCTCTTGCGCAATGCGGAACAAAGCGATGGCTGCCTCGGAGGTGAACTTCGGCTCTTCATCCGGATACACTTCTGTGCACTCGAGGCCGGCGTTGCCGCAGGTCTCTTTCAATTGCCAGCGCAGCGCGGCGAACAATCCCACGTTGTCCAGCAGCGTCGGCCGCAGTTCCTCGATGATCCGCCGCTTCAGATCTACGCCGGCGGAAAGGCTTTGCTGCACGCGGCGCAGCCGCTGCTTCATGTCGGGATCGTCGCGGGCGAGATGTTGTTCCGCCCATGAAAGATCCATGCGGGCGCCCACCAGCAGGCCGCCGAGTTCATCGTGCAATTCGCGCGCCAGAACGGCCTTTTCGCGCTCCGACACGTTTTGCAGATGGGTCGACAGTTCGACGAGCTCGCGATTCCGCTCCTCCGCCTCGCGTTCGAGCCGCAGCTTCTGATCGCGCAGTTCCGCGGTCTGCAGGGTGCGGCGCCGCAGGTCCAGGTACACCAGACGCGCGGCGATGCCCACCAACAACATGTTGAAAATCGTTCCGGTGACGGTGATCCAACGGCTCTGCGTCAAGGATCTGGACCAGTGATCTTCCGCCACCAGGTGCTCCGCGGATTCACGCTCGCGCAATTGCTCCAGGACATCGTTGACGGCCTCGCCGGCATCCGAGCCGACGCTGGTCTTGACCAGCGCGATCGCAGCCGAGGTGCCCTGAGATTTCTGTATCGCGACCAGCATCGCAAGATCCGCGAGCCGTTTGCCGATCAGCACATGCAGCGTGCGCATGTCGGCGAGATCGGGGTCGGAACCCCTGTACGCCGACTGCAGCCGCTCCAGCCGGGGTTCCACGTCGGCGACGTAGGCGTCGTAGCGCTCGAGGAATTTCTGATCGCCGGTCAGCAGGAAGCTGCGCTGCGCGGCCACCGATCGGGAGACCCCGATCTGCAATTGATCGATGAGGTGTTCGCGCTGCGCGGACTTTTGCAGGCGCTCGCTCGCTTCCTGCAAGCGTTCCTGACCCGCGCCGGTCAGGAAGAACAACGCCGCCAGGAAACCGATGATCAGAAACGGGGGCACCGCGACGTACCACCGGCCGAGTCCGTCGAGGGCTTCGCCTAGAATATTCACGCAATCCACTGTACTAGAATTCGCGGGAAACGCGAATGTCGTGGCGGCGCGTCAGTAGACGCCCAGGCTCACCGTGTCGGCCAGATCTTCGGTCTTGAAATCGACCGGCACCGCTATCACCGGAACCCGCACCCGGCCCTCGAGCCAGGTCTCGAACGCCGCGAGCGGCATGGGTTTCGCGTACAAGTAGCCCTGTGCGATATCGCAGCCGAAATCGCGCAGGCGAACCGCCGCCTCGTCGGTCTCGATGCCTTCGGCGACCACTTGGAGTCCGAGGCCGTGACCCATGTCGATGGCCGCTCGAACCACGGGTGCGAATTCCGGATCGGACTCCAATCCCTGCACGAAGCTGCGATCGATTTTGACTTCGTGGACCGGCAAGCGAACCAGATGGCTGAGCGAGGAATATCCGGTTCCGAAGTCGTCGATGGAGAGACTGACGCCGAGTGCGGCGATGGCGTCGAGAACGCGCAGCGCCCGCGTGGGATCTTCGATGAAGCCGCTCTCGGTGAGCTCCAAAGTCAACAGCGCCGGCGGCAGCTGATGGCGGGTCAGCAGGCTGGCGACGCGAGAATCCAGCCGCACATCGCCGATGTCGTCGACGCTGATGTTCACGGCCAGCACCAGAGCCTTGCCCGCCCGCTGCCACAGTGCGCCTTGTGCGATGGCATGATCCAGCGTCCAGCGGGTCAACCGCCGTATGAATCCGGTTTGCTCGGCGAAGGGGATGAAGTCCGCGGGACAGAGCAGTCCGCGCGTCGGGTGCTGCCAGCGCAGCAGGACCTCGGCGCCGGTCACGCGTCCGGTCTTCAGCTCGATCTTGGGCTGGAAGAACAGGCGCAGCTCATCGTGTTCGACGGCGTGGCGCAGCTCGCCCAACAGCGAGAGCTGGTCCCGAGCCGCCGGTTTCAGCGCCTCCTCGTAGATCGCGAGCGCGCGCTTCTCGCGGCGAGCGTGCTCCAACGCCAGATCGGCGCAGCGCATCAGCTCATCGGCCGAGTTGGATCCTTCGGCGGCGAGCGTCAATCCCAAGGTCGCGGTGATGTCGATGGGCTGCGCTTCGACGAATACCGGGTCGGCGAGCGCCATGACCAGCGAGGTTCCCCAGGCCTGCAGGCTCGCCGCGTTCCGCAATTGAGTGAAGGCGGCGAATTGGTCCGCCGCGAATCGAGCCACCGCCGATTCCACTGACGGCACCGCCGCCAGACGCGCTGCCATCTTGATGAGCACGGCATCGCCCACCGAATATCCCAGATGTTCGTTGATGCGACGAAAGCGGTCCAAATTGATGACGGCGACCGCGATCGGCGCCCCGCCGGCATCCGCCAATGCACGGCTCAAGGCCGCGCCGAATGCGGTGCGATTCATGAGACCCGTCAGCGAATCTTCATAGGCCAGCCGCCTGATCGATTGGTCGCGCGATTGCACCGCGGTCTGCATGAGCTGCAGCCCTTCGGCGAGCACGCCGAGCTCATCGCGCCGCTGCACGTTCAAGGTCGCGTCGTAGGTGCCGGTGCGCATCTGATCGACGGCTTGCGTCAAGTCCTGCAGCGGCCTCGTGATATTGCGCGCGAGCCAAAAGGCGGCCAGGGCGGAGGCGACCAAGCTGACTGCGGCGATCAAGAACAGCACCTTGGTCAGACGCTCAAAGGGCGCCCGTGCGTCCGCCAGCGAGCGCGACAGGACCGCGACCACTTCGGCGTTGCCCCACTTGGACATTTCGATGCGCCGGGTAACGACGTCGGATGGGCGCGCGCCGCCGGCCGGCACCGTGCTCGCCACATCCGTCCAATGACCGCCGGAATTCACCGACAGCGTCACCGCGAGGCCCGTGATGTCCGCGAGTTCCCGAGCGGCCTTGTCGTCGAGTTCGAAACCCATGGCGATCCACGCCACCGGCAGGGGGCTGCGCACCGACACGGTGACGAGCTGGAAAATGCGGCCGTTGTCGACCATCAAGCTCGTCGCGCTGTCGGCCATGCTGCCCCTTTGCACGGGCGACAGGGGAAAGGGCGAGCCTGCCGATACATGCAGGCCGGAGGCGGCAATGACGTCGCCGTCGAGCGAGGTCAGCACCACCATGGCGGCGCCGATGCGCTGCCCGCTGTTCTCCAGAACCGAGACCAGCGTGTCGGTGTCGCGGCTCGCGACTGCTTCGCGGAATCCGTAGTCGGAGGCGACCGCTTGCGCCGCCTGGGTCAGCTGGCGACGATTGCTTTCCAACAGGCGTGAGAACACGGAGGCGCCGACGTCGAGCTGCCGCTGCACCTCGCGTTCGGCATTACCGCGATTCGTGGCCGATACCGCGCCCAGTGCCGCGGCCAGCACTGCGGCCAGCAGCAGAAGAAATGTGACCGCAATTCGGGTACCCAGCGCCACGGACGGTTGCTAGAGCCGCGCCGCGACCGTTGAAACCAACACCCGGGAAGTGACACCGCGCATAAGTACTCGATAAAGTCTTAGGTTAAACGCGCTTGGGGTTCAAGGCTGTGCGCTCGGACACAAATATTCCGCAGCCGGCACGGCGCGTCGGCATCTGTGACCCACGTCTCTGTAGCTGGGCTATTGATGCGAAGCCGCTTAACATGGCTCTCATGCCCACCGTTCGCCTCGACAAAGTTACCTTGAGTTTCGGCCTCAAACCGCTGTTGGATGATGCCGATCTGCAAATTCGCAGGGGCGAACGCGTCTGCCTGCTCGGGCGCAACGGCGAGGGCAAGTCTTCGTTGCTGCAGCTCATTACTCGTCAAATCGTCCCGGACAGCGGCGAGGTGTGGGTGCGCCCCGGCACGCGAGTCGCGAGTCTGGCCCAGGAAGTGTCGCCGTCGAGCGATGCCTCGGTGCGCGACGTGGTCATGAGCGGCATCCTGGCCGGCGCGGCCGACTCCGGCGCGATGGTGCAGCGGGCGGCGCCGCACGAGGATTGGCAAGCCGAACTGCAGGTGGAGCAGATCATCTCGCGCCTGCAACTCGATCGCGATGCGGCGATGAGTGCCCTGTCGGGCGGCTGGAGGCGGCGGGTGATGCTCGGACGCGCATTGGTCGCGAAGCCCGACCTCTTGTTGCTGGACGAGCCGACCAATCATCTGGATATCGATGCCATCACGTGGCTCGAAGACATGATGCTGGACTTCGACGGCGCGTTGCTGTTCATCAGCCACGATCGCGCCTTCGTGCGCCGGCTGGCGACGCGGATCGTGGAGCTCGATCGGGGACAGCTGCGTGTCTGGCCGGGCAGCTATGACGAGTACGTTCTGCAGAAGCGCGCGGCGCTCGAGGTCGAGGCCAAGCACGCGGCGCTATTCGACAAGAAGCTGGCTCAGGAAGAGGTTTGGATTCGCCAGGGTGTGGAGGCGCGGCGCACGCGCAACGAAGGCAGGGTACGCGCGCTCAAACAGCTGCGCATCCAGCGCGCCGAACGGCGCGAGCGCATCGGGCAGGTGGAGATTCGGGCGCAGGATGCGGCGCCGTCCGGCAAGCTGGTGTTCGAGGCGGTCCACGTCACTCATACGTTCGGCGGGCCGCCGGTCATCGCGGATTTTTCCGCGCGCATACAGCGCCTCGACCGCATCGGCATCATCGGCCCCAACGGCTGCGGCAAGACGACGCTGATCAAGCTCTTGGTCGGGGATTTGGAACCCACCTCGGGCGAGATCCGCCGCGGCACCAATTTGCTGCCCGCCTACTTCGACCAGCAACGCGAACAGCTGAATCCGGCCGCCTCCATCATGGACAACGTCACCGGCGGCAGCGGCGATACGGTCACCATCGATGGCCAACCGCGGCACGTGTCGGGCTACCTGCGCGATTTCTTGTTTCCGCCGGAGCGGCTGCGTGCGCCGGTCGGCATGCTCTCGGGCGGCGAGCGCAACCGCTTGTTGCTGGCGCGCCTGTTCGCGCGGCCGAGCAATCTCTTGGTGATGGATGAACCGACCAACGATCTGGATGCCGATACTCTGGAGCTATTGGAAGAGATGGTTGCAAACTATGCGGGCACTCTGCTCCTCGTCAGCCACGACCGGGCATTTCTCGACAATGTGGTGACCAGCACGCTGGTGTTCGAAGGCGGCGCCCAGGTCAACGAGTATGTGGGCGGCTACAGCGATTGGCTGCGCCAGCGCAGGGCCGTCGACGCCGCTGCGCCCGCGTCCGCCCGCGCGGCGTCCGCGGCGACCGAGGCCGCGCCGTCCGACGCCGCGCCCGCTCGATCCAGGGCGCGGCGCCTGTCCTACAAGGAACAGCGCGAGCTCGAGGCGCTCCCGGAAAAAATTCAGCTGCTCGAGGCCGAACAACTAGAGCTGCAGGCGGCGATTGCCGATCCGGCACTGTTCCGGGGTCCCGTCGCGCGCGGCACGGCCGCCTTGCAGCGTCTGCAGTCGCTGGCGGCGGAAATCGAGACCGCGTACTCGCGCTGGCATGAACTGGAATCTTGAGGCTCGCTCAAGGCTAGGAGCCTGTCTGACTAATGATCGCCGTCGCGAGGGCGACCCGCAGCGAGCAGATTTTTGCGGCGTCGGGAATCACCAGGGATGATGCCTGTTCGCGGCGCAGCTCCTGCAATTCCCGCATGGTTTGCTGGACGGCCGTTTCCGCGGCCGCGCCGAATTTTTCGATCGCCGCGTTCAGCGTCGCGGCGTCGAGCTCGAAGCTGATCGGGACGGCGCCCATCGGCGTCATGACCTGTGCCTGTCCGATAAACAGTACCTGCCGCGCGGAATCCTCTCTGCCATCCGCAGCCACCGGCGTCAAGCGGCGGATCGTGCCGACCTTGCGATCGGTGAAAATCTCTTCGCGATAAATCTGTGTCGAGTCCATGGTTGCCTGGCGGCTATCGGTGGTGGAACTCATGCGTGGGCTACCCCTTGTGATCGTTGCAGAAAGCCAAAGCTCAACCCTAGCAGTTTGCAGCGCTGCCTGGGAGGCCCTGCTACGATACCTCGCTTGGCACACCCGAGCACAACTCACAAGGTCCCCGCATGGACCACCTTGCTAGGCATCGCCCTGTTCGGGCTGGCCCTGTTCTGGCTGCATCACTTGCTGGGTCAATACCGCTGGCGGGACATCCTCGCTCACGTTCACGCGATCTCCTCCGTGAAACTGTTGCGGGCAGGGCTGTTTACGCTCGCCGGCTACGGCTGCCTGACCTTGTACGACGCGCTTGCCGTGCGCTTTGCGGGCGCGCACGTTCCATATCCTCGCATTGCCTTGATCTCGTTCATGGGCTATGCGATCGGCCACAACGTGGGCCTCAACACGCTGAGCGGCGGGGCGGTTCGCTATCGAGCCTATTCGGCTCTCGGCCTCGGCGCGAAACAGATCGCCACCATCATCGCGTTCGGCACGGTCACATTTTTATTGGGCGCCGGATTGCTGCTCGGGCTTTCGCTGCTGACGCAGGCAGGCATGTCGGGTTCGGTGCTGCATGTGCATGCCTCGCTCGCCAAGGTCGCGGGCGGCATGCTGCTCGCGGCGGTCACCGCGTATCTCTGGTTGGTGTGCACACGGGATGGGCCGCTGCGGTATCGGCGCCTCGTGATTCCGATGCCCAAACCGCGCGTCGCGTTCGCGCAGGTCGCCGTGGCGTGCGCCGACCTCTTGTGCGCGGCAAGCGTCTTGTACGTGCTGTTGCCGCCGCAGGCCGAGATCGGGTTCGGGGCGTTCGCCGGCCTCTATCTGATCGCGATTGCCGCCGGCGTGATCAGCAATGTTCCCGGCGGCATCGGCGTATTCGAAGCCATCTTGCTGCTGCTGCTGCCGTCCATGCCGAAGGGCAGCCTGCTGGGCGCCCTGGTCGCCTATCGCGCCATTTACTATTTCGCTCCCTTTGCCGTGGCTCTGGCATTGCTGGGGGCGCACGAAGTCTGGGTGCATCGCGCGCCCGCTGTGCGCTTGGTGCGGCTCGGGCGAACCTTTCTGATTGCCGTCACGCCTCAGGCCATCGCGATTGCCGTGTTCCTGGCGGGCGCCGTGCTGCTGTTCTCGGGCGCTACACCCGGACTTGGGCCACGCCTGGACCTGCTGCGGGATTTCGTGCCGCTGCCCATTCTCGAGTTGTCGCATCTGCTCGGCAGCGCCGTGGGGGTGGGCCTGTTGGTGATTGCCCACGGCCTGTATCGGCGGCTCGACGCTGCATGGTGGCTGACGATCTGGCTGCTGTGCGCCGGAATACTGCTGTCCCTGCTCAAGGGATTCGACTATGAAGAGGCCACGGTTCTAGGTCTGGTCGTCATCGTCCTGGTATTGGCCCGCGGCCGCTTTCTGCGGCGCACGTCCTTGATCGAACAGCACTACTCAGGCCCCTGGATCGTCGCTCTCGTCTTGGTGCTCATCACCGCCGCTTGGCTGGTGGTCTTTGCCAATCGGCATGTGCCGTACGGCAACCAACTATGGTGGGAATTCGCGTTCGAGGCCTCGGCGCCGCGGAGCCTCCGCGCCTCGCTGCTCGCGGCCGTGATTGCGGCGGCGTATGGACTGTGGCGCCTGTTGCGGCCGGCGAAGCCGCCGGCGGCGGTGCCGCGCGACGCGGATCTGGAACGCGTCGAGACATTGATCACCGACGTCGACGACAGCACCGCCAATCTTGCGCTGCTCGGCGACAAGACCCTGCTGTTCAACGCGGAGCGCACGGCCTTCATCATGTACCAGGAGGCCGGCCACAGCTGGGTGGCGATGGGGGACCCGGTCGGTCCGATCGAGGCCTGCGAACCTTTGGCTTGGGAGTTTCTGGAGAATTGCGATGTGATGGCGGTCTCGCCGGTGTTCTATCAGGTCAAGCCGCAAAATCTGCCCTTGTACATCGATCTCGGGTTGAACCTCAGCAAACTCGGCGAGGAGGCACGCGTGCCGCTCGACTCGTTTTCGCTGGAGGGTTCCGCCCGCGCCGACCTGCGCCAAGCTCACCGGCGTGCGAACCGCGACGGCGCGGCGTTCGAGATCGTGCCGCGCGCGAATGTCGGCGCGATTCTACCGGAACTGCGCGCGGTGTCCGACGCCTGGCTTGCGGAAAAGAGCACGGCCGAGAAACGCTTTTCCCTGGGATTCTTCGATGACCGCTACATCATGCACTTCGATTGCGGGGTGGTTCGCCGCGGCGGCGCAATCGTCGCCTTCGCCAATATCTGGCGCGGGGCCTCGAATGAACTGTCGGTGGATCTCATGCGCTACAACGACGCCGCGCCGAAAGGCGTCATCGATTATCTGTTGATCGAGTGCATGCTGTGGGGCAAATCCTCAGGCTATCACTGGTTCAATCTGGGAATGGCCCCGCTCTCGGGATTGGAAGAGCACGCTCTCGCACCGGCCTGGCACAAGATCGGCCGCATGGTGCAGCGCTACGGCGAGATGTTCTATCCCTTCGAGGGCTTGAGAAAATACAAGGAGAAATTCCTGCCGGTTTGGCGCCCCCGATATCTCGCGGCGCCGCACGGCCTGGGGATGGCCGGCGCGCTGCTCGACGTCACTGCGCTCATTTCCGGCGGCGTCGGCAAGGTTCTCAGAAAGTAGTTACGGGTGGTGAGCGGGGTAAGGATCGGCTGGCAGGGTGGAAGGCGCTGCACGGCAACGGGGAGGACAGTTGCCGTGCAGCGCCTTCCACCCTACGAGCCGAACGCTCGCACCGCTCGTCAGTCGGAACCCGTCTTTCTGCGCGCGAGCGCAGACCGGTACCGCGTGGCGGGCCTGGGGGTAGGGACGGCTAGCAGGCAACTGCGTCCTTCGTTGCCTGCTAGCCCTCCCTACCCCCAGGCCCTCCTCCTAAACGAATTCGGTTTGAATCTTGTGCGCGACCTCGCGCATCTTCGGCAG